>Ga0209475_10000371_pt1 | contig 102446 bp, 81 predicted proteins | sample tdDd471_FD_187128 | JGI IMG/M metagenome (GOLD analysis project Ga0209475, IMG submission 187128) | Marine sediment microbial communities from the Atlantic coast under amendment with organic carbon and nitrate - tdDd47.1 (SPAdes)... | ecosystem: Environmental > Aquatic > Marine > Coastal >... | reverse complement strand
TATATCGCAAGCGTCTCTGGGCAACTGGCAGACCTATGGATATGTGTATAAGACTCATACTAAAAATAACCAGCGGGGTTATATCTTAATATTTGAAAAAGCTGTCTTGACAGTGGGGTCCACTATAGCATGTATTCTTATTGCATTTTTTATCTATTCAATACCTGTGTTTGCTTCTGATTATGAAAAAGAAGATGATGAATACAGTTATGAAAAAGAAGATGATGAATACAGTTATGAAAAAGAAGATGATGAAGAAAATGAAGGTGGTGAAAATAACAACCATGGTAACAACAGTAGTGCCTATCATTCTGATCTAACCTACACTGGCCCTACAATGTGCCTTGAATGTCACCAAAATGAAGCTCATAACATCTTTGATAGCACACATTACCAATGGGGGGGAAATGCCAATTATATGCTTAACAAGCCTGATATTATTCAGGGAAAAATGTGGGGAGCAGTGAACACCTATTGTGGAAATATTTTGGGTAATGAAAAGGCATGTATGAGCTGTCATATTGGCCGTGGTGATTTACCCGAGCAAAATGTTTCTCAGCAACAACTTGAAAATATCGATTGTTTGATATGCCATCAGAAAGAATATAAACGTAAAAAAGAAAATGGCATCATGGTGCCTGATGAAGCTAACATGAACATATCTATGGATGAGGCAGTGCAAACTATCCATAAACCTGTACGTTCAAATTGTCTTAGCTGTCATGCAAAAGCAGGTGGAGGTGATGCTGTAAAGCGTGGAGATTTAGCGTTAGCTTCAGGCAATACACAAGATTTTCATTATGATGTACATATGTCAAAAAGTGGTGCAGATCTAAATTGTCAGGACTGTCATATCACACAAAAACATCGTATTGCTGGTAAGGGCTCTGATATTCGACCGACAGATCTTGATGTTCCTGTCGATTGTGCAAATTCAAGTTGCCATGACTCCAAACCCCATGACAGCAAGAATTTGAATCGTCATTTAACCAAAATAGCTTGTCAAACTTGCCATATTCCTGTTTATGGAAAAAATGCTTCGGATAGTAATTCAACTGAAGCAACAGAAATTCATCGTAGCTGGCAGGCAGGCTCTATACATGAAACATCACCAAAACATCCTGTGTTAACTAAAGCCAATAATGTGATCCCAATTTACAGGTTCTGGAATCGCTATAGTGACAACTACATTTTAGGAGATGTAATTCATCCCGATAGTACTACAGGAGTGTATACGACCAGTAAACCTGATGGCTCTATTGATGATCCTGATAGCAAGTTATATCCCTTTAAGTACAAAACATCCGATTATCCATTACACGAAGTAAGCAGTAGATTGATTGCATTGGATACCAGTGTGTTTTTTGCAACAGCTGATGCTGATGCAGCAGCACTTTCAGGACTTCAAAATATGATTGAATTAGGGATGGATGCAACTGAAAGTGACACCATAAAGTGGGTAACAACTGACACTTATCAGTTACTGAACCATCAGGTAAGTCCGTCAGACGATGCTTTAAAATGCAAGCAATGCCACCTGAATAATCATAGGATGGATCTACAGCAAATGGGTTATGCACCAACTGATAGTAATCCGTTTACATGTGCGGATGGCTGCCATTCAGCGAATAAAGCCTCTGAGTGGGAGATGGGTTATTATAGTGACTTTAAAGATGGCCATAGTAAACATCGCGAGGAAAAGATTAGTTGTAATAGATGTCACTAAATCAACTACTTTAAGGCCACAACTGTTAACGACTATCTGAAAATAATAACTAAACAACACCTTTAAATATTAAGGGTGTTGTTTTATGCCTCACTGATCCCCTCATTTAAATAACACCTAAAAAAATAAAACAAAAAAAACTAAAATAGGACACCCTAATATTGAAATTCAAGTCCCTTTCATTTATAATCAAAACCAGTCAAACAATTTAATAAATAGACTTCCCTCATGACCAAAGCCAGACAAGAAATCATCAGCCTAACAGACACGCCTTATTACCACTGTATGGGCCGTTGCGTCCGCCGTGCTTTTCTCTTCGGCGAGGATAATCACACTGGTAAGGACTATTCCCACCGGAAACAATGGATTATCGATAAACTCAAAGAATTAACCGAAACCTACACCATTGAAGTCTGTGCCTATGCCATCATGAGTAACCACTACCATTTGGTATTAAAGGTTAATCAACACCAGGCGGAGAACTTATCCGATAAAGAAGTCATCGAACGCTGGTTGAAACTATTTAAGGGCAATGTATTGATTTCCCGTTATTTAAAAGGTGCCTGTTCCTCGGAAGGGGAGTTGGAAAAAGTCAATGAAATTATTGTCGAATGGCGTAAACGCTTATCGGATATTTCTTGGTTTATGCGTTGCTTGAATGAAACCATCGCCTATAGAGCTAATAGGGAAGATAATTGCACGGGACGATTCTGGGAGGGACGTTTTAAAAGTCAAGCTCTGCTCAATGAACAAGCCTTGTTATCTTGTATGGCCTATGTAGATTTAAACCCTATTCGGGCAGGAATGACTGATAAATTGGAAGCATCTGACTTCACCTCTATCGAACAAAGGATTAAAGCGGTTGCTTTAAATTCAGATGAAATTGAAAAAGATAGCGGTGAAAATAATGTCGAGTCTATTGTCTTGGCAGATTTTGTCGGTGGCCAGGATAAAGATGGCATACCGTATACCTTAATGGATTATCTGGAACTTGTGGACTGGAGTGGCCGAGCCATTTTGGAAGATAAAACCGGTTATATCCCGGAAAATGAACCCAAATTACTGGAAAAGTTAGGGCTAAATAAAGAAATTTGGTTTAAATCCGTGAATCAATTTTCATTGCATTCTTATGCTCATATTGGAACCGAATCCCAATTAAAAGCCATTTGTGCCGAAACGGGTAAGAAATGGATGGCAGGGATGCGTCAAAGTCGAGAAATATATTCTGATTTCTCCAATATCGAATAAAAGAATAACTATAACATTATAGAATTTAATTGCAGAAAGAGAGCTGCATTTTATCTTGTATCAGATATTGTCATAAAAAAACCTAATACTATAATGGTATTACTTGAATGATAGGAGTATCAGATATGCGAGTTACCTCAAAAGGGCAAGTTACAATCCCAAGAAATGTCCGAGAAATCCTTGGTATTTCTTCAGAAACTGAGGTTGATTTTAAAGAAGATAACGGACGTTTTTATATCGTTAGAAAAATTAATGAACCTAAAGATCCAAAAAAATTGAAAAGTTAGAGAAGGCGATTGCCGCCATGGAAATTAAAGTACTGGAAATTCCTAGAGAAGGATTATTTTTGGCTGGCAAAGCTTTTCTTCAATATAGGAAAAATTCAGGTACCAAAAATTCACCATTACCGGATTTTTTTATAGGTGCTCACGGTTCTGTCTCGGATTTCGAATTAATTACCCGAGATGTTGCTAAATATAAGACTTATTTTCCCAAAGTAAGACTTATTGCTCCGAGTTAAAAGGTCAGACTTGACCGGGAGGTTCTTAATATGTTGATACAGAGGCATTGGCCGGATTGATATTAACCCACCTCATCCAACCGAGGTTTTACCAAACTACCTTCTATAATGCCCTCAATCTTTCGACGCAGCAAGTTAAATTCACTTCGATTATCACAAACTTCACAGGCTTCATGAGCGCTGCAATAACAAGCAGTATTGGCATTGACTAATACTTTGATATGTTCAAGTTTTTCGTTGTTATTCATCTTTTATCTTCCCTTATAATCAAGCTGAATGTGTATATTTTACCTTTTTGTGCTATGCAGCATTGTGACAAAGTCACATAACGAAGCAAACTCTTGCAGTTGATTAGGTAAATTTTAGGTAACTATTTTAGTTAGGAAGGGGACAATGAATATATATCTTGTAATATATAGAAAATGATTGGTTTTCTACAAGGTTAACAATTTAATCTAGAAATTATTTCGCAAAGTAAGTGAGAATTGATATTTTCCTGTCATATCGAGTAATTATTTCTCCAGTTTTTTATAGAAATATAGCTTTATCATTGCGATAATACTTGCTCGGAAATTTCGTAATACGAGTACTTCATGTCATCAGATCATCCAAGTTGTCAAACTTTAGAAAACACTTCACTGGAAAATGTACCCATTACGCAGCAGCAATATAATGATATCTTAAATATTCAGCAGGAAATTTTGGCCATGTTGGCCTCGCATGGGAAGGCGACGGATATCTTGGCGCGGTTATGCAGTTTGGCAGAAAGTTTATTATCCAACTCGGTCGCTTCGGTCATGATGGTGAATCCTAGCAGTGGATTGATGAGTGTATTATCGGCTCCCTCTGTACCTCAAGTCGGTCACGATGCTTTAGCCAATTTAAAGCCGGGACCGGGTGGTGGTTCTTGCGGGAATGCCGTGTTTAATAATGAACCGCAATATGTATTAAATACGTTTGAAGATCCTCGCTGGACCGATATTCGCCAGATTGCTTATGATTTTAATCTATGCTCCTGTTGGTCTATGCCAATCCGTAATGAAGAACATAAGGCTGTAGGATCATTTGCTCTTTCTTCTTTTGAACACCGTTCGCCGGCACCATTTCATCAAAAGCTATTGGAGACGGGGGCTGCCATTGTTAATATTGTCTTGCGAAATCAAGCCGATGAAGAACGTATTCGTTTAATGTCGACGGCTATGGAGAATGCCTCGGATGGTATGATTATTACCGATAAGAACAATAATATTGTTGAGGTTAATCGAGCTTTCGAAACCATCTACGGCTATAAAGAAGAACAGGTTTTACATCGAAACCCAAAAATTTTTGGTTCCGGTAAGCATGACGAACAGTTTTATCAGCAGATGTGGGACTCCCTCAAAGCTACCGCCAAATGGAGCGGCGAGATCATTAATAAACGTGCCGACGGTTCAGAATTTACTCAGTGGATGAGTATTAGCACCTTGTATAATGCAGAGGGGAAAGTACAAAATTATCTCTGTATCTTCTCCGATTTAACAGAGCTCAAAAAATCCCAGGAGCAGGCTGAATATCTGGCATTTCACGATTCTCTCACTCAGCTAAAAAATAAAACACATCTCGAAAGGTCATTGGCCAAGGGGGGAAAATACTCCCTGATTTTATTTAATGTGAATAATTTCTCTTATATTAACGGAGCTTACGGTTTTGAGTTTGGTGATATTTTATTAATTGAAGTGGCCAATATTTTAAACGAACTATTTGGCCAGGTTGATGAGTGTAGGGCTATTTATCGTATCAATTCCGATGAGTATGCCTTGTTGTTTGACGGTCATAGTAATATTAAAAGCCGTATTGAGCAGATCCAGAATTATTTTTACATTTCTACCTTGACCATCGATGATGTCACATTAAATATTTCCTTTACCTATGGTGCTGCTTATGGATGTAGTACACTGTTACGCAATAGTGCCTTGGCCTTAAAGCAGGCTAAAGAGAGTGGTAAAAATCGTTATCATATTTTTAACGAGCAGGAAGATACCATTGCCCATTCCGACCGACAGGCCTTTATCCAATCCAATAGTTTACTGCATCATGCCCTGGATGAAGGGCAGGTGATACCTTATTTTCAAGGCATTTATGATAATCGCAGTGAACAGATTAATCGTTATGAGGTATTGGTTCGTATTAATAATAATGGTGAGATTATATCTCCGTTAACCTTTTTAGAACCGGCTAGATTATCCGGATTGCTACCGGAAATTACCCGTGTGATGATCGACAAGAGTTTTCAGATTATGTCGGCCAACCAGCAGTTCTTTTCCATTAATATTACCGAAGATGATTTAAGTCGCAGCTATTTATGTGATTATCTGGATGCTAAATCAAATCAATACGGTATAGAACCGAAACGGGTTATTTTGGAAATTCTGGAAGGGGTGAGTTCTTCGGGTAAAAAGAATCATCTGGCGCAATTGAATGCCCTCAAGTCTCGTGGTTATGCCATAGCCATCGATGATTTCGGTGCTGAATATTCCAATTTCGAACGGATTTTGGATCTGGATATCGATTACTTAAAAATTGATGCAAAATACATTAAGGATATCCATACTAATCCCAAAAGTTATGAGATTACTCGAGCTATTGCTTATTTTGCCCAAAATGCCGGAATCCCCTGTATTGCCGAGTTTGTCCATTGTGAAGCTGTACAACAGGTTGTAAAAGCGTTAGGAATCGACTTTTCTCAAGGTTATTATTTTTCAGAGCCTGCGTCTTTGCCTACTGAGTCAATGGCAGGGCAGCTTTAAATAGGCTAAAATCTTGGGATTGCCCACAAACCAAATTTAAGGTGTCAGATATGACCGATGTCGACCTGGAACAAGCAAAACATATCGTTGAAACCATCGCTATACCGCCCCAGCCCACTGCCTTGACAGAAACCTTGGCAATCGTCAACGGTGATGACCCTGATTTATCACGTATCGGAGAAGTTGTCAGCAAGGATGTGGCTCTTTCTGCCGCGATAATTAAAACGGTTAACTCACCACTATTTGGTATGCGACGGGAAATCTCCTCGATTCAACAAGCGACCATGTTATTGGGTATGAAAAATGTGGTGAATATCGTAACCGGACTTTCTCTGCGTATGAGCATGGAAAAGAAAGATGGGAAGGAGCTTAATTTAGGGCGCTTTTGGGATACGGCCACCGATACCGCTTTGGTTTGTACCAATCTGGCTAAAGCGATGGGTTCTAATGTAAAAGATGACGCCTATATGTTTGGTCTATTTCACGATTGTGGTATTCCTTTGATGCAGCAAAAATATCCCGATTATTTTGAGGTGCTGAAAATTGCCAATAGTCAGCCGGAACAGGATTTTACCGATATTGAAGAAGAACACTATGATACCAATCATGCTACCGTAGGTTACATGGTGGCACGCACATGGAAACTGCCGCAAACTATCTGTAAAGCTATCTTATCGCATCACAATATGGCTATTTTAAAAGAAGATGGTGATGAAGCAACATTAATAGCCATGTTACAAATGGCGGAACATCTTAGCCATTCCAAGCGTCGTATCACCGAAGATCTACGCTGGAATATGGTTAGAGAAGATGTGTTGGAAAACCTAATGATTGATGAACAGGAATATAAGGAATTAAAAGAGGATGTTTTGGATATTTTAGAAGAATTGGAAGGTTAAAGAATAAAGTCGCCATATCCACCAGCTTTTGGCATATTATTGAGGCATTGGCACTATCTTTAACAACCCAATTACAGCTTAAAAAAACGATTAATTTCCGCCGGCAACACTGGGAGATTGAATCTTACTTTTATGTCCGGAAATTTTTAATAATCTTTCATAATCTAAAATAGTGATTTGGTTTCTGCGACTGATAATCAAGTTATCTCGCTGAAATTGGCTGGAGACTCGGCTAATGGTTTCTATCGCAAGCTGCAGATAATTGGCTATATCATTTCGAGACATGCTGATATTGAGTGTTTCTGGGGACAGTCTAACGTGTTTATAGCGTTCAGAAAGATCTAATAAAAATGCCGAAAAACGGGATTCTGCCGACTTGATGCGCAGTATCATAGATAAATTTTGACTAATAGCCATTTCCCGTGCCATCAACTCTATCAGCTTGGATTGTTGGCTAGGATGGGTATTTAAAAAGGTTTCAAGCTTTGCCTGTTTCATTTCAATGAGCGTGGTATTTTCCAGCGCTTTAATTGATTGGGAATACTGATCTTGATGTAAGGCTTCTAGTCCAATTAGATCACCCGGTAGATAAAACCGAGTAATTTGTTCCTTACCCTGATGGCTGTTGATGTAAGATTTTAGTGAACCGCTAAAAACCAAAAACATAGATTTAAATTTTGCGTCTTTGTGATATAGGTGCTGATTTTTGCCGATATGGATTTTATTTTGCAGGAATTCTTCGAAAAGAGTTTCGTCGTCCTGTTTGATAGCCTTCAAAAAACAAAGGTTCTTGATTTTACAGTTTTTGCATATTGCCGTCAGTTTAGCGATAGTGTTGTTGTTTTTACAATAACTGTTGACCATGCCTATTATTACCTTAATTTGACCTAAATCAAGTGTCATTATAAATTAACATTAGAAAAAAGAACATTATTAATTGCTAAAATAGTCATAAATTTTTAACAAAATAGATAAGTAAATCAGTATGATATTCTGGTCATTAATAAAACTCTTTTGACACCTAAGAGTCTTTAGATTAGAAAGTTAAACTTTACTGACCTATAATTTAATTAGAAGGTGTGGTTATTCCTTCAATAGGTCAACAATGTTTGCGTGTGACATATATGCTCTTAAATTTAGGAGGCTCATATTATGTTCGTTAAAAGTAAAGTTAATGGTGATGCAGTGGAAGTGCTTGATATTGAGGCACTAATTGACCCATTTAAAAAACAGGTAGCAGGTCGTTACCATGCCGGAGAGGAATTACAAGATGCTTTGCATTTTAATAAAAGCGATTTAATTTTTCCTTCCGGAGAAGAATTTCCATTGTGCTGGAAAGATCCTAATTATCGATAATAAATCGGATTGAATTAGCCTACAGTTTTAACTGTTCTTAATTACTGAACGAGTTATTAAGTTGTTTTTCGGTATCGAGTAACTCTTCAAAATCGAGAGTGGGAACAGGCCTTGAGAAGAGGTAGCCTTGTGCATAATCACAGCCTATTTTGCGCAAGATGTCGCGTTGTGCTTCTGTTTCTACTCCTTCAGCAATGACCTTTAAGCCCAATTTATGAGCCATTACCACAATTGCTTCTGATAAAGCTAAATCACTTTTATCTGTTTCTAGATTACGAATAAAGGCTTGATCAATTTTAAGATAATCAATATCAAACTTTTTCAGGTAGGAGAGGGAGGAATATCCGGTTCCAAAATCATCGATAGCAACTTGTATTCCGGCATTGCGATACTTGATTAATTTATCACTAACATTGACTTTAGTGTCCAGTAGTACACCTTCGGTAATCTCAACAACGATACTCTCAGCTGCCAAGTCCATTTTTTCCATTTGTGTTATCCAGTCGGTATACATATTGTCTTCGTTTAAAAATTGTATTGGAGACTTATTGACACTAATTTGAAAATTGGAATTATAACGTTTGCGCCATTCTTTAACCTGCTGACATGTTTGAGAAAACACCCAATTACCAATTTCCAGTATGGCACCCGTATCTTCGGCGACGGGTATAAAGGAAGCCGGGCTAATAAATCCCTCTTGAGGATGTTGCCAACGCAGCAATGCTTCCGCTTTGTGGATTTTTCCATTATTTAAATCGATTATTGGTTGGAAATAGATCAAAAACTCATCGCGTCCCAGAGCATGATGCATATCCTTCATTAAATGTTGTCTTTCTTTGGCTGCTTGTTGCATCGATGGGGTAAAGTAAGAATAGCGGCTTCGACCGGCATTTTTTGCGGCATACATCGCCTGATCGGCATGATTCAGGATTTCATGTACTTCCACTCCATCGTCAGGATAGACAGTAATGCCAATACTGGCCGAGACATAGGATTGTTCTTCTCCCAACTGGAACGCTTCACTAAGCCGATTGATTATGTTTTGAGCAATATTACCGACCGTGGAAACATCGCTTAATTCCGAAAGTATTACGGTAAACTCATCTCCACCCAGTCGTGCTACGGTATCGGAATCTCTTACGCAATTTTTTATACGTTGACCGGCGTCAATTAAAAGCATATCCCCCATGTGATGCCCCAGACTATCATTAACCTCTTTAAAACGATCCAGATCGATAAATAACAGAGCCAGTTGATAATGGTCCCGTTTGGCAGATTTAAGGCCTTGTTCCAAGCGATCCAGAAATAAACGACGATTGGGTAAGTGGGTAAGTGTATCAAAATTGGCTTGTGACCAGATTAAAGCATCCGCTTTTTTCTTTTCTGTAATATCTCGGGTAACTGCTAAAATAGAAACTTCACCCGTAGCATCATTTTTTAATGGTACCGAATGAGTTTCCATATGACGAAGAGTTCCTTTTAAGCCTTCGATTTGAAACTCCAAAGTAATTTCTTTACCTTCCAATACTTGAGCATTCATTTGCTCAAAGGCAGCGCGATCTTCGGCGACAACTAAGTCTACAACTGCTTGATTCATGACTAGAGCGGGATTATCATCGGCCTCCACCATTACCAAGCCGGCTTGATTTATCTGTAATAACTTGCCTTCACTGTCGATGACTTTAACGCACTCCGGTTCAGTATCTAAAATTGCTCGCAGCTCAGTTTCTGCAACCCGACGAGCAACTACTTCTCGACGTAAGCGATATATCCAGTAGATAAAGAGTATGGCAATAATTGAGATGATAATGACGTAATTAACGATAGTTTCTTTTTTGATGCCTTGTTTAATTTGCAACCCCATCCATCGTTTAAGGATATTATCGCGTTCTTTTTCCGAAATTGTTTTTAGCGCTTTGCTTAAGATAGACAATAGTATCGAATTGTCTTTTATCACAGCCATACTATGTTGACTACGATAATCCGTTTGCCCGGAAAAACGGAGATTTAGCAATCCCTCTTGTTGAATTATAAAGTTTAGTGATACGCCATCACCGACATAGGCATCGGCCTTTTGGTTGGCAACTAAATTTAATGCTTCCAGTTCATTCTTGGTAGGTATTAAGGTTATTTCCGGATATACCCGCTACAGGATCTCTTGCATAAAATAACCTGATTCGATAGCAACTTTTTTCCCCTTGAGTTTTTCTAAAACGCCGATAAATCCATATCGACCATCGCTGATAATAACAATAGGAGAGAACATATAAGGTTCGGTAAAATCTAAATAACGTAACCGTTCGGGGGTTGATACCGCATTACTTAACATATCCAATTCGCCTTGCTTGGCCATGTCCAGGGTTTCTTGCCAGGTTTTATCGGTGATGATCTGAAATTTTACCCCTAAAGTTTTTTCCATCAGACGCATGTAATCGGCACTCATACCGAGATATCTACCCGAGTCGTCGATCCATTCAAAAGGTGCAAAGTCACGATCGATACCAACTCGAATTATGGGGTGTTTATTTAACCAGGATTGTTCTTGAACGGTAAAATTGAGTTTATTATCCGATTTATAAATAAAGCTTTGTAATTGTTTATCACTAAGCGGTGTGGCCAAATTCGATTCTGTATATATATCGGCTACTCGACGAATTCGATTGGCTTTAATCTGACCAATAGGAATAATATCCGGCATGATCATTTTGTAGGTTTCTTGAGCCTCAAAACGTAATTGTTGCAAGGATTTTTCATTATTGTAGTGATTTTTAATAACGGCAATGATCTCTTCACTATGTTCTAAGGCGTATTGCCAGCCTTTTATACTCGCTCGTCTAAAACGATCTGCACGACCGGGATTAGTGACCAATTCGTCATCACTGGTAATTAATAGGTCGGCATATAGATCGATGCCATAACTTTGAGGATTGATAATATTTAATGGAACGTCCCGTTGTTTAAAATAAAATAGCTCGTTAGTCAGATAAATCGGCATAACATCGACCTTGTCGTTAATCAAATCATCCTTGTTGTAACTGTGCTTTAGGGTAGTATATTTATCTGGTGTAATACCTTCTTGAGTCAACATTAGGTACAGCGGGGCCTCATTTCCGTCGGTTGAAGCAGACATAATGCGTTTATTTATCATTTCGTAGGGGCTGATAATCCCCGAACTCTGTTTACTGACAAACACTAGAGGATTGTGTTGGAAAATTGCGGCTAGGGCTTTTATTTTCGCCCCTTTGGAGTATTGGGCAATAACGCGGGAATCGACAATACTATAGTCAACGCCACTGGCTTTACTCGGTAGGGTGATAGCACTGCCCAAGGTTCTTTCACGAAATTCAACATCTAATCCTTCCTGGGCATAAAATCCTTTTTCTTTGGCAGCATAATAACCGGCAAATTGAAATTGGTGTTGCCACTTGAGTTGTAAAACAACTTTTTCGGGACGAGAGATATCAACAGCAAATGTCTGAGCATAAAGACATAAGCACAAGCAGATGATAGTGAAACTATTTTTTATTATTGACATAAGGACGAGGGGAACCTTTGTTATTTTGATAAGTTCGGCCTATCGCTGGAACGTTTTACTGCAGGAATTATTCAACAGTAAACCCTCTATATTATAGGGTTAGGTTGCTTGTATTTAAAGGTTAAAGGGGTATTTCCTTTTAAACTAGTATAGAAATATAGTTGTTAATTTTTCGGTAGTCGGATTGCATATGTAGTGGTATATTTTTTCTACATTATCAATTGTACTGTTATGGGTCTGAATGTGTCGGAGTTAAGTTTTGAAGAGAAATATAATGCCATCGGTAAAACGGGCTCGTTTTATGAAGGGATGTTTATTACTGTAGTAAAAACTACTGGTATCTTTTGTCGTCCTTCCTGTCGAGCCAGAAAGCCCAAACCGGAAAATGTCATTTTTTATGCTACGGTTCAAGAGGCGCTGCAAAACGGATTTCGTCCCTGTAAAGTCTGTAAACCATTGGAGAAACGCGATGAGACTCCCAAATACATATAAAGAGCTTATCAATGATTTACAGCAAGACCCCTATTTACGGATTAAAGATTATGATTTAAGAAATCGTGGTATTGAACCCAATCAAATACGCCGCTGGTTTAAAAAACATCACAATATCACTTTTCATGCTTATCAGCGTATGTTAAGAATCAACCATGCTTTTATGCGTATCAAACAAGGAAATAGCATAACCCATACCGCGGTGGAGAGTGGTTTTGATTCCTTAAGCGGTTTTAATGACAGCTATAAATCTATCTTTGGTGGTGCACCTAGCAATCATTGTGAGAAAAATGTCCTCAATATCATTCGTTTTACCACACCGATCGGACCTATGTTTGCCTGTGCCAGCGAGAAGGGGATCTGTTTATTGGAATTTACCGATCGCAGGATGTTGGAAACGGAATTTAAAGATCTACGCAAACGACTTAATGCGGTAATATTACCCGGTGAAAATCCTCATTTAAAACAGCTACAAAATGAGATTAATGAATATTTTGAAGGTAAACGTAAAAAGTTTGATGTTGCCCTAGATACTCCGGGCACTGAATTTCAAAATCAAGTCTGGAAGCTCCTGCAAACCATTGAATACGGTCAGACTCGATCCTATAAAGAGCAGGCAATTGCTTTAGGTAATCCGAAAGCCATCCGGGCGGTTGCGTCTGCCAATGGATATAATCGAATCAGTATCATCATACCATGCCATCGGGTTATCGGCTCCGATGGCAGTTTAACCGGTTATGGTGGTGGTTTGCATCGCAAGCAATGGTTGCTGGATTTTGAAAAATCTAATCGTTAATGTACCCCATTGTTGCGACTATGCATTAAAAACATGTTATTTCCTCCTTAAAATCTGATTAATTTCGGAAAAAAGTTCAAGGGTGTATTAAAAAGATAAGTACATGAGCAAAAAAGTCAAGAAACATTGGATTAAATTTTGAACATTTAAAGTGCTATAATCTTTCGCTTTTGATAATTGATATATTATGGCTTTATTAACTGCAGAAAATCTCTCCTTGGCATTTGGTACTCATGTATTGTTGGATCATGCTGAATTCTCTCTAGAAGATAATGAACGAGTATCGTTAATTGGTCGTAACGGTGCCGGCAAAACCACTTTAATGCGGCTTATTTTAGGTGAGGTTCAGGCTGATGATGGTGCTATTCACCACAAAGAAGGTTTAAAAATAGCCTATTTGGCTCAGGAAGTACCCAATGAATTAAGGGGGAGTGTATTTGATATCATTTCCGGTGGGGCTGGTGAGGCAGAAAAGTTACTGACTGATTATCACCACTTGATTCAGGAAATGCATGAATCGCAAACCGAGCAACAATTAAAGCGTTTGGAAAAAGTTCAACATGAACTGGAAGCCGTCGATGGATGGGCCTTGATTCAACAGGTTGAACAAGTGATTTCACGCCTGCAACTCGATGGTGATGAACTGATTGAAAACCTCTCTGGAGGGTTAAAGCGTCGGGTTATGTTAGCCCGAGCATTGGTCATTAATCCCAATATCTTACTACTTGATGAACCTACCAACCATCTCGATCTGGAATCCATTTTATGGCTGGAGGAATTTTTAAAGGCCTATCAGGGTTGTGTTTTGCTGATTACCCATGACCGAGTCTTTATGCAAAATGTTTCGACTCGGATATTGGAACTGGATCGCGGTTATCTTTATTCTTGGGAAGGCGATTATCATAATTATCTACGTCGTAAAGAAGAGCAGTTAAATGCTGAAGAAAAAGCCAATGATCGCTTTGATAAAAAACTGGCCGAAGAAGAAGTCTGGATCAGACAGGGAATAAAAGCTCGTCGCACCCGTAATGAAGGACGGGTTAGAGCCTTGAAAAAAATGCGCGAAGAACGCAGGCAACGTCGCCAGCAACTGGGCAAGGTGAGAATGGAGGTGGATGACAACCTTCGTTCCGGAAAAATGGTTGCTGAAGTGGAAGATATCACTTATAGCTACGATAACAATATTATTGTCGAGAAGTTCTCCACTTTAATTATCCGTGGTGACCGGATTGGTATTATCGGACCGAATGGAATTGGTAAATCTACCTTATTAAAATTGATATTAGGTAATTTAACGCCGTTACAGGGTAAGGTTAAATTGGGAACCAAGCTGGAGGTGGCTTGGTTCGATCAATTGCGAGAACAACTGGATAACGAAAAGACCGTGTTGGAAAATATTGGTCAAGGCAAGGAATATATCACCATCAATGGTATAGAACGTCATGTATACAGCTATTTACAAGATTTTTTATTTAGTTCTGAACGTGCTCGTGTACAGGTAAAAGCGTTGTCGGGCGGTGAACGAAATCGCTTATTGTTGGCACATTTGTTTACCCGACCGGCCAATTTACTGGTTCTGGATGAACCAACCAATGATTTGGATAGTGATACCCTGGATTTATTGGAATCGCTATTGGCCGAGTATCAAGGAACCTTGATCATTGTTAGTCATGACCGCGCTTTTTTAAATAATGTTATTACCAGTACCTTGGTATTTGAAAAGACGGCGATTAGAAATGGCGAACTCGCCTTTGAATTAAATGAATATGCCGGTGGTTATGATGACTGGCTGGTACAACAGAAAAAACAACCGATTATAGAGAAAAAAAGTCATGAGCAAATAGGCAATAATCAAACCAAAGAATCAAGCAACAATAAAGGAAACAAACCGGTTAAATTATCCTTTAATGAAAAGCGCGAGTTAGAAGCCTTACCGGAAAAGATTGAACAATTGGAAAATACTCAGGCTGAATTGGAAAACGAAGTGGCTAATCCGGATTTCTATCAGAAAGATCAAGCCTATATAAAACAACAATTGGATGCTTTAAGTCAGGTTCAATCTGAGCTGGAAGCAAGTTTCGAACGTTGGGAAGAGTTGGATCAGAGGCAAGGGTGAGCTTTACCCCTGCCTCTGATCTGCACGGTTGATTTAGTATCGCTTGTAGGCGCATCGTAGCAACGTGTTTCTAGGCGTTTTCTGGAATCTTTGGGGATTTTGAAGAGCTGTTGACCTTTCAATCCCTAGTGCAATATCCGCTTGGTGTTCTTTTCAATGGCATGTCCAAGTTCCTGTAAAATCTTTGGGATATAGACAACACCTTCAATTTCACGTTTTTTATTTTGTTGCCAATTTTCTTCCTGAATTTCAACCAGGGTTTCCTGTTCTTGTTGATCGAACATATCGATCAAATCTTCTTTTGAATATGTCATAATGTATCTCCTTTTTGTGCAGATATACTCACGTCTGGAATATTCACTGCCTCATACTATTAACAGCGTCCCGATAGTCAAAATACTTTAGGCTACAGTGCTTGATTTCTAATACAAGCTAGTATATCCTTTGCCGTCTATTGCGGAGAGGTGGCCGAGTGGTCGAAGGCGCAAGCCTGGAAAGTTTGTAAGCGGCAACGCTTCGGGGGTTCGAATCCCCCCCTCTTCGCCATTAAACATAATATAATCAACAAGATAGTTTTTTGCAATGACCATGGTTTGGTCACTATCTGACTGGTTTTGACTATAGATGGTCACTTTTCTGGTCACATGTAAGATAAAGATGGATCATTACGTTATTTAGAAAAAAGACTGTTTCAGAAATGAAAGTCCAATGCTAGTGGAGCTAAACGCATTAAGGAACCATTAGAACCACTATGAATTCCAGACCAAACTTGTCCTGTTCTTTCAAAATAGTCCAATTATTTTCTTCACATTAATTAAATGTGTTCTTTATACCTTTAATAAGCAAGTCTTGTGCATTCCCCCCCAATAATGAGGCCAACAACATATATCACAGCTTTATAATCTAAACGACCAGCAGTAGTGATTACAGCATCGCCTTGGTTAATACTCCAAATATCCCAATCGTCTCTAACCGTAAAAAGCCTGTTCGCTTAAAAAAATATTCTATTTTACAAAGAGTTATATTGTTTTTTTGTTTTGGGTAGTTAAATTATAAATTTCATAAAATAGTACTTTTTGAAAATTAATTAGGACTTTTAACGAAATAAGAAAAGTTAGTTTTTCCAATGTTGACTATAATTTTATATATTGATAGAAGCAATAATTGATTCAATACCTTTAAAGATCTATAATTTCCTTACATACTGGTAAGGATTTAACATGGAGTGAGTGGTCATGACTACTGCAACTATAACGACTAAAGGACAAATAACTATTCCTAAATTAGTTCGTGAAGAAATGCATATTCATTCGGGTGATCGTATTGAATTCATTAAGGTTGATAATGAACGTTATGAGATTATTGCGGTATCAAAAGATATTCATGAGCTTAAAGGGATGGTTAAAACTAATCAATCTGTCACTATAGAAGAAATGAATAATTCTATTGCAACGATGGGCAGATTGCCTTGATTGGTTTAGATACTAATATTATTATTCGTTACTTAACTCAAGATGACACAGAGCAATCTATTATAGCAACTCGAATAATAGAAGAAGAACTAACATCATTGAATACAGGATTTATCACATTAATTGTTTTAGTAGAAGTAGTCTGGGTGCTTAAAAGTTGTTACAAACAGGATAAAACTCAGTTATGCCATATTGTTAAAAGTTTGTTAACAACAAAACAACTCAGTATTGAAAAAGGTGAGTATGCACATAAAGCTTTAAGATTATGGCAAAAAGGAAATGGTGATTTTAGTGATGCATTAATTTCTATTCTTTCACTTGAAATTGGATGTAAATATACACTAACTTTTGATAAAAAAGCTGATTCTGTTGGTATGAAATTAATCAATTAATATTACTGGCTACAACAGATTTTTTCTTAAAACTTTAACCGAACAAGAGTTCGAATGACTACTTGCTTCGCCATACAGTCTATAATATCCTCTTGTTCGCATAGAAATCGCCAACTAGTCTTTATTTATCAAATTAATTGATGATGTTTTTTAAGTCTCTGTAGCGAACGAATAGTGCTTCAATACTCCCAATATCCCAATCGTCCCTAACCGTAAAAAGTCTGTCCCCATAGTATTCTTAGTGTGAATTGCGTGCATTATCTAAAAAGAGTAAACTTGCTCTAAAGTAGCCATATTGAAGGAAGGCTTTGTCAAGTAAGAATTGACTCTTGCATATAAAAACCGGTCAATGAATTGTAGAAGATTAATAGTGTTCTATAATGAATAGTCTAAAATCCATAAAAACATTTTGCCTCGCCGCACAAAACAGTCAATTATCTAATCTACGTTGGAATTTTTTTTCAGCTAATTCGTTCCACTATTATTTCAGTACATTAATGCCTTCAATTACACGGTTAAGTTCAATTAGCAACTTTTGCAGCAATACTTCTATATCCTTTTGATTTTCTTTGCATGCCATTTCCAGTTCCAGTGCAGCTTGTTGAACTGTAAGCAAGCCTAAAGTCCCTGCTGAACCTTTAATGGTATGAGCTTCATAAATAGCAATTTCTAATCTTTGATCCGCTATTGCAGTACGAAATCGTTGCTCAAAATCACCATTTTGGTCACAAAATTTCAGCAACATTTTTTTCAATAATTTAGGATTAGAGCTCAGTGAAGATGAGTCAGTAACGACCCCATATAAACCCGAGAGTTTCTGTTTTAGAAGAGCCTCTGAATGATGTCTTTCCTTATTGCGATTGGATATCCGCGTTTTAGGGTGAATCCATTTAGCCATGGTATGAAATATGGCATCAGGATTAATCGGTTTAGCAATATGGTCATTCATACCGACAGATAATGCTTTTTCAATATCCTGCTTCATAGCGCTCGCGGTCATAGCAATAATTGGAAGGTCTTTAAATTGTTCTTGGTCACGGATTTTAAGTGTTGTTTCATATCCATCCATTACCGGCATCATGCAATCCATTAGGACACCGTCAAACGCATATTGGTTTATCATGGCTAGTGCTTCTGTTCCATTATTTGCGATGACGAGTTGAACGCCAATATCTGTAAGTAATTCTGTTGCAACTTCCTGATTAATTTCATTGTCCTCGACCAATAAGATTTTAGTACCCAGCAAGTGTTGTATGGATTGCCTGTTTTCTGTATCGCCAGGTATTTGATTGGCAATTGATTGTTCCTGTTGTCTTTCTAATTGAGCCGTAAAACTAAAGGTACTGCCGATATCAGGTTCGCTCTCGACCCAAATCTCTCCTTTCATCATCTGAACAATTTTTTTACAAATAACCAATCCAAGACCCGTTCCACCATATTGACGCACGGTACTAGCATCTGCCTGACTAAATGACTGAAATAGCTTTTCCTGTTGTTCAAAAGAGATACCGATACCCGTATCTTGCACCGAAATAAGTAATACCACGTCACTATTTATCTCTTCCTTTAACGATATGGTTAAAGTCACATTATCACCGCTATGACTAAATTTTATAGCATTATTAACTAAATTAATGAATACCTGGCTAAGACGTAAGGGGTCACCAATCAATTCACGAGGAACCTCGGGTGCTAATTTAACCGAGAGCTTAACACCTTTTTCACTAGCCTTGAGTTGGAGTAAATTGACCATGTTTCGTATAACATCACCAATATCAAAATCAATACTTTCAATTTCCAGTTTACCTGCTTCTATTTTTGAAAAATCAAGTATATCGTTGATGATACCCAAGAGACTTTCTGCCGACTGATGGGCTCTTTTAATGTAATGTTTTTGCTTGTCATTCAGGTTTGTCTGTAAGGCCAAATGTGTCATACCCAGCACACCATTCATCGGTGTACGAATCTCATGACTCATATTGGCTAAAAAAGTGCTTTTGGCAATATTGGCAGCCTCTGCCAGTTCACGTGCCTCTACTAATTGTGCCGTACGCTCCTCTATTAGCTCTTCGAGATGATGACGGTGTTTTTCTAACTCATTTTCCAATCGTTTTTTTTCAGTAATATCTTCTTTTACCGCAATGTAGTTTGAAATACTACCATCAGCTTGATAGACGGGACTGATACTGGCAAACTCAATAAATTCACTTCCATCTTTTTTTCTGTTGTAAAATTCGCCTTGCCAGGCGTGACCCTGTTTCAATGACTTCCACATGGATTGATAGTTCTCAGGTGGTGTATTGCCCGAACTCAATATTCTTGGATTACACCCCATGACTTCCTCTTTAGGATAGCCTGTGTGTTGAACAAAAGTGTCATTGACATACTCTATTTCTGCATCCAAATTGGTAATAACAATACTTTCATGACTCTGCTCCACCGCATGGGCAAGCTTGTGTAAGGATTCTTCTGTCTCTTTCTCAGAAGTAATATCTACATGAGTTCCGATAAACCGGCTGGCCTCTCCTTGTTCATCAACGAGAATTTTTCCTCTTGCCATGACCCATATATAATCCCCGTTATTATGATGAAATTGAAATACAGATTTATAAGGTAATTCTGGATTACTAAGGCACCGTTCAACTTTCTTCATTGCACCAGGTAAATCATCGGGATGAACCCTACTTGACCATGTATCCAAGGTATTATCCAAATCCTTTTGCTCAAGGCCAATCATCTTTGCCCATTCGCTAGAATAGAATATAGAATTAAGTTTGATATCCCAATCCCACAGACCCACTTGGGCATTACTTAAAGCCAATCGAAGTCGTTCTTCACTTAAATTACGTTCTGCCTGAGCACGTTTTTGTTCAGTAATATCCGTCATGTAACCTTCTAATACCACAGGGGTTACACCTGGTGGTGAGACACAACGACCTTGCTCCCAAATCCAACGCTCTTTTTGATTGCCTCTTAAAATACGATACTCTAATTGGAAAGACTCACCTTTCTCAATAGCCACCTGAATTTCTTGTCGAATTCGAGTTTTATCTTCGGGGTGAACAATCACTGAATAACTCATATCACGATTGTCTATTAAGCTTTCCGGACGAAAACCGGTGAGTGTCAGACAGCCCTCACTGACAAATTTCATGGTCCAATAGTCATCGTTAAGACATTGGTAGACCATTCCCGGTAAGTTACTCATGAGAGTAGCAAGGCTGCGGCGATACTCATCCAGCTCCGCTACTTTCTCTGTGAGTTTACTGCTTAGACGGCTATCTAAACGCTTACTTAGAGTTTTCTCATTATATTCTGTTTTTGCAGATGTCATTGGGTGTTCTTGGCAAGCGACTATCACTTTATCCATTTCTTTTAGGAATACATCCGGTTCCATGGGTTTGACAAGAAAGCTGGATGCACCCAGGTCAAGTGCCAGTTGTTTATCTTGTTCGTCCACAAATGTTGCAGAATAAATAATGACAGGGATTTTCTTTAAGAGATTATTTGACTTAATTTTTTGACAAAGTGTCAAACCATCCATGTTTGGCATTAGAATGTCAGTTATAATCATATCGGGAATGTTATCTTGAACTGCTTTAAAAGCCTTTTCACCATCAGTTGCCTGTTCAACTTGATAGCCTTCCATTGCTAGTAGGTCATAAAGTAAATCTCGACTATCCTTTTGATCGTCCACAATCAAAATCTTCACTTTCACTCTCCAATAATTGCCCTTATTTGCTCGATGACTTTTTCGGGGTATATGGGTTTTTCGATATAGCCATTACAACCAGCATCCATCAATCGCTTGCGATCGCCCGACATAGCAAAGGATGTCATGGCAATAACAGGTAATTTACCATCCTTTTCTGATGCTCGAAGTTGTTTGACGACTTCGGTTCCCATCATATCCGGCAAGCCAATATCTAAAATCACAAAGTCTGGCTTCTCAGAAAATATAACCTCTAATCCTTCCTTGCCACTTCGAGCTTGTATGACAACATAGCCAGACATTTCTAATAAGTCAGTAACCAGCAGCATATTGTTCTCATCATCTTCAACAACCACGGCTTTTTTCATGTTGTTAACTCCATTGGGATTTTCATCCAAAAGTTACTTCCTTTGCCCAAATGGCTTTCTACGCCAAGCTCCCCATCCAGAATTTGAGTTACCATCATGTTCGTTAAGTATAAACCAAGACCGGTTCCTGGTGTACTTCGGGAAAGAGGGGAGTCTATACGACTGAATTGACGAAATAGTTTCTCAATATCCTTCTCAGCAATACCAATACCCTCATCTCTTACATTAATTTTTATATTATTCCCTTCAGTAATAGCGGTAATACAAATTTCACCTGTTTCAGAATATTTTACAGCATTACTTAGATAGTTAAGTAAACACTGTAATAAGCGTTTTTTATCGGTATTTAACGTGATGTTGGGTATATTTATCCGTATAGATAATCCCTTTTCTTTAGCATCTTTTACCAAATTAGAACGTGCTTTCTCTACTAATTCTAGCAAATTAAATTTTTCTGGATAAATATCTATCTTTCCAGCCTCAATTTTTGAAACATCGATTACATCCGTAATTAAATTGAGTAAATGTTTTCCAGAAGCTGATACACGTTCAAGGTAATCACGTTGTTTATCATTCAGTGTCCCCATCTTTTCCATTCGCATCACGCCAGTAAAACCAATGATAGAGTTCAATGGCGTACGGAGTTCATGCGACATTGAGGCAATGAAGAGGGATTTGAGTTGGTCTAACTCCTTGAGGCGTTCATTGGAAATGGAAAGTTCCTGAGTACGTTCAGCTACTTTTTTCTCCATTTGTTCAAAGGCAACACTTAATTCTCTTTCCACCTTTTTTAATTGGGTGATATCGATAATTTGGATAATAGCATTCGTTATTTTTCCATTATCATTAACAATAGGCGTTATTGTCACATCGAGTTCCACCGCTATGGAATCGGCAAAATCAAGTCCTTTCAAACTTTCTGCTGCCCATTTTATCTTGAAATTAACCTGTTTACCTTGCTGGTAGACTGATTCAACCTGAGGTAATAAACCTTGTTCTTTGACAATATTATCTTTAAGGATGTTGTATTTTCCTAACACTTCTTCTTTAGTGATATGCAATAGCTCTCGACAGGCTCTGTTAATGGATACCAAGTATGCTTGTTCATCGGATATCCACATCGGAAAGGGGCTTTTCTCAATAACAGTCTTTAGAAATATTTCTGATTTCTTAAGTTTGAGTTCATTATTCTTTTGTTCAGTGATATCCTGACCAAATGCTTGTAGCATGCTCACTTGATCTTGTTGATTACAAATCGCCCGGTTTGTCCATCTCTGCCAGCGAACTTCACCATCACTATCAACAACTTGATGCTCATACTGCATAATTGAATTTTCACAACTGAGTGCAGACAAGTTTAAGCGAACGTGTTCACGTTCATTTTCTGGAACTAATTCTAAAAAGTTATTGCCCAGCAGTTCACCTCTAGACTTACCAAAATAGTTGCAATAAGCCTCATTAACAAATTCAATCTTGCCATCAGGTAAGTTGCGGCAAACTAGCGCCGGTAAATCCTGAATAACAGATCGATACAACTCCTCTTGTTGATGCAATAATGTAGCTGAGCGCTCTTGCTCAGCAAGCAATCGGGATTGTTGAATTGAGCTAAAACTTAAGCTTGAAATTATACTGGCAAGGTTGGCATAGAATTGCATTCCTATATCAAGCTCTTTACGACTAAAATGTGGCACCCGTGCAAGCGCAGCAAGGTACTCCTTCTCATCAAATTTATAGTCACGAGCTTGTTTGCGGAACATCTCCACATCCGGAACCTCATCCGTATAAAAAAATTGACCTATAAATACATTACCAAGATGTTTACCTCCCACCATAATGGGGGTTACCATATCCCACATATTATTTTTGCAGTGATATGTCTTAAAGGCTCCTTCCTCTACGCCACTTGTGAGAATGGTGTCACTTTCAATACAATTTTTTAGCGTTTCAGGATGACATCGGTGAAATTTGGTACAGATATCTTGCCAGCCAATAGCAATTAGGACATTTCCTGAGACATCAAGTATAGCTCCTAACATACCTGTAAGCTGATAAAATTCTTGCATCATATTCTGCAATACTTCGATATCAATAATATCAGATAGTTCGAGCGAACCGATATCACCTTCCGGTTCAAGAATAGCCTTGAGTTTATTACGAATAGTAGCTTCACTTTGCCGTAATGACTCCTCTGCCTGCTTTCGTTCGCTGATATCAACGTGTGTGCCAACGAAACGAATATAGTTTCCACCCGACTGATCACTAACTGCAAAACCACGCGACAATATATCTATCCAATGTCCTTCTTTATGCTTCATCCTGAACTCAGTCTTAAATTCTGAGGTTTTTCCGCTCAAGTAATTATCAATACTCTGTTTGACTGGTTTTAAATCATCCGAGTGAACTAGCCTTTCCCATGTTTCAAAGCTGTTTTCTAATTCATTATCTCTGTATCCCAACATGGACTTCCAGCGCTTTGATAGAAAAATCTGATCAGTTTTTAGGTCCCAGTCCCATAAACCCTCGTTGGCACCCTCCATGGCAAGTGAAAAGCGTTCCTCACTCAGCTTTAGTTCAGCCTCCACCCTTACGCGTTCAGTAATGTGCTTCCATTCTCGTAATGTCCGTTCAGCGACATGAGGCATATCTGCGAACACTGATTCACTTTTTACTATGTAATCCAATGCTCCGGATTTCATTGCCTCCACTGCCATCTTTTCATCTCCATAGGCAGTCATAATAATGATAGGAAATACCTGCTGCTTTCCCCCTTTCTTCAGTAGAGTGATACCTTCACCATCTGGTAGTCGGTTATCAAGAAGCATCAAATCCGGTTGTTGTTTGGCCAGCATGGATTTGGCTTCTTTCAGGGTGCGGGTATTTATTACCCTCCAGGGTTCTTTGGCATCCTCAAAGGCACGAGCAATTAGAGTCACATGTGCCATCTCGTCTTCAACTAATAGGATTTTGATTGGCTGTTTAGTCATCAAATATTATTCTCAATTGCTATGACCATGGATAGTGATTCCAAGCAAGCCAGTAAAAACCTAGTTCAGTCATTAGCTTACTAAACTGATTAAAATCGAGTGGTTTAACAAGATAACTATTGGCATGATAATCATAGGCTTTAGCTACATCTGATTCTGCTGCTGATGTTGTTAGAATTACAACAGGCAGATTTTTTGTAATATCTAATTGGCGAATCTGTTTAAGCACTTCTAGCCCATCAATTTTTGGCAGACAAAGATCCAGCAGTACAAGGTGAGGCATAGGAAATACCTCAGCATCTGCATATTGATTTTGATGTAATAAATAATTTATGGCCGCTTCACCATCTTTCACATGGTAGATTGTGTTAGCAATCGCATGATCCTCAAAGCTACGCATCACGAGCTTTGCATGAGCCCCATTATCTTCCACTAAGAGTATATTTAGTGCTTCCTCCCTCACTAAGCATCTCCTTGTTTAGAAAGTGTAAAAAAGAATGTCGTCCCACATCCTTCACCGTCTGACTCCAGCCAAATCCGGCCACCATGCATTTCAACAATCCGTTTAGCTAGCGCCAGGCCCATGCCAGTCCCCGTTATCTCTGGATTAAGATGCTCAAACATTCCAAAGACCTTATCATGATAGGAATGTTTAATCCCTATACCATTATCTTTAATAGTATAGACCATAATCTGATTTTTTGAATAGGAAGAAATTTCGATACAGGGCTCTGATTGATTGCCCATAAATTTGACTGCATTCTCAATTAAATTCTGAAGTAGCGTTTTAACTCGTGGGCGGTCTGCGCAAACCATCGGCAATTGCGGCTCAACTTTAATATTAATATTTTTGGGTATAGCGCCTGAAAGAATATCAATCACCTCATCTATTAGCTCATTCATCTGAATATTTTCATGTGGATTATCCAAACGACCTACTCGGGAAAAATCCAATAATTCAGTGAGCAGCGTTTCCATTGCTAGTGCAGCAAACTTAATCTGTTCTAAATCTTCATTAATTTGTTGCACATCTCCAGCTAGTACATCCTTCTTGAGCAGACCGGAAAAACCTTGAATGCTAACCAGAGGAGCCTTCAGATCATGGGAAACGGTATAAGTAAAGTTCTCAATCTCTGTGTTTTTTCTCTCAAGCTCTGTAATCAACATCTCACGCTCTTCTTCGTTCTGCTTGATTAGTGTGATGTCTGTTGCAACAGCATTTACCTTTCCATTCTCATCCGGCCTTGTTGCTTGCCATGCCAGCCATTTGAAAGAGCCATCTTTACAGCGATAGCGATTCTGGAAGTTCACTACTTCCTTCCCCTGCAGCTGCCTCTCTATCTCCTGGCTCGTTCGTTGCCTGTCATCTGGGTGAATAAGTTCTAAAACTGGTGTTGTTGTAAACTCCTCGACTGAGAGTCCTAAAATCTGGGTTACTGCTGGGTTACACTCTTCAAATCTTTGGGTGTTGTAGTCCAGAGTGCAGATGATACCAGGAGATATATTATAAGTATTTGTTATTTTTTCAGTAACTGACAAAAGTTCCTTTTTTGCCTTCTTACGTTCAGTGATGTTGTCAATTATGGCAAGATGCTGGGAGCAACCTGAACTCCCTGATGATAAACCTGCAACGGACAAACTAACCCAAATGACTGAATCATTTGGATTGATGTACCGCTTATCCATTTGAAATCCTTTGATCTTTCCAGAAATCAACAGAGCCATATTTTCAAAATCCTTTTGCACATCATCAGGGTGAGTAATTTTCATCCAGTCTGTTGAGGTCAAATTATCTAAACTTATGCCTACAATTTCCGCATAACGTGCGTTAGCTTCAATAAAATGCCCTGTAAGTGAATCTATTAAGGCTATGCCTATCGGTGCATTATCAAATATGGCCCGCATACGCCTTTCACTTTCCCGTAAAGCTTTTTCGGTATTTTTTTGCTGGGTAATGTCTTGGGTAAAACCAATGCTTCGTATACACAATCCATTATCATCGTGTTTAAACTCTGCCTTTTCCCGAACCCATTTTACCCTACCATTCACCAATAGTCGGTATTCAATGTCATATGTTTTTTTCTCAAAAGATCTGTTCTTATGTGTATCAACATAATCTCTGTCTTCAGGGTGAATGCAGGACAGAAAGGTTTCATAGGTAAGTTCTGTATCTTTAGGCAAACCAAACACATTGTAACTCTCATCAGACCATATCAGCTTATTATTGATGATATCAAATTCCCATGAACCTATATGCCCAAGTTTCTGCGCCTCTCCAAGAATGTATGTTTTACTCGCTAAGTCTTCCTTTGTTTTCTTTGCAACAGATATATCCAATAGTGTAGCAATAACAAATTTGATATGATTTTCTGTTCTATAGCAAGCAACCGTTAAGTGGGTATGTATAGTACTACCATTCTTTCTATAAAAACGTTTATCCAGTTCATAAAAATCAATCTCACCTGATAACAGCTTTTCATAATAGACCATATCCGATTGCAGATCATCAGGGTGGGTCAGTTCTACCCAATCCATCTCTCTCAGCTCATCTTCACTATAATCAAGCATTTCACACAGACGGTGATTAATGCGCAGCCACTTTTTATCAACGGAGGTTATGGCTATCCCAATATTTCCCAAGTCAAATTGAGAGTGAAATAGGAACTCACTTTCAGCCAATGCTCTTGAGGATTGCTGTTGACGAAGATTGTTGACCAACAAAATTCCCAGCAGGGTTACAGCAGCCGGAAAGATCATTAATACTGGTAGAGTGATTTTTTTAAGAACTTCAATTGCGATATCCCATGGTAACAAGAACATTAGTACAAGCATGGTTACATGGACTGTTAGTCCTAAAAGAAATAGCTCACGCCATGTAATTTTTTCCAGAGATGTAACTCGAAAATTTCGCCATAGGAGACCAATAATTCCTGAAGATATAATTACAGCTATACCGGCAAATACTCCAACACCACCATCAAACAGACGCATTATTGCGGTCATTGTCATGGCTATAAGCACTGGAAACGTTCCAAAAAACAGGCCCGATATCGTAAGTAGTACTGAACGGGCATCAAATACAATTCCCGAAGCAAATTGCCAAGGTGTCTGCATAATCAGAATACCAATACCCCCCAGGACAATACCAACTGCAATGTTTATAAAGCTTAACCTCCCCGATATTTTAAATTCAGGAATAATGCTATAGATGTATACAAGTATCAGTAGTAGCGCTGCATTGTATATAAGTGGTAAAAAATTCAAGTTATCCATCCACTTGTACCTTCTGAGGAAGAGTAAAACTAAAGGTACATCCCAAATCTTTCCCATCAGATTCCACCCAGATGCGACCACCGTGTGTCTCAACGATACGCTTACACAGTGCCAGTCCCATGCCAGTACCATCTATATCAGGATTTAGCCCGCTCAAACATGGAAAAATTTTCATATTCATTATTGAGTCGACCAACAAGCGAGAATTCCAGCAACTAATCAAGTAGTTCCTGCATAAGCCAATATCTAAAATCACAAAGTCTGGCTTCTCAGAAAATATAACCTCTAATCCCTCCTTGCCACTACGAGCTTGTATGACAACATAGCCAGACATTTCTAATAAGTCAGTAATCAGCAGTATATTGTTCTCATCATCTTCAACAACCACAACTTTTTTCATGTTGTTAACTCCATTGGGATTTTCATCCAAAAGTTACTTCCTTTGCCCAAATGACTTTCTACGCCAAGCTCCCCATCCAGAATTTGGGTCACCATCATCTTCGTTAAGTATAAGCCAAGTCCAGTTCCAGGTGTGCTTCGAGTGAGCGGGGAATCTATACGACTAAATTGAAGAAATATTTTATCAATATCTTCATCGCTAATACCTATTCCCTGGTCTTTTACATTAATTGTTATATTATTCCCTTCAGTCACAGCGCTAATACAAATTTCTCCTGTTTCAGAATATTTTACAGCATTACTTAGACAGTTGAGCAGGCACTGTAATAAACGTTTTTTATCGGTATTTAACGTGATGTTGGGTATATTTATCCGTATAGATAACCCCTTTTCTTCAACATCTTTTAATAAAATTGAATAAGCTTCCTCTACTAATGTCAGCAAATTAAATATTTCCGGATAAATATCTATCTTTCCAGCCTCAATTTTTGAAACATCGATGACATCGGTGATTAAATTGAGTAAATGTTTTCCTGAAGCTGATACACGTTCAAGGTAATCACGTTGTTTATCATTTAGTGTCCCCATTTTTTCCATTAGCATCACGCCAGTAAAACCAATGATAGAGTTCAATGGCGTGCGTAGTTCATGTGACATTGAGGCAATGAAGAGGGATTTGAGTTGGTCTAACTCCTTGAGACGTTTATTGGCAAGAGAAAGTTCCTGAGTACGTTCGACTACTTTTTTCTCCATATGTTCGAAGGCAATACTTAATTCTCTTTCCACCTTTTTTAATTTGGTGATATCGATAATCTGGATAATAGCATTCGTTGTTTTTCCATTATCATCAACAATAGGTGTTATTGTCACATCGAGTTCCACCGGTATTGAATCGGCAAAATCAAGTCCTTTCAAATTTTCTGCTGCCCATTTTATCTTGTAATTAACCTGTTTACCTTGCTGGTAGACTGATTCAACCTGAGGTAATAAATTTTGTTCTTTGACAATATTATCTTTAAGAACGTTGTATTTTCCTATCACTTCTTCTTTATTGATATGAAGTAATGTTCGACAGGCTCTGTTAATGGATAACAAGTAACCATGTTTATCGGATACCCACATTGGGAAAGGGCTTTTCTCGATGATAGTCTTGAGAAAGGCTTCTGACCTTTTAAGTTTATTTTCACTGTCTTTCTTTTCCGTGATATCCTGAATGGAACCACGAATTTTGGTTATTTTTTTACCATCATCACTGATGGGTTTACCAATGGTTCTTACCCACTTTTTTTTATTCTTTCTGGTTGTTAATTGTAGTTCTAAATCATAAGGCTTGCCCTGTTCGATAGCTTCTTCAATAGCCTGTTCAATAGCCTCACGGTATTTACCTTGATAAAATTCCAGTCCAATTTGCTTATTAGTCATTTCATCCGTGGTCATGTCGTGAATCCATGACACTTGTTCAGTCCAGGTTCCTTCACCACTTTTAACATCAAATTCCCAGGCACCAATTTTGGCAAGTTGTCCCATTTCCTCAAGTAATACAGCTTGTTCCCTGAGCTTGTTTTCGTTTATCTTGCTTTGAGTAATATCTTCACCATATGCCACTAGTAAAATGACCCTTCTTTGTTCATCGCAAATAGCCCTATTGGTCCAGCGTTGCCATAATTTATTACTACCAGGATCAATAACTTGATGCTCGTGTTGAAGGACAGGAATGTCATAGCTTAATTTAGAAAGGTTATTACGTACCATTTCATGCTCATTTTTTGGGATAAGATTATAAAAATTAGTACCGATTAATTGTTCAGCGGTTTTTCCAAAATAGTCACAATACGCCTTATTTACAAATTCAATTTTTCCATCTGGTTTGTTACGGCAAACCAGTGCTGGTAAATCATTAACAATCGAACTTATGAAAGCTTCCCTCTCCCAAAGGTTTCTTAGTAGTGGATTGGTGATACGAAAAAACAGAATGCTTCCTAATAAAATTAGTATCATTCCAAATACGACAACAATGAAAGCAGATTGAATAAATGGCTTCCTGATTTCTGACAGGTCTATCTTGGCAACAATGCCCATATTTAAAATAGCAACTGGCTCATAAGCAGCGAGAACCGTAACACCACGGTAATCAAGACCGACAATGGTGCCTGAACGACGAGAAAGTGCCCTTCGCATTGGCTCTGCCAAATTGGACTGAAATAAAACTTTTTCTGGAAGTGGTTTTATTGAATGCCTATGAGAAAGAACAAATTGTATATAATTTCCCACTCTTTCAGCTAAGGTAAACTCACCGGTGGTACCAAATCCATGAAATTTTTTGTGCGCATTTTTAATTTGTTGCAGCGTTCCATCCCTAACTGAACTAGTAGAGCCTCCTTCTTTGTAGTGCTTTAAATCAAATTGAGCTACCGATTCAATTAAACGTGCACGACTTTTGGCAATCTCAACTAACCTATGACGGCTTTCTTCAAAAGCTGTTTCATAGAGTAACCAGAGGGTAAAGCCTGAGATTATCATAGTGATACTGATAAAGATAAAAACCAAAGTGATTACACGATGATGCCCACCGTCAATATTAGCAGATGGTCGAGTCTTTTTTGTTATTTTTATAAATTTATAAAAGCCAACAATAAGGACAAATAGAATAAAACCAATCACCCAAATTTTAAGTTTATCTAATTTTGAATTTATGGGTACATAATGCGTACCAAACCATGCATAATAAGTATCTTGAAATTCCTGAGATTCAAGATACTCTGCCAATACAGCATCCAGTCGGTCTCTGAGCTTTTCCTGCCCTTTAACAACCGCAATTCCACGTTTAATTGTCTTCAGCGGCTTACCAACTGAGGTTATCTGATCTCCTACTTCCAATTCAATTATATTCCGTAATACTGTTGGTTCGGGTAGCACCAGGCCATCAATATTATCTGCTATAAGAGCTCTAATCACATCAGCAGTAGTATCAAACAGCCTAAGCTCAATACCGGGGTGCTGGGAAATTATCTGCTCCCCAACATTACTTTTAAGAGTACCAACCCGCTGTCCAACCAGATCTTCCAGTGAGTGAATATCATTACGGCTCGTATGAATGAACAGTTTAATGAAAAAAGATTCGTAGGGACGGGTAAAAAGACGTGTTTTTTTTCTTTGTTTGGTGATACCATTATTGGGAACAATTTGGGCTAAACCATTATTCAAAGCATGATTGACTTCACTCCAGGAATCTTCAATCCGATAGTTCACTTTAAGTCCTGCTCGATGTGCAACCTCATTCATGACTTCAATGGCGAAACCACCTGGTTTTCCATCTGAGTTAACAAGATATTGAGGAGGAAAAAAACGGGGGACTGCTGCAGTTATTTCTTCAATATTATTATTATTATTGTCTATAGCAGAAACGATTGATACGCCGCCAAACCCTAAATACACAATAGTCCAGAATAAAGGGGTGATTAAATAACTTTGTTTTAATCTGTGATTTATCATACTATCCTAACTTATATTGATGTAGTCAGAACTTCTAATTACTTTTTATAAAAATTGTAAGTGTATGTATTTATTTGAATCCATACTAAATTAACCCATATGGAAACGGTAATATTTATGAATATCATTGTTTTAGTTATAATTATTTTTAATAGTGACAAGCACAATCTGGTGTTATTATAATTATAGTCTAATACTAACAAAAGTTTGAATATCTAAGTCGATCCATTTAATTCTAATATGGCTACAGCTGTATTGAAATTATTATTAAATCAGTAAAGTGCTTATGTATATGAGCTTTATTTGAACGTCAGCTTTAAGGTCATTTCACCCGTTATAGCAATTCATTATTGAATTGTCTGCTCATCCCAAATCTGCAAAATATTGTTATAATCCTTCAACGGCAGGAATGTGACTAATCCAGTATTTTAGTTAATCCTTATAATAGAAATTAATACTCAGATTATGTTCAAAACGGGTGAGGATAATAGTTTTCCTTTACCCGCGTTGTTAATTTATTTTTTTGAGTAAGTTTTATAGACTTAAGCCCGTATTTAATCTTAGCATATTTAAAATAGCGTTTAATACGATGTCATTTTTCGCTGCTAGTGCTTGCTGAATTTTTTATTATCCGCATCATTGATATGTTTTTTTTAATCTTGGTTTTCTTTTTGCGTGTTTATTTGATGTTACTGGATTTTTAATTTTATTTACTTGTTTCGCCTGGTCTTTATAACCTTGTTCAGACAAATAAAATGCGAAAGCATGTCTTAACTTTCGCCAATACGCCGCTGTAAGCGCTGATGCCAGTGATTCGAGGTACTTTTTTACAACTCTTGGGTACAAAACTTCGCCAATGCCATCTACTGCGGCTCCCTTAAGCACTAAATCTTAAAGATTTTCTGGAATATTTTGGTGGGGCCGCCAAGGCTTTACCAGTAGGGTGAATACAAGAAAAACCTAGGCGGCCCCATCAAAATAACCTATAAAATTCTTAATCTTCAGCACTTAAGCGAACCTCGCTACGAAGTCAACTGATTTTTCTAGGATAAAACGTGAATTTTCAATACCTTATTTTCTTTACTTTAATCTGTCAGGGTATTTTGGTGTAAAATTTTTAAGACGTGGTGTGGAATTTTCAAGCAAAAAATGTGAACCGCATCACAAAATGAATCTTCGGTTTCTTTCCTTAAGTTAGCCTTAAGGTTTGAGTTAGATACTGTGCTCATAAACTTATTTTTAAACTAATTTTATGAGGATAGAAGAGATGAATATTTTAACTAAAAATTTGAAGCCATTAGCCTTTGCAGTGATTGCAGGGGCATCTTTATTGGGGACGGTTACACAAGCAGCAAGTCTTTCGGCCCAACAGACCATTTATCCCGGCCAAGGAGGGATGATTGTACCGCAATTGACGTTTAATCAAGTTGAAAGTGGAGATTTGTATCTAGCTGTGCGTATTGAGGGACAATTATATTTTATCCTTAGTGACGGAAGTTTAAGTATTTCTGCTATTCCTTTTTTAAGTAACCAGGATTTTAGTGGAACTTTGGATCTACCTCAATTTGATACCACTGGAATTCCTGTAGGACAGTATCCTTTATATCAGGTTATCACTTATCCCGGTACCGATGTCTTTAATTTTTCGAATTGGGTTGGTGGAATCGGAGCATTAAATGTCATTAATTTTACCATCGGGTTGCCCGTTAGTGTGACCAAAGACTTTAATAATGACGGTTGGTCAGATGATGATTTGAACCATGATGGTTATCACGATGATGACCATAATAAAGATGGATATCATGATGATGATCATGATAAAGACGGATATCATGACGATGACGAGAATGAATCCAATGAAAGTGAAGATAATTCAAATAATGAATCCGACGAGCATCACAAATATGAAGATGACGAACATGAAGATGATGAACATGAAGATGATGAACATGAAGATGATGAACATGAAGATGACGAACATGAAGATGACGAACATGAAGATGACGAACACGAAGAGGATGAACACGAAGATGACAATGAACAGGATAACAGCAATACAACTAATTCAACGGTAAGTACTACCAATACTTCTACAAATACAAGCTCTACTTCATCAACTACAAATTCGAGTTCCGGGACTAATTCAACATCGTCGTCATCGGCAACCGCTGTGGACCAAAGTGTAGCCAGAGGGAAGACTAGCTATGCGAGTTATTGCTCGAGTTGCCATGGTTCAAATCCGCTTAATAACGGTAGTGGTATTTTAAGTGCAAAAAGCGCAGCAGCATCAAGGTCAGCAATTAGTCGTAATAAAGGTGGTATGGGATTTTTAACTAATTCAGATGCAGACCTACAAGATATTGCTAATTATATAAACAGTTTATAAATAAAAATGTAGTGCTTTTGTGAAGCAGATTGGATGCAGCCCTTAGTGAGTAAATTTAATATAGCTCTTAAGGGCTTTTTCAGTTTGAATTCAGCTTCAATATTTAGATAAAAAAAGAATCCACCTTCTAAGAAGGTGGATTCTTTTTTTTGCCGAAATTTCGCTACTTAAGGTTTATTTAAGAAAACTTAATATAGACTTTCGTCATCATTTGTTACAGTAGTCGGAAATTTTAATGAATCGTACATCACAATCATACCAAGCCTGGAAACCCAGTATTCGCCTATTTCATTGGATAAACTTCTTAACGGTTGTTTTATTGATATTTTTCGGTCTGCTAATGCTATATAAAAAAGAATTGGGAATAACAAGTATTGAAGCAAAAATCACATTAAAAACCATTCATGTAATAATCGGTTATGTTTTTACCATTAACTTACTGGTGCGCTTTATCCTGATTTTTAAAGGGGACAACTCAAATCGCTATAGTGCATTTATTCCGGGCAAAGGTTATTTTTCCAATTTAAAAAGCTATCTGTCCTCGATAAAAGAAGGTAAACCACAACAGTTTATCGGTCATAATCCCATCGGAAAGTTAGCTGTCACTTTTATGTTCTTTTTGTTATTGCTAATTTCTGTTAGTGGTTTAATAAGAGCGGGGACCGATATATATTTTCCGCCATTTGGTTCGGTTGTCAGCCAATATGTTGTTCAAGATGGCGTTGATGCCTCATCACTAAAACCATACGACTATAGCGGTGTTGATAAAGAGAAAATGGCATCTTTAAAGGCTTTTAAAGGTCCTATTGGACGTCTGCACATATATGCAGCCTTCTTACTCATGTTTTTGATATTTATCCATGTATTTAAGGTAATCCATAGTGAAGTTAAAGATAATAGTGGATTAATCTCGTCTATGTTTAGTGGAAAAAAATATTTGACGCAGATTCCGCAAGATAAAGAAACAAGGTAAGGAGGACCTTATCGATATATAAGTTGTATGTGGAAGTTTCAAGTCGCTCCCTCTATAGGTGGATATTTGATCAAACCGCTTTGAGCGGTTAATTGTTTTCAAGCCTCCGGCTTTGTTGGAGGTCTGTGGATTCTATAAAAAAAGAGATTTTTAATTGTTGCTCATAATCGGATAAAATAAAAAATCTAGATAATTAAAGTCGGCATGAACTGGGAATTGAAATAATGGATGATATACATTTACAGATATTATCGGAGCTGATTAAGAAAGCTGCTCAACAGGAACTCTTACCGCGCTTTAAGCAGTGCGAGAGCCAATTTAAAGCCGATGGAAGTTTTTTGACTGATGCCGATTTAGCCGTGCAAGGATACTTGCAACAGGCATTAAAAGAGCAATGGCCGGAAATTGACTTTCTGGCTGAAGAAATGTCGGAGCAAAAACTTAACAATCTTATCCAAAGTAATGCAGATGGAATATGGTGTTTGGATCCCATTGACGGTACTAGTAACTTTGCTTCAGGTCTTCCTTATTTTGCTATATCCTTGGCGTTAATCAAGAACGCGAAAATTGAGTTGGGGATAGTTTATGATCCCATTAGAGACGAATGCTATAGTGCCAGAAGAGGAAAAGGCGCCTGGTTAAATCAGCAACCATTAAAAGTAGCACAAACTCATTTGCCCATGTCTAAGTCCTTGGCTATGGTGGATATAAAACGCTTATCGCCTGAATTGCGTCAGCGTTTGGTATTGAAACCTCCCTATCATTCTCAACGCAGCTATGGTTCAGTCGCTTTAGATTGGTGCTGGTTGGCTGCTGAGCGGGTGCAAATTTATTTACATGGTCGGCAAAAAATCTGGGATTATGCGGCTGGTTTACTGGTTGCACAGGAAGCTGGATGCTGTAGTATTGGCTTGGATGGTGAACCCATTTTTCAATTAACTCTAGATGTTCGACAAGCAGTAGGTGCTGTAGATAGGCAACTCTTTGAGGATTGGCAAAATTATCTTCTAGATAAATTATAAAATCAGGACTATAGCTTTCAAAGTCAGCATATTGGACTATAGTACTATTGATGTTTCTATAAGGTTTTAATAATATTGGTGGTTTTACACATATCCTTAATACACCCCTGCGCAGTCTTAATTTGCCGTAATTGGATGATTGAGAAAGAGCATATCTGATTACAAGCTTATTTATGGCCGATTTTGGAACAGCAGAAAAAAACCATCTCATTTATGTCGTCGATTGTGAAAATTCTATTCCCTCAAGATTAATGGATGGACTGAAGTCGCTCGATTATCGACTAAAAAGATTTTCAACTATTACTGAATTTGAAAACTCTGTTGCACAAGAGTGCCCCGATATTATTATTTTGGAGAAAGATCTCAAAAAAGGAGATGAGCACTGCCAAAAGGCATTCCATAAATTACAGAATCAGCTGATTAAGATCCCGCCATTAATATTAATTTCTAACCGTAATGATATTGAATACCGGCTAGCTGCTGCTCGTATTGGCGCTGATCGTTATTTTTCCAGGCCGGTAAATCATTTAAAACTGATTCAAACCATAAAAGGACTGCTTGATCAGTTTAGTGAAACATCACATCGGGTTTTGCTTATAGACAATGACGAAAGTCTAACTCGTCGACTGAGTAATAGTCTTTCCGAATACGGACTCAAAGTGGAAAGTTTGGCTAATCCGTTGGCATGCCTCGAAACCTTAAATCGATTGCAGCCGGATGTTATTGTATTAGAGGTGGATTTGCCGACATTTTCCGGGGTTGAATTAGCTGAGGTGATACGGCAGGATGATAATTGGGCTGCGGTTCCTATTATTTTTTTGGCGGATAATATTGATTTTTTCCTGAACAATATAAAGGCAGAATCTCTTGGTGATGGATTTTTGGTCAAACCATTTGACGATGAGATATTCCAGCAAAAAGTGCTCAATCGGATTAACAGAGCTTCGCGTACCAGCCGTTTGCATGATGATTTAACTCAAGCATTGAGGGAAAGTCAATTTTTACTGACAACCATGGATCAGCATGAACTGGTCAGTACAACTAACATTAAAGGTGAAATAACCAGCGTCAATGAAAAATTCTGTCAAGTAAGTGGTTATAAAAGGGCGGAGCTGCTTGGCAAAAATCACAGTATTCTCAAATCAGGGGTACATTCCCCGGAATTTTATCAACAGATGTGGAAAACCCTTGCCAGTGGTAAAGTTTGGCATGGCACTATCTGTAATCGAAAGAAAAATGGCGAAGAATATTGGGTTGAATCTACTATCGTTCCTTTTTTGAATGATAAGGGTAAACCTTACAAATTTGTCTCGGCTCGAACTGATATTACGGCATTACGTTTGAGCGAAGAGCGTCTGCATCGTAGTCAGGCATTTGCCAATATTGGAACCTGGGATTGGAATATTAGAACGGGTGAATTGTATTGGTCGGAGCGAATTGCACCGCTCTTTGGTTATAAAATGGGAACATTGGATACTACCTATGAAAACTTTTTGGCAGCAGTTCATCCTGATGATAGGGATATGGTCACTAAAGCGGTAAATGATTGTGTGGAAAAAGGTCAAGAATACAATATTGAACATCGGGTAGTCTGGCCTAATGGCAAGGTTCTATGGGTTCAGGAAAGAGGTGACGTAATTCGAGATGATGATAATAATCCTGTACATATGTTGGGAGTTGTTATCGATATTGATGAACGAAAAAAAGTAGAGCAAAGATTAATTGAGGCTAGCGAAGAAGCAGATAGTGCCAATATGGCCAAGTCTCAATTTTTATCAAATATGAGTCATGAATTACGAACTCCCATGAACGCCATTATGGGTTATAGCCAATTATTGACTATGGATTTCGAACATCCTTTAAGTGAATCACAGAAGGAAAATGTTGATGAGATATCCAAAGCTGGTAGCCATCTTTTAAATTTAATCAATGAAATTCTGGATCTGGCCAAAATTGAATCCGGGCATATTGAATTATCTATTGACAAAGTGTTAATTGGTGAGGTATTAGCCGAATCATTACAGTTGATTATGCCTCTGGCCCAAAGTCGTAATATCGACATCAGCATAAACTGGGAAGGTGAGATGATAGATAATACTTTGCTTTGTGAACAAAATTATGCGGTTCGAGCTGATTTTAGTCGTTTGAAGCAAGTGTTATTAAATTTATTGAGTAATGCTGTTAAATATAATTGTGATTACGGCAAAATAAAAATTGCTTGCCTTTTGATGGTTGACGGTAATATCCGGGTTAGTATTTCTGATACCGGTTCGGGCATCTCTGAGGAGAAACAAAGTGAGTTATTTAAGGCTTTTAATCGACTAGGATTTGAAGATTCTGAGATTGAGGGAGCCGGTATCGGTTTGGTTATAACTAAGAATATAACAGAGCTGATGGGGGGACGGATTGGCGTCGAAAGTCAACTGGATAAGGGAAGTTGTTTTTGGATAGAGCTACCTAATGATGCTAGGCCTTTAAAAGAAAAAAGTCAGGAGGTGGCTGATAATGCACCCAGAAAACTTTTCGAAAGTGGCAGCAATATTTGTCATACTGTTTTATATATCGAAGATAGTCCCGCTAACTTACGTCTGGTAACACAATTGTTAAGCCGTATTCCTAATATTCAAATGTGGAGTGCACCGGAACCTGTATTAGGCTTGGAACTGGCGCTAGAACGTCATCCGGATTTGATTCTATTAGATATTAATCTACCTAATATGGATGGCTATGAGGTTTTGAGGCAATTGCGAAAAGGTGAGAAAACATGCAATACTCCTGTTATAGCCATTAGTGCTAATGCCATGCCGAAGGATATTCAAAAAGGTCTCGAAGCCGGATTTGAACAATACATAACAAAACCGATAAATCTAAAAGGCTTATTAGAAGTGGTGGAAAATATTTTATTGCGGGAGAACTAATATTGCTATGAATGTGTTGATTATTGACAATACCATATTATTTCATAAAATTTTAGCCGGAGTTTTTGCCGAATCTCATACGGATCTTAAGCCTATATTTTGTGATTCCGCTGCTCAGGGATTAAAAATTCTTGAAAAAGAAGAGATCAGTTTTATCTGCATCTCCATGTATCTGGAGGATACCGATGGTATTAAACTGACTCAAACTATTCGCAAAAATCATCAACATACTCCCATTATCTTATTTACCTCTGATGAATCTTATGATGTTTATGCCGATGCTTTATCGGCCGGCGTTACGGAAGTATTTCATAAAAAAGAATTACAGGAGTTGGTTAACTTTATTAACCGATTTACTTTGCAACAACAAGCCTTAAGTGGTCGGGTTTTATATGTTGAAGATACCCTGTCACAACGAGAGATGATAACTCAGCTGTTTAAGGGACATGGTTTGGAGGTGGATGCTTTTGCCACTGCTGAAGATGGTTGGGATGCTTATTTAAAAAATGATTATGAATTAGTCGTTACGGATATTATTTTGGAAGGTGGCATGACCGGAATGGCCTTGACCAATCGAATTCGTCGCCTGGATAGTCAGAAAGGGGATGTACCAATATTAGCCTTGACCGGATTTGATGATATTTCGCGACGTATCGACCTGTTCTATTTAGGGGTTAGCGATTATGTCATTAAGCCGGTTATAGAGGAGGAGTTATTAGCTCGGGTCCGGAGTTTGATCAATGCTCGGCGTTTCTATATGGAATCAGTTCGACAACGAAAACGTGCTGAAGCGGCTGATAAGGCAAAATCAAGCTTTATTTCCCAAATGAGTCATGAATTGCGGACGCCATTAAATGCTATTTTAGGTTTTGCTCAAATCTTGGAACTGGATGCCACCGATTTTAATCAAGATCAACAAAAAAGTGTTATGGAAATAATTCATGCCGGGGAGCATTTATTAACCTTAATCAACGATCTTCTCGATATGGCTAAAATTGAGTCTGGCAGATTGGATATCTCTATAGAGGAAGTTTCTATTCAGGAACTAATACGCGAATGTCTGAATTTGTCTTTTTCTCACCTTAGGGAGCGCGACATTGAGGTCATTAATGAACTCAAGGAACAATCATATAAGGTAAAAGCTGATAATGTGCGGTTAAAACAAGTGTTTTTAAATCTGCTTAGTAATGCCATAAAATATAATCGGGACCATGGCAAAATTACCCTTGCCGCTCAAGTTCAGGATAATCAACGCTTAAGGTTGAGCATTTCCGATTCGGGTAAGGGCTTAAGTGAAGACGAAATATCTAAATTATTTATTCCTTTTGAACGTCTGGGCGCTATGGAAGAAGTCGAAGGATCTGGAATTGGTCTGGTGATCAGTAAACATCTGGTAGAACTCATGGGGGGAAATATTGGCGTGGAAAGTACGGAAAACCGTGGTAGCACATTTTGGATAGAGCTTTTATTAGTCGGATAATTCTGTAACGATGCTAAATAAGACAAGATATGCGCATAATAATTATTATGTATATACAGTAGCTTTGGCGTTTGTCGTCATCTTGTTAATGGTATTTTTTCTTTGGTATAACAATAAACAGCAAAATGCCAATCTAGAAACCATTTTATTACATCAGGAAATATTGGGAAAAAAATTATTCCTGAGTGGAAAAATGGCGGAATCCGCTAGGGCTCGTACCCGATTGACTGCTAAGTTGATTGATATTGTTGATCCTTTTGACCAGGATAAACTAAACTCGGAATTGGAATTATATGCCACGGATTTCGCCACCTATCATCAACAATACACCAACCTAATGCAAACTCAACAGGAACGTGAGATATTTGAAAATCAACGGCAAATAGTTTCCATAATTCTTCCCGCGCAAAGAAAAGCGGTAGAAATGGCGATTTATGGCTTGGAAAGCGATAAAAGCGAAGCTAAGAGCATTCTTTATGGTACGGTTTATCCCGGACAAGGTAAACTGATTGATAACATTCTGGAACTTTCTCGTTTAGCGCAGATTTCTATTGAAAATAGAGTGGCTGAGTATCAGCAATTATCGACAGATATTGAAAGAAAAAACCTGATTTTACTCATTATTATTCTGCTGTTGGGAGGAGTCTTAGCGATTACTATTGTGGTTTATATCAATGCCAATCATAAAAAAATTATTGCCTCCCATGATAATTTAGAGCTATTGGTTGAGCAAAGGACACAGGAACTGGTGAATAATCAGACTGAATTGTTAAAAGCAAAAAACGCTACTGAAGAAGCCAGTCAAGCAAAAACCGATTTTTTATCCTGTATGAGTCACGAATTGCGTACCCCAATGAATGCGATCCTGGGATTTGCACAAATGTTGGAAATGGAATCTAAGGATCTAAACCCTAGCCACCGGGAAAGTGTTCAGGAGATCCTTGGAGCCGGCCAACATCTATTGGAACTCATTAATTCCATGCTGGACTTGACTAAAATTGAATCCGGTAGCCTAGAGATTAATCTTGTTGATGTTGAAGTAAATAGGGTTATCGAACAGTCTGTTAGCTTGATAGAGCCGCTAGCCAAAGAACGTAAACTGGAAATAGTTGATAATACCGGTAATAATAAATTCAAGGTACAAGCAGATTATTTGCGCTTAAAGCAGGTACTATCGCAATTGTTATCTAATGCTGCTCAATATAATCGGAAATATGGCAAAATTACGATTGATTGTGACAAAATATCGGATTCAAGAATTAGAATTTTGATCGGCGATACCGGCGTTGGCTTACAAGAGCAAGAGATTAAACGCTTGTTTACCCCATTTGAACGTTTAAATGCTTTTAATCAGGTTGGGGGGACAGGAATCGGCTTAGTCATTGCCAAACATATGACCGAACTGATGGGGGGAACCATCGGTATTGAAAGTGTTGTGGATGAAGGCACGACCTTTTGGGTGGATTTACAATTAGCCTCTGATAAAGTTTAAAGTAGAGTAAAACAAAGATATGACGCAGATAAATACCGATATTAAAAAGGCTTCGGTTTTAGTGGTGGATGATGAACTCGCTAATCTAAAGCTGGTTGAGAAAATATTAGCCATTGGTGGTTATGACAATGTTATCGGAACTCAGGAACCCACCGAGGTATTAGGTTTATATCAACAAAATGATTGTGACCTGATTGTTCTCGATCTTAATATGCCGAAAATGGATGGTTATGAGGTGATGGAACAGCTACAGACAAAATGTGGTGACGGTCTGCCGCCAATTCTAGTATTAACCGCTCAACATATGCAAAGTCATCGCCAGAGAGCTTTGGATAATGGTGCCCGTGATTATGTGACTAAACCATTTGATGCTAATGAATTACTCTCTAGGGTGAGTAATTTGTTGGAAGTGCAGATAGCAAATAAGTATATGCGCCACCAAAACGAGATTTTGGAACAAAAAGTTAAACAACGTACCCAAGCCTTAAACGATACTCGCTTGCAGATTGTTAATCGGCTTGGCCGAGCTGTGGAATATCGTGATAATGAAACCGGTTTGCATATTATCCGCATGAGCCAAATATCGGTCATACTGGGTAAAGCCATTGGCTTGGATGAAGATGCTTGTGAACTCTTGTTAAATGCTGCCCCCATGCATGATATTGGTAAAATCGGTATTCCTGATGATATTTTGTTAAAGCCGGGAAAGTTGGAAAAAGATGAGTTTACGATCATGCAAAAGCATGCTCAGATAGGTGCCGATATCCTTTCCGGGGATGAGTCGGAGCTTATAAGCATGGCCCATGATATTGCCTTGACTCATCACGAAAAGTGGGACGGTAACGGCTACCCCAATGGTCTGGTCGGAGAAGAGATTCCTTTGGTTGGACGTATTACCGCTTTGGCCGATGTTTTTGATGCCCTCACTTCGAGGCGTCCCTATAAGGAGCCTTGGCCAGTGGAGAAAAGCGTCGACCTAATCAAATCGGAAAGTGGAAAACACTTTGATCCGAAATTGGTTGATTTATTCATGGAGCATTTGCCAAGCATTATTGATATTAAAGAAAAATATGCTGAGCCGGATGAAGATTAAGCAAGTCGGAGGCTTATAAAGTACATTTTTCTTTCTTGCGCTTTTCGATTAACTTAATAATGGATTCATTCATTTTATCTCTATCCATATAACGTTCCGGAAGTTCCTGAATTAAATAAAGATAATCACCTTGTTGATATTCTTTTTCTGTGACAGTCGGTTGCCTATTATTTTCTACGCTTACCGGACTAATTACCACATTTTCGATATTCGGTATGAGATCTTTTAAAATAGCTACGGTACCGAGATGACTATCGCTATGAAAAGCTCCATTAAGGTGGATAATTTGATGTTCCGGATAAGCCTTTTTGGCCTTGGCTATGGATTCTGCCATGGTCGTATCGCGGAGTAACTGGGCTGCATAGGTATTATTGATGCGTCGCTCTTGCTCTTCTGGCTCTAATCCGTGACTTTTACCGGCATGTCTCATGTGTGACATAAATTTCTTCTTATAGGTCGGATTTTCTAGATCCAACTTTTCGGCAACCCAGCCCCGTTGATTTTCAGGTATCTTTTCCAGTACTTCCGGCCCGCGTCGACCGACGCAACGGACAAACATATTGGGTGCATTGGCGGCGATAATCGGGATTTTATTTTGCCGGGCAAATTCCACTAAAGGTCGGTAGGAGCCACGATAGTTTTCCCAGGCATCAGCATCCTCAATTAGGGTCTTTTCACCATATTTTCCTTCTAGATAATCGTCCAAGGTTGACTGATGCTGACGGGAAAACTGCTCCATGGATAAAATGATTTGTGGATTTTGTTGATAGAGTCGTTCCAATAATTGCATTTGTAATAGATGTGAGGCTTGGTGAGTATGTAGTTCACCAATAAAGATCACATCGCTTTTGGATAAATGACGAGCCAGATTATCCAAGGAAAGAGGGGATTGGCTTTGACTGTCCAATAGATGATATTGATATAAATTACTTAGTGCTGAAAGTGATTGAGTGGTTTTAATCGTGTCAATTTGTGCGCAGGCTGGTAACAATGGGAAGCTCAATAATAAGCTTAGAAGTAATGTTTTTCTATTGATTTTTAACATGTTTTGTATGTTATCCGTTTGGTCGCTTACAGCTCATTATGATTAAAAAAATATAATAACTCAATTATTTATTAGTGGGTACCATAGGAGAGTTAATCAATCATACAACACTGGAAGATAAAACATAGTTGTATATTACGGTGTTGTATATTATACTTTCAAGTATGAAAGGATTAACCCAGATACAACAACGTGTGTATGCTTTTGTTTCCAGTGTGATAAAAGCAAATCAACCATTTCCATCTTTACGAGAAATTGCAGCTCAGTTTGGTTTTACCCATACCACAGCACGTTTTCATTTAAAGGCTTTGGAAAAAAAAGGTTATATTCGGCAGCGAGAACAGCGTATGGGAGATTATCTGGTTATTGCGCAAGAAGAATTTAGTGCATTACAGACCCAGGACCAGAGAGAGGAGCAAGGAAGGGATAACCATGCTGCAACAAGTTTTGAATTGGTCGCCTCTATCCCTGCCGGTATTCCGGCTACTGCCTATGAAGAGAGTACTGAACTATTTAGTTTGGATCATGACTTTTTTGGCGGTGGAGATATTAAGGCATTACGGGTTAAGGGTGAAAGTATGACCGGTGATGCCATATCTGATGGTGATATTGCTATGATCAAACTACAACAAGAGGGTCATAAACAGGATATTTTAGCCCTGCGAGTCGGTACCGAAATCACCTTAAAACGACTCCGTCAAAATGGCGATAAAATTGAATTAATCCCTTCCAACCCAGAGTTCTCTATCCGTGTTGTTGCCGCGGAACAAGTTGAGATTCTGGGTCGTTTAGTCGGGATTGTCCGTAAAACCTGATTATTCTAGGTTCAATTAGGTTAGGCTTATTATGACAGCACAACTCCCTCTGCTGGATTTTCAACAACTTCCCGTCGGTTTAAAGCAAGCTCGATTTTTTATCCATAGTCAGGAACAGACTCTTTGTTCTGGCATTAAGGAGCTGGATGCTTGTTTTGGTGAGGCAATCCGACCGGGCAAAATTATCGAGTGGGGATTGCCAAATGGACGTCAAGGACGCTTGCTTCCGCTGACCTTTTTAAACGGGGAAATTCCTCCCAGCATCTGGATTTATGCCGATAATGGTACGGCTATTTATGCTCCTGCCTGGTTAAGTTATGGAGTAGATTTACAACGATTATTTTTTATTCGTTCCAGTCATCCGGTTAAAGAACTTCGCCCATTATTTTTGGATAATCTATTTAAAATTATTGTGATTGATTGCCCCAAGGATTTTTTGAAAGGGGATTTGGCCTTTATTCATCATAGAGCGCGTCTTAATCAACAGATTATTTTTTTAATTCGTAACTATTTTTTAAGTGCTAAAAACGGTAACCCTCTGGCCACCGTTCGGCTCAATGGCTGGCAAAATCAAGACGGACGTTTTTTTGTGAATGTCATTAAAGGGAAGGTTATTGGCAAAAAAGAGATTCGCTTAGTTCAGGATAATCAATAATGACGCAACAACGGTTAATTGATTTAAGAACCTTTGCCAAGCATGAACATTTTCCGGCCTATGCGGCATTATATTGTCCGGAGCTTAAAACTCCGGAACATGTTTTTTGCTTAAGTTCGCAAGTGATGCAATGGTCGGAGAATATCTGGCTATTGGATCTGCATAGTAGTGAAAATTTTTGGTTATTGCAGCAACAAAAATTACAACTTGGTTTATTTGAGATGTTGCAGCAGGTATTGGAGGAGTCTTTGGGACAAAAAATTCTGGTGGTTTTTGCCCAGCATCCCTGGCCAGCACTGTTTTTTCTCGATTATCTCTGTGCTCAAACAGCCCGTGAAAATAATAGCGGGATATACTCTTTAGAGAGTAGTATGAGCCAAAACCTGTATGAAAATATTTCCTGGCAACACTGGTTTGCTCCCTTAACGGTGTTGGCGGAAAAATTGGAAATACTCAAAGTAAAAGGCTTTCATGCTCCTCGCTTTCGCTCTCAGCAAGCACAGTTACAACGCTTTATTGAGCGAATGGAATTGTGGGGACCCTATGATTTAAGTTTGGCCAAGGTTGGTAGTTTGGCTGGAGAAATTGAACGGCGTTATTCGGTTTGGCTGGCACGGATATGGCGTTGGACCTTCGCTGCCTATCTTAATCGTGGTGAGGCGACACAGCAGGGTCTACAATATTTCCCCTGGATAACTTTTGAATTGTCGCAGACTCCTAAAGTAAGCCGTCTTTTGGAGTATCCGCTTAATCAATGGGATGTCTTAGAACCTTTATTAATTGAGGACTTTCAACGCCTATGTCATTTGTCGTCTTGGTCCGATCAGGAACGGGTCAATCGTATTTACTGGACGATCACCCTATTTAACTGGCAGGAGGAGGTGGTGGAACTCTCTTTTCGTAATCCCTACCGATTGCATGCCGAACAACCCCATTTTAAAACAGCGCTGTATCAGGCTTATTACTCCTATATGGATGCTATGCTTAAATTGCAACAGCGAGATAAAGATCTGGATTTGCCGGAAAATATGCCGTTTATATCCTGGCAACTGGAGGTGCGAGAACGTTTGTTTATTACTCCGACCATTATGGAGCTGTTTCCTGAAAGTTTTGATCATCAAGTAGAGAATGAACTGCTGGAATTACAAAATAAGTTACCCGCGTTGATCGAGTCGTACACCATTAATCCTGATTTTTGTAGCGAACAATTATTTTCTCTGCAGGAAATTGGGACAGGGCAGAAAACAGCGTATGATTTTCCCTTGCAACAATGGCAGGTTAAGTTACAACGACCACTTTTTTATTATCAACAACCACAAGCACTGCTTGTGGAACAAGGTTATCGACAGATCTTTTTGGAACGTACCGCCAATAATTGGTGGGAAGAAGATGATTTGGCTAATTTAATCAGAGACTACTTTATCCTTCAAGAGCCAAATGGTGTTCGTTGGTGGGGGTACAAGAGTAGTCGCGGGGAGTGGTTTAAGCATGGTGTCTATTCCTAAAGCTTCACCATTAAATCATTATGGTTTTCATGAATGGTTATGTAAAACTAATTTTAGCTTTTTAATCGGTGCTTCATATCCCAGGGATATGCTTGTTGCTGCCCAAAAGCTTGAATATCGTTCCATATGTATTAATGATTATGATGGTGTTTATGGACTGGCCCGTAGTTATCGAGAACAACAACGGCTCACCACGGCTCATCCGGAATTGGATATCAAGCTTAATTATGCTGCGGAAATTCATCTGAGTCAGGATCATCATCTACCAATATTATTACAGGATACATTGATATTGGTTGCAAAAACATGGCAAGGGTATAAGAATCTATGTCAGCTATTAACTTATGCTCATCGTGATGGTAAGGATATGGCCCACATTCCGGCTGCCGATCTATTAGCTGCCGATGTGAGTGACCTATTTGCCATTGTTCCCATGCGTGGTTTAATTCGTAGTCAACAGACACACGCTTATTATGGTGCGTTTCTGGAACATTTTTGCGGGCAATTCTATTTTGCCGTTAGTAAACATTTTCATCCTGCAGAAGATCATTGGATTAACCCTACCCTGAAGTTGGCACAACAGCTGGGAGCGGAATGTTTACTCAGTCAGGATGTGTTTTTTCACCATCGCTCGGAAAAAAGCATGAGTGATCTATTGCATGCTATCCGTACTAATAAAGTATTTGCTCAATGTAAGGAACATCTGTTTCCTAATGGCGAACGTAGTTTGCATCGTCTGCATGATATTGAGCGTTTTTTTTCTGACTTGCCGATTTATCAAACGGCCTTAAAGTTATCGGCTGAGCTTAATCAACAATGTCAATTTAGTTTGGCACAATTACGTTATCACTATCCTCAAGAGATGATCCCGGATAATTTCCAGAATCTGCCCAATGCTGCCCATGCTTACCTGGAGTGCCTGACTTGGCAGGGGGCAAGGGAACGGTTTGGAAAGCAATTGCCGTCAAAAATCGTGCAAACTTTGAATAATGAGTTAAATCTTATTGAGCAATTGAATTTTGCCGATTATTTTCTCACCGTCTGGGATATTGTTCGCTGGGCTCGTTCACAAGATATTTTATGTCAGGGACGTGGTTCGGCGGCCAATTCGGCAGTCTGTTTTGTATTAGGAATTACTTCAGTGGATCCGACTTTGTTTGATCTGCTGTTTGAACGATTTATCAGTATGGAGCGCGGCGATCCGCCGGATATCGATGTGGATTTTGAACATGAACGTCGTGAGGAAGTGATTCAATATATCTACCGAAGCTATGGTCGGGAAAGGGCGGCGATGGTGGCAAACGTAATTACCTACCGTAAAAAAGGTGCCTTGCGTGCCGTTGGTAAAGCATTGGGTGTTGATGAAGCAACTATAGTTCGGGTATCTAAATTATCCCGTAGTAAACATTTTCGCAGTCAGCCTACCGAGGCATTGTTGACGGAGATCAGAAAGGACAGTCCGGCATTACAGCATATTTCCTGGCATTTATGGCAGCAATTGAGCGACAAGCTAATGGGATTTCCCCGACATATGGGCATTCATTCGGGCGGTTTTATGCTCAGTGATAAACCATTGGATTATCTCTTGCCACAGGAACCGGCTACTATGGAAGGGCGTACAGTCATCCAGTGGAGTAAGGAAGACATTGAAGCACTGGGATTTTTTAAAATCGATGTGCTGGCTCTAGGAATGTTAACTGCAGTACGCAAATGTTTTGACTATATTCATAGTATCTATGGGAAACAGTTCTGCATGGCGACTATACCGGCTGATGATGCCGCTACTTATAGTATGATTCAGCGTGCCGAAACGGTGGGTACCTTCCAGATTGAATCACGAGCACAGATGTCTATGTTGCCGCGTTTGCGCCCGCGCTGTTTTTATGATCTGGTTATCGAGGTAGCCATTATTCGTCCGGGACCTATTCAAGGAAAAGTCATTCATCCTTTTTTAGCTCGTCGGGAGGGACTGCAACCGGTAACCTTTCCCGATGAGCGTTTGCGCCCTATTTTGTCTCGTACCCTGGGAGTGACGATTTTTCAAGAGCAGGCAATGCGGATTGCTATTGCCGTGGGAGATTTCACGGCAGGAGAGGCAAATGAGTTACGAAAAAATATCGGAGCCTGGAATGTTAAGGATTTTTCCCGAGATGTCAGTCCCTGGTTGGTTAAGTTAAAACGGGGTATGGAAAGAAATGGTATTGCCGATGATTTTATCCGACAATTATTGGGCCAGATGAGCGGCTTTTCCGAATATGGATTCCCCGAGTCTCATGCGGTCTCTTTCGCTTTAATTGCTTATGCGTCCAGTTATCTGAAATGCCATTACCCGGCCGCTTTTTTCTGTGCGGTATTAAATTCTCAACCCATGGGATTTTACTCTCCGCATGTTTTACTTCAGACCGCTCGTCGGGAGGGAGTGATGGTGTTACCCATTTCCATTAATTATTCCCATTGGGATTGTCATTTGGAATTAATTTCAGAGCATACTGATAATCCTTCTATATATGGGATTCGTATGGGCCTGCGTCTGGTTAATGCCTTATCCAAAAGTGGAGCGGAAAAACTATTACAGCAACGTAAGCAGCAGGGTGGTTGGCAAAACTTTGATGACTTTGTGCAAAATTGTCAACTCTATCGGGATGACTTTACTGCTCTGGCCGCTGCTCAGGCTTTTGCGGAATTTAATACTGAACGTGCCGATGCTATCTGGAAAGCCGAAGCGGCACCGTATCGGAGTGCTATTGATATTCGAGAAGAACGTCTAAATTGGCCGATTGAATCTACCTTGGATAAGATTCAAAAAGACTTTAAAGCTTTTAATACCAGTCTGGAGCAACATCCGGTACAGGTTATTAAGCAGGAGCAGTGGTGTTATCCCATTGCATTGAATAAACTTTGTTCCTCACAGCAATTTAGTCATGCCCGACGCAATAGTGATGTGTTTGTGTTTGGGATGGTCTTGGCCAAGCAAGCTCCACCATCTGCCAAAGGAATGGTCTTTGTGACTTTGGAGGATGAATTTGGATTTATTAACCTGGTCCTGACGCCGCAAGTGTATGGTCATTATTATGCTTTGGTGGAGGATAAGGCATTTTTATGTGTGGTCGGTAAATTACAACGCGTACATGATTATCACTCTATTTTAGTTAAGCGTGTCTTTGAACAACAATATCAGGATAATATCATCCCTATAAATGATAAAAAAATAACGACATCGCAACAAAAAGAGCAACCTGTTAGGGAGTTGCTGAAACCACGTTTTTATGTTTAAGGTTTTGAATAGAGCTAATTATTTTATTTTTAAAATAATAGTATATTGCTCTGTAATGATTTGACGGTTAGAATTATTGCATTCGAGGGTTAATTATAATGCTAAAACAAAGCCGCAAAAATAATTTCTATGATTCCAGACACATTTATCGTTTGCTTATTTCTCTTACGTTTATCTTATTCTCATCACAATCGCAAGCATTGCCACGTTGTTTGTGGATTTCCTCATATCACCCGGGGTATGAATGGCAGGATGGTATTGAACGTGGTTTGCGTTTTATCTTAGATGGACATTGTGAATTAAAGACTTTTCACATGGATACCAAAATCAGCCAAAATGAGCAACATATTAGTAAGAAAGTCGCTCAGGCAGGTGAACTAATCAAAGATTATAAACCCGATGTGGTGATCGCTTCTGACGATAATGTATCAAAGTATCTGATTGCACCGTATTATAAAGACAGTAAAGTTCCTTTTGTATTTTGTGGGATAAACTGGTCTGCACGTAGTTATGGATATCCTTTTAATAACATAACGGGTATATTAGAAGTGGCTCCGGTCACACCATTAATGAAAGCAGTTAAAGAGGTACTTCCCAATAATCGGGGGCGATTATTATTTTTAGCCGCCGATACTAACACCGCGCATAAAAATGCCAAGTATTATAGGCGACATTTTTCCTTCAACGGTTATCAAATGGATGTGAAGTACGTTAAAAGTAGTGACAAATGGAAGGAAGAATTTTTACAGGCCCAGCAATATGATCTTATCCTGCTGCTTAATAATTCGGGAATTTCTAATTGGAATAAAAGAGAAATGATGAATTTTGTTCGGGCTAATAATACTCGCTTAACCATCAGTTTTAATCGATGGATGGCTCCGTATAGTATGTTGATCTTTACCAAGATAGCCGAAGAGCAAGGGGAATGGGCCGCGAAAATGGCTTTGGAGATTCTCAAGGGGGATGATGTGAGTACCATACCGATAATCAGCAATCAAACCTGGAATGAATATATTAATCTGGAATTGTTTCATGCCGCTGGAGTTATACCACCACAGTCAATTTTGGAAAAGGCGGTATCAATTCGATGAGAGCAGCATTTTTATTAGGCCTATTATTACTCCCTTTGATAAATATTCAAGCTGCCCGTTGTTTATGGGTCTCGTCCTATGCCAGTGGTTATGCTTGGGAAGACGGTCTGGAAAAAGGAATTTATTCGGTACTGAATAATAAATGTGAAATAAAAAAATTCAGTATGAATACCAAAGTGAATAAGGGAACTGAGTTTGCTCAGGCACAGGCTAAGTCAGCCAAGCAATTAATTGATTCCTATCAACCCGATGTGGTCATTGCATCTGATGATAATGCTTCTAAATATCTGGTTGCGCCTTATTTCAAAAATAGCTCAGTTCCATTTGTTTTTTGCGGAATTAATTGGACCACCGATGAGTATGCCTATCCCTATAAAAATGTGACCGGAATTCTTGAGATTGATCCAGCCGGACCGATGGTTGAGACCATAAAAAGTGACTGGGCAATCAATATTAATAATCTGTTTATTCTTAATGCCGATACCCATACTGCTAAAAAAAGTGCAAAAAATCTGGGAGTCTTTTTTGAAAAAAATGGTATAAAGACGGAATCTTATTTTGCGCAGGATTTTGCTGATTGGGAAAAGGGATTTCTATTGGGACAGCAATATGATGTTGTATTGTTAATGAACCACTCCGGAATTAACGATTGGGATAAAGAACGGGCAAAAGAATTCGTATATAATAACGGTAAAACCCTTACAGTTAGCTTTCATAAATGGATGTCACCCTATGCCATGGTATTGTTTACCAAACAAGCGGAAGAGCAGGGAGAATGGGCTGCTAAGATGGCCTTGGAGATCCTTAAGGGAGTGAGTCCGGAAAATATTCCCATAACGTCCAATCAACGGTGGGACGAATATATTAATTTGGGACTCATTAATGCAGCCAATATAGAGCTGAGTAAAAAATTTATTGATCGCGCCGTGCCAACCGAATTGGAATAGGGTAATTTAAGGCCTCATTGCAGTATAAATATAATTATATATGAAGAACCAACCTATTTACTGGACCTGGAGTTTAGGTCTGTTTTTAACTCTATTTATCTGTTTGCAGGCTGTCGAATATATCAATGATCGTGAGAAAAAACAATTTTATGAGGCTAGCAATGAACTGATTTATACTCTCTCGTCAGAATTGGTCACCATCGAAAATATTATTTCCGGAATCGCCGCTTATTTTCAAATTGCCCCGCATATTTATCCTGATGATTATCATCTGTTAACCCGCAGCCAAATTAATCAGCCGTTTATTTCACGTCTTTTTTATGCTATCCGAATTAATGGCAAGGATAATGACGCCTTTGAGAAAAAACAGGAGGGGCTGTTTGGTTGGTCGGGAGTCTCGATTAAAAACTATCAGAATGAACGGGAATATGTGAACACGTCCAGCTTAAATGTATATCCGGTGCTTATGGTCGAACCACATAACTTAGATAATATTAGATTGCGCGGCCGTGATATATCCACTTGTAGTAGTTTATTAGTTGCCATAAGTGACGCTATCGAAAGTAGTAATTCGGTTTTGATTAAATCTCAGGAGACTGGTTGTACCGGTGTTTATATATTCAAAGCGGTGTATCGAGGGAGAGTGGTACCGGAGACTATAAAAAACCGCTATTCTCATGTTAAAGGTCTAATCGTAATGGAGCTATATCCACCTGGCTTCATGACGGCAAAAGGTGAACAGGATATTTCTTATGAGATGTTAACGGATACTGGACAGATGTTAATTTCCGGAAAGCAACAGGCGGAAAAAGTCAGCCCTGTATTTAATCAATTTTCGCAACAACATGACTTAAGGGATATGTTTAATCAATCGTTGAACATCAAAGTCGAAAAGAATGTTCATTGGAGTTCTCAGTATGTTTTCTCCATCGTTGCGATATTCCTATTTGGCTGTTTTATCTGTCTGGTTATTCACTTTAAGATTCGTAAACATCAAAGCCTTTTGATTGCCTCGGAACAGCAAAATAAACTGATTAATGAAGAGGTTAAACGTCAAACTGCCAGTCTAAATACCACTACAAGCGAATTATTACAGGCCAAACTGACCGCAGAGCAGGCCAATCAGGCTAAAACGATGTTTTTAGCCAATATGAGTCATGAAATTCGTACGCCCATTAGTGGTATTATCTCGGTGACTGAACTTCTGATTAAAGAGGATCTTTCCACCAATAACAAGTTAATGTTAAGAACTGTACATCATTCTGCTATATCATTACTTTCTATTCTTAACGACGTATTGGATTTTTTAAAGATTGAGGCTGGTAACCTTACCCTGAATCAGTGTAACTTTTCCCTTTCTAAGTTATGTCATGACGTGGTGACCTTATTTAAATACACGGCTAAAGAGAAAAGGATAAAATTGGGTTTACAAATACAAAATAGGGCCCCGGACAAATTTTTTGGTGATGATGCCAGGATACGCCAGATTTTGTTAAATATCGTTGGCAATGCCATAAAATTTACCAATCGTGGTCGGGTTGATGTTTTGGTTAATATGAAGCGTCGCAATGATGGACGATTTGATGTCAGTATTACCGTTGAAGATACGGGAATTGGTATTGCTGTGGACGAAAAACCAAAAATTTTTGATGATTTTTATCAATCTGATGCCAAATTATCACGAACTCGGGAAGGAGCCGGTTTAGGGCTTACTATCTCCAAGCGTTTATTACATTTAATGGGCGGAGAATTAGATTTTATTTCGGTACCCAATTCCGGTAGTCAATTTGTCATCAATATCGTTTTGGATAGAGTGAAAGACGATGAAATAAATAAAGAGCAAAAAGTTGATCATGGAAAAGTGGTGAGTCGATTTAAACATGTACTACTGGTTGATGATGACTTTATTAGTTTGATGGCGGTATCGCAAATGCTTAAAGATATGGGATTCGCGGTCAATACTGCCGATAATGGTGAGGATGCCATTGAAAAGGCTATCTCTATCCCTCCCGACTTTATTTTGATGGATATCCATATGCCAATAATGGATGGTCTGGAAGCTACTCAAATTCTGCGTCAAAAGGGATTTACCAAACCGATTATTGGTTTGACAGCCGCAGTAACTAATTCCGAAGTATCTGAATATTTGCAACACGCGATGGATGAAGTGATGCCGAAACCAATGGATGCCAAGCTATTGGTAAAAATATTGGCTAGGTTTAAACAACAGGAAGCGAAGGTGAATTAACCCCCCACAGTTGGATTTAGCATGCCATTCAGTCAGGAAAGTGAAAAATCTGTCAATCCGTTAAAAATCGATTATTACCTGAATAATTTTATTACCCTGCTCGATTACGTCTTAGAACGCTATCAATCCCTATTAAGCCAACAAGAAAAACAGTTTGTTTTTGTTCTTAAAAGTGTATCGTTACCAGCTGCCCGTTTATATGTGCGTCTGATACTCCGAACCGGTCCTTACTTCCGTCAGGATAAAATTCAATATAAAGAAGTTACCAATCTGGACCAAGCAATTGACGAACTAAAAAATAATGATTTGTTGCAGGTAAATGATAATTTTCCCACTGTTGAAGTACTATATTGTCTGACCCGAACTGAATTGATTGCCTTGTGTAAAGCATTGCAACTACCTGCTGGGATAAATAAACTTAAAAAGAAACAACTGATTGATGCAATTGCAAAAGATCCTTCCCAGTTAATAGAAAACTATCTTAAACAGTACTATGTTTTTTTATTGCCAATACAAAAGGAGATTGTACAAGTCTTTCGCCTGCTGTTTTTCGGAAACTTATATCAGGATATGAGTGAATTCATACTAGAAGATATTGGTGTGGTGAGGTTTGAAAAATACCGAATCAGGGAGCAGGATAGGCTTTTTCTATCTCGTCAGATATTGGATCAGACCTTGCTATTTATAAATATTAATGGTGATTTACAGCTTGCCATTGAAGACCATGATTCTATTGAAGTCATGGATATTTTAGAAAAGTTATCCGCCGTAGAGGTAACTCATCCTAATCTTATTGGACGTAAACAAAAATCATTGCTGATGGGGGCACGCTATCTAGAGCGGATTAAGGATTGGAATAATGCTTTGAATTTTTATCAACAGAGCAATTGTCCTCCGTCTCGGGAACGACGAGTTCGAATTCTGGAAAAACAGAATAGAAATGCTGAAGCATTCGAGTTACTCAATCAGATAAAAATTGAACCTAAAGATGATTCTGAAGAAGAATTTGTGACCATCTTTTCAGAAAAGTTAAACAAAAAGCTTAATTTACCCTATGCTAAACGACGCCGTTTAAATTTTGTTCAAATCTTCTGTACACTAGAAAATAAGCCTGAAGTTAAGGTTGAGCAAGTCGTATTGGAACATTTTCAGAATCAGGGCTGGCAAGGGTTCTTTGCCGAAAATCTATTGTGGAATAGTTTATTAGGATTATATTTTTGGGATATTATTTTTGCATCCTCCCCAGGAGCATTTTTCAATCCCTATCAGCGGGGGCCCAAAGATCTCTTTAATCTGGAATTTTATCATAATCGTCAAGCTGCGATTAATTCAAGGTTAAATGAATTGCATAGTGACAAAGGGTATCGTGAAGTAATTTTACATAATTTTGAAGAAAAATGTTTTACGGCTAATTATCTGGTTGCTTGGAAATATTTGACTCTCGATCATTTGCAGTTGGTATTAGAGTATGTCCCAGCCAAACATTTGGCATTGATATTTGAAGCCATGATTAGACATCTGGGACCTAATCGCTCAGGTTTTCCAGACCTGTTTATCTGTAAAGAGGGACGATATCAACTGATTGAGGTAAAAGGGCCGGGAGATCAATTACAGGTCTCTCAAAAACGTTGGCTTAAACGCTTTGAGCAATGGAATGTTCCATATGCCGTCTGCAAAGTAAAGTGGTTATGAAAAAAATTTCCGTCTCTGTTGGGGAATTAATCGCTCGGGTGCATAAAACGGGAGACTTGACGGTCGAAAATTCTCACTATGGTCGTAATCGAGCGGAGGAAGGGCGTAGGGTTCATCAGTGGCTACAAAAAAAACGTCAAAAAGAATATCCTGAAAGCTATCAGAAAGAGGTTTCTTTGAGCTTTGAATATACCTTCAAAGAATTGGAGTTCCTTATTCAGGGGCGCATAGACGGTTTACGCAGTGATATTCATTGGCTGGAAGAAATTAAGTCCATTGCCGTTGAGTATACGGAATTGGACGAAGAACTAAAGCAACTCTATTGGGCTCAATTAACAATTTATGCTTATTTTTATGCCCGAGACAATCAAACCGATTATTTCCAATTATGTTTGAGTTTTGTTGAGATGCCGGGACGTCGTCTGATAGAAGAAAGTCGTAAATTGAGTTATGCAGAGTTGGAAGATTTTTTTATTCAGACGGTGGAATGCTTTTATCCATGGGCAAAATTTTATAGCAATCATCTAATCGAAAAACTAAGCACAAGTACTCAATTGGAGTTTCCCTATCCGCGTTTTCGAAGTGGACAACGGGATATGTCGGCCCAGATCTATCAGGCCATTCGTTATGCTAAACCTATTATGGTTCAGGCCGCCACCGGTATCGGTAAAACCTTAGCCAGTTTATTTCCGGCCGTTAAGGCGATTAGCAAGGGCTTTATCGCTAGGATAGTTTATTTGTCGGCCCGTACGACAGGACAACTCGTTGCCCGAGATACTGTACTATTATTGCGTCAACAAGGTTTATCGGTCTTAGATTTGACCATTACGGCTAAAGGCAAGGTGTGCTTCGAGCCGGAAGCCGGTTGTGATCCCAAGTTATGTGTTTATGCCCGAAACTATTTTAGCAAGCTTAACCAAGCCATGCTGTCAGCCGTACAAAAATATCAATCTTTTGAGCGGGAAAATATTGAAGAATTAGCCAGGGAATTTGAAATTTGTCCCTTTGAATTTTCCTTAAACTTGGCCCATTGGTGTGACATTATTATTTGTGATTATAACTATCTCTATGATCCCCGAGTTTCGCTAAAACGTTTTTTTAATAGTGCTAATAAAAATACAGTGGTTTTGATTGATGAAGCGCATAATCTGGTTGAGCGGACAAGAGCAATGTACTCGGCACAGCTAAAACAGGGACAAATTTTAGGTCTGAAACGAAAACTAAAAAATGAACAAGCATCTTTGAGCAAACAATTGGCAAGTGTGAGTCGAAGGATTACCCAACTGGCCAAAGACGACACGGAAATAGAGTTAGAACCTTATCGAGCTGATTCACAAATACCGGAAAAACTGCTTCAGGATATTCGTATGCTTCGTTTCACTATGGAAACGATATTAGCTCAAGATAATCCAATAACTCATAGGGATGAGTTATTGGATTGCTTTTTCGAAATCAGCCATTTTCTAAATATGGTCGGTATAATGGACAATAGTTTTTGTTTTATTATTAATCAACAGAAAAAACAACGCCAAATTGAAGTCTATTGTTTATCACCGGCAAAACAAATTCAGACCATCGCTGATGAGATGCAAAGCTCGGTGTATTTTTCCGCGACCTTAGCACCTTATGATTACTATGCCGACATTTTTGCCGATCAAGTTCTACATTCATTAAATTTGCCCAGTCCTTTTGCCGCAGAACATCAACTGAGTCTACTGGCTACTCATATATCAACTGTTTATAAACGGCGTCAATCAAGCTTAAAGCAGCTTCAAGAGTTAGTTAAACAAGTTTGCCTATTAAAAAAGGGTAATTACTTAGTTTTTTTTCCTTCCTATGCCTATTTGGAGATGTTTTGTAATGATTTTTCCACAGAGGGTTTAAGGCTATTGATACAAGAACGACAGATGGGGGAACAGGAAAAAGAGCGATTCTTACAACAATTACAGCCACATACTGGAGAACGGCAAAGTATTTTAGCGCTGGCGGTTATGGGGGCAGGGTTTAGTGAAGGCGTTGATTTGATAGGTGAACGTTTAATCGGTAGTATTGTCGTGGGAGTTGGCTTACCACAACTGACTTTTCATCAGGATTTAATTCGGGATTACTATCAAAATAGGGAGCGTGACGGGTTTGATTATGCCTATCGTTATCCTGGTATAAGCAAGGTTTTACAAAGTGCGGGGAGAGTGATCCGTAGTAGTGATGATCGCGGTTTTGTGCTTTTAATCGATAGTCGCTACAATCAAAGGACGTATCAACAGTATTTACCTTCGTGGTGGCAGCCCCTTCTCCAGAACAGCAATCATCAGTGCATTGAAAGTATTCGGGAGTTTTGGAAAGAAAGTTCGGTGTAATAAAGCTCAGTCCTTGGCATTATCGCGATTGGTTTGTAAGCGTAAGTCCTGTAATAAACCGTCCTGGATACTATAAATCCAGCCGTGCACAGATAAGTCGGCCCCACTAGCCCAGGCATTGCGTACGATGGTCGTATTACAGACATTGGTAACCTGTTCCACTACGTTTAATTCACAGAGTAAATTAAAACGTTCATCATCGTCTTTAATTGCGTTTAACTCTTCTCGATAACAACGATAAACGTCTTTAATATGTTGTAACCAATTATCAATCAAACCGTGATTTTCATCTGACATGGACGTTTTGACGCCGCCACAACCATAATGTCCGCAGACAATAATATGCTTTACTTGTAGTACTTCGACGGCAAATTGTAAAACCGATAGACAATTAAGATCAGAATGGACCACTACATTGGCAATATTGCGATGAACAAAAACTTCCCCGGGCGGAAGATCGATAATCTGATTGGCCGGAACTCGACTATCAGCACAACCAATCCAAAGGTAATCCGGTTTCTGCTGCTGAGATAATTCGGTAAAAAAATTAGGATTGTATTCCTTAATTCTTTCAGCCCAGCTACGATTTTTCTTAATCAGAAAGTCGAGGTTTTCCATTATAATAATCACTCCGTTAATGGGATAGGGGAACACCAGTCATTTACATTTGTATCAGTTCCATTGCTAAAATGCAGTACATATTAATAATTTTGATTTAAAGGATTAATATTTTCAATATAAAGGCTATCAGTAATCGATTTGATTATTTTCAGTATAGTGAACAGAATAACTATTCTCTAGGAGATATACGCGAGTGAATCGAGTAGAACGGTTAAGTGCCATTTTAACCTTATTACAGGGCAAACGAGTCATTAAAGCTGATGAAATTGCCGAACGCTTTAATATTTCGATTCGTACCGTCTATCGCGATATTCGGGCCATCGAAGCCAGTGGTGTACCGGTTTGTGGTGAGGCCGGAGTAGGTTATTACCTGGATAGGGATTATACCCTGCCACCGATACGTTTAAGTAGTGATGAAGCTTTGGCCATGTTAATTGCCGGTAAGTTGATCCACGACCTTCCCGATAAAGCGACTAAAAATACTTACCAGTCTGCTTTGGCAAAAATCAGAGCCATTTTACCCAGTATCGATAAAGATAAGTTGGAACGATGGGAAGCTATGATTCAGGTTTTGCCCCAACAACGCGCACCGGAAGTTGCAGAAAGACCGGATAATATGTTCGTCATCCAACAGGCGTTATTATATGGTCGGGTAGTTGCCATAAAGTATTTTAGCTTTTATCGTCAGCAATTAACGAACCGGACGATAGAACCTATTGGTTTGTTATATTATTCAAATCAATGGCATGTTATTGCCTGGTGTCAGCTTCGCCAGTCTTATCGGGATTTTCGCCTCGATCGGATTCAATCTGTCGAATTACTCTCGGAACATATTCTCGGCCATGGACGACAAAACCTTCGAGATTATCTAAAAGGACTTAGGGAAGCTCAACAACTACAAAATGTGCTTGTGCAATTTGATCTACAGGCCGTGCCATTTATTAGCGAATATCGTTATAGCATGGGTTATGTTTCCGAGCAGCAAATTGATGTTAGCTGGGTGGAAATGACCTTTTTAACGAGTGATCTGGATTATTTCGCACGCTGGATATTAATGTTTACCGATGCGGTTAAAGTGGTATCCCCAATAGAATTAACCGAAAAAATAAAACAATTGCTGGACGAGTTGCGGCTAAATTATCAAAACCTCCTGACATAGGGTTGTCAGTGCTCAGTTATAAACTTGATCTTGAAATTATTTAACTCAGGAGAAAAAAATGACTCAGTTGGAAACCAAAGTAATCGAAGCTACTCCCGTCGTCTCAATTACGGTCAAAGCTACCTTAAAAACCATAATGGACGATATTGGTGATATCCCGGATAAAATTATGGGTGAATGTCAGGAACAGAATATTGAAATTTGTGGCCCTTTTATCTTTGAATATCGCGGTACTGATGGTAATCTCGATACTCCTTTTGACTTAGAGATGGCACTTCCTGTTAAGGAAGGAATTACCTATAAAGGTAAGCATCAATATAAGAGTTTACCTAGCTTTCAATGTGTGCAACAAAGATATGTCGGACCAGTCAGTGATATAGAGAAAAACGGTTATGTTCCGCTAATGCAGACTATGCAAGAGCAAAGTCTACCTATTAAAGATAGCTGTCGTGAAGTTTATACCAATTGGGTCGGACCGGACTCTGGAGAAAATATTATTGAATTACAAATGGCGGTTTGATATCGACTTATGAACTGATGTTTTTAGATTGTACTAAATAAAAAAAGGCCCCAGTTGGGGCCTTTTGCGTTATAAAGTTAATGGAATTATACAATCTGGTCATTAATATCCTGCTGCACCATAACCTCAACGGTACTATCACCGGAATTGGTATAGACATCAAAGGTCTTGCCATCATCAGAGACAGGTGTATCGGACTTACTCCATTGGGAGCTGGGTTCTGATTTGAAGTTCAGGCTTTCCGTTGCATCACCAAAGATAGTTAGGTTATTAGTGCTATCAGTTAAATTAATAACATCGCTTAAAGTGAGGTTATTAAAGCCATCGCTTTCCTGATTCAGATCGATTTCATTATCTACTAATCCTGATAAATCGATGATTTCTCCTTTGAGAATATTAGTATTGTGTTGTGATGCCGGTATTTGAATGGTCAAAGTAGTGGTTGAAGTATCATCATCACCGTCAGTAATGGTATAGGTAAAGACTTCATCTTCCAACGCTCCTTCAAATCCAGCAGATCCTGGAATCGAATAGGTATAATTGCCGTCGGCATCAATAGTCAGTTCACCATATATTCCGGGAATGGTCGCTCCGATACCGCCGCTAATAGGACCGGTTACATTTCCGGCAACGATTCCGGTTACGGTTCCGAAGGCACTGGCACCATCGGCACCCACACTATCCTGTACTTCACCGGTTTGTACACCACCGTCAACAACATTACCTGATATGGATGGGTTTATTTGCTGATAATAAGTTTGCAGGGTGATGCTATCGGCATTGGCAGTTGGACTATCATCTTCAATAGAAATTGCTGCAGTTGCGATTGGGAAAATATCGGTAGATAGGTCACCATCAGAATCTTCAGCGACTATTTCGATATCATCGACTATATCAGTGGTATCCGGTGGCGCTGGATGGTCTAATCTGGACTCCAAAGTATAAGTATATAGGAAGGAATAATATTCACCGCTGGAGGTTGAATACTCGGTTAGTAACATGGTTCCATGCGCAGTGGGGATTGGTATATTTAGTGGTTGATTATCTCCAATTAACCAGCCGGAAGCGTCAATTTCTTTTCCTGCAATTGTTAGTTTTGACAGCCCGTCGAGCGAATCTACCCAAAACCTGCCATTAGAAACAATATGAGCGTCGGCAGGGTTGTCGACCAGACCACTTTCTTGTATATCGTAGTTTCTGGTATATACATAAGGTACATAATCACTTTCAATTGTTAGTGTAGTCGTAGAACTATCATTGGTAGCGTCGGTAATCGTGTAGGTAAACTGCTCATAAATTGCTGTTTCGACTTCTCCTTGTACAAAGTCCCAAGGAACCCAGTACTCATATTCTCCATTTGGTTGTACTATTATCAAGCCAAATTCGCCCTCGATAAAAGTATTAACTCCTGAGTTGACTGCATCATGTGGTGATTGAACATCGGTTACTGGTCCCGGAATTGCCGGTCCATCCCCGCCAATGGAATCCATTCCTATACCATTACTATCACCATCTACGACATTACCGGTGAGTTTCCATAAATATGTTGTACCAAAATAATCGGATACTTCAACCGGTATATCAATATCTTCCCTGTTGATAATTGCTGGTTCTCTATCGATTTGTAGTACTGCAGGGCTACCGTCAAATATATTAGCGTAGTCGGGTACAGCTGTTGGTACTGGATTATCTGATGGAGGTGGTGGTGGTGGTTCATCTTTACCATTGATAGTGACAGTTAAGGTGCTGGTGGCAATATCACCATCTCCATCAGTGATACTATAAGTGTACACATCGGTTAAGGTATCACCATCATTTAAGGCTTGCACGGCAGAATTGCCATTGTCTAGGGTGTAGGTATAGCTGCCGTCGGCATTAATGGCAACCGAACCATAACTACCAGCCACGGCAGCGGCAACATTGCCAGTGGCAGGAGCAGAAGTATCATTACCCGCTTTTATACCGGTAACCGGCGTGGCGGTCGTATCGGCACTCATGGTGTCATTATCAAAGACATTTCCACTTATGCTGCTATCTTCTTCGGTAATGCTATTGGTATCGACTGAAGCGCTGGGCACTGTATCAGTTACTTCGATACTAAAGTCGGCACTGGCACTATTGCCATTGCTATCGCTGACTGTGTAATTAATTACGTCGATTATAGTACCGTGTTGTTCACTGGTATCGGAGGTAAAACTCCAACTGCCGTCACCATTAATCCTGACGGTCCCATATTGAGTGTCGGTGGCTTGTCCAATGGTTCCTATTTGGCTATTGCCGTTTTCATCGGTATAGCTAAAGGAGCTGATACTTCCTCCAAATGAGGTAAAGGTATCATTCAATAATAAGTTAAGATTTTCGCTAATATTATCGATTGTTACTCCGCCTTCCACGACGGTTGCACTATCGTCGGCCAGGACTAGCTCATTGTCGCCGTTAATATCGATAACCAGGGTAGTGGTAGAGATATCCCCGTCGGTATCGGTAATGCTATAGGTAAAGATATCCCGTAATTGTTCATCAGGACCAATGGCCTGGACTTCGGTTTTACTATTATACAGGGTGTAGGTATAACTACCGTCACTATTAACGACCACCGAGCCATATTGGCCGTCGATACTACTACCGACATTACCGATAGCATCGCTGGAAAGGTCCATCCCGGCTTTAACTCCGGTTACCGGCGTATCGGTAAAGTCGGCACCGATACGGTCATTATCGATCACGTTGCCGGAAACACTGACCGTGTCTTCCAATAAACTGGTAAAGTCGCCGGTAGCCGTGGGAACATCATCAGTCACTAAGATATTAAAGGCGGCATTAGCTGTATTTCCATCGTTATCGGTAACGGTATAGTTAATAACATCAACAATAGTTCCGTGGAATTCGGTTGGGTCCGAGGTAAAACGCCAGGCTCCGTTGATAAACACGGTAATACTGCCGTATTGGGTATCTGTTGCTTGTCCCGCTGGAGTGGTTTGGATATTGCCACTTTCATCTTTATAGGTAATGGAGGTAATCTGACCACCATTGGTACCCAAATTATCATTACTAAGCAGATTGAGGTTTTCTGACAGGTCGGTAATGGTGATACTGCCTTCTATAACACTTTCCACTTCGTCATTTAAGGTAAGTGCTGGGTCTGGCTCAGGCTCAGGAATCGGATCCGGATCGGTAGTCGGTGTATCGGGTGGTGTGGCGACGGTAACATCATTCTCACCATTGATAACAATGGTTAACGTGGTGGTGGAGGTATCGCCATTGCCGTCGGTAATGGTATAGGTGAAAATGTCGAATACGGCGTCGAAATCATTCAAGCCTTGCACTGTGGGATTATTATTATCCAGGGTATAGGTATAACTACCATCGGCTTCAATAACTACGCTACCAAATTGACCGCTAATGCTACTACCGACATTACCTAAAGCGACAGTGCCAGCATTGTCACCGGCTTTGACTCCGGTTACCGGTAAATCATTGGTATCGGTACCGATAAAGTCATCTTGGTTATCGTCGGTTGGGTTATCGACTACGTTGCCGCTAACACTGGCTTGACCTTCACGAATACTGTTTAAATCAGGATTGGCTAATGGCACACTGGCATCGTTGCCGACATCGAGGATAAAGCCGTCATTAAGGGTTTGAGTTGGGATTAATCCGGCATTGACATCGACCTGTTCGCCATTACGTTGATCAAACTGGTCGGTACTTTCGGTACTACTACTGCCACCTTCTTCTCCGGCTGCAGTAGCTTCCAAGTTTTCAATATCTTCCGGCGTTAATTCACCGGAGAGGGCTAATTCAATAAATTTTTCTTCGCTTTGGGTTTCTTCATCGACAAAGCCGTTTTCCAATAAAGATTGGTCAAATAAAAGCGAATTGTCACCGGATAAGGTGAAGCGTTGCTGGCTGCCAACCAATTGCACCACAATTTCACCGCTGCCGTCGGAAGATAAGGTTTCACCCTCATAGATGGGATAACCTCGATGTAACTCTCGACTATCACCATTCTCATTTTTGGCGCTATATTCCCGATCGGTTGTTACCACATAGGCAATAATTTGCGGTGTACTGTTTTCCATGATATCAGCCCTCGACTTGGCAAAATTTATTGATTCTGAGTTATGATCCTAAAAAACTCAGTTGCCATCGACTGCGGTCCCCTTAAGAACTAAATCTTAAGGATTTTTTGGAATATTTTGGCTTCACCAGTAGGGTGACTACAAGAAAAACCAAAATAACCCATAAAATCCCTAATCTTCAGCACTTAAGTGAACCTCGCTACGAAGTCAACTGCGTTTTTTAGGATGATAAATCCAATTGGGTTTTTAGAACAATTGTATCGAGGTACAATACCTGAGAATTGAGAATTGAGAATTGAGAATTGAGAATTGAGAATTGAGAACTGAGAATTGAAATAACTATAAAAGTACGACTAAACTCAAGCGATCTTTGACCCCCAGTTTTTCGTATATTTTGCCGGTATGGGCTTTAACGGTTCTTACCGTAATATCCAGTTTTTCTGAAATTTCTTTATTATTGAGTCCTTGTTTGACAAGAATGGCAACCTCTCTTTCCCGTTCGCTTAATTTATCAAGATGTGGATTATCTTCAATGGGGCTGTCTTTTTTTTGATTGACTTCCATTATTAATTCGGAGATAAAATCGGGATATAGCCAGACCTTACCCTCGCTAGCTGTAGCGATAGCCGAATGTAGGTGGACCGAATGCATCATGGCATTACCATATCCTAAAGCGCCGGCACTAAGGACATATTTGCCATGCTTAAAGCTAGCTTCACAGTCCAATATTATGGGGGAGTATAATTTACGTATCTTTGGTAGCTGCTCACTTAGGTTTTTATCTATCTGAGCAAAGTCGCAAAGTAATATAGGGGCTACACCGGTTTGCTTTGGGAATTGGAACAATGCATCATATTCGCTAACTAATGCTAATTGATAAGTTCTTAGAGCTTCTTGCCAATGGCGGATTACAAAGCGATTTTTTGAAAATAGAAATATCTTCATTTAGCGCTCCGTAAAGGTATATTGCTTGGCTCGTAAAATGGGTTTAAGAATATAATCCAGCACAGTCTTCTTACCGGTTAATATATCCACACTCACGGTCATTCCCGAGATGATTTTTAATTTTTTATCATCTTTGGCCAAATAGTTTTGTTTGGTTTTAATATGAATGGTATAGAATGTATTGTCTTTATCATCGGTGGTGGTATCGGCGCTTATATTTGCTACTTCTCCGTCCAAACCGCCGTATATGGCAAAATCGTAGGCTGAGAACTTTATTTTTACCTCTTGTCCCGGAAAGATAAAGGCGATATCGGCAGGTTTTATTTTTGCTTCTACCCATAATACATCGTCGCTAGGTACAATTTCGATTAAATCCTGACCGGGTTGGATTACACCGCCAACCGTATGGACATTAAGCATTTGAATCACTCCGTTGATGGGCGAACGGACTTGGGTGCGTCGGACCTGATCGGCAAAGGCGGTTAGGCCGGCATCAATTCGTTCCAGCTCAGAAATTACTTCATTTAGCTCTTTTTTAGCTTTACGCTGAAGAGTGTGCAAAGGTTCCGTCAGCTTTCCTTGCGCTTCCAATATGGCCGATTGCAGGCGGGGAATGGAAACCAGTAGGGATTGGTAGTGTTCCTCAATACTGCTCTCTTCGCGTTGTAGCTTTAGGAATTCAACTTTGGACTTCACACCTTTCTTAACCATAGGAGCGGTCATTTGGACTTCTTCTTTAATTAAACGGCGTGAATCTTTTATATAATTGAGCTTAATTCGAGTTTCTTTGAGTTCGCTTTGACGCTGTTTTAATTGTTCCTGAAGAATGCTCTGCTGGGACTTTAATTGATTAATTGCAGTTTCGAACAGACTTCTTTCACGACCGATTAATTTCGGCATCTTTTTGATTTGTTCCACAGTAGGTGAAAACTCTTTATTGCCCGCTTCTGCCGTTAAACGAATAATTTTAGCTTCCAGTTCCAGTGATTTAATCCGGTTAGTTTCCAAGGTGGCTTGAGATTTCAGGTTGTCGATGCTCAATAAAACCTGATTTTTTATCACTTTGTCTCCGGCTTGAACCATAATTTCTCTTACAATTCCTCCTTCAAGGTTTTGGATAATCTGGTTATTGCCACTGGGTACGATTTCGCCATTACCACGGACAATTTCATCCACTTCGGCAATAGAAGCCCAGAAAATGGCTAGCCCCACTGTAATTAGCCATAAAAAAATAATCCGGCTCATGCTTTTTGGGCTTTGCTCCAATATGGCTGAGCTAAGGCTACGCATAAATTCATAGTCATTTTGATCGTAGGCGTATTTTTTTCTAGCCATTGGGATCTCCGCTTAACTTTTTAAGCACTGTACCCTTAGGCCCGTCGATATAGATGCGGCCCTCCTGCATGACTATCACACGTTGAACCAAATCGAGTAGATTGAGTTTTTGAGTAACCAGTAGGGAAGTTTTACCCTTTAAATGCTGATTTAAATTGTTTAATAAACGGGTTTCGCTTAGTTGATCCATGGCATTGGTAGGTTCATCCATAAGCATAATCGGTGTTTCGAACAAAAAAGCGCGGGAAATGCCGATACTTTGACGTTGACCGCCGGATAACCCCATGCCGCGTTCACCGATGGGCATATCGTAGCCCATGGGATGCTTACTGATAAACTCTTCGGCACCACTGATTTGAGCAGCCCGAATAATCTGTTCATCGGTAGCATGGGAAGCCCGGAAAACGATATTGTCTTTTGCCGTGCCTTTGAACAGGCTGATATCCTGAGAAACATAACCGATATTACGGCGTAGATCGATAGGATCAATTTGGTTGATATCGATTCCATCAATTAATATGGCACCGCTATCCGGTTCATACAACTTTAGTATTAATTTTTCGATGGTACTTTTACCGGAGCCCATACGACCAATAAGGGCGACACGTTCACCGGGATTAATTACAAAGCTGACATTTTTTAAAGCGGTGAAATCGGCTCCCGGATAGGTGAAAGTGACCTCTTTAAATTCTATTTTGCCTTTAAATTGGGTGCGCTCAATAAACTTTTTCTGGGGTGGTCGTTCAACTGGTTGGGAAATAATCTGATTAATAATTTGATAGGATGTTTTTGCATCGGCAAAATTGGTTAATAAGCTGGCTACTTGGCCCATGGGAGCAACGCTGCGTGAAGATAAAATGACTACCGCGATTAATCCTCCCATGGTCAATTGAAAATCTGCGATTAAATAAACTCCGGCAACGATAATTGATACCGTATTTAACTGTACCAAAATTGAAGTAAAGGTGTTGATAGAAGACGATAAAACTCGGGTTTTCAGGCTTTTTCCAGCAATTTCGGCGCTGGCTTCTTCCCAAGACCACTGCACGTGAGCCACATGCCCCAACGTTTTTAAGGTCTCGATATTTTGTAAGGATTCAATCAATAGGGAATTTTTTTTCGCTGCCGCTGCATGGGTTTGTTCGATACTGTTTTTTAATGGTGTGCGGATCATAATCGCATAGATTAGAATGATTCCCATAATTATTATAGGCAGTAACACTAAAATGCCGCCTATGTAGTAGATAACCGCTAAAAATAATACAGCGAAAGGAAGATCGATAAACGCTGTCATAGTGGCATTGGTAAAGAAATTCCGAATGCTGTCAAAATCGCGTAAATTATTAGCAAAAGAACCCACCGAAGGAGGGAAGGTAGACATCTTCAGATCCATCACTTTTTCAAAAATTACCGAGGACATAATTATGTCGCTTTTTTTTGCTGCCAGCTCCAACAATTGAGTTCGACTGTATTTTAAAAAACCGTCCAGTAGATAAACCAGTAATACCCCCAAGGCAAAGAAGTGCAAAGTCTCAATGGCTTGATTGGGAATAACCCGATCATAAACGTTCATGGTAAATAGGGGAGTGGCAAGTACAAACAGATTGACCAGAATTGAGGCAAAAAATACGTCTCGATAAAGACGGCTGGAGTATTTTAAAGTACTCCAGAACCAGTGTTTTTGTTCGATATTTAAATTGCCGTTGTTATCTTCTTTATATTCGAATAAGCGTTTTACCATAAAGGCATAGCCCAGGTATTCCTGCTCAAATTCTTCTAGTGTATACCATTGCTCTACCGGTTTATCGGCTGTGAAGAGCAGTTTAATCTGTTTATGATCGGCTGAAAACTCGGCAATAATGCCGGCTTGCTGATTGGCCAAAGGTACGATCATTGGTAATTGCAGCGGGGATATTTTTTTCAGTGGCCTTTTTATCAATCGCGTACTTAAACCGGCACGATTGGCAGCACGGGAAAACAAACCTTTAGCAGAATTGATGGAAAACAGATCGGGGGCACTTCGCCCCGTCTCAATTGGTAAACCGGCAATCAATGTCTCGGCGGAATAAGGCTTGTGATACAACTTGGTATATAAAACCAAGGCGTCAAGCAGCGTCTCCATCCGAATGGATTGGTCGAAATTAGACATAAGCTTATCCGGTTAGCGTTTTTATTGTGCTAAAGCAGCTTCTTGCGGCTTTTTCAAATGCACAACAACTTCAATCCGATTATTTAAGGCTTGTCCTGCAGCAACTTCTTCACTGGCAATTAATGCTTCTGAGCCCCGGCTAATGGTTTCAATAATTTGCTCGGATATCCCATTATCCAACAAATATTGTTTAAATTGATTAGTTTGTTGGGCAACAAGGTTTTGTAGTTCCGGGCCTGCTGTCTTTTGGCTATGATTGCTGACAATTTCAATTAATTGAATGTTAGTGGCTTGTTGTAAGAAACTGAGAAGTTCTTCCAGTTTGTTTTGGGATTCATTGTTAAGATTTAACTCAACTGATTCCATTGACTCTTGTACCGGTTGGGTATCCGCTGCTTTAGAATCTTCCTCTTTATTTACAAGGTTTCCAAAAAAATCTTTAACTTCGCTAAAAAAGTTTGCAGAATTGGTAGCAACGTTTTGCTTGTTGTCGGCAAAATAAAATGCACCGAAACGGTATAAATAATCCTGTTGAACGGTTAAATCCCGACAGCCGGAGGATAGGGTATTTTTCAAATATGCCGAATTGTCACAAAGATCATCAATATCCACAACGCGATCATTGTCACTATCATAGGAAACAGGCAGCTTGTCTTCGGGCATGTTTTGCTTTTCGTCGCTATCCGGTTTAAATCCAACTTCCTGTATATAATCTGACTGGCTGTCTAAAATTGAGGTAACCATGGTTCCCATAGCATCTAAAATGCGATATTTGGCTAATAGATGAGCGTATTTAGCGGTAATAATTTCCTGTTGCGCAGAGTCATAATCATTTTGAGCGGCTAATAAATCAAGTAGCGTTCGTTTACCGAAATCATATTCCTCTTCATACAGTTTTAAGGTTTTTAAACTGAAATCGCGATAGTTATACAGATGTTTTAATTGTTCAGCTACCTTGGTATAAGTGGACCAGGATAATTCCAAGCTTTGAATAACCTGACGTTTTAAATCCGCTTTGTTGTCGTTTTGCTGATTGATTACGCTAATTTGTTTTTTTATTTCGGCCCGATCGGCTCCGCCATTGTAGAAGTTATAGCGTAATAGCAGCATGGCCCGAAGCTTGTCATCTTTGGTATCGGCAATCTCTTCGCTATAATTTTTGTTATATTCCTGACTGACCTGGAAATCGACTTTAGGATAGTAAGCGCTACGTTTTTGCTCCAATAAAGAACGTTCACCTTCGATATTATAATTGGTCACTAATAGAGAAGGGTTATTCTGAACGGCATAGCTGGAAGCTTCATCCTGAGTTTTGGGTAGCGCCGCATTAAAGTTGGGGACGACCAGTTCATTTATTATAGGGTGACGCCCCAATACTCGTTGGAAGTTAAACTGGGCATCCATTAAATTATTTTCTTGAACGACAACATTGGATCTGGCTAGGGCAACCGAAGAATTAATTTTTTCTACCTCTGATAAGGTAGTAAGACCGTTATCGTATAACGCCTTAACTTTTTCGTAGATCACCAAATTGGCTGCTAAATTTTGCTTAACGACTTCGACGAGTTCTTTATGTCGAATCAATTCGATGTAGCTATTAACCATTTGAAAAGCGGCATCATTGGCTTTTTCAATATAATAATAGGAAGCCGCCATTATCCGATTTTTCTGATACTCCACTAATTTTGTAGTGGCAAAGCCATTAAATAAATTTTGAGTCAAGGTCAGTGAATTTTCGTAGACCTGATAATCCGTATCTTCATAATTTTTATTATGAAACTTGGCTTTTTCATGACCGATTCCCGATTGTAAATCGAGTTTTGGGTAGTATCCTGATTTAGCAATGTTTAAATCTTGTAAGGTTGCTCGATAGTTTTTCAACCTTTCTTGTACCGCTGGGTTGGTGGCTAAAACTTCGTTTACGCTTTGTTCCAAGGTTATGGCGTGCAACGAAGATGAAAAAAACATTGCAGTGAGTAAAAGAGAAGATTTTACATTAGTCATATTTTGGTTCCATTCTTATAATTATTCCCATCTGGTGGGAAAATATCCCAATGGGTTTCTGATTACTTACTTTTTAAAAATTAACGTAAAATGTATTTATTTTAGCCTTAAGCACAAAAAATGCCATAATGACAATTGTAGACCATCGTTTGTTATCAACAAGTTAAAAATTTTCTTTAAACAAAATGGTCATCTATAATGCAGGTTTACGGCTTCATCGGATAATAATTCTACCCTTTTAAACTTAAATATCATAGTTTTCCTATAAGTTATTATTGCCCACAAGCATCTTATTGCAAGGCTTATAAGCACTTATATATTAATCGCCCAATCGTATTAAAGATAATGACGAACATAGTTTGTGATTTTTATTGATTTACTGATATTCCGTAAGTCTTGTTGATTATTAAAGATGATTTTTGGAATCAACGTTCATACTTTGGTATGAAATTTTTTTTCTTTAGTGATTAAATGTTATATAAAGTTCTTATATTAAAAACCTTTGTGAACATCAGGATGACCAAGCCTTTGTTAAAAGTCTTTCTGAAATGGTGCAAGTTTTCGGGATGAAGACTATTGCCGAATCAACAAACCATGTCACTGCTCAAAGAGCTTGGCGTAAATTATGCTCCGGGGTATTATATTGGCAGGCAGGCAGGCAGGCAGGCAGGCAGGCAGGCAGGCAGGCAGGCAGGCAGGAAGAGTTGCTTTTAGATGTCGATGTTATATCAGAGCTAACAATAGGATGAATAAGAGATTTTGGTTACTTTTGTAACTCCTTAGGTAAGCTAAAAACGATATCTTCCCGTTCACCTTGTTCTTCTCCAATATTTTCAACACCTAATTCAGTTAAGCGTTGTTTGACTTCTTCGACCAAATGTTCTGGTGCTGAAGCACCGGCAGTGAGGCCGATACTATCTATGCCATCTAACCAATGCGTTTGAATTTCCGAGGCATCATCAATTAAAAATGCTTGGGCATTCTGTCGTATTGCAACCTCTTTTAAACGATTGGAATTGGAACTGTTTTGTGAACCGACGACTAATACAAGATGTGACTTTTGCGCTAGATTCTTTACTGCATCCTGACGATTCTGAGTGGCATAGCAGATATCGTTTTTCTTTGGTCCCTGAATATGTGGAAAATGTTTTCGCAGTGCGTCGATTATTTCCTTGGTATCGTCCATGGACAAAGTGGTTTGACTGACATAGGCTAGTCGCTCTGGGCTCTTAACTTGCAATTGAGAAACTTCTTCAGCCGATTCAACTAGGTAAATTTTACCGCCCGAGGAACAATTATACTGACCTAATGTGCCCTCGACTTCGGGATGGCCTTTATGACCAATGAGTATAACGTTTGTACCATCCCGACAATACCTACTCACCTCTAGGTGAACCTTGGTTACCAAAGGACAAGTTGCATCAAAAACTCTCAATTTTCGCTGTTCGGCTTCTTTTCTTACTTGCTGCGAGACACCATGAGCACTAAAAATTAAAATATTATCGTCCGGGACTTCATCCACTTCATTAACAAAGATCGCTCCGCGCGCTCGTAAATCGCTTACGACGGCTTTATTATGGACCACTTCGTGACGGACATAGATGGGGGCTCCGAATAACTCCAGAGCGCGATTGACGATCTCAATGGCGCGATCGACACCGGCACAAAAACCACGCGGATTAGCTAGGGTGAGTTCCATTATTAGTTGATACCCAGTAATTCCACATCAAAAATTAGAGTCGCATTAGGAGGTATGACTCCACCAGCACCTTGGGCTCCATAACCTAGGTTTGAAGGAATCGTTAATTTACGTTTTTCACCGATTTTCATACCGGCTACACCTTGATCCCAACCACGGATTACCATACCGGCACCCAATGAAAAAGAGAACGGTTGATTCCTATCCAGGGATGAGTCGAACTTCGTTCCGTCTTCCAACCAGCCAGTATAGTGAACGTTAACGGTCTGGCCGTTTTCAGCAGTATCACCTTCACCTTCGACTAAGGTTTCTATTACCAATTCATTTGTCGTTGACATAAATCTTACCTATCTCTTTTAAAAGTTTTGGAATAAAATAAATCGGGACTTTTATTGCTTTTTTCAAGTCATTCCCTAAAGTATAGGTGTTTGTTCGTCAGAAACTGATTAAATTGATGTAACTGAAAGCAGACGCGAATCAAATCTGAATCATCGATAAAAAGACAGGAATAAAGGATGGAATTTATTACAGGAATAATAAAAGAGATTAATGGTGTGGTATGGGGACCATTAATGTTGATTTTAATTTTAGGCACCGGTTTTTTCTTGATGCTTGGCCTAAAATTTATGCCGTTACTAAGACTGAAAAATGGATTTAAACTTTTATGGAAAGGAAGAACTTCCGATGATAAAGGCGAAATTACACCATTTAATGCTCTGATGACATCCTTGTCCGCCACTGTCGGTACCGGTAATATTGCCGGGGTGGCTACGGCTATTGCATTAGGAGGACCTGGAGCCTTATTTTGGATGTGGTTAACCGCCCTGGTTGGCATGGCGACCAAATATGCCGAAGCCGTATGTGCGGTGCATTATAGGGAAGTCGACGAGGCTGGCAACTACCTCGGTGGCCCTATGTATTATATCAAAAACGGTCTGGGCAAAAATTGGTTGTGGTTGGGAACAGCCTTTGCATTATTTGGATTTTTAGCCGCCTTTGGTATTGGTAATACGGTCCAAGCCAACTCTGTTGCCCATGTTATGAATGATACTTTTGCTATACCCGAGTGGGCGACAGGTTTAGTCTTATTTGTCTTAACTGCCGCTGTGGTCATAGGGGGCCTAAAACGAATCGCAGTTGTTGCGGGTAAATTAGTTCCTTTGATGGCAGCCTTATACTTGCTGGCGGGTATAGTGGTTTTGATTATTAATTTTGCCGAGATTCCATCAGCAGTAGCCTTTATTGTCGAATCTGCCTTTACCGGTACCGCTGCACAAGGTGGATTTGCCGGAGCAGCGGTATGGGCTGCGATTCGTTTTGGTGTGGCACGAGGAATCTTTTCCAACGAGGCAGGCTTAGGAAGTGCACCAATTGCTCATGCCGCAGCTAAAACCAATTCACCCGTCAGACAGGGAATGGTTGCCATGTTAGGAACTTTTTTAGACACCCTGATTATCTGTACCATAACTGGCCTGGTGATTGTTACATCGGGTGCCTGGACGACCAGTGTCGATGGATCAGCTTTAACCGGAGCTGCCTTAACCTCTGCGGCATTTTCCGCTTCGTTATCAGGAACAGGGGGAGTCATTGTTACTATTTCTCTGGCCTTATTTGCCTATACCACCATATTGGGATGGAGTGTCTATGGTGAGCGTTGTGTGGAATATCTGTTCGGTTTAAAGGCGGTGGTACCATTTCGTTACCTATGGATTATAGCCGTTCCCATCGGTGCCCTGTCGGAATTGGATTTTATTTGGTTACTGGCCGATACCTTAAATGCCTTGATGGCGCTTCCTAATTTGTTAGCCTTGATATTACTAAGCCCGGTAATTTTTAAACTGACCTCAGAGCATTTTGCTTCGAAATAGAAGACGTTCAAGTTTAGTTCATTTCTGGTTCCCGCTTTGATAAGTGGGACCATGAAATGGCTGGTCAATTTAAAGTTTGAGCACTAATGACTCATTGTCTCAAAACCAGTTGATTACCTTTTTGACTAAATTCCAATTGCTTAAGGGCTGACATTCCTAATAAGATGTCATTTAAGTTGGGCGTGATAATGGCTCTAATATTGCGCAATTCAATGTCCCCAATACTGAGATGATTGATCATGGTTTGATAGCCGATACTATTTCCATTAGCTGTTGAAATGGCGATTTTGCGACCAGGTTCTAGTTTCAAATAATTGGCTATCTGTTGCGGTACGGCCACATTAGTTGCCCCGGTATCCAATAAAAACACTACTGATTTATAGTTGATAGTGCCGCTAGTAATATAATGACCGGAACGGTTTCGTTTAAGAACAATTTCTGTTTGTCCGGAGTTATTGGTGCGAGACACGACTTTTTGATTGGGGTTTGTCTGGTTATCAATTTCGCTTTGAAAAACAAAAGTCATGAGTCCTAAAAAAAGCAGCATGGCCATGACTATCATGCCCTTACCAATTCCTTTTCCTGAACTGTTTGGATGATTATTCATATGCTCCTGATTGCTCTATGATAAAATAGTTAGGATATCGTTATTAAGAAAATTATATGAGTCACAATAGTAGTTTATATATTGTCGATGGCTGGGTTAAACAAGCCCGATTCGTCAAGTCTCCCAATTTCAATCAGCGACCGGAAAATGCTGTTGTTAATGCTATTATTATTCATGCCATTAGTTTACCGCCGGGACAATTTGGTGGAAATGAGATCGAGCGTTTTTTTTGTAATCAATTAGACGTTTCCGAGCATTGTTTTTTTAAACAGATAAACAATCTGCAGGTTTCCGCTCATTTTCTAATTCGGCGTTCTGGAGAAGTGGTACAGTTTGTCAATACCGATGATCGGGCTTGGCATGCCGGAGTTTCCAGCTTAGATGGTGAAGAAAATTGTAATAACTTTTCCATTGGTATTGAATTGGAAGGGACCGACCATCAACCGTTTGAAATTCAGCAGTACCAGAGTTTGATTGGATTGGTCAATGTATTAAAGGATACCTATCCGAATATAATAGACAAACGCATCGTTGGTCACGTTGATATTGCACCAGGACGTAAGACTGATCCAGGAAAATGCTTCGATTGGAATTTGTTTCGCCGGGAATTGGCATTGGCTCAGTCTAAAAAAATCGACTGAGCCAAATGACCGCTTAGTTCAAAGATGTTAATTCAGTTGTACTGGCAATAGCGCCGGAACTATTTTGAAGTTCTACTTTTACAAAAATACCATGCTCGATTGAAAACCAGGTTGTTGCGGTGTCGCCTGATTCGGTTTCACTCACCCGCACGGTTGAAAAGGTTCCTGCTGGCGTCGTAATCGTTTCATTCACTGCTTCAACAAGACCATTGACCACGGCGGTACTGCTACTAGTAGTACCTCCAGGAATATTATTGGATTGTGAGGTAGTGGTTTGAGTAACAGCTTCAGAAGTCCAGCTTTGTTGTTCACAATATTTTAACGCCGGACCTTCGTTATGGGAAGGTGAGAAGGTGGTCGTGGTGGTATCCTGAAAACTGCCGAATCCCGGCACCGTGGTAGAGATAACCGTTTCTACCGAGCCAACATATAGATAATCATCGATAATTTGATATTGTTGAGTGGTGACAGTTTCACTTCCGGAAGACATACCTGCTGCAGCAAAACTGCTTGTTTGAGTCGATATGGCCGTGGTGCTGTTGGTACTGTTGTAGGTAACATTTATGCTCCCCGAACCCTCACTTGAAGTGACATTGTAATTGGCTTGAATACCGCTGCTGGGGAACGGTAAGGTGACACAGTTACCATTTCCCGGATTATTATTCGCGGTATTATTGGAACTATTGATTTGCGCCAAAACATTAGTGACTGTATCGACAAAAACTGGAGTATTACCAAATTCTCCACCCAGTACATACACTTCATTTTGGGTATTTACACCGACATAGATTCCGGTTGAAGGATAATAGCGGAAATACCAGGGATCCGCCGTTTGAGTTTGTTGACCAGCCGGAGAAAAGTACTGTGGATAAGTCATTTCCGCCCAATTGAAAATCGTATTACTATCGTCTAGTAAGGTGGCATTAGCTGTAGAAATACTGCTAACAAATATAAAAATAAATGTTAACCAGATTTTTTTAAATGTCATATTCATTTCCTTTTAAAATTGAGACAGATAGGGTTATGATATTGAGCAATTTAACAGCAGTCAAGCATAATGCTTGGTTATTGCTATAGTGAAATTTTCAATTATTAAATGGAGTCATAGTGGAATTTAGCGGGAATATTCGAAAGCTTATCACTCAGATGGGTGATGTTGTGCAATATACCTTGCCGATTGGTGAGCAAAAAATACCTTTTAATGAACTAATCGGAAAAAATTTTACCATTAGTTATGGAGGTGAAATAAATTGCATTGCCTGCGGTCGAAAATCAAAAAAAAGTTTTGCACAGGGATATTGTTACCCTTGTTTTAGCTCCTTGCCGGAATGTGATTCCTGTATTATGAGTCCGGAAAAATGTCATTTTACGGAGGGAACTTGTCGCGATGCGGAGTGGGGGATTAAGCATTGCATGCAAGCACATTATGTCTATTTGGCACGTTCTTCCGGAATCAAAGTCGGAATCACTCGTGGTACTCAAATCCCGACTCGTTGGATGGATCAGGGGGCAATTGAAGCCTTACCCATAATAAAAATCAGTCAACGCTATTATTCAGGATTAATTGAAGTGATTTTCAAGGAGCATATTTCCGATCGAACCTCTTGGCAAAAAATGTTAAAGGGAGAGGTTGTCGACGGGAGTTTAATCGATACGCGAGATGAATTATTGGCATTATGTGGGAATAATCTGCAATCATTGAGCTCAGAATGGAATCCGGAAGATTTCAAAATATTGTCTGATGAACAGAGTATTCGGATAAACTATCCGGTAGAGGAGTATCCCACTAAAGTGAAATCCTTTAACCTTGATAAGCAACCGGTAATCAGCGGACGCTTAATGGGTATAAAAGGACAGTATCTTATTTTTGATAATGGCGTGATTAATATTCGTAAATATGCCGGTTATAACTTAACTTTTACTGTTGAATAACTGAATATACTCGGTGATGGTTTTAACTAAGCCATCACTATCTAAGCCAAGATCTCGATATAGTTCTGCTTGACTGGCATGTTCTGGGAATAGGTCGGGAATGCCGATGTTTTTAATTGGTTTTGGCTTGGCAAGCGAACAGACTAGTTCATTGACTGCACTACCAGCACCGCCGGCTATGGCATTATCTTCTAATGTAAAAAGAATATCATTTTGTTCAACCAGTTGCTGGCAAAGTTCTCGATCCAGTGGTTTAACAAAGCGCATGTCGGCAATGGTTACGGCAACCTGTTGCTGTTCTAATGACTCTACAATAGCCATCGCATGGGGAAAGAAAATGCCAAAATTTAAAATGGCAATTTTTATATCTGCGTTTATATTAGCCGATTGGTAGCCAATATATCCTTTTCCGGTTTCAATAGGCGGGGCAAGGCTATCCGTAATCTCGATCCCCGAACCTTTGCCTCTGGGATAACGAACAGCAACCGGCTGTTGTAATTGCAAACCAAAATTCAGCATGTGATAACATTCGTTCTCATTAGATGGGGCCAGAATAGTCATATTGGGAATGCATCGTAAAAAACTTAAATCGAAGCCCCCGGAATGGGTGGCTCCATCAGCCCCGACCAAACCACCGCGATCAATAGCGAATAATACCGACAGATTCTGGATGGCTACGTCATGGATCAGCTGATCATAAGCGCGTTGTAAAAAGCTGGAATAGATCGCCACCACCGGCTTTAAGCCCTCGCAAGCGGCTCCGGCGGCAAAGGTAACTGCATGTTGTTCGGCAATGCCTACGTCAAAATAACGCTCAGGATACTGCTGGGCGAATTCTACTAAACCGGAACCCTCACGCATTGCCGGAGTAATTCCGATTAATTGGGGTTCTTTAGCAGCGCTATCACATAGCCAGCGAGAGAAAACTTGGGTAAAGGTTAAACCGGAAGACTTAGCTTTTTCCGCGGTTGAATAAAATTGTGGGGTAACGGCGTGATAAGCAATGGGATCGGCTTCTGCAGCAGGATAACCTTTACCTTTTTTGGTTACCACATGTAAAAACTGTGGACCTGAAAGGTGACTGATATTTCTTAAGGTTGCAACTAATGTGGGAATATCATGGCCGTCTACCGGTCCAATATAATTAAATCCCAGTTCTTCAAATAGAGTCCCGGGAACTATCATCCCTTTCATGTGTTCTTCGGCTCGTTTGGCCAGCTCCCAGACAGGAGGTATGACTTCTAAAACCTTTTTTGAACCTTCCCGCATGGTGGAATAAAATTTGCCTGAAATCACCTTGGCAAAATAGTTTGACATTCCGCCAACATTGGGAGAGATAGACATATTATTGTCATTTAGTATTACAATTAAGTCTGCATCCATGTCCCCGGCATGATTAAGTGCTTCAAAGGCCATTCCCGCTGTCATAGCTCCATCACCAATGACGGCGACATTTTTCTGCTTTAAGCCTGAATTCTTGGCGGCTACCGCCATACCCAGAGCGGCACTGATTGAGGTACTGGAATGACCGACTCCAAAAGCATCATAAGGACTTTCGTCACGACGTGGAAAACCGGAGATTCCACCGCGACAACGTATGCCTGACATCTCCCGCATCCGTCCGGTGAGAATTTTATGCGGATAACCCTGATGTCCCACATCCCAGATTAGATTGTCATCCGGGGTATTAAATACATGGTGCAAAGCAATGGTCAATTCGACTGCTCCCAAACCGGAAGAGAGATGACCTCCGGTATTATCGACGCTTTCCAATAGAAACAATCGAACTTCTCTTGCCAAAAGGAGAAGATCTGCCTCGCTCAAACTACGAAGATCATGTGGTGAGTGAATTGTTGAAAGGAGAGGAAAGCTTGCGATATCAACCATGTTTATGAAGTTTAAATAATCAGATTTTGCAGGGCAGCATATTTTAGCATTGTTGATGCATTAAGTATAATGTAGACAATGAATATTATTTTTTTCGTTCAATAATATATTGGGCCAGCCAACGCAACGGATCGGCTTTATGGTCCAAAAGTTCTAATTGTTGTATGGCGTCATGATACGTTTGTCTAGCCATTTCTTTAGCACCTTGTAGCCCTAATAATGCGGGATAAGTTGGTTTATTTTGCTCATGATCTGAACCTTGGGGTTTACCTAAGGTTTCCGTGTCGCTTTCAATATCGAGAATATCATCTTGAATTTGAAACGCCAGGCCAATTTTTTCCGCATAGCGATCCAAGGCAATTGTTAATTGTTGATCGTTCAGATTTGCCACACAGGCAGCCATATTTACGGCAGAACGTATTAGCGCTCCGGTTTTATGCAGATGCATATTTTGCAGTTCAGCAAGGCTCAATTGCATTCCTACTGCGGCTAAATCAATTGCTTGACCTCCGGCCATTCCTAACGAACCACTGGCCTGAGCAAGAATTCTTACTAATTGAACCTGTTCTTTAGGAGCTACCCCATTATTTGCGGTTAGTAATTCAAAAGCTAAGGTTTGTAGAGCATCGCCAGTTAATAAAGCGGTTGCTTCGGAAAATTGTATATGGCAGGTTTTTTGACCGCGACGTAATTCATCGTCGTCCATGGCCGGTAAATCGTCGTGTACCAAGGAGTAGCTATGGATTAATTCAACGGCACAAGCGGCATGATCGAGTAGGTTTAGGTCTATATCTAAAGCCTGACCGGTGGCATAGACTAAAAATGGACGAACGCGTTTGCCGCCATTCAGCGTGCTATAACGCATGGCTGCATGTAATTCATTGGGCTGCTGAGTTTCCGCAGGCAGAAAATCATCCAGTTTACTATCCACGCGTTGCCGATAGCGTTGTAATAATTCTTTAAGATGCGGATTCATCAGGGTTAAAATCCTTTATGACATCATTGCCGTTTTCATTCATGAGTATCTGAACTTTTTGCTGGGCTTCAGTGAGCGCTTTTTGACAAGCCTGGGTGAGCTGAATACCACGTTCGAAATTTTTCAGGGCGTCTTCAAGCGGGATATCTCCATCTTCAAGAATTTGCACCAGTTTTTCCAACTCAGCGAAGGACTTTTCAAAATCAACTTTTTTTACCGCTTTTTTTCGAGAAACTTTTTTTTCCATGTTCTTTACTTAGTACACATAATGCTAAGTATCGATTAGCATTAATTATGAATTATTATTCAGATAAATCGCCTGAACCCGCAGGTAATGCGAGATCATACCCGATTTGAGTGCTATAATCACACCTTTTTATTTGTATCGAAATTTATGTATAAATATATAGTTTTAATTTTCAGTCTCACGATCTCGACTTTGGCATTTTCAACAGATGTATTTGAGCAATTATTTCCATATGATTATGGGGAATTTGATGGTGAATTTGACGATAAATGGCAGGAAGACAAGCTTTCTCTACCCAATTTCCCAGAATCCGGTAATCTGATAGAATTTTCGGGACCCGCTAACTATAGCCAGTATCAGTACTCACTTGATGGTGAAACTCTCAAAGTCGGAAAAGACGGTATTGTTCGCTATGTCGCGGTAATCTCCTCTTCGGCTGGTAGTAAGAATATCTACTATCAGGGCATAAGCTGTAAGAAAAAAATGATGAAAAAATACGCCTATGGTGATTCCAGCCATAGTAAATTTATAGTCAATCAAAATCCACAATGGGAAATGTTACGTCGTACTGGTGCTATGGGATATACTGATAATTTATTTTCCTTTTATTTTTGTAACCGTATGGGAGCGGTGTTATCTCAGGATGAAATTATAAATCGCCTGAAGTATGGACAGGGAGAATACGATTCTGAGTACTACTAAGAATATCGCCGCTATGGATCACAAAAACGAATTACTTGTAAAATTACATCGAATCCATGAGGATTCTCATCCCATTACAATAGATCACATTAGTAAAAATGCTGTTAAAGTCTTAAATGTACTGAATCAGGCAGGTTATGAAGCTTATCTGGTTGGTGGTGGTGTACGGGACCTTTTATTAGGACTAAATCCGAAAGATTTTGATCTTGCAACTAATGCTCATCCTGAAGAAGTAAAAGCTCTTTTTCGCAATTGTCGTCTAATTGGTCGAAGATTTCGATTAGCCCATATTATATTTGGTCGTGACATTATTGAAGTGGCTACTTTTCGTGGTCACCATGGTAACGATGCCCATTCTACTCAACAGCAAGCAATCGATTATCGGGATAAACTGGGACATAGTAAAGATGGTCTCATTGTGCGTGATAACGTTTTTGGTACCGTAGAGGAAGATGCTGTCCGACGTGATTTTACCGTTAATGCTCTTTATTATGATATTAGAGATAATTCCTTGGTCGATTATGTCAGTGGTTGTCAAGATGTTAAACGAAGAGTATTACGCTTAATCGGTGAACCCGAAGTTCGTTATCGAGAAGATCCGGTCCGTATGATACGAGCAGTACGTTTTGCGGCAAAATTGGATTTTAAGATTGTTGATGACACACATGAGAAAATATTCGAAATGGGGGAGCTATTGGGTGGAATTCCTCCGGCTCGATTATTTGATGAATCCATAAAATTGTTTCAAGGTGGTTATGGATTGCGCTGTTTTGAACTGTTGCGAGAGTATCAATTATTGCAGTATTTATTTCCATCGGCAGAAAAATATTTGACCATGCAGCAACACGATGATGCGGATGGATTAATTCGACAGGCCTTAATCAATACCGATAAGCGCTTGGCGAGTGGAAAATCAGTGAATCCTGCTTTCTTTCTATCCGTGTTGCTATGGGGACCGCTAATGGTTCTGAAACAACGTTTTTTATCCAATGGTGATTCGGAATTTGAAGCTTTACATAAAGCTGCCTACGATGTAATCCGCAAACAACAGCCATTTACGTCCATTCCAAAACGTTTAAGTTTTATGATGAAGGATATTTGGTTTATGCAACGTCAATTGCATAAACCTACTCGCAAGCACGCCTTGCGTACCTTAAGACACAAACGATTTAGAGCTGCATATGACTTTATGGAATTACGATTGAAGGTTGGGGAAACAGAACTGCAAAGTGCCTTTCAATGGTGGACCGAAATTCAGACCAAAAATGAGCATGATCAGCAAGATATGTGTAATCAACTAAAAAATGAAAGAAAAAAGCGACGTCGTTCAAAAGGTAAAAAGAAAAGTTTAGAATTTACCGTTGATAATAAATAGAGTCTGCGAACCTTGATAACGGTATATATTGGATTGGGCAGTAATTTGGCCGATCCTCTACAACAATTGACCATTGCAATTGAAAGTCTGCGGGCACATCCCGATATCATTGTTTCTAATTGTTCTTCATATTATCAAAGTAAAGCATTAACATTGGATGATACCACACAGCCAGACTATTTTAATGCGGTAGTGGAAGTGAAAACCCTGTTAAATCCAGAGGCTTTACTGGATAAATTACATGAAATTGAGAATCAACAAGGGCGGATTCGAAAAACGAAATGGGGGGCCAGGACCTTGGATCTGGATATATTATTATATGGCCAGGAAGAGATTGTAACCGAACGTTTAAAGATTCCCCATCCGCATATGTGCGAACGCAACTTTGTTCTCTTTCCGTTATATGAAATTAATCCTGTCTTAGTGATTCCAACATTTGGTAAACTATCAGCTATAATAGAAAACATATCAATGGACGGTTTAAAAAAAGATTCTGAGTAAAATATTATGCCACGTACTTCCTTAACAAAATTATTAAAAATGAAGCAGAAAGGAGAAAAAATTACTTCCTTGACTGCCTATGATGCCAGCTTTGCTCAACTGATGGAGCAAGCCGGAATTGACATTATTTTGGTCGGTGATTCTCTCGGTATGGTAATCCAAGGTAAGGAAAGTACTGTACCTGTCTCTATGCAAGAGATGATTTATCATACTCAAATAGTCAGCAGAGCCACTAAATCCAGTATGATTATGGCGGACTTACCATTTGCCACGACCTATACGCCAGAAGTTGCTTATCAAAATGCCGCTCGATTAATGGCCGAAGGTGAAGCGCAAATTGTTAAAATTGAAGGTGGTCAGGTTATGTTAAAAACCATCGCCTATCTGAGCGAACGAGGAATACCAGTCTGTGCTCATCTGGGGTTATTACCCCAATCTGTTTACAAAATGGGTGGATATAAGGTACAAGGTAAAGATCATGAAAGTGCTAAGCAGATTATTAATGAAGCGGCCTTAATGGAAGATGCCGGTGCTGATATCGTTCTCTTGGAATGTGTTCCAAAGACCCTAGCCACCGAGATCAGCAAACAGTTAACTGTTCCGGTTATCGGCATTGGTGCGGGTAATGGTTGCGATGCTCAGGTTTTGGTTTGTTACGATATGTTAGGTATTACCCACGGCGGTGGACCCAGTTTCAGTAAAAATTTTTTAAGAGACACTGGTTCTGTCATAGCGGCTTTTGAAGCATATAAAAAAGCGGTTAAATCCGGTCAATTTCCCAATGATGATCAGTCGTTTTAGGTAGCATATGCTAATTGTTGAATCTGTACAGGCGTTAAGAGAAGTTATAATTCCCATACAAGGACAGAATGAAGCGATCAATTTCGTGCCTACTATGGGAAACCTTCATCAAGGACATATTGCACTGGTCGATGAAGCAAAAAAAATACCAGGTAAAACAATCGTTAGTATTTTTGTAAACCCAATGCAATTTAACGATCAATCTGATTTGGCTAAATATCCTCGAACTATGGACGCGGATATTGAAAAATTACAAGCTGCCAATACTGATATTTTGTTTGCACCTAATATTGCAGAAATCTATGGACCTGAAGGATTAGACGGTCAAACTAAAATTAGTGTACCAGACATAAGTGAAAATCTCGAAGGTGCTAGTCGCCCCGGGCATTTTGACGGAGTTGCTACAGTGGTGGCGAAGCTGTTTAATTTGGTACAGCCGCAAAATGCCATTTTTGGTGAAAAGGATTTTCAACAATTGGCTGTTATCCGTAAAATGGTTGAAAATCTTAATTTCCCCGTCGATATTATTAGCCATCCCACTATCCGTGAGAGTGATGGTTTGGCCATGAGCTCCCGTAATGGTTATTTAAATACTGAGCAGCGTGCGGTGGCTCCTAATTTATACAAATCACTTCAAATGATGCAGAAACAGATTGAATCAAGTTCAGAACCTTTTTTAACCATCCAACAAAATGCTATGGCGTGGTTAAATAGTAAGGGTATGGAAACCGATTATCTGTTTATTGCTGATGCCCGGACTCTGCAACAGGCTGAACGAGGCAAGGAAAACTTGGTGATTTTGGGCGCTGCCTATTTAGGGAAAACCCGTTTGATCGACAATATTCCCTTAGGATAGTAAAAATCTATCTGCTCCATTCGTAACTATTCTTACTGCTATATTTAAACCAGAAAAATCAGGCTCTTCGTGATTTTTTTTAGCTACCGTAAAATCAATTAAAATAAGCCTCTTTATTGCTTTAATATTAAATTCGCTTCAAGTATAATCTCGGGTTTTCTAATTTGATTGTGAAGATTTGAGGATCGTATGCCTGAAGTAAGATTACCTGACGGTTCCAGCCGAAATTTTGATAGTGCTGTCACTATCCATGATGTGGCTGCGGATATTGGTCCTGGTTTGGCCAAGGCTGCCTTAGTGGGGAAAGTCAATGGTACTTTGGTGGACACCTCATATCTTATCGAAGACGACAGTGATCTACAGATTATTACTGATCGCGATCAGGAAGGCTTAGACGTTATTCGTCATTCAACGGCGCATTTAATGGCACAAGCTGTAAAAGAACTTTTTCCATCTGCTCAGGTTACTATAGGTCCGGTCATTGAAGATGGCTTCTATTATGACTTTGCTTATGAAAAAAGTTTTGCTCCCGAAGATCTTGTTGCTATCGAAAAGAAAATGGCGGAGTTGGTTAAAGCTAATCTCCCTATCGCAAGAGAAGTCAAGAGTCGCGATAACGCAGTAGAGTTTTTTAAAGGCATAGGTGAAGACTACAAAGCCGAAATTATTGAATCGATTCCGGCCAATGAAGACCTTTCGCTTTATCAACAAGGTGAATTCATAGATCTTTGTCGGGGACCTCATGTTCCGGCAACCGGTAAGTTAAAATCGTTTAAATTAATGAAATTAGCCGGTGCTTATTGGCGTGGTGATTCCAATAATGAGATGTTACAGCGGATTTATGGAACGGCCTGGGCTAATAAAAAGGATCTTAAGGCTTATCTGAATCGCTTGGAAGAAGCGGAAAAACGAGATCATCGCAAGATTGGCAAAAAACTCGACTTGTTTCATATGCAGGAAGAAGCTCCTGGTATGGTGTTCTGGCATAATAATGGCTGGATTGTATACCAACAAGTAGAACAATATATTCGTCAGGTGTTAAGGCGTAACAAATATCAGGAAGTGCGTACTCCACAAGTCGTCGATCGAAGCTTATGGGAAAAATCGGGTCATTGGGGTAAATTTGGTGATATGATGTTTACCACCAATTCGGAAAACCGTGAGTATGCAGTAAAACCGATGAATTGCCCATGCCATATTCAGGTTTTTAATAAGGGCCTAAAATCATACCGGGATCTGCCATTAAGAATGGCTGAGTTTGGCTCCTGTCATCGCAATGAACCTTCCGGTACCCTGCATGGTCTAATGCGGGTAAGGAACTTTGTACAGGATGATGCGCATATCTTCTGTACTGAAAATCAAATCCAAAGTGAGATATCGGAATTTATCGATCTCCTTTATGACGTTTATAAGGATTTTGGTTTTACCGAAATCCTGGTTAAATTGTCCACTCGTCCTGAACAACGTGTAGGTTCAGATGACGTTTGGGATAAAGCTGAGGCGGCTCTGGAAGCAGCCTTAAATTCCCGAGATATGGAATGGGAATTACAACCTGGTGAAGGCGCTTTTTACGGACCTAAGATTGAGTTTTCTCTAAAAGATTGTATCGGTCGTGTTTGGCAATGTGGCACTGCGCAAGTTGATTTCTCCATGCCGGGACGTCTGGATGCGAGTTTTATTGATGAACAGGGTGATAAACAAACTCCGGTTATGATTCATCGTGCCATATTGGGGTCATTGGAACGGTTTATCGGTATTTTGATTGAAGAACATGCGGGTAAATTACCTTTATGGCTTTCTCCTATTCAGACGATTTTGATGGGAATTACCGATAAGCAAGCTGAATATGTGCAGGATTTTGCAAAAAAACTGGAAAATGTTGGAATTAGAGCGGAATCGGACTTGAGAAATGAGAAGATCGGATTTAAAATTCGTGAACACACGCTGAATCGAATTCCTTATATATTGGTAGCCGGAGATCGTGAAGTCGAAGCTCAAACTATTGCTGTGCGAACTCGAGAAGGCGAAGATTTGGGAGCCATGTCTTTTGATGAGTTGGTAACCAAGCTTAAAACAGAAATTGATGATAGATCATCAAAGTAAGAAATAACTAGGAGGGATAACCCATCGCTGCACCAAAGAAACAAGAGAGTAAAAATACAACTCGTATAAATGAACAGATTAGAGCCAAAGAGGTCCGATTAATCGGTTCTGCTGGTGAGCAGGTTGGTGTTGTTGCTCTTAGTGATGCACACAGAATTGCTTTAGAAGCTGACTTAGATTTGGTTGAAATAGCGCCAACAGCCAATCCTCCTGTATGTCGGGTCATGGATTATGGCAAGTACGTATTTGAACAGAAGAAAAAGAAAGCCAACGAACGTAAAAAGCAAAAACAAGTTCATGTGAAGGAGATAAAACTCCGTCCAGGAACTGAAGAAGGCGATTACCAGGTCAAATTACGCAACCTGATTCGCTTTCTTGAGAATGGAGATAAAACTAAAATTACTATTCGCTTCCGAGGCCGGGAAATGGCTCATCGTGAACTGGGTATGGATATGCTTAACCGCATTTCTAAAGACCTGGAAGAATTGAGTAATATTGAGCAAATGCCGAAGCTTGAAGGTCGGCAAATGGTCATGGTTTTAGCTCCAGTTAGCAAAAAATAACCATCACTTAAATTGGGAACTTTTCGGGTAAACCGTCTGGTTTAGTATCCGTAGTTTGGCTATGGCTGGTCAAACTATCCTCGGTTTACTGATTTGAGTCAAAGCATGGTGTTTTAATTTCGATACAATGCGTAATAATTTTGAGGAAGTATAGTAATGCCTAAAATGAAAGCAAAAAGTGGTGCGTCGAAACGTTTTCGCGTAACTGCATCTGGCCGTATTAAACGTGGTAAGGCCAACCGTAGTCATATCTTGACCAAGAAAACTACTAAGCGTAAACGTCATTTACGTAGCCCTGATAGTATTGATGCATCAGATTCAGCATCAATCCGTCGTATGTTGCGTTTATAAGGAGAGTAGAAAATGGCAAGAGTTAAACGTGGCGTGCAAGCCAGAGCAAAACATAAGAAGGTTATCAAGCAAGCGAAAGGTTATTCCGGTCGTCGGAAAAACGTCTATCGCGTTGCGGTCCAAGCAGTAACCAAAGCTGGACAGTATGCTTATCGTGACCGTCGTCAGCGTAAGCGTCAATTCCGTCAGTTATGGATTGCACGTATTAATGCCGGTGCTCGTGAATGTGGATTAAGCTATAGTCGTATGATCGACGGTATGAACAAAGCTTCTATCGAAATTGATCGTAAGATGTTAGCGGAACTCGCAGTCAATAATAAAGATGCATTTGCCGCGATTGCAGAAAAAGCAAAAGCTGCCCTGGTATAAAATTCAGTCTTAACTGCTGTTTGAAATAGCAGATAATTAGCTGAACTCAAAAAAGGGGGAAAAGGTGTAAATCTTTTCCCTTTTTTTGGCCCTTAATGTATAAATTTGTATACTAAACAATTGATAAACAAGGAATCCCAAGTGCAGGATTTGGATAATCTGGTTGAACAAGCCATATCTGCAATAAATAGTACTGACTCAATTAATGATCTGGAACAAATTCGGGTGAATTACTTGGGCAAAAAAGGGCATATTACTTCCCAAATGAAATTATTGGGAAAACTTTCTCAGGAAGAACGTCCTAAAGTCGGTCAGATTATTAATCAGGCCAAGCAAAAAGTTCAACAGGCGATTCAAACCCGAAAAGAAATTCTGGTGCAACTTGACCTGGATAAAAAATTAGAAGCGGAAAAAATTGACGTTACCTTGCCGGGGCGTGGAAATAAACCCGGCGGTATTCATCCCATTACCCGAACTTTAGAGCGAATCGAAACCCTTTTTGCCGAGATGGGTTTTGAGGTAAAAACCGGTCCTGAAGTTGAAGACGATTACCATAACTTCGAAGCACTAAATATACCGGAATCACATCCCGCCAGAGCGATGCATGATACCTTCTATTTTGACCCGCATACGGTTTTGAGAACACATACTTCGCCAGTTCAGATTCGAACGATGGAAAATCAGGCTCCACCGTTAAGAATTATTGCACCGGGCAGAGTTTACCGTTGTGATTCGGATTTAACTCATACTCCTATGTTTCATCAAGTCGAAGGACTAATGGTCGATGAAGAGGTGAGTTTTGCCGATCTGAAAGGATTGCTGGATTCATTTTTACGCAACTTTTTTGAAAAAGATTTAAATGTACGATTTCGACCTTCTTACTTTCCTTTTACCGAACCTTCTGCCGAAGTCGATATTGAGTGTGTTATGTGCGAAGGCGAAGGTTGCAGGGTGTGCAGTCACACCGGCTGGTTAGAAGTGTTAGGGTGTGGAATGGTTCACCCGGAAGTATTTCGATACAGCAATATTGATGCAGAAAAATATACCGGTTTTGCATTTGGAATGGGAGTCGAACGATTAACCATGTTGCGCTATGGTGTAAATGATTTACGTTTGTTTTTTGAAAATGATCTGCGTTTTTTACGACAGTTTGCCTAATGGGATTGTAATTTAAATATGAAATTTAGCGAAAACTGGTTAAGAGAATGGGTTAATCCAGATTTATCTACCGAGGAATTAGGTCATCAAATTACTATGGCTGGACTTGAAGTTGATGCTATTGAGTCCGTTGCTCCGGAGCACACTGGTGTAGTTATTGGACAAATTTTATCAGCCGAACAACACCCCGATGCAGATAAATTGCAAGTCTGTAAAGTGGATGTCGGTGATCTGTCCGAAGCTCCTTTGCAGATTGTATGTGGTGCAGCAAACGCCAGAGCCGGATTAAAAGTCGCCTGTGCTATGGTAAAAGCCAAATTGCCGGGTGATTTTAAGATAAAAAAATCCAAGCTAAGAGGTGTCGAGTCACATGGAATGTTGTGCTCGGATAAAGAATTGGGTTTAGCGGAAAGTTCCGATGGTATTATGGAGTTATCGGAACAGGCACCTATTGGAACAACATTAAAAGATTATTATCAGCTGGAAGACAACAGCATTGAATTGGGATTAACCCCTAATCGTAGTGATTGTTTAAGTATTGAAGGTGTTGCCAGAGATACTGCTGCAATTACTTCAACGTCGATGCAGGTTCTCGATGTAGCCGATATCGAAGCAAAAATTGAAGATGAAATTCCTATCCAATTGAGTGCGCCTCAGTTCTGTCCGCGTTATGTGGGGCGGATTATTAAAGATATAGATGTTAATGCTGAAACACCTTTGTGGATGGTGGAAAAGTTACGCCGTAGTGGAGTTCGAAGTATTAGTCCTACCGTCGATATTACCAATTATGTGATGCTGGAATTGGGTCAACCGATGCATGCCTTTGATTTGTCCACTATCAATGGTGGTATCAATGTGCGTTTGGCTGAACAAGACGAGAAACTGGAACTTTTGGATGGTCAGACTATTCAATTGAATGATGATAACCTGGTTATTGCCGATCATGAAAAAGCTTTGGCTTTGGCCGGTATTATGGGAGGCGAAGATTCTTCGGTTACCGATAAAACCCGTGATATCTTATTAGAAAGTGCTTTTTTTGCGCCACAGCTGATGGCAGGTAAGGCACGCAGTCATGGCTTACATACCGATTCTTCACATCGATTTGAACGCGGTGTCTCGGCTGATTTACAAGTCAGGGCAATCCAACGTGCCACTCAATTAATGCTGGAAATTGTTGGAGGAACGCCGGGTAAGGTTCTTGAACAAGTCGCGGAAGAATTTATTCCTAAACAACGACCGATTGAGTTCAAGTACACTTCAATCAAAAAATTATTGGGCGTGGACGTCGAAAAATCTGTGGTCACGGAGATGTTGCATCGACTTCAGATGCAGATTCAAGATACAGAAATTGGTTGGTTGGTAACAGCACCGGCTTATCGCTTTGATATACAGATTGAAGCCGATTTGATTGAAGAAGTGGCTCGCATATACGGTTATGATAATTTGCCGCTTAGCCAACCGCATGCTCCGGTTGAAATGGCCGCTTGTCCGGAAGATACCATTTCAGACAAAAATATTCGTAACACACTAGTTGCGCTGGATTATCAAGAAGTTATAAACTATAGTTTTGTTGATCCTAAAAGTCAGTTATTAATTGACCCGGATAGTGAAAAATTACGTTTAAGTAATCCCATTTCCGAAGAAATGTCGGAAATGCGTACTACCATGTGGCCAGGCTTGATAAATGCCTTGGTTTATAATCAAAATAGGCAACAGTCTCGTATTCGTATGTTTGAATTTGGAACACGGTTCGTGACGTCGCCACAAGGGTTAAATCAGCAGGCTATGTTGGGGGCAATTATCTCTGGTAGTAGTTTTGCTGAACAATGGGGACATAAGTCCCAACAAGTTGATTTTTATGACTTAAAATCTGATTTAGAAGCAGTTTTAAGTCTCGGCGGTAATCTGGATGCATATCATTTTGTAGCGGACAAACATCCCGCTTTACATCCGGGGCAGACTGCCAGGGTTTTCAAGGAAGAAAAAGCAATTGGCTGGATCGGAACATTACATCCATCAGTTGCTAAACAACTTCAAGTTAAAAATCAGACGATTTTATTTGAAGTTGAACTAGAGGATGTTTTAGAAGCAAGCATTCCGAACTTTAAGGTTTTATCTAAATTTCCGACAATTAGACGGGATATTGCAATAATTGTTGATAATCAAGTACCTGTTGCGGATTTAATTTCAACAATTAAGCAAAATGCGGGTCAAACCTTAACGGATGTGTTATTATTTGATCAATATACGGGGGCCGGGATTGATGTGGAGAAAAAGAGCCTCGCAATTGGAATTACTTTGCAGGAGCAATCTCGCACATTAACTGATCAAGAAGTTGATACGATTATCAATGATATTTTACAAGCACTTGAACAACAACATGGGGCTAGGTTAAGAGATTAGTTATGGCGTTAACAAAAGCTGCAATGGCAGAAAAACTATTTAATGAATTGGGACTGAACAAAAGAGAAGCAAAGGAATTTGTGGAATCTTTTTTTGAAGAGTTACGAGTTGCTTTGGAAGATGGCGACAATATCAAGTTATCCGGATTTGGTAATTTTGATATCCGTGATAAAAATGAACGTCCAGGGCGGAATCCAAAAACCGGGGAGGAAATCCCAATTTTGGCCAGGCGGGTAGTGACCTTCAAGTCCGGACAAAAACTGAAAACTAGAGTAGAAGCTTATGCTGGAAGCAAGCAATAATGATGAACTCCCTGTAATACCTGGGAAACGTTATTTTACTATCGGTGAAGTTAGTGACTTATGTTCCGTCAAGTCGCATGTGCTGCGCTACTGGGAACAGGAATTTCCAAACTTAAAGCCGGTAAAAAGGCGTGGTAACCGTCGTTATTATCAGCGTAAAGACGTTATTATGATCCGTCAGATCAGAAGTCTTTTATATGAGCATGGTTATACCATTGGTGGTGCCAGGTTAAAGTTATCGGGTGAAGAAGCTAAAGAAGATGTCAGCAGAAGTCATCAGATTATTCATCAACTGCGTGTTGAGTTAGAAGAAGTTTTGGATATTCTGAAACATTAATAAGCTTTAACTTACAAAATGATAAACCGCCAGGATGTCGATGAGCTATTCCAAAAAATGCGTAAAGCCGGATGGAATATGGATAATCAGAAAACCTGGGGATATTTTTTTAAAGACACATCGCGCAACAAACTTTCCCATTTATCAAAACATTTGACCACTTTAGGCTATGAAGTGGTCGACATCAACCAATCTTATCCGGATGAGATGTTCTGGCTGCATGTGGAAAAAATAGAAATACACAACGAAAAAACGCTGCACGAATTAAATCAATTTTTTTATCAACTGGCTAAAGATAACCACATTCAAGAATATGACGGAATGGATATCAGCCCAGCCGATATTTGAACTTTTTCCAAAAAAATTTATTAAAAAATAATTTCAGCCTTAAGTAAAAATAAGATATAATTCCCACTCTTTTAATTCAAGAAAAAGCTTTTTTAGAAAAGCTCATACCAGATTTCGGGGCATAGCGCAGCCTGGTAGCGCACCAGCATGGGGTGCTGGGGGTCGTAGGTTCGAATCCTACTGTCCCGACCATTTAACTCTATTCTCTTAAAGTATCCATTAAGAATAGTCGCTCTAAGTAGTTGCCAGAGAAAGATTGATTACTCAGTTTATTGGCTTATATTTAAAATTAATCTGTTTAGACAAAAAGATATAATTTTCTTATCAACCTATATTATACTTGATTATCTATATCCGAATTTCGTTTTCTCGTTCTAAGGATTTATGAATAATAAAAGCCTACTTATCATTGATGATGATCCTAAAATGTTGGATCTGATTATCCATTACATTGAAAAGGAAGATTTCGATGTCATGGTGGCACTTAATGGTATGGATGGTTTTCAACTTGCAGAGAGTGAGCAACCCAGTCTAATTCTTCTGGACATAGCCATGCCCGGTAAAGATGGCTTTGAGACCTGTCATATTTTAAAAAATTCTTCAAAGACTCATAATATTCCCATTATTTTTATGACAGCCAGTTCCAGTATCGAGGAAAAAGTACGTGGCTTTGAGGCGGGGGCTGTTGACTATGTAACCAAGCCTTTTCAGTATCAGGAATTACTGGTCAGAATTAAAACGCATTTACAAATTCAACAATTACGGTTGGAATTACTAAACAATAATCGACAATTAAAAATAGAGATAGAACATCGCCGTGAAGCAGAACAAAAAGCTGACGAGGCACGCATAGAGGCTGAACAGGCTAATCAAGCCAAGAGTACTTTTTTAGCCATGATGAGCGAATCTTTACGCTTGCCTTTAAATACTATTCTCGGTTATAGCTCTTTATTACAACAAGAAAAAAAGTTGCCGCGCCATTACTATGAGTGGTTAGGATTTATCCAAACCGGTGGGAAACTATTATTAGGGCAGGTCAATGATATTTTAGATGTAAGCCTGTTAGGCAAAAATAAATTGATACTGCGTACCCAACCGATAGAACTCCATCATTTTCTAAACGATATTGCTAAAAACATCGAAAATCAGGCCCGAAAAAAGAATTTACAATTTATTTTTGAAAAAGATCAACAGCTACCGGCCGTTGTTCAGGCTGATAAGAAACGCCTCGGTCAAATTTTGTCTCATTTACTTGATAATGCGATTAAATTTACTGAGAAAGGTTGGGTTTCGTTAAAAGTAAAAGTAAATAAGAACGGTCAAAAGAGTTTATTTAGATTTGAAATTGAGGACAGCGGGATTGGAATAGCAGAGTCAAATAAAGAGGCAATTTTTAAGTTATTCCATACTGCTAAGAGAGAAGAACCTTCTGACAAAACAGTAGGCAGACCCGGGTTAGGCTTGGGCTTAAGTTTAACACAACATCTATTGAAGCAGATGGATAGTGAAATTAACCTGCAATCAAAGCAAACTAATGGGAGCCTTTTTTGGTTCGATTTGGATTTGCCAATTGCGAAATTAGTGCGTGAATTGAATGAACCTGAGCAGCAAGTGACAACTTATCAAGGAGCACAGGAAAACCCTCGCAGTGTCGTTATTTTTGACGATATCGTTGAAGATTGCTTTTTGCTACGAGACTATTTGGAACCTCTCGGTTTTCAGGTGACCATGTTTAATAATATTGGGTTATTAAAACAATATTGCCAATCACAAACACCAGACATTATATTTGTTGAGTTGTATGGTGATGATGTGGTCAAGCAGCAGGAAATAGAAAAGCTGAAAAAACAGCAAGCTCTGCAACATGTGCCCCTGGTTGGCTCCTCCAGTAACAGCTTATATTTGGAAAACAAACAGAAGCGCTTCTCTTCTCTGTTTAACGATGTATTAATCAAACCGATTGATCGTAATAAACTACTTACTTGCATTAAGCAGCAATTGTTTCTGCAGTGGGACTATGAGTCAGAAGACAATAGTAATGGCAAGCAGCCGCAAAATTATTTACAACACGTACCAGCACAACAAAAATTACGAGCTTTATATGGTCTGGTACAAAGTGGTGAAATTAAACAAATCAATGCATGGGCTGATCGGGTTGGTTTTTTAGATCCCAGTTATCTGCCCTTTACCGACCAAATAAAAAAAATGGCCTTGAATTCTGATTTAGACGAAATTTTAGTTTTATTAGAAGAATTATTATAAAAATTGGGGATGCTTAAATTATGCATGAAAATAACAACGAATCAACAGACGCACTGGATGCTGAAGCTGATAGTGTGGATAAGATCAGAGATATTCTATTTGGTAATCAGATGCGTGATTTTGAGCATAAGTTCAGACAACTTCAGGATGAAATTAATAAAGAATTGAACGATTTGAAAAGTGACTCGAAGATGCGTATTGACGCTTTGGAAAGTTTTGTCAAATCAGAATTTGAGTCATTAAATAAACGTCTAGATAGTGAACAGAAACTACGCACGTCAGAGTTGCAAGAAAATTCTGATAAATTAGAAACGCGGGTAAAAGTGCTTGAGAGTAAACTCCAGGAACAGGAAAACCGAAATAATGAACAATCGCGTGAGTTGCGACAATTATTATTACAACAGTCTAAAGATATTTTAGAAAAAATGTCACAAAAGCAGTTGGAAGATAAAGAGCAGCTCAATCGAGTTAAAAGTGATCTAAATAGTGAAAAAGTGGATCGTTCAGTTCTGTCTAATTTACTGACTGAATTGGCATTGCAAATAACCGGTGCTGAGCATATGGACGCTAAATCGAGTAAACAAGACAAATAATAATAAGGCATTATATACCTGGAATCTAAACCTACCATGGCAAATAAGGATTTTGATCGTTTACGGGATATTCTTTTAGGGCCGGATAAAAAAAATCTGGAACAACTGGACAAATGTTTTGAAGATCCTAAGGAACATGCTAAAGCCATTAGTCAAATATTACCGGAAGCTGTTAAGCTAAGTAATGCTGAAGGAGAGAGATTAAGCGCCGAATTAATGCCAACCGTGGAACAGGCAGTGAAGGATTCTGTCAGGCGTGATATTCATATCTTTGCTGATGCACTATTTCCCGTCATTGGTCCGGCGATACGAAAGTCCATTACGGAAACGTTCCGTCAAATGGTTCAATCGATTAATCAAGCGCTAGAACATAGCTTTTCATGGCAAGGCATAAAATGGCGTTTTCAAGCCTGGCGCACTGGTAAACCGTTTGCCGAAATCGTGTTAATGCACAGTTTGGTGTATCGGATTGAGCAGGTATTTCTAATCCACAAAAATAGTGGGATTCTAATACAGCATGTTGCTCTCGCCGAGGTTGAACATCAAGATGCTGATTTGGTTTCTGCTATGTTAACCGCTATCCAAGATTTTGTTAAAGATTCTTTTCAAGTCAAATCGGAACAGGGCCTCAACCAGATTCAAATGGGAGATCTTTCACTCTGGATCGAACAGGGACCGGAAGCCGTTTTAGCTGGAGTTATTCGAGGCAATGCGCCGGAGAATATACGTCAGGTGTTATCAAATAGTCTTGAAGATATACATCGTCAGTATGGTTCGTTGTTAGAAAATTTTGATGGAGAGGTATCTGCATTCAATAATTGCGAAGATATTTTACAAAAATGTCTAATCAGTCAGTACCACACAGAAAAGAAAAATATCTCCTGGATGACTTGGTTATTTTTGGGGACGGCATTGTTCGGTTTGCTATTATGGTCTTGGTTAAGTATTCAGGAACAAATGCGTTGGCAGCTTTATGTGGATAAGATAAAGGCAGAACCAGGTTATGTTGTTACCGATGCTTTTCATCGAGACGGAAAATATCGAATGCAGGGGATGAAAGATCCTTTAGCAACAGATTATAGGGAACTGATGAACCAGTCAGTTTTTCAAACAAACGAGGTTATTCACGACTTTCAACCCTATCAATCTTTAAAAACGGAGTTTGTAATTAAACGAACTCGAAAGATTTTGAAGCCGCCTGAGACAATAGAGCTAGACATACGCAACGGAATTTTATTTGTTTCAGGACAAGCTCCTTTAGAGTGGACAGAACAACTGAACAACCGCAGTAGTTTTATAGCGGGAATAGAAGAAGTAAATCGAGAAAATTTACAGGCAATAATAGATTTGTCGTCTTTAAATGCTCCTGACTCAGTGCAGCTCGAATTAAAAGATAGAAAGCTAATTGTGAAGGGGCAGGCTAATCAAATATGGGCTAAAACGGCCAAACTAAAAGCAGCCAAATTAAATGGAATTAGTCATTATGATGATAGCCAACTCGTGGTCAATACGGATCTTTCTTTTTTGCAGGCGCCAGACGGTGTTCAACTTGATTTTAACAATGGTATCTTAGCTATTTCCGGACATGCTCCTAATTCTTGGATTATTGGATTGGAAGAACGGATAGCAGGTAATGAGGAAATTGAAAAACTTATTACAGGAGAGTTGACAAATTCGGATGAAAATCTACTAAAACTACTGGCAAAAGAATTGCAAGCTGAAGGTATATTTTTTGATACCGGGACCAGTATGATAGATAACGACGACGAAAGTATACTCCAGGTTTTAGAAAAGCTCCGGCTATTGATGGAACAAGCTGAAATACTTGCTTTACCGATTAAAGTCGTCATCCAGGGGCATTCGGACTCCAGTGGAAATTTTGAGCGACGTCGCTACATTTCTATTCAACGGGCAAGGTACGTACAACAATACTTGGTTAATCAAGGTATTAGACCAGAGGTCCTGGAAGTTAAAAGTATGGTTAAACCCGGACAAAATTTGATAGAACGGTCAGAGCAGGAAATGCGCTTTAACCGCCGTGTTAGTTTTGTCATTCGGTTTCCAGATTCCAGGGAGGCAACCCAATGATTCGAAAGAAGAAACTCAAGAAACGACTGAAAAAATTAAAACGGAAATTAAAAAAACAACGTCATTGGGCCAAAGCAGAAATGGAACTATTGCATCAGTTACTCAGTGAGCAAAGTATTAATTCTTCACATGCGATGAAAAATATGCATTTTCAAAATATGGCATTGTTTAAATCTCAACAAGAACAGCTTCAAGGAAAAACACTCGATAAAACACTATTGGCGGAAATTTTGACTGATTTGGCGTTAAAAGTGAATGCTGGCGGGCAGCAACAAAATTTAAAACGAGATAACCGCCATGATTCGTAAAAAAATCTGTATCTTGGGATCGTTTGCAGTAGGCAAAACATCATTGGTGCAACGATTTGTTAAGGGAATTTTTAGTGAAAAATACCTAACCACATTAGGAGTAAAAATCGATAAACAAAGTGTTCGAGTTGATGATAAAGAGCTGGAGTTAATCGTCTGGGACCTGGCCGGAGAAGATGAATTCATGAAAATTAGAAACAGCTATCTACGAGGAGCAGCAGGTTATATGCTGGTAGTCGACGGAACTCGTTGGGAAACATTGGATACGGCTATTGACTTGAAACGACGTGTTGATAAGGAAGTGGCCGAGTTACCATTTATTTTATTGATAAATAAATCCGATATGAAAAGTCATTGGACTATTGAGAATGCGCATTTGGAAAAATTACAGAGTAAAGGTTGGAATGTAATGGAGACCAGTGCTAAAAAGAGTGAAAATGTTGGAGAAGCGTTTAAGGCATTATCCGTGCAGCTATTAGAAGAAAATGATTGAGCACAGCTTTCCAGAATTTGTCCTACAAAAATTATCGCAATTAATGCTGAATAAATATGTAATTACTTATGTTAAATTCCAGCATAACGATAATACGATTGTTGAAATTGGGGCAAATAGCGAATTGTTTAATCTTAAACAGAGCCTAATTGATCAATCAATTGAAGAAAAGCTTCCCTTTCTTACTGGAATGTTACCGTTACAGGAAGAGCATTTATTAATTCCCAGTGTAGAATATGCCGAAAATAAACAGATGGATGTTCATTTAATTCGGGGTAGCTTTGAAATGCGAGGTTACGATTGGATGCTCTGTCATGATCGCAGTGAGGAGTTGCATTGGCAACAATTGGCGCAACAGAAAAACAATGAACTATTACTATTAAACGCAGACAAAGTTAAGCAATCCGATACCATTGACTATTTTGACCTTTACCATGCAATTGCGTTTGAATACTGTGATGATGAACTTTTTCGTCAGTTAGTCAACACGCCGCAAATATTTCAGAACCACTTCCCATCAATATTTACTGCTCAACATAAAATAGATTTATTCGAAAAATTTCCGTTTTTGGAAAACTTTATCATAGATGCCAAAGAGCTATGGTTTGGTAAAGGCAATAAAACAACAACTGTAAAATCGGGTCCTTGGATGGAACAAGGCAAAGATGGTAAGGAGCTGGCTTTGGAAGCGACGGCTCATTGTTGGCAGAGTAAAAAGTTGTTAACCATAGAGTTATTGGATGAACGCTACGAACAACAACTGAAAATTCTGCAAATGGGGCGTGAAGAAGCTTTAATGCGTCAACAAGCTGAATATGCCAATCGTGAAAAATCGAAATTTTTAACCACAATTAGTCATGAACTGCGTACCCCGTTAAATGTGGTCATTGGTTTTACAGAATTGTGCCAGGAACAATCGGCAAAGAATCCGGATTTTCTGGAAAAAATTCTAATATCCTCAAAAAATTTACTCTCCTTGATTGATAATATCCTTGATTTTTCCAAGCTTGAAGCGGGAAAACTGGCTCTAGAATCCTATGATTTCGACCTAGTTAAGGAAATGTTGGAACTTGAGTCAATGTTTTCCTATCTGGCGAAAGAAAAAGGAATTCAGTTCAAATTAAGTATGGAAACACAGGTTCCGCATTGGGTAAAAGGTGATCCACTAAGAATAAAACAAGTTCTAATGAATTTAATTGCCAATGCCGTTAAGTTTACTCATCGAGGCCAGGTAGAGGTGCATATTTGCAGGGACAAGAAAAAGAATAATCAAGACTACTTAAAATTTACCGTTAAAGATAGCGGTATTGGCATAAGTGAAAAACAACAACACAAGATTTTTGAAGCCTTTGTTCAGGCCGATCAAAGTACTTCTCGTAAATATGGTGGAACCGGTTTGGGATTGGCCATATGCAAAAACTTGGTTGAACAGATGGGTGGTGAATTTCAGTTGCAGAGTCAACCGGAAAAAGGGAGTATTTTTACTTTCACTATTCCCTGTATTAACGTTAAGTTTTTACCACCGAATGAAACTCAGCGAATAGATATTAACAATACCACAAATGACTTAAAGAAGGGGAGTGAATTAGATTGTGAAAGTGCTCTTGATGAGTTAAAAATTCCAGCTGAAAGCTCAGTTCTATTAGTCGAAGATAATCAGTTAAATCAGGATTTAGTAATCGAACTTTTAAAACCATATCAAATTAAATTAGAGATCGCCGATAATGGTTTAAGCGGTGTGGCTAAGGCAATTTCAAGAGACTTTGACTGCATTTTGATGGATCTTAATATGCCGATAATGGATGGTTATCAGGCTTCAAAAATCATTCGTGAAAATGCTAAAGGTAAAGTTATTCCAATTATTGCTTTAACGGCGAGTGACAGCGTTACTGAGCAACAGCAAAGTCTGCAGTCAGGAATGGATGATATTATTACAAAGCCTATTCATAGCGAACAACTGGTGTCGAAAATTGCACAATGGATCAATGTTAAACAATTTCAGCATAATTATAAGAAATGATTGGAATACAGCATATTAGACATGTTCTGGTTTTACACAAGCATAAAAACTATGCCTTGGCTGCAAAGGAGTTGCATATTACCCAGCCGGCATTGACGCGAAGTATCCAAACCTTAGAACACTTACTGGGTGTAAAACTATTTAATCGTAAAAAACGTCATATTGAGCCTACCGTATATGGGAAAATTATTTTAGAACAGGGCGACTCGTTATTGTTTAAATTGCAGCGTATGGAAAAAGATATCGCTTTAATGAAAGGCTTGGATATAGGTAACTTAACACTTGGAATTGAACCCGCTTCAGCGATTAACTTGGTTGCGAGGACTATTGCTAAATTGAGTGACGAGTATTCCGGTATTGATATTAATACCAAGATACAAGAAACGATTACACTGCAGCAGCAATTGGTCAACGGGGAAATTGAATTGTTGATAGCTGATTCGAGTAGAATCGAAGCTAATCCGGAATTTGAATCGATTCCATTGCAATATAGGAAGTTTATTGTATTGTGTCGTAAAGATCATCCCTTGGGATTATTGACGAATATCACCTTTGAGAATTTATTTGATTTTCCAATCGCCACTTCACACGGTCTATCTGAATCATTATTAAATAGTATTGCAAAACAAAAACAGGAGTTAGAAAAACAAAATATTACCTGTGGGCGTATTCATTGTGATAATAGTTCATTGTTGTTGGCCACCGTGCAAAATTCATTGGCGGTAGGATTTATTAATTATGACGTTGCTGACGAAATTCAATGCGGTCAGTTCGAGCTGCTTGAAATTAACCTTAGTCAATTGAGCCAAAATGTTGTTGTTTACCTCAAGAACAACATATTGTCTCCGGTTGCCGAAACTTTTATTGCTAATATTATTGAAATTGATAAGAGTTATGAAATTCCGTTAATAAGTTAGTCCTTTCCTTCAATTAAAAACATAACCCTCCGAGTTATTCATTTAAGTAAGTTTTGTAAAAAAAACTTATCTTGTTCGTCTTTTTTCCTATACACAAACCAGTGTCCAATTATGAGTTTTAGTTATTAAACTTATAAAAAAAATGCATTGGACTCAATATTTGTGTTTCGATAACATGGTATGAAAAAATTGCTGTTAGTTTGGATTAGGCAATTAGCACTACTCAATCATAACGACTAAAAATTGAAAATAAAAATGAAAAAGACTCGATTGTTACCGAGCCTGGCCTTACCGTTAGCGCTGCTAATGGGGGAGAGTCAAGCCATCACGCTGCATGAAGTGATAGAGCATGCGGTATTGAACAA
>Ga0209475_10000367_pt1 | contig 103135 bp, 90 predicted proteins | sample tdDd471_FD_187128 | JGI IMG/M metagenome (GOLD analysis project Ga0209475, IMG submission 187128) | Marine sediment microbial communities from the Atlantic coast under amendment with organic carbon and nitrate - tdDd47.1 (SPAdes)... | ecosystem: Environmental > Aquatic > Marine > Coastal >... | reverse complement strand
AATCGCCCCCAACACAAAACCAAGCCTCGCTTGAGAGCGGGAACACTTCTCAACCGCAATTAAAACCGCTCCGAAATACAAAAAGAAAAACCCCGCCAAAAAAATGACGGGGTTTGTCAATGGTCTGGGGCGCTTTTGCAGCGTCCTTTTTCTTTTCAAGAACCGATAGAAAGCAGAAAAGTTGTATAAAAAAAACCACGCATCACCCATTTGGGTGATGCGACCCTCCCGCCTCTTAGTGTTTATTAGATTTTAGTGGTTTACCCTTCTTTGGGAAAACCCTGAGCAAGACGTAGTTTCTCGGCGGACTTGGGGGCAGCGGTCTTTTAGACCACTGCTCCTCTTTTTTTGACCCCTTGCGTTCCCTCAAACGCCCCCAAACATTGCGATCAATTCTTAACTGTCTATTATGATGAGAAAAGTGCTCATATGGATTTGGTGACCTTTTTGGTCTAAACTGTTAAGTCGAATCGGGAAAGAACTGGCGCAAGCCAAGAGAACGTAATGTACGCTGACAACACATTAACTCCCAAGGAGGCTATTCGGCTTTGCGCCCTGGGCACGCTTGCCCAGGAAACCATGCGCTATAGCCAGTTGGCGGCGTCTGTCCGACATTTCGTGAGCCGTCTCGTCGGCCCCCAACTAGAACTGATGGGAACCTCTATCGAATTGCTGCGCTTTGAAGGCTTGGTCGAAGGGGTCAGCGGGGTTGGCATGGAAGACGATGCGGAACTCAAGCTGACCGATAAAGGATGGGAAGAACTACGTACCTTGATGGTCGCCCCAGTCCGGGCGAGCTTCAACGATATCACCATGCTGATCGTTACATTGAAGTTCCGGTTTATGCACCTACTCGACGCCCGAGATCGTTGCGAGCAGGCCGAATTGCTGATCGAAACCTGCGAAGCTGAATTAGGCCGACTGATCGACCTTCGTCAGCATCACGCCGATGACACCGGCCTTTTGGTCTCCTGGCTTGACCACGACATCGAAGAGTTCGAATCCCGTCTTGAGTGGCTTGAAGCTTTCCGCAACGAGTGCTACGCCGAACTGAACGAGGCAGCCGACTAGACTAGGGTTTTCTTACCCTATCGCAACACCCCACTCCCTCCATCTGGACCGGAGGACACGGTCTATCTCCATAAGAGCAAAACACGCAACAATCGCCTTTTTTCGGCTTAAGCAAGGCGCCGCAGCCTTTGCAATCATAAAAAAACTGGCATGCATCAACCGGCATGGTCTCCTCTTCCCGATGCCCGCATTTAGGACAAATAATGGTCGATTGAAGGATTGGCTGACTATCCGGCATCCAATGTCTTCCTCACAGCAAAAGCAAGCCCCTCCCGCTCATACGGTTTGCCCAACAGCTCCATACCACTGAGCACCGATCGGTCAGAAGCATTGAGTTCTTCGGCATAGCCAGTACTCAAAAGGATTTTTGCCTCGGGGCATTTATGCTGGACTTTTTCCGCCAGTACCCGTCCCGACATACCGCCGGGCATGATCACGTCTGAAAACAGCAAATCGATAGTGAGCCCGCCGTCAATCAGCTTAAGAGCCTCAATGGCGGTTTCCGCTTCGGAAATTTGATACCCCAGGTCCTCAAGAACCCGTTTGGCGAACAACCGGACCTCTAAATCATCCTCGACAACAAGGACACTTTCGCTTCCCCGTGGGAGAGATTTCGGCGGCATAGATGTCTCTGGCCTATCCGCGGGCTTAACAACAGGGAGGAGAAGCTCAACGGTGGTTCCTTTACCAACTTCGCTATCCATTCGAACCCCGCCACCAGACTGTCCGGCAAAACCGTAAACCATACTGAGACCGAGCCCCGTTCCCTTTCCCACATCCTTCGTCGTGAAAAACGGCTCAAATACCTTATCCTTGACGTCTTCGGCCATCCCCGCCCCCGTGTCGGAAAAGGCTATACGCACATAGTCGCCGGGAGCCAAGTCCCCGCTCTGCTCGCGTTCAACAGTCTCAAGCCCCGTTTCAATACGTAACTTGCCACCATCCTCCATGGCATCACGCGCATTGACGGCAAGATTGATGACGGCATTTTCAAGCTGGCTTTTATCCAGTTTGACCGGCGCTTTTTCGGCGGAATACACGACTTCGATCTCAATATCCTCGGACAAGGTCCGACGTACCAGCGTCAGGGTTTCTGGCAAAAATTCGTTAACATCAAAACTTTCCGGCTTCATCGGCTGTCGCCGAGCAAAAGTCATAAGGCGTTTGGTCGTTTCCGCCGCCCGGCGCCCAGCCTCCAGCGCCACACCCAACCGTTCCAATACTTCCGGTTGATCAGAGAGCATTCCCTCCATAATCTGCAAATTACCCAGCAAAGCGGTTAGTACATTATTGAAATCATGGGCGATTCCACCGGTCAATTGCCCGACCGCCTCAAGTCGCTGAGCCTGGTGAAGCTCCCGCTCGTGAGCCTTTCTATCCGTCAGGTCGCGGACCACACCGATAAATAGATTGCGTTCACCGCTTCTAAACTCGCTGACCGTCAATTCCATGGGGAATTCGCTGCCGTCGCGCCGTCGCGCCAAAACCTCCCGGGCGCCGGCTTCGTGGAACCGCTCACGGCCAAGATCCATATACTCATCCATCCGCCCGGCCCAGTGATCGCTGTGGGGTGTCGGCATCAAAAGCGTAAGGCTTTCGCCGACCATTTCTTCCTGCGCATACCCGAAAATACGTTCCGCGGCTGGGTTGACGGAATCGATCCGCCCCCGGCCATCAATGGTGATGACCCCATCGACAAGATTGTCCAATATTGCATGGATATAGCGCTCCCGCTCACGAAGCACCTTTTCGGCCCTGTCTCGCTCAATCGCCCGACCTAACTGAGTCCCTACATGGCTCATCAGGGCCAGCGTATTTTCATCCGGCTCCACGGCATCGGGAGAGAAAAATTCGAGCACACCGACAGTCTGCGCTCCGGTTAAAACCGGAAAGGCGAAACCAGCGCGCACGCCAAGATTTTTGCTCAGTTTAGCGCGCGGAAAATTCGGATCCTGCTGCACATCGGCAATCCATGCCGGCTTACCCGACAGGTAAACACGACCTGGCAATCCGACCCCCGGAGCGAACCGCGTCGCCTCGGTCACCAAACAAAATGTAGCCGCAGCGCGAGGGTTTTCCAGATGCCATAATCCGGCGGAAGCCAGCTTCCCCCCTTCCTGTTGGTCGGGAAGATAGACATGCCCGATAGGCCAGTCCATAAACCGGCAAACTTCATCCAGCGCAAACTGCAAGGCCTCATCCGGCGTTTCCGCCTCATTGGCCGCCGCTGTAATCCGCTGCAACAATTGGAGCGATTTCGACTGAATGGTTATTCCTCCCACCCCACCAGACGGTCGGCCCCAAACTACCCATAGGTAATAGAATACCAGATTACTGAAGTCTGCCGAGGGACAAGGTCAAGTGACCGTTAAAAAAGATGCTGACCACCGGTCACCCAAATCTCGGTGCCGGTTACGTAGGCTGAATCTTCCGAGCAGAGAAAATAAATAGTTCCCGCCACATCGCCTGGAGTGCCCATTTTATTGAGTGGGATACGCGGAATCAGCGCTTCATATTCGGGTTGAATCATATCTGTTTCAATCTCACCGGGCGCAACCGCATTGACCCTCACATCCAGGGCGGCAAACTCATTGGCCATTTCCCTGGTCAAACCCGATAGCGCCGTCTTGGAAATGGAATAGGCCGCCCCGGCGAAGGGATGGATAAAATGCCCGGCGATTGAGGTCACGTTGACAATGGCCCCCTTGCCCCGATGAAGGGCTGCGGCAAACCCACGCGACAGCTTGAGCGGCGCGAAGAAATTTAGATCGAACACTTCTTTCCAAACATTGAGATCGCCATTGAGGCAACCGAGACGCTCCTTATAGGGCGTTTTGGGCGACATGCCTGCGTTATTGACCAGCGCATGCAACGGTTTATCGCCAATCACCTTATTGGCTTCTTTTACAAAGTTTGCGACACTTTCGGCATCGGCCAAGTCGGTTGGAATATGGGTTGTCCAGTTGGGGTCGCGACGGCATTCTGCTGGCGTATCTTCACGCGAACAGGTGATGATTTCCCAGCCCTTCTCAAGAAAAAACCGCGCCGTGTGATGGCCGATTCCCCGGCTTGCACCAGTGATGATTACTCTTTTACGTTCCTCGTTCATGGCCGCAGCCTAAAAGAAAATACTCATGGGCGCTAGGGCAAGAGAAACGAATCCTCTAAACTATCCCCATGTATGTTTTACCCATTCCTCGCGAACAACTTTTGTTCCTCCTCCCTAAAGGCGGCGAAACGGCGGAAATCGGCGTCTTCAAAGGCGGGTTTTCGCGTCATATCATTGACAGAACAAAACCGCGCCTACACCACATGATCGACCCCTGGTCTGTCTGGTCGGAGTCTGAAAATCATTATGAGGAAGTGAAAACAAAGTTTGCCGCCGAAGTGGCGGAAGGAACGGCAATTCTTCACAAAGACTTCTCAGAAAACATCGCCAAGACCATCAACGACCGGTCTCTCGATTGGGTCTATATCGACGGGGATCATTCATATGAAGGGGCAATGAAAGACTTGGTCAATTTCGCCCCCAAGGTCAAATCCGGTGGGCTGGTGCTCGGCCATGACTATGTAGATCATATTCTGGCGGAAAGCCGCGAGCCTTTTGGCGTGGTGCGCGCAGTAAACGACTTTGTGCGCGAAACCAGCTACGTATTCGTCGCCATGACGGCGGAACTTTTCCCAACTTTCTTACTGGCCGAGTCTTGGGAAGCTCCTATCGTTAAAGAGTTGATTGACAATTTCCTGATCCGCATTCCCGGCACCGTGGAAATCAAGGACTACCCAGGAAATCGAGAGACGCTATTTAGGCTTTTGAAACTCTCCAACGGCCGAACAGCAGCAGTACCGTCTTTCTAGCGACGCCATGTGTTCGCGTTTTCAGCTCAAAACACCCATTGATGATATCGCCTCTTTTTTTGCTCTTGAGGACTTTCCCGATTGGGAACCGCGCATGGAGATTCACCCAACCGATTCGGCCCCGGTCATTATGGCCCCTGGCACAGCCGTTCTCTTAAGCTTTGGCTTACCCGCCTCCTGGGAGCCGCGAAAACCAATACTGAACGCCCGGTCAGAAACACTGAGCGAAAAGCAAATGTTCCGCCCCCTGCTCAACCGCCGCTGCCTGATTCCCGCCAGCGGCTATTTTGAGTGGCGCGCCACCGAGACAGGCAAGCGGAAAAACCTGATCACGCCTGTCGGCACCCCCCTTTTCACCTTCGCCGGACTGACCGATGGCGTACATTTTGCTATCGTGACTTGCGCTCCTCTGCCTGAAATTGCTCATATTCACAACCGGATGCCAGTGATTTTAACAAAGCAAGGAGCAGCCCTTTGGCTCGACTCGGCGCAGGATTTTACTGAAGTTAAGAGCCTGCTACACCCAAACGGCAGGCTTTCGGTGGAAGAGGAAAAACCACCCCCTCCGGCTCAAGGCGATCTATTCGGCTAACCCATCCAGAATGGTCTTCGCCGTTACGGCAAAACCGACTCTCTTTCCTTTTTCCACTCGGCTTCCCACATGGATTCCAACAAGACCGTACCCATCTCCTTGACGGGTAAAAATCGGAGATCCGGAATCCCCTCCTTTAACGTGGCAACTGTGCCTGAGTAATTGCCAACGCTTAATAATTTTGTCTAACGAACAGTCTCTATCAACCGAAAGGGCATGGGGCTTGTCACCGCTATACCCAGCCTGGATGATACTGTGTCCCTCTTTCTTAAAAGTCTTAAGATATTCCCGGTCGAAAGGAAGAACCGAGAACCATCCGATTTTCGCACCGATAGGTTTTTCCAGCCTCATCACAGCCCAATCCCGGGCTGTGCGGTCGGTTGAAGAATTGCCCTTGTACCGAGGCTTGTATCCGGGGGCGACAAACAAAGAGGAGGCTCGCGAGTGGGCTATCCATTCACCTCCTTTGTATCCCGCCAGGAAATGCATAGATTGGACGGGCATTCTTTTTCGGGTTCGCGGGTTCCAGACGCAATGAGCCGCCGTCAGCACCGTATCGGGACTAATCAAAACACCGGTACAATGCCCGCCAACCGTTTGCCGATTTACCCGACCGATGGCCCGCCAAGGCATGACTGTTGGGTCAACCAGCACACGATCATCAATCCTGCTGTCTTCGGCAGCCCAAACCTGCTGAAAGACAAGAAAACAGGCAAAAAAACCGAGAAGTCCCTTCAACAAACTCAATGGGCCATGAGCACCGGAATGGTGGCGTTATGCAGCACATGGTCGGTCAGGCCGCCGAGAATAAGTTGGCGCATACGGCTGTGGGTATAGGCCCCCATAACCAGCATATCGGCCGAAAGCTTTTCGCATTCCATCAGGACGGCTTCGCCGACCGAATGCCCCGCTGGCGAGAAACCGACGGGTTCGGCCTTGATGCCGTGCCAAGCGCAAAAATCCGCCAGATCATTGGAAACCTTCTGGTTGGTGTTTTCCGTATCGGCAGTTAAAGCGTAGACCGTATCGGCCTTTTTAAGAAACGGCAGAGCACCGCTCACGGCACGAGCCGATTCGGCGCTGCCGTTCCAGGCCACGGCAATAGTTTTTCCGAATGGCTCTTTCAACTTGGGCGGCGCAAGCAAGACCGGCCGACCGCTCTCGAACAGGGCTGCGTTCAACACCGCTCCCGAAGCGAATTCACCATCATCAGGCGCGCGGCTCACCACGATCAGGTCGGCCAATCGCGCCGTCCGCCCGACCTGCTGGTCTTCACGCCCCGTCACCTCGAGCCACCCGGCCATCACCGATTCCGCTGGGCCCGGCTCTTCGGTTTCCCGGTCAAAAACGGGAATGCCATTGGCCTTGCAAAATTCATCGAACTGGTCGTGGGCTTTTTGAGAGCGCTCATTACCCTCCTGCTCAGCCAGGGTAATCATCTCCTCGATCATCGCGCCGGACATGCCCTCACCCAGCAACGGCACAGCGGTACGGGCATCGGGTTTTACGTGCAGCACCTCCATATGAGACCGGAATATCCGGCCAACGGCAGCGGCCGCTTGTAATGCGGCCATGGCTTCCTGGCTGCCATCCAGCGGCACGAGAATTGTTCTGATCGACATGATGACCTCCCGGAAGTTTAAAGATTATTGATCACCAGTATAGTGCATCAAAAACCACCTGAACATGGGTTTTTCCATTGAACTCAATGATTTATCCCGAGAGCCTCAAGAGCATTGGCAACCGTCTGCTCACGCTCTCCAGCACTATCGACCTGAGCCCATGCCATCTCTCCAAGATCGTAGTTTTCCTGACGTTTCGCCACCTCTCCATTTGCATCGGAAACATTCTTTTTACGCTTTGAAACCCTCTCAAACCGCACTTCAAAAGGCGCATCCACCCAAAGCCCCTGGAAAGGAACACCGGCCTCATGAGCCACGGCTTCAATGGCCTGACGCTCCCCCGACCGCGCAAAGACCGCATCAGCGATAACCGTATGCCCCGCCTTTAGGGCCGCCAACGCATTTTCATAGAGCGTATCGTAGGTTTTATCAGACATGCTGGGCGTATAAGCCTCTTTGTCCAACCGCTCCAGAGGCAGCTTGCCAACCAGTCTTTTGCGGATGGCGTCCGTTCGCAAAACCAAAGCGCCGGGCGCTCTAAAAATCAAAGGCGCAAGTTTACGCGCCAAACGCGATTTACCGCTTCCCGACAAGCCCCCCATCGCGACTAACCGGGGCGGCTCGCTTTGCAGGTAGGCAAGTGCGCTCGTCAAGTACGCCTGAGCCTCCGCCACCGCAACGGGATCCCATGCCTCCTCCGGACTGGCATCCAAGGCCGAAGCTCCCACATGAGCGCGAATGGCGGCACGCAAAGACATCATCAAGGGAAAACAACCCAGCCCCCGCACATCCCCTGCGATATCCATGTAGCGGTTGAACACCAGCGAAGCTTCACGGCGACGACCGCGAAAATCGAGATCCATCAAAAGAAAGGCCAGGTCGTAGAGCACATCGATACAGCTGATGTCGTCGGAAAATTCGATGGCGTCGAAAAGGACCGGCTCCCCCTCGACCAAACAGATATTGCGCAAATGTAGGTCACCATGGCAATGGCGCACCCGTCGATTGGCCTTCCGGCGTTCCAGCACCTCGGCAATCCGCCTGATTTCAATTCGTGATTGTTCATTGAGCGCAGCAATCAGAGTCGGCTCGAACAACGCCTTGCCCCAGGCCTCTAAACATTCTGCATTATTTTCGACAATAAAGTTGAGTCCTTCAAACCCTCCCTTATCGGACCTCACTTCAGCATCCCGATGAAACAGGGCGATCGATTGGGCCAACCGCTCCATCAATTCACGCTCTATAGGTGCATCGGGGGATATCTGGTCAAACTGCCCGGCCGGATCGAATTGCGCCATCTCCACCGCCCAGTCGAGAATTTCGCCAGCCCCATCAAAAACGATACTACCGTTCTCTTCACGGGTAATGCTGCGTACACCCAAATAAAGTGACGGGGCAGTACGGCGATTAATCCGCAACTCTTCCTCACAAAGCGCCTTACGCAGATCGAGGGTCGAATAATCAAGGTAGGGAAACTTGACGGGTTTCTTAATTTTGAACGCCCGATCACCAGTCAGAAAAACCATTGAGATATGGGTTTCAATCACATCCACCCGGTCTCCAAGGCCTTTAAAAAAATCGATCACTTCCGGCAAAACGGCAGGCGTCACAATCGCTTCCCCTTTTCCAATTGAACCGCCCCACCCTATCACGCGTCGCTTACAAAAAATATATCTGGCATCAAATGATATATTAATGAACACGTTCATTTTTTCCTTGCTAAACGCGTTCATTAATATATATTGAGACTCAACAAAGGCCGGGCGGACGTCCCCTCCCCCCCCTTGATCCTCCCGGCCCAATCCCCCCCCTAAATTTAACCCCGGCTTTTGCCGGGGTTTCTTTTTTCGTCATGTCTTGCACGCATATCTGCATTCCATCTAACGTATTACAATGATACTACCACCAATGATATATTAGCTGTTACTGATTTAACTTTACTCTCATAGGAATCGCGGATCTGTTGACCATGTTAGTTCATACCGCGTCCTTCCTAGGAAAGGGGGTCGTTATGCAGGGGAACGTAGGAATGGCTAAGGCTCTCTCAGCCTTTATCGCCAAGCTTCTCATCTTATCCGCTTTCATCATTGCCTTGCCGCAGGCCCAATCTGCGCTGGCCGCAAAGACCTCTACGGCGGATCACACTAAATTCAAAGAACTGGACGGGCCGTTCGAGACGGGACCACAGGTCACAAAAGCTTGCCTGTCCTGCCATACGGAAGCAGCCAAACAGGTTCATAAAACCAAACACTGGACCTGGCAGTTCAAAAACCCAGACACCGGCCAGCTTTTGGGGAAACGGAACGTCGTCAACAACTTCTGCATTTCAACTCAGTCCAACATCAAGGGCTGTTCGGTTTGTCATGTGGGTTACGGCTGGACCGACAACACTTTCGATTTCGCGGCTGAAGATAAGGTCGATTGCCTCGTCTGCCACGACACAACGGGGACATACGACAAAAAACGCCTACGGGAAGGAAAGCGGGTCAAGCTTGACAAAATCGCGCAGAATGTCGGTAAAACCAGCCGCACCAGCTGCGGCGCCTGCCATTTCAAAGGCGGTGGAGGCAAAGCGGTAAAGCACGGCGACCTGGACCCCAGCTTCGAGGCCCCCGATACTTTCGTTGACGTCCATATGGATGCCGACGGCCTGAACTTCTCCTGCTCGACTTGCCATACCACCGACGCTCACATGGTTACGGGCAGCCGATATACGCCAAAGGCTAAAGATACCGGCGGCGTGGACGTACCCGGAAAAACCGATGGTAGCCGCGCAACCTGTGTTTCCTGCCACGGCGAGCGTCCAATGAAGGATGAAAAGCTCAACGATCATACTGACCGGGTCGCCTGCCAAACCTGCCACATCCCCCATTTCGCGCGGGGCGACTATCCTTCCAAAATGTGGTGGGACTGGTCTCAGGCTGGAAAGATGAACGATAAGGGAAAACCTTTCTCGCTCTTTGATTCGGAAGGCAATGAAATCTACAACTCCAAAAAGGGCGACTTCAAATGGGAACGGGACGTTGTGCCAGAATACCGTTGGTTCAACGGCAACGTGCGTTACACCCTGCCGACCGATAAAATCGATCCGACTCAAGTCGTCGAGGTCAATCAATTCATGGGCGACGCCGACGACCCTGATGCTTTGATCTGGCCGATCAAGCTGATGCGCGGCAAGCAGCCTTATGATGTTGGCAACAAGACCATGGCCATTCCTCATACCGTCGGTAAGGACGGTTTCTGGAAAACCTTCGACTGGCAAGAAGCCATCACCAAAGGAATGAAAGCAGCCAGCCTACCTTACAGCGGCGAATATGGTTTTGTTGAAACCGAAATGTCGTGGCCCATGGCACACATGGTCGCTCCGGCAAAAGAATCTCTGCAATGTGAAGACTGCCATGCCGAAAATGGCCGGTTGGCCGATATCGATGGCATTTATCTTCCTGGCAGGGACTCCAACCGTTGGCTCGATCTGGGCGGCTTCGGCATTCTCGCTCTCACCGCCTTTAGCGTCACGGTCCACGGCGCACTGAGGTTCTTCCTCAACAAGCGCAATGGCAAATCCGGTAAGGAGGGCTAACCATGACCGCCACGACAAAACGGGTCTATATATTCAAGGGGTTCGAGCGCTTCTGGCACTGGTCTCAGGCAGCCCTTATCATCGGCATGGCCTTCACCGGCTTTGAAATCCATGGAACTTACAAGGTGCTTGGCTTCGAAAGTGCCGTGTTCTGGCACACCACAGCAGCCTGGGCGCTAATCGGTCTCTGGGTGTTCGCCATCTTCTGGCATATGACCACTGGAGAATGGCGTCACTACGTGCCGACATCGGAAAAACTCTTTGCGGTGATCAAGTTTTACGCCTACGGCATCTTCAGAGGAGAGCACCACCCCTACAAACCGACGCAGATTCGGAAACATAACCCGCTGCAATTATTGGCTTATCTCGGCTTTAAGCTGGCCATGGCGCCGGTTATCTGGATCACCGGACTGCTCTACTTGTTCTACAACGACTGGGCTGCCTGGGGACTAGGAAGTCTTGACCTAGGCGTGATTGCCCTACTCCACGTAGCAGCAGCATTCGCCCTGATCATTTTCTTGGTCGCCCATGTTTACCTAACGACCACCGGCCACACGGTCTTTGCTCACATCAAAGCGATGATCACCGGCTGGGATGAACAAGAGGAGGACTAGACATGCTGGCCACTCCAATCAAAGAGCTTCACCTCTCTCGCAGAGAGGTCTTGCAAGCAGGCGGTGCGGCTGTCGTCACTGCATTGCTCATGGGCCTTCCCCTGCCAGTCCAAGCCTCGCCAAAAGACGTCAAACAACGCCTGGACGAACTGACCAAAGGCGCTGAGCTACAGGAAGGCCGGGTTGCAATTGAATTGCCCGCCTTGACCCAGGACGGTAAACGGACGCGCATTCGCGTTACCGTTGAAAGCCCAATGACCGACGAAGACCACGTCAAGGCCGTCCATATTCTGGCTGAGCGGAACACCGTACCCAAAGTGGGAAGCTACTTCTTTAGCCCAATGAGCGGCAAGGTAGACATCACCACCCGGATGCGGGTCGCCAAATCACAAACCATTGTTGTCGCCGCCGAAATGAGTGACGGGAGCTTCTATTATACGAAAGCCCGTTGCAGAGTTGCACGCGGCGCCGGCGGATGCGGTTAAGGAGGGCCAAATCATGAAACCCAAGGCTCCTAGAATTCGTATGCCGAAAGCCGCCAAACCGGGCGAGATCATCCCGATCAAGACGAAAATTCGGCATCCCATGGAAACCGGCTGGAGGAAAGACGGCAACGGCAAAACCGTCCCGCGCAACCGGATCACTCGTTTCGTATGCCGTTTCAACGGCGCTCTAATCGTCGCTGCCGACTATGATGCGGGTATTGCCGCCGATCCTTATTTGCTCTTCCACGCCAAGGTCACGGGTGACGGCGTCTTTACCTTCCGCTGGGAAGCGGACGGCAATGAAACCTATACCGCCGAAGTACCGTTCCAGGTTGGCGCGGGAGCGTAGGCGAGTTCAGAAGACAACAGGCAAACAAAGGCATGGCCGAAAGGTCATAAAGGATGAGGAGGACACGACTATGAGACCCACAACCAGATTCTTCGCCGTTTTCACGGCTTTGGTAGTGGCGGTTTTTGTTAGCTTCCCGGTTTCGTCTTTTGCAGAAGACGGGGAACGATATTCAAAAATCGTCGATTACAAATTCGTCGCTGAATACGCTGTCATTCCGGTGCGCGATGATGTCGCCATTATCGACGCCCGCCCCTACAAGCGACGCTATAACAAAGGCCATATTCCGGGCGCCATCAGCATTCCCAATTCGGGTTTCGACAAGATGACCGATATGTTGCCCGAAGATAAAGGCAAGCTGATTATCTTCTACTGCGGCGGCCAAAAGTGCATGCTGAGTCACAAATCCGCCTTCAAGGCCGAAAAACTCGGCTACACCAACATTCGAGTTTATGCCGACGGCTACCCCGATTGGATCAAGCAAGGCAACTTTGGCTCGGTCGATGCGCCTTACGTCAAAGACGTCATCGCCAAAAACACGGCGACCGTGATTGACGCCCGGCCATTCAAACGTAAATACGCCAAAGGCCACGTTCCCGGAGCGATCAGCATTCCCAACACCAGGTTCGACAAACAAGCCAACATGCTGCCCGCCGACAAAAAATCCCCATTGATCTTCTATTGCGGTGGGGTCAAATGCCCGTTGAGCGTCAAATCAGCAACCAAAGCCAAGGGAATGGGCTATACCAACGTAATGGTTTTCCAGGCCGGTTTCCCCGCTTGGAAAAAAGCCGGGTTCCCGGTCGCCAAGGGCGCAGAGCCATTTGAAGCCAAAGCTGGTGGCGCAGCTATTAAAGCCGGTCCCGATGGCGACACCATCACGGTCGCTTCGTTTTCCAAGATCATGAAAGACGACCCTGGCAGCATCTATCTCTATGACGTACGCGACCCCGGTGAATACGATAAAGGGTCCATCCCCGGAGCAAAAAATATGCCCGTGGAAGATCTGGAAGATGAGATTGACTCGCTTCCTACCGACAAACCCATCGTGTTCGTTTGCGCCACGGGTGCGAGAAGCGGCGAAGCCTACGATATCGTCAAACTGCTCAAGGAGGACATGAAAGTCTTCTTCCTTGATGCGGAAATCACCTATCACGGCGACGGCAAGTACGACCTCAAGCAGAACTAAGGTCACTTTTCAAAGCGGGCCGTCCTTCATGGGCGGCCCGTCTTTATAAATAAAACGTCTGGGAATGTTAAAATGAACAACCAAATCAAATTTTTTTTCCTACCGTTCCTTGCGGTAGCCTCGGCCCTTACCCTGCTGCCCTTCAGCATTGATACGGCAGAGGCCGCAGATAAGGCCAACTGGAAAATTGGGCGCGTCTATAACCGTCTTATTTGCAATGCCTGCCACCGCCAGGACGACGGACAGGTCACCTCCCCCTATGACCGGAAAAAGGCCGAATGGACGGCCTACTTTCAAGCCGATCAACATGCCAAAGGCGGCAATGTAAACGGGTCGGTCAAATATTACGCCAGCCAGGCCTATCGCAGCAGCATCCAGAATGAAAATAAGGCTGCCGCTAAATTCCTCAAGCTTTCCAACGAAGAGATGATGGCTCATGTCATTGAATTTTACATTCATGGCGCCAAAGATTCCGACACCCCGGCCCGCTGCCAATAAAATCCATATCAATAGGGAGGTGATATGCCATGAAAGACGGACCGGTGCTCTCGGGCTTCAAGGAAGATTTTAAATCGGCCTTACAAGACGAATGGTCTCCTTATTTCGGGGCGCTGGCCATCGTCGCCGTGGTTATCACATTGATGGCCAGCGGTTTTTTCTGGGGTGTTTTCGGTGGGCTACGCCTCTGGGGGGATTGGCTCAATGAACTGATCGGGCTCAATGCTCTGCTTGGCAATAAGCCGCGCCTGGAAAGCCCCTTTGTCCACCGTATTTCGCTGCTCAACATTACTTTGGTGTTGGGCTCTTTCGCCGCAGCCCTGCTTGCGGGACAATTCCGCATCAACCGTCCTCCCCCTATTGAATATGCCTGGGGCGCTATGGGCGGAATCTTCATGGGAGTTGGCGCCACTCTGGCAGGCGGTTGTACGGTTGGCGGTTTCTTCACCCCTATTGTTTTCTCCTCCCCGGCCGGTTGGGTCATGCTCATCGGTTTGCTGGTCGGTGCTTTTATCGGTCTTAAAATCCTGCTTTGGGGCATGGAAAATATTACCTGGGGCCAGACCGCGCCGACGCCACGTCCCCAGTCAGAAGGAACCTTGAAGACTTTATCCTGGCTCGGCCTGGCGGTTTTGGTTGGCGTTCTTTTCTGGGCCACATCCTGGTTTGGCAGTGAAGAAAAAATCTATGCCTCACGCGGCATTGTCGTGCTCGGCGGGTTCGCTCTCGGCTTCATTCTCCACCGCTCCCGCTTCTGTTTCTCCCGCGCGATTCGCGAGCCTCTCATGACCGGCGAGGGGGCAATGACCAAGGCGACAATTCTTGCCTTAGCCGTCGGCATGACGCTGGGATCACTGCTATTTTCAAAAGGCTTGCTCGACCCTTATTTGGCGATCCCAGCCACCTTCTGGCTCGGCTCGCTCCTGGGCGGGTTAATTTTCGGCATCGGCATGATCTTCGCGGGCGGTTGCGCCTCGGGCTCTCTCTGGCGCATGGGAGAAGGCCATCTGAAACTTTGGGTCGCCGTATTCTTCTTCGCCTGGAGCGGTTCCACCTTCGGGGCCATTCTCAGGCATTGGGAAGTTATGAAGACTGAAATGACTCTCGACCTAGTCGAAGCCTCAAAGGTAGGGTATCAAGCCTTCCTCCCGGCCATGACCGGCGGATGGCTCGACGCCTACCTCATCAGCTTCGCCTTGATGGGTTTATGGTATGCCCTCGTGCGCTACAATGAAACCACCGACCGCTTTACGGTGATTTAGAGGCACATCCCGAACCTAAAGGTTGCTTTTCAGGAAGTCGGCAAAGGCATCCCAGGACTGCTCGTCGGCCACCTTTCTATAGCGCGGCGATCCGATTACCGTGAAGGCATGGGGGGCGCCGGAATAGACCTGGATTTCATAGGAAACTCCGGTTGCTTCCAGCTCCTTAGACAGAGCCGTCACATGATCCATGGTGATTGAGGTATCGGCCCCGCCGTGAGCAATCAGTAAAGGGGGGGTATCCTTGGGATAGCTTTGTCCCTCGGGTGTAGATAAACCGCCATGGAAAGTAGCATAGCCCGCAATGTCCGCAGCCTTTCCTGAACGCGCCAATTCCAAAACGGCAGCTCCACCGAAGCAATAGCCCATGACAACCGCTTTGCTCGGCGCTGTCTTTCTGGCTTCGGCAAGACCGGCAAGGATCAGCTTGCGCATCTTTTCACGGTCTTTATAGAGCTTGCCTGTCTCCGCCTTCTTAGCCCCGGTTTCCGTCGGTCGGTTACCCTTACCGTAAAGATCGAGAGCAAAGGCGTCGTAGCCCAGGGCTGCCAGCATATCGGCCCGCTTGACTTCATAGTCAGTCAGGCCATCCCAATCGTGAATGACCAGGACCAACCCTTTGGAAGAACCGCCAGGCGACGCCCGATACCCTTCAAGCGCCATTCCGTCGGACGAATAATCGACCACCTCGCCCGCTTGGGCGGTCAGAGGCAAAAGGGCAACCAAAAGTCCTGCAACTGTGCGCTTCATCGCTTTCTCTCCCTATAAACAATATACGAATTATCTTTATCTAGGGAGGGGTAGAGGGGTTTCAACGACCAGTCCGCACGATGGGCACAGTGACAAATTCAAAACCACAAAAACGAAAACACGGGTTATCCCTATAAACAAATGGGTAATTACTATTTATTATTAGGACAATCCCTGAAATATCCCAAATATTTCATAAAATATAATACACCTTTGAAATATATGTAATTTTCCTTCAAATCAAAGTGTATCCTCTGCCCCATTCACTATTTCAGAAACTCGAAACAATATATGAAGGACAACAAATGAGCTTGAAGATTTCCGGGCGTTTGATTCTCGGGTTTGGGTTTATGGCGGCTATCCTTGCCGTTGCTGTTGGAATGACGATTCTTAACGTCTCGGCAATCGATAAAATATCCCAACGTATTGTTCAGCTGCGTATGCCGACATCAGCAGCAAGCACCAATATGGTAAAAGATATCTATGGTTCACTCGCAGCTTTACGCGGATACATGTTAACCGGTGCCAAATCTTTCAAGCAGCAGCGCAGGGAAGTATGGGCAGATATCGATAAAACAGTTGCCCAGATGGATGAACTTTCAAAATCCTGGACCAACGCTAAAAATGTTGAGAACCTACAAACCTTCAAAGGAATTCTGGACGAATTCCGCAACTCTCAACAACAAGTAGAAGGCATAGCCAAAACACCAAATGAACAGCCCGCGACTTTGATGCTCGTAAGCGAAGCTGCTCCACGCGCAGATATAATGGTAAAAAATATTTCTGCGATGATCGATCTGGAATTACAAGGCCAGGGAGGAGCTACAGGGGACCGTGTTCAGATATTGGGCATGATGGCCGATATTCGTGGGTCCCTAGGCCTCGGCTTGGCAAACATTCGCGCTTATCTGCTAACCGGCCAACAAATATTCGCTAAGAATTTCGAGGTGCTTTGGGCAAAAAACACCAAACGTTTTGGCGATCTTTCTGAACAAATTGAAAACCTGTCGAATAGACAAAAACAAGCATTCAACGCCTTTGCCACAAAACGAGAAGAGTTTAGCCCTCTCCCAGCTAAAATGTTCGCCATCCGCAGCTCGGAAAAATGGAACATGGCAAACTACACACTCATCACCGAAGCTGCTCCACGCGCCCGCAAATTGCTGGATATGCTTTTAGGCGAAAAGAACGCCCAAGGAGAACGAGAAGGCGGCATGCAGAGAAATCAGCAGTCTCTTCTCCTAAATGATGTTTCAAAAAATGATTCCGCCGTCCGCACCCTTCTCACCACTGAGTGGACCTTGCTAGGTGTTGGCCTCTTGGTTGCTGGGATCGTGAGCTTCTTTACCATTCGCTCCATCGTCCCCCCTGTAAACGGAATGACATCGGCTATGGGCAGCCTTGCCCAAGGAAAACTAGATACGGAAATTCCCGCATTAGATAAAACAGATGAAATTGGAGAAATGGCTCATGCCGTTCTAGTGTTTAAGGACAATGCTATCCGCAACAAAGAAATGGAAGCCGAGGCAGAGGAACAAAAGAAACAAGCTGAGGAAGAGAAACGGCAACTTTTGCTGCAGATGGCCGATAATTTTGAATCAAGTGTCGGCAAAGTTGTAAACTCAGTATCATCAGCCTCTACAGAAATGCAGGCTTCGGCTTCTTCCCTGTCCGCCACAGCCGAAGAAACATCCGCACAAGCTACAACCGTCGCTGCAGCTTCTGAAGAAGCATCGACAAATGTGCAAACTGTCGCAGCAGCTTCGGAAGAACTTGCGAGCTCCATTTCTGAAATATCCCGCCAAATGTCCCAGTCGACAACGATTGCAGGCGCTGCCGTAAAAGAGGTTGATGGAGCAAACGATAAAGTTCAAGGCCTTGCCGATGCTGCAGATAAAATTGGAGTCGTAGTTGCCCTCATCACAGACATTGCCGATCAAACCAATCTCCTCGCATTAAATGCAACCATTGAAGCTGCTAGAGCTGGAGATGCAGGGAAAGGGTTTGCGGTGGTTGCCAGTGAAGTCAAAAACCTTGCCAACGCGACGGCAAAAGCAACTGAAGAAATATCTGTTCACATAAACGACATTCAAGATGAAACAGGAAAAGCCGTTGAAGCCATTGGCTCGATTGGATCAACGATTGGTCAGATGAGTGAAATATCTGCAACAATTGCAGCAGCCGTTGAAGAGCAAGGAGCCGCAACACAGGAAATTGCTCGCAACGTTGAGCAAGCCTCATCAGGAACGAAAGAAGTTTCCGAAACCATAACTGGCGTCAATCAGGCATCCACTGAAACGGGTGAATCGGCCAGCCAGATGCTTTCAGCAGCAACAGAACTCAGTCAGCAATCTGAAATTTTACGCAACGAAGTTGATAAGTTCCTCGTGAACATCCGAAACGGATAATAAACAGCGGCACATACCAACTTATGAGCATTCAAGCCCCACCCGCCAAGCTTTGCTTTGGCGGGTGGTTTTTTATTTGCCCATTTCACGCCCATCATCGCGTAACACCACATAGATCGCCGGAATGACCAAGACCGTCAGTGCTGTCGAGGATGCTAGTCCGAAAACAAGTGAAATGGCGAGCCCCTGGAAAATCGGGTCGGGCAAAATGAAAACCCCACCAATCATCGCCGCCACGGCGGTTAGGACAATCGGCTTGAAGCGAATAGCTCCGGCTTCAAGCAGGATATCCCGCATGGGTAAGCCGCTACCTTGCCGATGACGGATAAAATCGACCAGCAAAATCGAGTTGCGCACAATAATCCCGGCCAAAGCAATGAAGCCAATCATCGACGGTGCGGTAAAGGGGGCGTTGAACAACCAATGGCCGAGCACAATACCGACCAGGGTCAGGGGCACAGGGACCAGGATCACCAGAGGTAACTTGAAGCTGCCGAACTGCCCCACAACCAATAGATAAATGCCGAGAATAGCGACGGCGAAAGCCGCCCCCATATCGCGGAACGTTACATAGGTGACTTCCCATTCGCCATCCCACAAAAGGGAAGGAACGGATTCATCGTCCGGTTGACCGTGATAGAAAACCTCAGGTGCAGGAAGACCGCCCCAATCGACCTTTTCCAGCGCTTCTTCGACGGCGAACATGCCATAGATAGGCGCTTCAAAGCGGCCCGCCAGTTCGGCCATGACCATTTCGGCCGAACGCCCGTTATGGCGGAAAATGGGATGACTGGCGGTTTCCTCAACCACACGAACCACATCGCCCAATTCCACCGCACCGGACCGTGCAGGAACCGGGGTCGCAAGTAATCGTTCATTGACGGTCAAGTCCGCCTTAGGCAAACGCACAGAGATTTCAACAGGATCGATACCGTGACCGCGATGGGAATAACCGACCGGCACACCCCCCATGAGAGCGGCGATGGTGTCGAAAACAGCCTGCTCTTCAACGCCATGAAATTCCAGATTTTCCTGATCGATTTCAAAGCGCAGACGAGTCGAAGGAGAGCCGAAAGAATCATCCACATCGACGATAAAATCCGAAGCTTCAAATAATTCACGAATTTTTGTCGCCGTGGCGCGGCGCGTTTCACCGTCAGGGCCGTAGACCTCGGCCAATAAAGTCGCCAACACCGGCGGCCCCGGCGGAACCTCAACAACTTTCAGGATAGCCCCTTCGGGCAACGTAACCGCCTTTAGGCGCTCCCGCACCTCAAGGGCGATTTCATGGCTCTCACGGTCCCGCTCATGTTTGGGCAAAAGATTGATCTGCAAGTCGCCCAATTCAGGATTCTGACGGAAGTAGTAGTGGCGCACCAAGCCATTAAAATTAAACGGCATGGCGGTGCCCACATAGGCCTGCATGTGGGTTAGCTCGGGCAAATCTGACAACTGCCGGGCGACATCCCAGAGCACCCGGTCAGTGGCTTCAAGGCTTGATCCTTCTTTCAGGTCGACCACCACCTGAAGCTCGGATTTGTTATCAAACGGCAGAAGCTTGACCGTCACATGCTGGGTGTAAAACAAAACGCAGACCGCAGCTGTTGCGACACCAACAACAGCGAGGAATTTCTTCGCGCGGCTCCGCCCTTGAAGAAGTGGTCGGGCGAAACGGCTATAAAATGCGCCCATTCTCCCGCCATCGGCGTGGTCGTCATGCCCCTGGGTTTCCCCCTTCTCCAGGCTTTTTTTGCTCATCTTATAGAGCAGCCAAGGAGTGATGATGACGGCGACGAAGAAGGAAAACAGCATGGCCGCCGAGGCATTGGCCGGGATAGGCGACATATAGGGCCCCATAAGGCCGGAAACGAACATCATCGGAAGCAAGGCCGCAACGATGGTAAGCGTTGCAATGATCGTCGGATTACCCACTTCGGCAACACCGTCGATAGCCGCCTGCAAAGGGTTGCGGCCATCCTTCATGCGCCAATGGCGAACGATATTTTCGACCACGACAATGGCGTCATCAACCATGATGCCAATGGAGAAGATCAGCGCGAACAGGCTGACCCGGTTGATCGTGTAGCCCATGAGCCAGGAAGCAAACAGGGTGAGCAAAATGGTTGTCGGCACAACCACAGCCACCACAACGCCCTCACGCCAGCCAAGCGCCCAGGTGATCAACACAACGATGGAAACAGTGGCCAGAGCCAAATGGAATAGCAACTCATCGGCTTTTTCAGTCGCCGTTTCACCGTAGTTCCGCGTCACCGTTACATCCAAGACGTCGGGCACCAAGGAACCGCGAACGATTTCGAGGCGGTCGAGCAGCCGCTCGGCCACCACCACCGCATTGGCGCCCTGGCGCTTGGCAAACGCCAAAGTCACGGCCGGAGCGCGCATCAGGCTGCCATTTTCGTTCGGCGAGACGTGCCAGACGCGTTTATCTTCAGGGCGCGCACCAACCACCACGTCGGCCACATCCTTAACGTAAACCGGACGGCCATCCCGCGCCGTGATCAACAGATGACCGATATCGGCCGTGCCTTGCAGGGTTTGTCCTGCCACAACAGGCACCGAACGATCGTTTGAACGCACGGAGCCTGTAAGAAAGGATCGGTTGGCGTTTTCTACCTTGGCGACGAGTTGATTGAGCGTCACGCCGTAAAGCGACAGGCGTTCCGGGTCCGGCTCGACGCGAATTTGAGCCGGACGTCCGCCAACAGTATAAGAAAGCCCCACTTCGGGGACCTTGACAAGTTCGTGTTGTAACTCTTCGGCAACCTTAAACAGCGTTGCATCGGTCCAGCCCTTGGCCTCGTCGGGTTTGGGCGACAGAGTGAGAGTGAGGATTGCCACGTCGTTGATTCCACGCCCAACCACCACTGGCTCAGGAATTCCGGCAGGTAAACGGTCGATATTGGCGCGAATTTGATCGTGAATGCGGACGATGGCCGTATCCTCATCGGTCCCGACCAAAAAGCGGGCGGTTACCAGGGCCCGGTCATCGGACGTTTGCGAATAGACATGCTCGACGGCATCGGCCCCTTTGATAATATCCTCTAAAGGTTCGGTGACCATCTCAAGCACGTCGGCAGCCTTTAAGCCATTGGCCATAACCTGAATATCGACCATCGGCACGCTGATTTGTGGCTCTTCTTCACGAGGCAGCGAGGCTAGGGCAACAAAACCGAGGGCCAACGAGGCCAAAAGCACAAGCGGCGTCAGCGGCGACTGAATAAAAGCCTTGGTGATATATCCGGAAAGCCCGAGTTTCATTGCCCCTCTCCCGCAGGCAGAACCAGCACATCCCCTTCATGGATACCCGACAGCACCTCGACCTTGCCATCCATCCGTGCGCCGGTCTCAACAACCATATCCGTACCGTCTTTCAGTCGGACGTAATGAAGGCCATAACGGGTGAAAACGTAAGAATTTGGCACGGTATATATTTGCCGCTCACCGGTCGAGACAAACACCGGCACCCGCTCGCCGACAAAATAGGAACCCAACCCCTCGACCTCAACATCCGCGACAACTCGGCCTTGAGAAAGCTCTGGGTAAACCTGACGTACACGACCATTTTTGAGCGCACCACCTTCAAGCCCACGCTCACCAACCTGCACTGTATCTCCAACCTGAATAAACCGGGCATGGCGCTCGGGTAGGTACATTCGCAAGATATAGTTTTCCTGAGCCAGCATCCCGACGGTCTCACCAGGCATCACCACCGACCCTTGTGTCAACTTGACCTGCAAAAGGCGACCGGTGGCAGGAGCCAGCACTTCGCCTTCCGAGAGCCGTTGAGCCACGACATCTCGCTCGGCCTTCATAGCGGCCAGGGAAAGCTTCACCACGTCAACATTGGTTTGGGCCTCATCAAGGCGCGCCTGGCTCCCGGCACCGCTCCTGCGCAACTTTGACGCACGTTCCATGTCGATCTTGGCCAGCTTCACCTGTGCTTCCAAAGACTCGATCCGCGCATCAACCGCCGAAAGCTCCAACTTCAGCTTGGGGTCCTGGACCAGAGCGATCACCTCACCCGCATTGACCCGGTCGCCTTCATCAACCGAAAGCGCCTGAACCGTCCCACCGATCCTGGTACGGGCTGGCACCACATCGACACTTTCAACCGTGGCAAAAACGATTTTCTTGTCAGCCACCGTCTCCAGAGAAACGGAAAACTCTTCAGCCTGAGCCGGGCCCAAAGACCAAAAAGCTAAGATAACAGCGGTAAAAACAGGCCGGTATATGCGGTGGACCATGGTAAGCGCCTCGTGCCAGTGAATATTCTTATTGACTAATATATTAGTTATGTCTAATTTAGCAAGCATGAATATTACAGATCTCCAAACCAGCGCCGAAAAGGCCGCCGATCTTCTCCGCACCATGGGGAACGAAAAGCGCCTCCATATCCTATGCCGTATCGGCATGGGTGAGATTTCGGTCGGAGATCTCGAACCCTTGATCGGCCTGAGCCAGTCGGCCCTCTCACAGCATCTAGCCGTATTGCGTGAAAAGCAACTGGTCAAAACTCGACGTGTATCTCAGCAAATTTTCTATTCACTTGCCGATCCGGCGGTGATCAAGATTATTGAAACGCTGCACGAACTCTATTGCGACATCCCCACCCACGGGGAAGCTTCAGTCCACGATACCCCCCAACAAAAGGAACTCATCCTATGAATCTCGGACAGGTTATGAACGCCTTTGCTGGCGTGATGATTCTCGCCAGCCTGGCTCTTGCCCACTATCACCACCCCTACTGGCTGTGGTTCACCGCCTTTGTCGGCGCAAATCTGTTCCAATCGGCATTCACTGGCTTTTGCATTCCGGCAATGATTTTCAAGAAATTCGGCGTCAAACCGGGATCGGCTTTTAATTAAGCCTCACCTCCCTGAAAAAATCCCCAAAAAAGACGTCTGAAGAAGGCGGCATGGCGTGCTCCCCCCCACATAGCGCCATGCCGCTTTTTCTTTGTTCCCAAAATAAAAAAAGAAAAGGACGGCCCAGTGGGGCGCGCCCTTTTCAAGGGAGTGAACCGGCGGGGATGCCGGTCACTACAGGGGTTCTTTAAATGCCAAGCCTTCTACTGATTTCGGTAGAAGTCCTGCAGAACGGCAACCACTTCCGGACGGCTGAATTCGGGAGGAATATCCTCGCCCGCAGCCAACATTTCGCGCTGCTTCGTGCCGGAAATAGAAACGTGATGTTCCTTATCGTGCGGGCAGGTCTTGGCGGTCGCCATACCCATGCACTTATTGCAATAGAAGGTGATATCGATCTTAAGCGGTAATGTTTCCAGCGCACCATCCCATAACTTGTCGAAGATGTGCTGAGCATCGAAAGGACCGTAGTAATCACCGACGCCGGCATGGTCACGGCCGACAATCAAGTGCGAGCAGCCGAAGTTTTGACGGATCAGTGCATGAATCAGAGCTTCCCGCGGTCCGGCATAACGCATTTCGATGGGATAGCCCGCCTGGATCACCGTGCCTGGAACGAAGTAATTATCGATCATTGCCTGGATCGCCTTCGTCCGGGTTTCGGCCGGAATATCACCTGGCTTAAGCTTTCCCAGAACCTGGTGAATAAACACCCCATCAGTCACTTCGACGGCAATCTTGGCGAGATGCTCATGGCTACGGTGCATGGGGTTACGAGTCTGGAAGGCAGCCACTTTCGACCAGCCTTTTTCGGCGAACTGCGCACGCGATTCGGCCGGACGCAGATAAAGGTCGCCATATTTGGCCGGGAAACCGCCCTCGTTGATCACCATGACGCGTCCAGACAGATTAACCGGGCGCTGCTCCATAACCTTTTGCACGCCGGGATGCTCGGGATCAGTCGTGGTGTAAACGTGCTGGCACTCGAACTTCTTGTCTTCATCAGAAAGTTCGTATTTCTCGGCGACATCCATAACCGCCATGATCTCTCCGGTTTCCTCATCAACCAGGGCAACCTCTTCTTCGGCGCCAATGCTGTCGGCCAAGTCCTTGTCGGCTGAGAGGGTAATAGGGATCGGCCAGAAGAGGCCATTGGCCAGCTTCATATCGGCGCAAACGCCCTGCCAGTCGGCCTTGCTCATGAAGCCCTCAAGCGGCGTATAAGCGCCCATGGCGAACATCAAAACGTCGGAAACCTCTTTCGAGGTCATCGGAACTTTTTTCAGGCCCTCGGCCCGCTTCATTTCATCTGCGCGTTCGACTTCCGGAAGCAGCAGCGGTTTCAGTTCACCGCCGCCATGGGGCGGCACCAGTTTAGACATGTTCTCTCTCCCAAATTTTCGACGCTCGCCTCCCGGCCCGGCCTATTTTCAGACCTTGTATCGGGGAGCGCCTCCCACTCGAAACTCAGGTCCTTTTACCAGAGCCTGATATATAAGGTCACGCTTAAATTACATTTTTCTAATATTTTTACAGAAACACAGCCACGGTAGTTATTTTTAGTAATTCAATTTCTTAAAATAACTACCTGTCTCTCATGAGATTTGGCTCTTTATCAAGGCGAAAACACCCTTAGCGGCAAGGCGGTGTGTTTTCCTTATCCAATCAAGGTAGGGCTGGAATTATAGGGTTTTGACGGTCGCCAAAAAACTCGCCTGACTTCCCATGCGGAGGAAGGAAAGAGCGCAGCCGAGGTCGTAATCTTTACGCTCCTCCTCTGCGACAGTTGTAATCACAGGCTTGCAGGATTCAGCCTCAACTTTCACTTTCGATTCCGTCTTGGCCGTGGCGGTGTCGTCGTGAAGGGCGTTTTCATAGTCGGCCTCCCGCCTCGGCTTGTCTTCCTCATCCTTTTTCTTTTCGCCCTCCGGCTCCTTGATCACAAGGGCTATATCTGGCGCCACGCCATTAGCCTGAATGGTCTTGCCCGAAGGCGCGTAATAAAGCTGAGTAGTCAGACGAAGCGAACCGTCATTGGAAAGCGGCAGAAGCGTCTGTACGGAACCTTTGCCAAATGACCGACGTCCCATCACCACCGCACGCCCATGCTCCTGCAAGGCGCTCGAAACGATCTCGGATGCCGAAGCTGAACCACCATTAATCAGCACCACCATGGGCAAGCCCTTAGCGATATCACCCAGACCGGCCTCATAGTTGCGCTCGCCACGTCCGTCGCGGCCTTTGATGCTGACGATACGGCCCTTATCGAGAAAAGCATCACTCAGAGCAACCGATTGATCGAGCAGCCCCCCCGGATTGTTGCGCAAGTCGAGGATTAATCCTGTCATCCGCCCCTGGCTTTTTTTGTAAAGCTCTTCAATGGCCGCCTCGACCCCATCTTCGACCTTTTCGTTAAATTTGGTTACCTGCAAATAGCCGATATTGCCTTCCAGGCGCGCCTTGACGGTTTCAATTTCGATCACATCTCGGATGATTGAAACCGCAAAAGGTTGTTGGGCTTTCCGTTTAATAGTGAGGGAAATCTCCGTTCCAGGATCGCCACGCATCTCATTGACCGCCTTCATGAGCGTCCAGCCCGAAAGCGATTTGCCATTTAGGTGGGTAATAACGTCACCCGGTTTTATCCCGGCCCGTTCGGCAGGCGTATCGGCAATAGGGGCAATCACATAAACACCTTGGTCGCGCATGGTAACGGAGATGCCCAAACCGCCGAATTGACCGCGCGTATTGGCGTACATGGCTTCGGCTTCCTTGGGAGTCAGATAACCTGAATGAGGGTCGAGAGAAGCAAGCATAGCATCCAAAGCAGCCTCAACGGCGCTCTCTGCTTTGGTATGCCCCTCGTCGCCTTCGCTTTCCTTGTCCCAGTCTTCCGACATCCCCTTGATTGCCGCATCGATCAGAACCGCATCGTTCACCGTATGCACATAATTGCGCCGTGTATGTTTATAAACCTCGATAAACAAATCTCTTTGCAGGGCGCGTTCCTGCTTTTTCTTAAGATAAACGTCGAAAACCGCGTCGAACCGCGCCAACTCCTTTTGCGCACTTTCCGGCAAACCACGCTCACCGCTAATCAGGCTTTCAAACGTCTGATAAAGCGCCGACTGCTTCGAACTGCACCCGGAAAGAGGTGACAGCAGCAAGCCAAGCGTGACGCCAACGGCAATGACGGCCAAAGATCGGATCAGGGCAGGCTTCATGGACTTAAAGGGTCTCCCAACCAAACAAAAAGAGGCGCGGCATCGCAACGCCGCACCTCTAGATATAAGGACGAAAACCTACTTTCGTCCAGAGTCTTAAAGGATTTAACCGCCCTTCTTCTCTGCGTAGGCCATGGCCAATTCCGCTTCGTCATCAGGATCAAGCATTTGATCAAGCGCAGGAAGGAAGCCCATTTCCTCTTTTTGGACGTGAAAGACCTCGCGTTCGATAATCTCAAGACCCAGACGATGAAATTCAGCCCAGGAATCGGACGTCAACTCTCCGCCCCTGAAGCCACGTGCCATTTCGGTCATCCGTTCGGCGATGGGGCGGATTACATCATGTTCCCCCTTAAGCATCATGGGAATGCCCGCATCGGCGAAATCGGCAAATCGAGGAAACAGAAATTCTTCCTCAAAGGAAAAATGAGCACCGATCTCAGCTTCCATCAGAGCCGCCAAATCGGTCATCAAAGTAATCATCTCAGCCGAATCAGCTGCTGGCGGATTGCTGGCGTTGTGACGCCCTAAAAACGCCTCAAGACGTTCCAGCAGAGCCAGGGTCGCCATATGGTCTTCATGGAGGGACTTGATGAAATTCAAAGTAAAATCGTACATGCTTTTTATAAATCCGTGGTTTCTAGCGCCGTTCTATCACTTTCATTATGGTATGACAGATAGGTGGTTCCGACGGCAACGGCGTACCAGAGAAAAGCCACCGCGCCAATGATGCCGGAGATTGCACCGGCAAAAACAAAATTCCCTTGATCCTGGACAATTCCCAAACCACCTAAAACAACCGCCACAGCGTGGCAAACCAGGGTTACTTTCAGCAGCCTCTCATTGGCCATTTCCGAAAGCGTCGGCGGCTTGCTGCCTTTACGGTTCATGTTCATAGAGGCGAGAAATGGTATGATCCGCTGCAGGATACCAAGCAAAAACGTCAGCATCCAACCGACAAGAGCAAGAAATCCAAAAAGCGTGACACTCACCCAATCAGTCATCACGGCCAGCCCGACCAACAGGACGACCGGCAGCATAACCCAAGCGGCCTTTACCATGACGAACGAAATGCCCAGGCGCTTCCTCATTCCTTTTTTTAGAGATAGCAGCATACACCAAAGATGAAGACCCACTCCGACGAGACCGGCAGCCAAGCCACCATAGAGCGCCATCTCGTTACGTTCTGCCGCCCCATAAGCGCTGGCCGCCAACGCCAGAACGACAAAAACAAAAGAAAACCATCCCGCCTTATCGGGAACGGCAGGAGAAAGGGCGAACATGGGGACCAGGATGGTGCTGAAGCCCAACGCCAGCATCCCCATGAAACCAAAGACCGCCAGGATAAAGTGGGTCAACCCAATGGCGGCATGATCGTTGAGAAACCCGTGGTCGAAATCAACGATCAAAGCAAAACCAAAGCCCAGCAAACCGATCAAAGCAGCAAGCGCGACCCAGGCATGTGACACCGCCAGCTTCAGGCTCTTCGTCCGCAACAGTACGTCGGCAACGGTCAGGGCATAAATGACTAATCCTATAATGGCGGCAAATGCACCGGCAGCCTGTGTATAGTGATGATGAATGGCAAACCCGGTCAACAAAACGAGCACGCCGGGAAAAAAGAACCACCATGCCAAATGACAGGGCCAAACAGCACGTAAGGCCACGCCGGTGGCGACCGTCAACAACTGAAAAGAGGCCCCCATCGCAGTCATGGCGAAAACGCCAAGAGTCAGCGCATGCAATGCCGCCAGCGCAGGACCGGTCCCACCTCTAAAACCGGCAACCTCATTGGCAGAGACCAATACCAAAGCCCAAAAAACAATATGAAAAAAACAGGCTACATAGAAAAAACGAAACGGTATAGAGGGCGGCAACAATCGCGCCTGAGCCCCCATCAAAATAGTTCCGGGAAACACTAGGCCGCACTCCTACGCTTGCTTAAATATAGAAGGAACTCTTCCCCCTCATCGTTCAGCTTGTGTTCAAGCACCTCATATTCCCAATCGCGCTCACTGAGTTCGGGGAATAAAAACACCGGTTCACGGTGAATACGAACGAACACCTCTCGGGGCGCATCGGGACTGTCGAGAAGGGTTAATATTTCAACGAGAGGCTGCGGAGGCTCGAGACGACGCACATCCAAATGCGCTGTCCGCCCAAGGACCTTCAGGTCTTCAACTCCTGCTTTGGCCGAATTTCCTGTGCCCAGAGATTGCACCGCATGGAAATAGACCACCCAGCTTCCGTCTTCCTGCGGCTCTCCATAGCTCGCCATGCCTCGCTCCGCCAAAACACCGCGCAAAGGCACGGGATTAAACGGCGCGCGCAATCGAAATCCTTCACCAACCGCCAATTGGCTTATCTCGTTCATGATCCGCTTGAACGGATCTTGGCCGCTTTTCAAATCAGCCCGCACATCGATTTCATGGATATCTTCCCCTAGGAGCGTTTCTATCCAACTCGGTCTGACATCCCGTGATGGTTTCGCTGGATCACTCAAATCAACGGCAAGGCCCGCGCCGCAGTTGACAAAAGAAAGAAATGTCTCGGCGGAAAGACTTGCCCATTGAGCCGCCTCGCCGAGAGTGGTCGTTTTTTTATGATCACAAAGACCGAATTCAGCCACATGGGCAAAGTAAGGATGTAGCCTTGAAAGGCGCTCATCAAGCCCCGGATGCGCCAAAAGAGCATCGGCCAACAAGTCGTTTTCAGTAAAAATTCGGTCCGTCAAAATGTTTCCCGTCGTAGTGGTGCTTTTACGGACAGAATACCCACTGACCGCACTTCGTTCTCTAACCATCATCAATCATTTGGTGTTTGATGACCGTCAATCTTGTTGCGGCCCCCCTGCTTTTCCACAAGGTAAATTTTCTAGAATCACCCTAAACTATTCCACTTAAAGAATTTTTCTTTCTCCCGGACAACCAAACGGCTAAACTGCAAAGCTACAAACAAACAACGCAAATACACGCTTTTGGCGGTGCTTAAAAAAGCCACGAGAAGGGCTTTTTTTAGATAAGGGTTGGAGGTCTTTTTTTCCATGAGTTTACTAAACGACATGCGTATTCGGTCACGGGTCCTGCTACTGCTGACCATCCCGTTGATCGCCTTAATTATCTTTGCAGGAATGATTGTTGAAGAAAGACGCGAACAATCGGCTGGACTGAAAACCCTTCAAGACTTGGCTGACATTGGGGTCGCCGCCAGCGCAGTCGTCCATGAACTCCAGAAAGAACGCGGCGCATCGGCTGGTTTTATCGGCTCAAAAGGCAAACGCTTCTCCAAAATTCTTCCTGACCAGCGCAACGTCACCAATGAAAAGCACGCGGCCTTCAAGAAGGTTCTCGGAAATTATGACCTGCACGGTTTAGGCGCTAAATTCGCAGCACAAATTAAGATGGCCAACGAAGCTTTGGCGCTGCTGAACGGCAAGCGCGCTCAAATCGATAAGTTCGAACTAAGCGTGCCCGAAATGGCCGGATATTACACGCCAACCATCGCCAAGCTTCTCGGTATCATTGAAAAAATGCCGGAATTGAGCACCGATGCTGAAATCACCAGTCAGCTCGCCGCCTATATAGCCTTCCTCCAAGGTAAAGAACGGGCAGGCATCGAACGCGCCATGGGATCAGGCGGTTTTTCCGCTGGAAAATTTGCACCGGCCATTTATCGCAAATTTCTCAGCCTAATCGCCCAGCAGGAAACTTACCTGGATACGTTCTATAAGTTTGCCCCTCCTAGTGAAGTGACTTTTTATGAGGACACGGTTAAAGGCGCCGAGGTCGATGAAGTCAATCGCATGCGAAAGATTGCCGCCGAAAGCGTCTATACCAATGACACAAAGGGGGTCGAAGGCCCGTACTGGTTTAAAACCATTACCATCAAGATCAACCTGCTCAAAAAGGTCGAAGATCAGATCGCCAAAAACCTCATGGATGCAGCGAAGGATCATTACGGTGAAGCCGAAACCATCTTTTGGACTGTCGTTGGCATAACGCTCGCTTTGGTCATTGCCTTGGTGGTACTCGGCATGGCGATCATCCGCAGCATCACCGGCGCCATCGGCGATTTAACCGGTGACATGACCGCCTTGGCCGACGGCGATAAGAGCATTGAAATCCACGGTGCAGATCGTGAGGATGAAATCGGCGAAATGTCCAGAGCCGTCCTCGTCTTCAAGGAAAATATGATCCGCGCAGACAAGATGGCCGAAGAACAGGAAGCCGAACGGGCCGAAAAGGAAAAACGCACCAAGGCCCGCGAAGAACTGACCAACGCCTTCCAGTCGACCATCGTCGAAATCATCAATGGAGTTTCAAAAGCCACAGAGACCATGCAGGTCTCAGCCAACTCCATGTCTTCGACAGCAGACGAAACCAGTGAACATTCAACCAGCGTCGCCTCGGCTGCCGAACAAGCCACCAGCAACGTTCAAACCGTCGCCTCGGCGGCTGAAGAGCTTTCCAGTTCCATCAGCGAAATCACTCGCCAGGTGTCGCAATCCACCGACGTGGCAAATAATGCGGTCAACGAGGCTCAACGGACCAATGAGATGGTTCAGGGGCTGGCCAATGCTTCGCAGAAAATCGGCGAGGTGGTGCAATTGATCACCGATATTGCCGAACAAACCAATCTGTTGGCGCTCAACGCAACCATCGAGGCCGCCCGTGCGGGCGATGCCGGAAAGGGCTTCGCGGTCGTCGCTTCCGAGGTGAAAAACCTCGCCAATCAAACCGCCAAGGCAACCGAGGAAATCGGTAGCCAAATCGGTGGCATTCAGGGCGCCACGGCCGATGCCGTAACGGCCATCGGTGGCATTGGCGAGACCATCAACCAGATCAGCGAGATCACCTCGGCCATCGCCGCCGCCGTCGAAGAACAGGGGGCAGCCACCCAGGAGATCGCCCGAAACGTTGAACAAGCGGCAACCGGCACGCAAGAAGTGACGAGCAACATCGTCAGCGTCAGCCAAGGGGCACAGGAAACAGGCCAAGCCGCAAGTCAAGTCATTGAGGCGGTTCAAGGACTATCCAAGCAATCCGACCGCCTCAAAGCCGAGGTTCAGACCTTTATCTCGGGATTGGAAAACACTTAAACCAAAACAAAGAAACCACGAAAAAAGGCCGGGATTTCTTTTCCGGCCTTTTTTTTGCGCCTCTGCCTCTTCGGGCAGAACTCGCGCTTTATTCGCCAGCAGCCAAAGCTTGCTGTTCTTCAAGTACAGCCCGAAACGCCTCAGCCGTTAAAGGACGGCTAAAATAGAATCCTTGTAGGTAGTCGCATCCCTGACTTTCAAGAAATTCCATATGGCGAATTTCCTCGACCCCCTCCGCCGTAACCTTAAGGTTCAGGCTATGCGCCATGGCAATCATCGCCTCGACCAATGGCTTCTCGCCGCCCTTTTCAAAAAGATCCTTAATAAAGCTGCGGTCGATCTTGATTGAATCGGCAGGCAGCCGCTTGAGGTAGCTGAGCGACGAATAACCGGTGCCAAAATCGTCGATGGAGAAGCGGATGCCCATTTCACGCAACTCGGTCATCCAGGCAGTATTGTGCTCCGTATCCTCCATAACCAGGGTTTCGGTGATCTCCAAGGTCAACTTGGCGGGATCGAACCCCGTCAACGCCAAGATGTTTTCCACCTTCGCCTTGTCCATCCCCCGCTTAATCTGTTTGTTAGATAGATTCACGGCGATGGCAAGATCGGGAAAACCTTCATCGTGCCAAGCCTTGGTCTGACGTAAAGCCTCGGTCAACACCCACTCGCCAACCGGAGCGATCAGGCCTGTCTCCTCGGCGAGCCCAATAAATCTATCAGGCATGGTCAAGCCAACATCGGGGTCCTCCCAGCGAATCAAGGCCTCGGCCGCCACCACGCGCCCGGTAGCGGCTTCGATCACTGGCTGGTAGTGAAGAATGAACTCTTCGTTCTCAACAGCGCGGCGTAGGGCCCCTTCCATCACCATGCGCTGCAAGGCTGCCGTATTCATTTCCGGCGTATAGAAATGGAAGGCATTTCGCCCCTGCTCCTTGGCCTGATACATGGCCATATCGGCATTCCGCAGCATGGTCGTGACATCATCGGCGTCATAGGGATAGATGGTGATGCCGATACTCGCGCCGATAAAAGTTTCCCGGCCGTCCAGGGTAAAGGGCTCTGAAATGCTCTCGATAATTTTTTCAGCGACCCTGGCCGCATCTTCAGCCTTTGATATTTCCCGTAGAATGACCGTGAATTCGTCGCCTCCAAAGCGAGCGACAGTATCGGACTCCCGCACGCTGGCCGATAAACGGTCGGTCGCCAATTGTAGCAAGCGATCACCGACCACATGCCCCATGGTATCGTTGACCACCTTGAAATGATCGAGATCGATAAACAGCAGGGCAACCATAGAATGATCCCGTCGGGCCTCGGCCAACGTGGTGTTCAGACGGTCAAAAAACAGGTTGCGGCTCGGCAATCCGGTCAGGGAATCGTAGTTGGCCTGACGCAAAATCTGTTCTTCATCCTGCTTGCGCTTGGTGATGTCGGTAAACACACCGACGTGCTCAACCACCTTGCCGCGCTTATCGCGTATCACCGTGATCGACAGCCATTCGGGATAGGTTTCACCGGTTTTCCTACGATTCCAAATCTCCCCTTCCCAATAGCCGCTCTGCCTGATGTTCGCCCACATGCGATCATAAAATTCTGCTTCATGGCGTCCCGAGCTTAGGAGCGAGGGTTTTTTCCCGATCACTTCATCAGGTTCATAGCCGGTAATCCTGCTGAAAGCCGGGTTGATTGCCCTAATCCGGTTTTCAGCATCGCTGACCATAATCCCTTCATGGGTGGTGTTGAACACGGTCGAGGCGACACGCAATCCTTCTTCTGCCTGTTTGCGCACCGTGATATCGCGAATCACCAGCTGAATGGCAGGCAAGCCCCCGAACGTCACCATCCGCCCGGCAACCTCGGCATTGAACGGCTTTTGATCCAGGGTCAATAACACTTCTTCGGCCAACGGCAACTCACCGCCTGTTTCCTGAACCATGGAAATCCGCTCGACCACCATGTCCATATAATCGGGATGGACGAAATTAGTGACCCTGGAACCAATTAACTCCTCCGAGGTTTTCGCCCCCAATAGCCCCATAGCCGCATTGTTGACGAAAACGATTTCACCATCCTGATGCACGACAATGGCATCGGGAGAGGCCTCGACCAGCCCACGGTACCGCTCCTCGCTTTCCCTTAGGTTTTCTTCAACTCTGACCCTTTCGGTCAGGTCGCCGACGAAACCTTCCAGGGCAATCAGATGGCCTTCTTCATCAAGGACGCCTTGCCCCTGATCCCAAACCCAACGCTCTCGCCCATCCTTGGTTTGGGCTTTATAATGAACCCTGTAGGCCTTCCCAGCCGAAGCCTTTGCAAAAATCTCTCTCCTGACATGAGCCCGGTCATCATTGGCGATCACGTGGTCTGCATAAAACCGCCGGTCGCCACTCAAAAGTTCTTCCGGGGTATAACCGGTCAGTTCCTCACAACCGCCGCTGACAAAATCCAACTCCCATCTGGTTCCCCGTTGGGTGCGGTAAACCATCCCTGGCAAGTTGCCAAACAGTAGAGCAAGTTTACGTTCATTTTCGCGCAGTTCGGCATCGGAGCGACGGGCCAGTTCAATTTGTTCGGCAAGATTTTCGTTAACCGCAGATAGCTCGACGGTTCTTTGAGCCACCTTGGCTTCCAAGTCTTCCTTGTATTTAACCAGTTCCAACTCGGCTTGACGCCTCTTTGCTATATTGGCCAGCAGAATCAGGATAAAGCAGCCAAGGCCGAAAAGCAGTCCGACCAGCAACCAGACAAATTCAGATGAGACGGTCTCCTGAGACGCTTCGGTCGCAGCCAGACAAGGCGCAGTAAAGAGCAGGCCGAAAACGGCGCCGCCTAATCTTTTTAAACTATTTAGCGAAACGCTACTCTGCGTTTGAGCCCGCACCTGAGAAGTCCTTTTCCCCACCGATTCCCCCAATCGAGAACGGACAGATTAACGGGCATTTCCTATCAGAACAACCGTCGCGACCAACTTATCGGCTAGAGCTTACTCTAATGGCTCGTGCCTTCTTCATACGTGATCTTATTATAGACATTATATTTGCCAACCGGCTTTTTCATCGGCAGACGTTTGACCTCTTCAAAGGTCTTGGCGTCATAAACGACCAACTCGCCATCCATCTCCCACACTGAGACCAAAACATGGCTACCATCCTTGGTGAATTCCACATGGGCGTTGGTCTTCCCCGGTGCTGGATTGATGGTTTTGACGATTTCCAATGTCTTCTTATCGATCACATGGAGAAGATCCTTATGCGGCCCGAAGAATACATCAACCCAGGCATAGGAGCTGTTTTTATGGCTACGCATAAAAAATCCCGGTCCCTTGGTCTTGATTTTCTTAACCGTTTTCCAGGTGTTCATATCAATAACGCTGACATTTCCGCCACGGATATGAGGGGTCGCAAGCAGTTGCTGATCTCCCCGCTTCCAGTAAATCCCAGAACCCAAATGGGGCATACTTTCCAGTTCCAATTCGGCAACCTTCTTGCGCACATCCAGGTTGACCACTTGGCCTTTTTTGGAATTACGTGCCGCGCCGATTACCTCGGCGTAATAAGGATCGAAGAAGAAATCGTCCATATAGTCATCCACCTTGATCCGGCGGATGCCGAACGGCTGCTCGTACTCAACAATGGCCTCTTCATGGCCTTTGCGGAAACTATGGACGAAATTGGAATAGATCGGCGCTGCATCCGGATCGTAGGAAAGCTCCCAGATTTCCTTGATATCCTTCATCGCTACGATGAAACTTTTACGGGGCGGCGCATTGTAGACCGCGCTCACTCGTGACGTATTGCCCTTCCGGTCGGCCGCCTTGATGTACTTGACCGGCTTGAGGTTGGCGGCATCCAGCACCACCACAGAATGGGGCAAAAAGTTTCCGGCCATCACATACTTGCCATCGCTTGATACGGCAATATTCCGCGTGTTGATTCCCACCCGGATTTCAGCAATCGTTTGTAGGGAATGGAGGTCGTGCATAGAAACCCAACCATCCCGCGTCGCCAGATAGACAAAGCGTCCATCGGGTGAATACTTGGCTCCGCCATGGAGGGTAAAACGGGTTTTGAACCGCCAAATGGGTTCGAACTTATCGCCATCCAGAATCGTCACATGATGATCGCCACCCTCGACCACGGTAAACAAATTCATCGGGTCGGACTTGTGTTGCGGCTTGGTCGGCAGCGTTTTGGGATCAACCATCACCTCGTGGGTTTCGGTAATTTTCGCCATGTCCCAAACAGGCACTTCCTTCAAGGGGGTAAAGATGTACTCGACCAGCGCATCGATTTCGGCTGCCGAAAGCTTGTCCTTAAAGCCTTCCATCTGGGTTGCAGGTCGCCCTTGGGCAATCACCACCGCCGCCTTCTTTTTCTTCAGGCGCTTCATACTGACCGGTTCCAGCACCGGCCCCTGACCACCTAAACGTCCTTCGCCATGACAGGCTTGGCAGTGTTCGACATAAAGCGCTTCGGCATTGGAGGCAGCCTGGGCCGTTCCCGCGAATAACGGCAGACAAAGCAGAGCGAGAGCAATTTTTTTCATCGTCAAGAGCCCCCCCCAACAGCCTGTCGGGCTGGATGGGCCGGGACAGCTTCCGCCGCATCGACAATTCCGATTTCCTTGTCGGTCAAATAGCAACCGGGATCTTCCGTCCAAGGATCACCCGTCAGCCTTTCCGCGCGAACCCGTGTATTGCCGTTGCAAATCCCCACGTAATTGCAGGCGGCGCAGCGCCCCTTCAAGGGGCGTGGCCGAGCCTTGAGGCCCGCCATCAACGGATTGGAAACGTCTTGCCAGATTTCGGAAAACGGCCGTTCGCGCACATTGCCCAGAATATGGTGCCCCCACATGGTGTCGGGATGGACATTTCCCCGGTTATCGATATTTGAGACATTGACCCCGGTCGCGTTGCCGCCCCACTGGTTGAGCAGCGCTTCAACGTGTTCGGCCGCTTCCGGATAGTGTTTACGAACCCAAAGCAGCATATAGACGCCATCGGCATCGTTGTTTCCGGTCACCAATTCCTTGGCCTTACCCGCCCGCTCCCAGGCGAGCCCCCGCTCGAAAAGAAGGTCCATAGCCTGACGGGTCATGTCGAAAAAGGCGTCATCTTCCCGGTTGGCGTTGCCGCGTCCGGCGTAGTTGAGGTGCGACAGATAGAATTTGTCGAGCTCCAGTTCGTCCATCAGGTCGAGCATTTTGGGCAACTCGTGGGCATTGTCCTGGGTCATGGTGAAGCGTAGCCCCACTTTGATGCCTGCTTCGCGGCACAGCGAGACCCCTCTCATCGCCGCATCGAAAGCACCGTCCATCACCCGAAACTTATCGTTAGTCGCGCCAATTCCGTCAATACTCACGCCGACATAATTGTAGCCCGTTTCGACAATATTGCCGATATTTTCATCGGTTATCATGGTGCCGTTGGAAGACAGCCCCACGTAAAAACCCATGTCCTTGGCATGCTTGGATATGGTGAAAATTTCGGGATGGAGCAAAGGCTCGCCACCGGAAAGAATCAATACCGGCACCCGGAAACCTTTGAGGTCGTCCATTACGGTAAAGATTTCGTCGGTCGATAATTCTCCTGAAAAATCTTTATTGGACGAAGCCGAATAGCAGTGCTTGCACCCCAGATTGCAGCGCCGCAACAAGTTCCAAATGACCACCGGTCCGGGCATGCCACGCGACGGCTTGACCGGCGTTGGATTATCGATTTCACGGAGATATTGCGAAATCCGGAACATAACCTGTCTCTCCTCGCTTTAGTTTAAGCGCCTAAACGCATGCCGGTCTTTTTTAAAATCCGGGAGCTGAACAATACCAAGCAGCCCTTATTGTGCTGACCGAGAACCGTTTCAATTTCGCGGATTCCCTTCTCAGCGGTCTCCCGGTCCCGGCCATGGACCATGGCAAAAAAGTTATAGGGCCAGTCGGGCAAATGACGCGGACGCAGATAACAATGTGTAACGCAATCGAGCGCGCCAACCTTGGGGCCAAGTTCTCTGACATAAACGTCATCCACATTCCAGACGGTCATGCCGTTAAAAGCATAGCCCAGGGCATAGTGATTTGGCACCAAACCGATTCGTCGGATCGCCCCGTTATCGAGCATCCGCTCCATTCGTTCAATCACCTCAGCCGAAGCAATACCCACTTCTTCGGCAACGGCCTTATAGGGCTCGGCAACCAGCGGCAGACCGCCCTGGGTCGCCAATACGATTTTCCGATCAATATCGTCCATTACGCCTCGAACTGGAGTTCAACGAAAAACTCCTCCTCCTTAGGCATGTTGTAGACCTTATAGCCCGTCTTTTCTTCGATGCGCTTGCAGGTTTCCTCAATTCCTTCGGGCGTTTCAGTCGCCAAAACGAACCACATATTGAGTTCATGTTCCCGGGCGTAATTATGCGCCACTTCGGGAAAATCATTTACCTGCTCAGCTACCGAGTCGAACTCTTCCTCGGGGATTTTCATAGCCGCCAGCGTTAGGCCACCGCCCAGCCGTTCGGCATTGTAGAGGGGGCCGAATCGCGTAAGGATTTTTTCATCCAGCATTTTTTCGATTCGGGCGATTACTTCATCCTCCGAAAGTCCAAGTCGATCACCAATTTCGGCATACGGTCTTTCAGATAGAGGAAAACCGCCCTGATACGCATTGATCAAGGCCCGGTCCTTCTCATCCAACAGATGGGTTTTATCTTCCCGCATGGCCGCCCGTGTCATATCACTGGGCCTCCTTCATGGCGTAACGAGCGCCGCGCTGCTTAAACCGCCGCCCACTAAACAGAACCGCCCGCTCGACATCCTGTAAACCACATTCTTCGGCCAATATCTCTACCTGCTCGAGCACTGCCTCACGCTCTTTGCCGTGAATCATGCAAAACAGACTATAAGGCCAATCCGGCAACCGCCGGGGGCGCTGATAACACAAAGTGACAAAATCATAAGCGCTGAAGCGTTTACCGATTTCATCAAGCCTTTCATCGGGAATATCCCAGACACACATGGCGTTAGAGCGGTACCCCAATTCATGATGACGAACCACCAAGCCATGGCGCTTGATCACCCCGGCATTGATCATCTTTTCAATACGGCCGATAACCTCCGATTCGTCCATTCCGATTTGCTCGCCGATGGCCGCATAGGGCCGGGAAACAAATGGCAGACCGGGGGCAAGAGCCGTCACCAACTGATAATCTTCGGCTGTCAGGTCCATTGAATCGCGAACCCTAAATCGAGGTGATAATCGGCAAGCATGGGGAGATTGAGCACCTCTGTGCCAGTCTTTTCGGCGATCTCGTCAAGAACGGCCTGGACCCGCTCATTATCGGGCGCAGTGACGACAAACCACAGATTAAAACGGTGCTCCCGCTCGTAATTGTGATTGACCTCGTCAAATGCACTGACCACAGAGGCGACTTCTTCAAGTCGCTCCGACTCGACGGACAAAGCGGCCAGAGTGCTTGCCCCAACACTATGGGGTTTGAACACCGGACCAACCCGGCTCAGAGTCCCTTCTTCCTTCAAAACGGCGAGTTCTTCCAACACCGCCTCTTCGCTCACGCCGAGTCGGTCAGCCACCTCTTTGTAGGGGGTGGGCGATAAGGGGAACCCTCGCTGGTAGTGATCAAGCAGTTGCCGCTTCAAGGAATCAGAGTCCAATTTTATGCGCCCGGTCGGTAAAGAAAATGCCGCTCGGTCTTTCGGCCGGGAAATGGCCGAGGCGTTGATGGGTGACGGTATCATAAATATCCACCCGATTTTTATCGCGCACCGACATCCAGACTTTCTCACCACGTGGGGTGAATTCCATATGCAGTACGCCTTTACCCGGCTTCAAGGTCTTAATCACTTTCAGAGTCAGGGTATCGATCACCTGAACCGTGTCGTTATTCGGAATGGCGAAGTTAACCCAAATCTGCCGTCCATCCGGCTGGGCCATGGCAAATACCGGCTGTCCATGCACCTTGATCCGCCCAACTTCCTTCCAGGATTTGCTATCGACAACCAACAACTCGTGCAGGCCAATGGCCGGAAGGAAAATCAAATCGCCCGCCATGGCCCAACCTTCCAGGTGGGGCATCTTATAAACGGGCAATTTTTTCTTCCCCTTGCCGTAATGAGGAAGAATTCGAGCCACCCCCTTTTCGGGTTTCCACATATCGAGCATCGACAGGCCGTCTTCACCGAATAGACCGTTGATGTAGTAGCGTCCATTGGGAGTGACCAGCCCATCATAAGGCTGAATGCCCGCATCCTTGAACTTGGTGATTTCCGGAGTCGCACCTTTGCTAAAATCGGCGACCCAAATCTCACTGTGGTCCCATAGGGCAAAAACGAATTTCTGGCCCGGAACATCGACCAACCCCACGGTTTTCGACTGCTCCCCCGGCTCTCCGGCCGGAATATCCGCAACTAGGTCGAGGGTTTCGGCATCAAAAACCTTAACCCCACCGGGCTTGTAATTAGAGACGGCAACCAAACTGCCATCCTGAGAAATCGCACCGCCAATGCTGTTACCCCCCTGGATCACCCTGTTGACAATCTCCTGCTTGAGAATGTCGATTTTGGTCAAACCGCCATCGCGCCCAAAGATATAAGCATAGCGTTCATCGCGGGAATAAACGGCGGAGGCGTGACTCAAGTCACCCAGCCCTTCAACCCGACCGAGCGGCTTCCCTGCCGAATGATCGACCACCAGTATCGAACCGGTCGCCCGCTCAATCACCAGACCCATATCGCCCGTCCCCCGGATATCATGGACGCAGCCGCTCAAACCGAGCGCCACCGTCAAACCGGCGAGTGTTTTCACCAAGAGCGCATAAAGTCCCCGATTAGCCATCATGGTCGGTGCCTTTCCTAATCAACTTGACCAGCCAAACCGCGTCCTCCCGACTCATCAGGTATTTCCACGGTGGCATAGGTGTACCCGGAATCCCTTCCAGAATCACCTCCAACAACTCCTCATCGGACGAATCGGTCAGATTTTCCGGCAGCAAAGGCGAACCGAGGCCGCCCTTGCGGGTCAATCCGTGGCAGGAGCCGCAATCCTGCTCCAACAAATACCGGAGTTCCTCCTTGCGCGACGCGTCGGGCTCGGCCTGGGCGCCGCTAGCAAGGAGACATACGGCGGCAGCCGATAGCCAGCCCCATCGGCGAGCCTTACGGCTGAATTGCAATTTAAGCATGGGCGGTTAATCCGTCCTCCAAGACGGGTTCCAACAACTTGTCGGTATCCATTGGCTGTCCCAACTTATCGGCCAGGGTAACGACACGGCCAATGACGAACAAAGTCGGTGGAGCAAACTCCTCTTCGACCACACGCGTCGGCAGATCGCCAAGCGTGGTGACGCAAATCCGCTGATTTTCTGTCGCCCCTTTTTCAATGGCCGCCGCCGGAGTGCTTTCCGGCAAACCCGCCTTGATCAAATGAGCCGAAACTTCAGGGATCGTGCCAAGCCCCATATAAACGACCAGCGTGGTATCCGGGTCAGCCAAGCTCTTCCAATTGAGTTTCAATTCACCATTGTCGCGACAATGGCCGGTGACAAAACGAACACCCGTCGCCAGGCCCCGGTGCGTCAGCGGTATCCCAAAGGCGCTGCCACAGCCCGATCCGGCGCTAACCCCTGGGACAATCTCGAATTCTACGCCATGATCTGCCATATAAAGCGCCTCTTCGCCGCCACGGCCGAAGATAAACGGATCGCCGCCCTTCAGACGGACGATTTTGCGGCCCGACTTGGCGAGACGCACGAGCATTTCATTGATTTCATCCTGTGAAACGTAGTGTTTCCCCGGCGCTTTGCCCGCATAAATACAACTCGTCCCGGATGGGATGAGCTTTAAAATATCATCGGAAATAAGCCTGTCGAGCACGACGACTTCGGCCTCTTTCAAAAGCCGCACTGCCTTCATGGTCAACAAATCCGGATCGCCTGGACCAGCACCGACCAAGTGGACTTTTTCGAGTTTCTTCACCGCACTCCTCCCTCGCGGACAACAGGCAAAAATCTCGTTTTCACCCCATGATCGCAACAGCGATCCTCCGAGTATATATATACGGACTTGCCTCTTAGGTGAAACCCTAAACAGAACCGTCACCGACAGCCCTTGCGCTGGATTATCACCACCCCGGAAAAGCGAACATTGATGTTGGTCAATGTCAGTACTGCTCTGATTTTCCGGCGAAGTTTAGAGTATTTGTAAGGGGTTTCTTTTCTAATACACGGGTAAACCCTAACAGAATAATCAATCACCTTGTTGAATTTGACCAAAGTTAAGGTGGGGTCAGTAGCGATACGGGTAGAACCATTCACGTTACCGTTGCCTTAAAAACTAAGGGGTTATCGGTCTTCTATTCGACGGCGTCGCAATAAGGCGGCTTTCCCGAGAATGTTGTGCTGTTTCTCCTTGTTGATTTACGACCTTTGTGGGGGCGATTAATGAGAAAACTTCTGTTATCCGGTGCCGTGCTCGGTCTGGCTGCTGGCTTCACCTTTGGTGCGGCTTCGATGGCTGCTGCTGCCGAGCCCACCCTTTCCAAAGAGGACTTCGAAGAAGCGAAGAACCTCTACTTCCAGCGTTGTGCTGGTTGCCATGGCGTCGAGCGTAAAGGCGCGACCGGTAAGAGCCTGCTTCCTGAGCAGACCCTTAAACTCGGTCAGAAGCGTCTTGAAAAAATCATCACGCTCGGTACCGAAGGCGGTATGAACAACTTTGATGATATCTTCACCAAAGATCAGATCCGCAAAGTTTCCACCTACATCCAGATGACTCCTCCGATTCCGCCTGAGATGTCTCTGGCTCAGATGAAGAAGACCCACAAAGTTATGGTGGATCCTTCCAAGTACCCGACCAAGCCGATGCATGGCCGGAACTGGGAAAACTTCTTCGTCGTTATCCTTCGTGATGCCGGTAAGATGGGCATCATCGATGGCGACACCAAAGAAATTGTGACCAAGATCGACTCGGGCTACGCGGTCCACGTGACCAAAGAATCTTCCGATGGCCGTTTCTGGTACACCATCGGTCGTGATGGCCTGATGAACAAAATTGACCTCTGGATGGATCCGCCGCAAACCGTCGCTTCCACTCAGATCGCTTATGATGCCCGTGACGTCGCCGTCTCCCACTACGGTGAGTGGAAAGACAAATACGTCATCGGTGGTGGCTACTGGCCTCCGCACTTCGCCATCCTCGACGCCAAAACCATGGAGCCGCTTAAAGTCGTCTCCACCCGTGGCGTCAACGTTGACGGCGATTTCGTAAACGAAGCCCGTGTGGCCGCTATCTACAACACCCCGACGGCTCCGACCTGGATCGTTGCGGTTAAAGAACTCGGCCAACTGTGGCAGGTTGACTACTCCGATCTGGATAACCTCCGCATCGAAATGATCAACAGCCACAAGTTCCTGCACGACGGCTTCTTCGACCCGACCCTGCAGTACTTCCAGATTGCTGCTAACGCTTCCAACCGTATCGAAGTCATGGACGCTACCAACCGTAAGTTCGTTGCTTCCATCGAAACCGGTAAGAAGCCGCACCCGGGACCGGGCGCAAACTGGGTTGATCCGAAGTGTGGTCCTGTTGCCGGTACCGTCCACCTGGGCGAAGGCAAGATCACCGTTTGGGGTAACGATCCGAAGGGTCACCCGGACAACGCTTGGAAAATCTGCTACAAGACCGCCACCGATGGCGCCGGTCTGTTCATCCGTACACACCCGAACAGCCCGTATGTCTTTGCTGACCAGACCAAGCACCCGGAACCCGCCATCCAGCAGTCGATCAAGGTTCTCGACAAGAAAACCGGTAAGATCGTCAAGACCCTCAAGATCACTGATCGTGAGAAGTCTGTGGCTGTCCACTCCGAGTTCAACAAAGACGGTACCGAAGTTTGGTTCTCCGTCTGGGCTCGTGGCGGCAAGGCTGACTGGCTGAACGGTGAAATCGTTGTCTACGATGTGAAAACTCTCAAAGAGAAAGCTCGCATCAAGGGCCTCGAAACCCCGACCGGTAAGTTCAACGTCTGGAACCGTAAAAAGCACGTCACCTGATACGGGCTACGGTTAAAAATAGAGAAGGCGGGCATGGCTTCATGCCCGCCTTTTTCTTAAACAGACTTGAGCGAAATTAAGTTTGAAGCCATTTTTTTGAACTATATATCCACCAGTATTTTTTCGTCGTTCATCGCTCTTTTATATAAAGAGCTTAATCCGTGGGGGATTAAACTAAATGTCCGGGGAACACCTCATCTTTCGACTGATGCGCATGCGCATCCTGGGGGCTTCAATTGGAGCCGCCGCCGTTTTCTTTGTGGTTGGCATCCTGTTCTGGGGTGCGTTTAACACCGCAATGGAAGCAACCAACACCATGACCTTCTGCATCACTTGTCACGAGATGGAGGAGAATGTCTATGAGGAGTATAAGGAAACGGTTCACTATCAAAACCGTAGCGGCGTCCGCGCCACCTGCTCCGACTGTCACGTTCCGCGTCCGTGGATTCACAAAATCGTCCGGAAGGTTCAGGCATCCAATGAGGTGCTGCATAAATTGCTCGGCACCATCGACACGCCGGAAAAGTTCGAAGCCAAACGTTATTCCTTGGCTAAGAATGTCTGGAAGGCGATGAAGCGGACCGACTCGCGCGAGTGCCGCAACTGCCACGCCTGGGACACGATGAAGGAAGACAAGCAGAAAAAACGTGCTTGGAAGAACCACCAATTGGCCCAGGCTGACAATCTTACCTGCATCGATTGCCATAAGGGCATTGCTCACCGTGATGTAAGCGTACTGATTCAGGATGGTGAAGACCCCTACGACGGGCGGCACGATGACCGCCGCCTTCCCTCGAAAGCTGAGGAAGCGCGTCAAAAGGCTGAAGCCGAAGCGGCTGCTAAAGCGGCGAAAGAAGCTGCTGAAAAAGCCGCCGCTGAACAAGCAGCCAAGGCTGCCGCCGCCGCGGCTTCTGCTCCGGCAGGGGCAAGCGGAGGTTCCGCAGGAGGGGCTGCCGCCATCGACTGGGACGGCGTTCCTTCCAAAGAGATCGCCGTTTTCTATCCCGGCCAGTCTTCCCTCGAGTGGCTTTATAGCTCGGGTCATGGCGGTAAGCGCGCCCTCGTCAAGCTGGGCGACCGTTGCGTCGAATGTCATGAAGGCGAGCAGGAAAAGCTCGGCAACAATATCGTCAGCGGTCAGGGCAAAGCGCCCGAACCGACCCCGATCCCCGGCAAACGCGGTGGTTTCAAGGTCGATGTCCGCGCCGCTCATGACGGCGACAAGCTTTACATGCGGTTCCAGTGGCCCGACGGCGGTCATGTGGCCTCGCCCATTGGCGAAGGTGGCAAGATGGACCCGGAAAATCAGGTCAAGCTGGCCGTGATGTTCGACGATAACAAAGTCGAACACGCCGACCACGCCGGATGCTGGGCGACCTGTCATGACGATAGCCGCTACATGCCCAACCAGCCGGAAGGCAAGGAAGTCACCAAGTGGGTGAAAGAAGGAAAAGACGGGGGCGATATGGCCTCGGGCGCCTTCATGGACCTCTCCCGATATCTCTCTTCGGGTAAGTCCGAATCCGGTTCCGTTTTCGCCGAGCGTAAGTTCGACGGCGGTCAGGACGTCACCTATACCGGCGGCTTGAAAGACGGTGTCTGGACGGTCTATATGACACGCGCTTTGAAAGCCTCCAAGCCGGGGTACGTGGAACTGGCTCAAGGGAACGAATACACCCTCGGCTTCGCCATCCACGACGACCACTCCTACGCCCGCTTCCACCATGTCTCGCTTGAGTACAAACTGGGTTTGGATAGCGATGGCGCAGAGATCAATGCCGTGAAGGTCGCCGCACCACCCGCCGGTGGCGGATCGGCAGCAGCGGCCCCGGCAGCCGCATCCAAGGCGGCAGCCGGTTCCGGTGGAGATGCCGGTCCCATCGATTGGGAAAAAGCTACGGCTAAGGAAATCGCTGTTTTCTATCCCGGCCAGTCTTCCCTCGAGTGGCTTTATAGCTCAGGCCATGGCGGTAAGCGGGCCCTTGTCAAGCTGGGCGACCGTTGCGTCGAATGTCATGAAGGCGAGCAGGAAAAGCTCGGCAACAACATCGTTAACGGTCAGGGCAAAGCGCCCGAACCGACCCCGATCCCCGGCAAACGCGGTGGCTTCAAGGTCGATGTCCGCGCCGCTCATGATGGCAAAGACCTCTACATGCGGTTCCAGTGGCCCGACGGCGGTCATGTGGCCTCGCCCATTGGCGAAGGTGGCAAGATGGACCCGGAAAATCAGGTCAAGCTGGCCGTGATGCTCGACGATAACAAAGTCGAACACGCCGACCACGCCGGATGCTGGGCGACCTGTCATGACGATAGCCGCTACATGCCCAACCAGCCTGAAGGCAAGGAAGTGACCAAGTGGGTCAAAGAAGGCAAAGACGGGGGCGATATGGCCTCGGGCGCCTTCATGGATCTCTCCCGATACCTCTCTTCGGGTAAGTCCGAATCCGGTTCCGTCTTTGCCGAGCGCAAGCTCGACGGCGGTCAGGACGTCACCTATACCGGCGGCCTGAAAGACGGTGTCTGGACGGTCTATATGAAGCGTCCCCTCAAGGCCACCAAGCCGGGGTATGTGGAACTGGCTCCAGGGAACGAATACACCCTCGGCTTCGCCATCCACGACGACCACTCCTACGCCCGCTTCCACCATGTCTCGCTTGAGTACAAACTGGGTTTGGATAGCGATGGCGCAGAGATCAACGCACAGAAACAGTAGCCAATAGAGCTTCCAGTTTTCCTTGAGAAGGGCGGCTTTTCAGCCGCCCTTTTCTTTTGGAAGGTTGAACTTGAACACTGGATACCCAATACTTTTTAAAGAGTATCAATGAACCAAACACTCACCTAGAAACACTCATATAGAAATCTGCGACGAACGAAGGAGAGTGACTATGATCGGCAAATTGACGGTAGCGACTCTGACCATCTTCGGAGTCATCGCCTCCCTGGCATCTCCCACCTATGCCCAAAGCGAGCGGGAAAAAATCTGTGCCGAAGCTTGGGATCGATACAAAACCCTGGAGTTGGAGGCCGACTACAAGGCCCAGCCGGGCGAAGCCGTGGTCCTTCAGTACAAGTATAATTTCTGCCCTATGACCATGACGGTCAAAAAAGGGACAACCGTCCGCTGGATCAACGTTGACAAACGGACCAGTCACAGCGTCTGGCTGAAGGAAAAAGGGGATAAAGAATCCCCACGTTTCTTCCCCGATGAATCATGGATTTATGTGGCCGATGAATCAGGAAAGTTTCCTTACCTCTGTGGTCCCCACTGGAAACAAGAAGGGATGGTCGGCACGCTAATTGTCGAATAATTTAAAAAAGGCCGCTACCGAAGCGGCCTTTTTAGCATCTACTCTTCGCCACAGAACACTCTAAGGGTACCGATATCTTTAATATCAACGTCTCGACGTTGACAAACCACGCCAATCTCACGCAGACGGGCCATCGCTCTTGAGAGACTTTCCGGCTTCATGCCCACACGACTGGCGATTAGGGTCTTATCAAAAGGTAATTTGACGTGCGCACTGCCTTCCTCGGCATCAGTCAGTGACAGAAGGAAACTCCCCAGACGTTGCCCTGGCGATTTCAACTTCAGCTCAGAAATCTGGCGCAATAGCCGACGATGACGCCGTGTCAGAGTCGCTAAAATCTTAAAAGTCAGATTTGGGTTTTCCTGCAACTCCCGGAAAAATGGCTCACTACTGACCTGCACCAAACGAGAGGTCTCTACGATCTCCGCATTCACAGGAAAGCGACCGGAAGCAAACATGGCTGCTTCAGCAAAAGTGTGCATGGGTTCGATCACCTCAACGACCCCCTGGTCGCCGTTCTCCATGGCGGTGAATAATTTGACCTTACCTTCCAGCACCACAAAAAAGCGGTCGGCCTTATCTCCCTGACTGAACAACAAGGTATTGCGCGGCAAGCGTCGTACCGTGGCATTGGTCATCAACCGGGCAACTTCCTTTTTGGAAAGCTCGGCAAAAGACGGCGCCTGACGCACCAGTTCCAAATCTTCCTGCCCGATAAGTTTGGTCGCTATCTGATCCATGCCTATAACCCATCGGCCTCCTGGCAAAATTCCCGTAACCGATCAACGTCTCGGATATGGAGTATATCGTGCTCACCCGTGACACCAATCTCACGCAGCTTACCCAGAGCACGAGACAGGCTTTCGGGCTTCATCCCCAGGCGGTTAGCTAGGAGCTTTTTGTCATAAGGCAGCGTTACATCCGCTTCGCCTTCTTCAACATCGGTTAGTGAAAGCAAGAAACTACCGAGACGCTGGCCGGTGGTTTTAAGCTTCAACTCACCAACCTGGCGAACCAAAAACCTCAGATGGGCCGACATGCTGGCCATCATGGATTTGACTAATGTGAAATTGCTGCCCAACTGCTTGAGAAACGGTTCCGCTGGAACCACGACAAAACGAGCACTCTCAATTACCTTTGCGCCGTGCTGGAAATGCCCACGATCAAAAATAGAAGCGACACCGAAAGCTTCTCCGGCTCCCACTAAATCGATCGTACTTTCTTTATGTTTGGATGATTCCACATACAGGTCGATCCGGCCATTGAGCAGAAAATAGAACCTGTCAGCCTGATCGCCCGGGCGAAAAAGAATTTCATCCCGCCCCCGGGTTTCGACCTGAGCGAAAGAAAACAGATCGGTCAACTCTTCGCGAGGCATTCCGCGGAAAAGCACAGCTTGACGGATTTGCTCAAGGATTTCCGGTGAAATCCCTTTGTCTTCACCGGACCCCGCAGCCTCGTTACTCGATGCGGACACGCCTATATCCTTACATAAAAATGTTTCATTCTTGATTGGTCAAAGACTTGCCTGAAGCTTGACCAAGGTCAAGAAATATAAGCGTCAAAATACTTCGAAGCTACCGTTTTCCTCATCAAAAACGATTACGTGGTTTTGCCCTGGCTCCAGAACGACTTTATCAACGCGGACATAATCGAAACCTTCGGTGCGAGCGGAATCGCGCATCTTAACTTCAATTTCGTGCGGACCGGCGGGAACCGTCGTACGGTGATAGAAAATCGATTTTCCGTCCTTCGAAAGACCGCCAGGACGCTTTGTTTGTTCGAAAATCGGCTTTCCATCAAGCGTGATCTTTAACGTCACCGGCAAGCGTTCACGGGAACAAAGGGTAGAGCGGACACGCTCTTTAGCCGTCATCCCCTTCATCTGTTCCTTGGTCAGCTGACCGCACTTATCCTTACGCTCCCCCGGATGACTGAAACTCACCTTGATGACCGCTTCGTTGGCAGCGATGGGGTGATAGACCGGACGGTGCGACAAGTAACCAATCATCGCCATGGTCAGAGCGGCAAAAACCGCCTGAACCAAGTACCGCCGGATCGCTACGGACTTCGGAATTTGATCCTTAATGCCCTTGGGGAAGTACTTATCAACCTCAATCTTATGGACGTCCATTTCGCCCTCCCCCTATTCGCCGGCCGCCGGAGCGGATTCAGCCGTAGCTGCCTTTTCCGCTTTCCGTTCGGCTTCTCTGGCAGCCTCGGCCGCCTTGAATTCTTTCAGTTCACGTTTGAACTCTTCCAGGTTTTTGCCTGTCCGGTTCTTATCTGTCGGTGCAGCCCAGGCGACCCTGACCTGCTCACGAGCAATACGCGGCCGCAGATAAGGATCGCGGTAGCCCGTCAGGCGCTCTTCAGTCCAAACGACCCCGAGACGGTGGAAGCAATCCCCCTTGCGGCAACCACGGAGGAAGACCCCATCGATACCGCAACGATTGAGCGCGTATTCGATAAATGACGGCGGAATCTGGCCAATGCAAATCGCCCCGACAACCCCGACTTCATCGCTTTCATAGCTTTCAGAATCCCAACTGAAGTCGCAACCGAAGACCATAACCTTAGTCTCACCCGTCAAACGCTCCGCTTCATTCAGCATTTTGCGGCGCAGGGCGGTCAAAGCGATATCCGCAACATCAATCCCAGTCACCAACTCTTCGGTCTTACGATAAGGTGTAGAGGCCGGGCAGGAACCGGTACAAATGGCGCAGCCGGTGCAGAAGCTATCATTGACCACGGCCTCCATATCATAGCGGCTTTCCGGGTCGGTCCGTTTCTGCATATTAATTGCGCCGAAAGGACAATCCTCAAAGCAACGACCGCAGCCATTGCAGTTCGGGAGGTCGACCACAGCCACCGCATGGGGCTTCCGCGGGATAATCCAGGGCAATACGGCGATAAAGCCAGAGAGCCCAACAGCAAGAATCCACAACGTACCGGCGCCCAACATATCGAGAACTGGATACCCGGCCATATAGAACCAGTCGAGCCCGACGGCCATTGGAACCCTACTCAAATCAGCCGGTGGATGACTGGAAACGGGAAAGACGACAGCCAACAGGAAGATGATCAGGAAAGCGCCGAGCGCAACCGGGCGCGGCGGCGTGGTTTCCGCATGGTTAAGCCTGAGCAGATGAATCCACATCAGGAACAGAAGTCCGATGGGCACGAAGATATGCATGAAGATCAGCAGGGTAAAGAACCGATCTCCCAGACTGCCTGCCTTCAAGAAGTTGTTGGCGATTGGTTCGGAGAAAATACCCAGCCAGTCGAGCCATTCGAAAGAGGCGATGGCCATGTATTGCGCCAACTCATCCCAAACCAACCAATATCCTGTAATGCCCGAGGTCAGCAGCATCCAGATCAGCGGAACGCCGGTAAACCACGCGAACCACCGAACACCGTGATAACGGTCGAGCAGAAACTCACGGCCCATATGGACCACCATGAAGATCACCATGGCGTCCGATGCGTAACGGTGCATAGACCGCATAATACCGGCATGCCACCAATGATCGTTGGTCAACCATTCAATCGACGGGTGAACATTATTCACCCCAGTATCGAACAGGATATAGATATAGATTCCGCTAAACGCGACGATCCAATAGAAGAACCAAGTCAGCGCCCCCAAATGGTAAATGGGGTTGTACCTCTGGCCGAAAATGAAGTCGAAAATCCCTTCCAGCCACAGGATGGGAATTCGCATTCCGCGTTTAATGGAAGTCAACAAACCACTATCCTCACTACGACGGGCGCTCGCCCGGCCCCCGGAACATCAAAATTTAGACTTTCTATAGGTCCGGGTCATTTCCCACACCTTGACCATAGTCAACCGGCGTTTTGCATGTTTGCACGCTTGGCGTCTCGCCGCCGCCGCCAAGCCGTTTTGAATACCACCCAAATGGGCACAATCATCACAGTGGCACCGGCAAACATACTGACAAATATGGAATAATCGAACTCGTACTTGTCAGCCTGTACGTTGTAGGTCGTACAAAATAACCTTAGACGATTCCAAAATCCTTCCGGCGTAAAATAGGATTTTTGGGTGTGGAAAATTACATCTTTCAGAGGTTCAATCACATGGGGAACATCGAACTTATCGCCATAGACTTGGCGATAGACCACCTGTTTCTCATCAACAACGGTCACTTGAGATAAGTGATCGAACCCTTTAGGTGATCGGAAAAACATAAAACCGAGGTCATCCGATGCCTGGGCAATCGATATCAAATCGCCGCTCAAGAACCGCCAATTTCCACTCCCTGCCCCTTCCCGGTCGGCAAAAATTTTCAAGCGCTTGGGTGTATCGAAGCGGGTATCGAACCCAATAGTTAGAACCTCAAACTTATCCTCGCCGAACACACGCCGGGCCTCATCGACAGCATGATTCAGGCTTGTCGTAATGGTTGGGCAGACGTCAGCACACTGAGTATAGATAAAGCTGACGATCAAGGGTTTTCCGGCAAAGTCGGAGAAACGCACTTTATTGCCATTATGGTCGGTAAACTCGGCATCTCGAATTTGCCGGCCGATTACCCCTTGGCTGAACTGAATAGCCTCATGCTCTTCCATTTTTTTCGCCTCAGGCGGCCAGGACCGCTTCTTGGCAAGCGTCTCAATTTCCGCGCGCGGCACGGCAGGCGCCGCAACGAGTTCGGTGGCGGATAGGGCCGTGATGCAAAGCGCCAGGGCCATCGCAATATATCGGGTGCGTTTCATCATGGCGCGGATATTACCCTCAAGTTCCCGTTTCTGTCATGTCTTCGGTCAATTTGAAGCGTTCAAATCGGTTAAAGAAAAACGCCGCCCCAAAATAGGGACGGCGTCTCAAAACACTCTTTCGAGCTTTGGTTAACCGGGCGACGGGAGGGCCAACCGCCCGGCGCTCTTGACCTCTAGCTGAGGATCCAGATTTCCGACAGATACTTCCAGTTCACGAAGTAGTAGAGAACGAAGCTCGTCAGGAAAACCAGTGCCAGCACGAAGGTACCCGGAACAGCCAGACCGCCGCCGTGACCGTGGCCCTGAATGGCCTCAGCCTGCGGAGCAGCCGGAAGCTCGGCCGGAGCGGCTTTCTTCTTGCCGATGATGGTGAAGACCATCTGCAGGCAGAAGATCGCACCGGCAACCGAAGCGATGATGGCGGAAATGCCGTTCAACGCCATCAGCAGGTGAGCTGCGGCCGGGTAGTCATAGGTCAACATGGACTCTGAGAAGGTCATGTCCCAGTGACGGCGGGACACACCAAGAGTACCGGCGCCCATCTGGAACAGGGCAATGCCCGAGATACCGAGACCGAAGAGGTACGGTTGAATCTTGGCAAGACCCGGAGCCCAGAGTTCACGCTGCCACAAGGTCGGAACCAGCCAGTATGAGATGCCCATGAAGGCAAGCGTCGTACCACCGGCAACCGTGGCGTGGAAGTGACCCGGAACGTAGATCGTGTTGTGCATGATCAGGTTGAGCTGTTCGGTACCGATCACAACACCGGAAATACCACCCAAGAAGCCGAAGATGATGATCGAGAGGAAAATTGCGGAGAAAGCCGGATGACCCCAAGGACATTTCCGCAGCCACTCGAACAGGCCCTTCGTATAACCTTTGCGGCGCTGAGCCAGTTCGATGGCGCCCGGAACGGTGAGACCGTGGACCATGGAACCGAAGACAGCCAGGTAGAAGGCGTAGGAGGTGTTGAAAATCTTGTACTCTGCACCGAGGCCCGGTTCCACCAGAAGGTGGTGAGCGGAAGCCAGCTGCAGGAACAGGATGTACATCAGGAACGCCGTACGGCAAACCTTCTCGGAGATCGGACGCGCACCGAATAGAACGGCAGCGCCGGCGTACCAGCAAGCTACCTGAGCGGAAACGTTGATCTGCTGCGAGGAGTGCCCCATGCCCCACCAGATAACTTTATAGAGCAGAGAGTCGACGTACGGGATGAGGCCCAACGACCAAGCCAGAGTCGGGATCAGGATGACCGCGCCCGAAGCAATGGTATAGACCGCGATGATGGCCGCAACCATGGCGCCGAAGGTCACCAGCGGAATCGAGCCTTCGTAAGTTTGCTCCCGCTTCGCGATCACCAGGGTGCCGAAGAAGATGAAGCATACGATCAGCGCGCCGACGGCGAACAGGATCAGAGCCAGGTAGAACAGCGGATCGGCCTTCAGGGGAACGTAGGAGGTGAACATCACGCTCGATTCGCCCATCAGAACGACCACGTTGCCAAGAATGGCGCCGCCCAGCATCAGCCAATAGGCGAGCCAACCGATTTTCGGTGTCGCCACACGGCACTGCAAGAGCACCGACGAGCAGAAGTAGAGAAGGGCCATTTCAAAGAAGATGATCCAGACCAACAGAATGTCCACACCGTGGGCAGTCAGCGCCAGGTAGAACAGGTCGGCCGGAAGCAGGTGAACCGAAGGCCAGCGGGTAAGACCAACAAGCAGACCGAAGAAACCGCCGATAAGCAGGAAAACGACGCCGGTCACGGCGTTCCACTTGATCAGCTTTTCAGCGTCCAGGTTGATTTTAAAGCCGGTTTCGGGGCAGGTGCGAAAGTCAGACATCTATCAGCCTCCCCTTACTTCACGTAGAGCTTACCGAGCATAGTGTGGTGCCCGATATCGCAATATTCGTTACAGATGATGCCATATTCACCGGCGTCAGTCGGCGTGGCGTTGAAGATCATCTCGTAGTACGGATGAACTTGAATGTTGATGTTGGCCGGCTGAATGGACAGACCGTGCTGCACGTCCATGGAAGAAACATGGATGCGATAGTTCTGGCCTTTTTCCAGCTCAACGATCGGATACCATTCGAACTGACGCGCGAGGAGGTAAACGTCGCTGCCCGCGGGCGGCTTGACGACCGGGATACCGGTGTCGCCTTCTTCGCGGACCTCATATTTCTCAACGAAGGCATCGACCTTCGCTTCGTATGCGTCGGGAGTGACCTTGTAGGCCTCCGTCGACAGGTTCTGATTACCGACCAAGTGCCAGTAGGGCATCATGAAGAACATGATGATCGCCCAAACTAGCGCGATGCCGATCCAGAGCGCTTCCGTACGTTCGACGGGAGCGTTCCACCAGTTACCCTTAATAGGTACAATTGCCATGGTGCTTAATCCCCTCTACTGGCCAACCGGGATCGAGGCGACCTCGATGATGCCCCAGATGGTGTAAAGCACGGAGGGCATTAAAACCCCAAGGAACAACAGCAGAAACGGATTGTTCAGCAGCTGCTGCATAAACGGCTCAGGACCTTCGCCTGCGCCGGTATTTTCGGGTTCGGCCATATTATGAACCTCCCACTAATCCCCAAAAAGAACTCAAACACGACCCACCGGGCCGCAATGATTAATCAAGCGGTATCAGGAGATCAGGGCTGCGCGGTAGTGCCCCCCCGGGCGCGGCCGCAGGAACCCCGATATTCCCCCCGCAAGATTACGCAAAAACACCGCTCTCAAGAGCCTGTCTGTTTCCCACCATCTCCATAATCCGGTAATTCAACCCACCAAACCGGAGCTGTGCGAAAACACACGCACTTCTGCGTAATTACGCATTAAGAAGCCATTTTAAGGACTTTGCCACCTTAACTTTCGTCAAGGTAAAACGCAGCAAACTCAGGCGTTTCAACGACTACGGGGCGGTTAACCGCCCCGTGAAATATGGCTGAAATATGGCAAACCCCAGGGTTTTCCTAGGGAATTTCAACCGGCCGAAACAATATTTAAATAGCTCAGTCCTGTGGACCGTTCATGAAGTAGCCGATTAATTCAAACGAAATAGCGCCCAAGGAAAGCATGATGGCGAAAAAAATGATGCTGCGGTTTTTGAATCGCTGCCCCCTCACCTGCTCGATTCGCTCCAAAATCTGATCGGAGAGAAAATAAACCGTGAGCCCCGCAATGGTAAAATAGACCATGGTTTCCATTGTATATTTCCCTTTTTTAGTCTGGCCGCCTGAACTCGTGCAGATTCCACAGGGCGAAAGTTAAAAGGACCACGGCTCCCGCCTGATGAGTTGCAGCGACGGAAACGGGAACGACCAGAAGAAGGGTCGCAATGCCGAGCCCCACCTGGATACAAATCATAGTCATCAACCCATTAGCGACAAATCGAGTTCTCTCATGAAGCCCGAAAGTCCGCGTCCGAAACCAAAAAAACAGAACGACGAAAAACAGCAGCTCGGCAAGGGTCCGATGATTAAATTGAACCGTCACTGGATGTTCGAAGAAATTGAGGTAAACCGGCGAAAGCTCATAGGCCTCCAGCGGCATCAAGCGGTCTTCCATTAGCGGAAACGTGTTGTAAAGAAACCCGGCATCGAGCCCGGCGACAAATCCGCCAGAAACCAAAGTTAGCGAAACCCAGCAAACGATAATCAGCGCACCGCCCCACAACCTGTCGGCCCCGCTGATCCCAAAGTCATGTCGCCTGGGATACAAGAGCCCAAGCGCAACCCAGAACATATACCCGTAAATTAACATGGCCGCGCTCAGATGGGCGGTCAGGCGATATTGACTAACATCCGGAATTTCGACCAAACCAGATTTGACCATGAACCAACCGAGCACACCCTGCAAACCACCGAGGACGAACATCAAAAGGAGCCTGGGCATCATGTCCTTACGAACCCATCCTTTAATGAGAAAGAACAGGAACGGCAGCAAGAATGCGATCCCAATGATCCGGCCCCACAGCCGATGGGTAAACTCAAACCAGAAAATCCCCTTAAAACCGGCCAAGTCCATGCCCTTATTCATTTCCTGGTATTCTGGATATTGTTTGTAGTTTTCGAATTCCGCCAACCAAGCCGCCTCATCCATCGGAGGAAGCCAGCCGGAAACAGGGTGCCAATTGACCATGGAAAGACCCGAGTGCGTCAACCGCGTCACGCCTCCCAAAACCACCATGGCAAACACCATGGCGCACATGATGAACAACCACTTGGCAATGATCACATCGGACCGGGGCACATCGGGCTGAGCAGATAGTCTGGACATGGTAGAAACGGCTTTTCGAAAAGTTTCTAGTGGTCGTGTTTTAATTGGGTCGGACCCTATCCCCGCCTTTGTAACCGCTAAATGAGGTTGGTCAAGAAATCTTCGATGCACAGCCTCTGGCATCGCCTCAGCCAACCGGTTATGCTGTGTTCATCAACATATCGCGGGACCTGGCCGGACGCTGGCCCCAGCTCCAACTCAACCATGTCGCGACGAAGAAGGGTAGGCAACCGTTGGACAGGAAAAAGAAACCCGGAATCCCGGAAGATTCCAGGTTGAAAGCGGAGTTTCTCGCCCGCATCAGCCATGAAATTAGAACGCCGCTCAACGGCGTCATCGGCATGACCGCTCTGTTGCTCGATACGACCCTTGATAAAAACCAACTCTCATTTGCTGAAACCATAAGGGATTCGGCAACGACACTGATTGACGTCATCGACGATCTTTTAGATATATCCAAGCTGGAAAGCGGCGATATACAGCTCTCACCAGCCCCCTTTTCTCTCTCGCGCCTTATCGATGCCTCCCTGGAGCGTCACGCAAAATCAGCGGCACGGAAACATCTTGAGATGGCGGCGATTGTTGATGGCGAGGTTCCCGCCTCGCTCATCGGCGATTCCGGTCGCCTCCAACAAACCATCGACCACCTTCTGTCCAACGCCATCAAGTTCACTCGGGCAGGATCAGTTTATCTACACGTCGAAAAAATTCTCCATGCCGACAACTCCACAATACTGCGGTTCACCGTGTCCGATACGGGGATAGGCATTTCCTCCGAGGATGGAGAAGCTCTGTTCGATCTGTTCGCCCCTATCGATTCGGACAGCGTCCGCCACTATGGCGGTTCGGGTCTCGGACTTTCCATCTGCAAACGGATCGTCGATCTCATGGGAGGAGACATCAGCGTCGAAAGCAGCCCAGGCAAAGGAAGCGTTATCAGCTTTACCGTGCCCTTGATGCTCCCCCCTAACGACCCGGGGCCCGATACGCCGCCTCTTTTCAAAGATGCAAGAGCATTGGTTATCGCTGGCACGGATTTCGAAAAAGAAATGCTATCCAGACAGCTTGGCTCTTGGGGAGCTGGAATCGCATTTTCAACGACCCCGGATGAGGCCGCAGAGGCTCTAGCGGAGATGGAAGAAAGTGAGACGCCTTACGATCTCGCTCTCATTCTCCCGAAAAAAGGCGCGACGGGAAGCGATATTGAATTCTGGAATCAACTGGCCAACGAGGTTGATGCGAAACTCCTCATTGCATTAGGAAACGGCATCACCGCCGATCAGATCAACGACACGGGGCTCATTCCTTTTGCTCGTCCACTTTGCGAACCGGAACTGTTCCGCAAGGTAACAGACGCGCTGAATCTGCAAACTCCAACATCTCACATGGGCCCGGACAACGACGACATTTCACTCTTTGAAACGGAAGAGGTCTATGATTTCAGGGTACTTGTGGTTGAGGACAACGAAATCAACCAACGAGTCGCTCAAGGATTTCTCTCCACACTGGGCATCGAGAGCGACCTTGTCGCCAACGGCAAAGAAGCCATTAAAGCTGTTACCGCCAAATCCTATGGTATGATCCTGATGGATGCAGAAATGCCTTTGATTGACGGAATCACAGCAACCAGTGTCATTCGCAGCATGGAAGGCGGCAGCCGCGACATTCCGATCATCGCCATGACCGCCCACGCAACGGCAAGCGACATTGACGAATGTCTTGCCGCTGGGATGAACGATACGCTGCCCAAGCCGATTGACCGGGGTGTCTTGCATGAATTGGTCAAAAAATGGGGCAAGGCAAAACCGCGCGATACAGCCGATGAAAAACTTTATCCGCCCCCAAACAAGACGGTCAAATCTTCACCGCATCCCGTCTTGGACGAACGTTCAATTGAGGAATTGAACGCCGCCCTGGGCGAACAAATTCTTGCAGATCTGATGACCGCCTACATCAAAGACACCCGCGTTCGCATACAAACGATTCGTGCCGCAAAAGAGAACCGTGACACGACAACTCTTGAGCAGGAAAGCCACAGCCTGCAAGGCGCTTCAGGGAATATGGGGATTGCCCGTGTGGCCTCCTGCGCCCGGGCCATTGTCGAAGCCTGCCGGGAAGGCGACCCCACCGACGGCATCGCCATGACCCCCATGCTGGAACGATATGTAACCGAGGCCCTGGACGAACTCGCCAAACGGGGCTTTAGTTAATCCTGCCCAGCAATCCAATCGCTCATTCCGTCAACGATCCGTTCGGCAGTCGCCTTATCGAGATCGAGCATGGTAAAGCGCTTGCCTTCCTTGATCCGCACCCGGATCATCGGCAAACCGCCTTCGTAAACGATATCCAAAAGCTCTACCTGCTTGCCCCATGGGGCGGCGATGATGTCTCGCGGGGTCATCGATTCAATTTCAGACACGCTCTATCCTTTCTAGAGCACGATCGACATAATCTGAATCGCTTTGCGATGCTGATTAAGTCGTGAATCGTCCTCTAAACTATTGAAAACGAGCAGATTCGCCCATTCATATTTGACCACGAAGAGGTTCAATATAAACAGGGTCTGCTCTAGGTCCAAACATCGGCCAGCGAAGTTCCAGCCGCACGGTCGAAATACCTTGCCCTGTATATCATGCGCACCTTGCCGCTTTCAGCATCGTCGTTAAAGCCCGAGCGGTCATGCAGTACGTTGTTACTAACCAGCCCCTGCCCCGGCGTCATTTTGTGTTTAAAGACATAAGGCGTATCGCTGTCCATGAACGCTTCAAGGCACGCAACTGCTTCTTTCAAAACGGGATCGTCCCGCCATATTACGTTTCGCGCCCGGCGCGTATAACGCATATGTAAGGTACCAAGCTCAGGATGGCACATAAAAACTGGCCCGGCCCGTTCGGGTCGTAGCTCCTCACCCTCGACAACGTTTTCAGGAATCGTCATTGCCTCGGGATGGTTCATCGCTTCGATAAAAGCCGGATTGGTCTCACGAAGATGGATATAGGCGATCTCATGATCCAACAACTGGTTCACACCGCCTTCCGCCGCATCACATCCGCAATGGAGCAGCAAACCGTAAATCTGTTGATCCAATGTGTTGTAGTAGCCATCCGTATGCCAATTGATGGCGCGATTGGTGTAAGGGATATAACGAGGCCTTTCCATCGCTTCGCCCGCCGCAACGTGCAGTGGCGTGATCCCATCGTCATCGGCCATAAGGTTCGAATCGAGGCGTTCCAGCCCGAACCGGCTACCGACTCGACGAATCGTCTTTTTTTCTACCTTGACGGTTTTTGCGGCATAAAGCGCCATATTTGTCCGACGCAGACGCGCAAGCAAAGCGTCCCGTTCGCTATCGCTCAAGGCCGCCGGGTCCTCAACCTCGACAACCAGTTCCCCGAGTGATTGGGGAGCCTGGTCTAGCTTCCAGTCGCGCCAGCGTTCATATAGGTCCGTTTGATCTATCGCAAATGGACCGAAAAGCCCCCCGATCTCATCCTGATTCTGTCTCACTTTTCCACCTCCCAACTTGATCAACCGTAGTATAAATAGACTACATGCTCTATTTTTATATTTAATTTCAATGCGTTAGATAAAATCTCTCATTGCAGAAAGAAAGCGGTAGATTTCCGCCCACATATTAGGATAAATTGATATACGAAAAAGGTAATACACGAAACCATGTGTTCGTAAAAAAGCTGAAAAAAAAGCAGTAGGAACACTGGATGGGGAGACGGTTTAACGGGAGGCGATGCGGGCTTCAACCAGCACGCTTTTCAACCGACGATCCAAACGGGAAAAACGTCGTCTCAGGCTTCGCGCCGGACGTCAAACGGGTGAAACCGCAAGCAGGAACACCGCGCGTTTTCCCGGGATTTTCCCCAATACTTGAGTTCACGCCGGATCGGTCCATGAGACAGGGGGCTGCTCCGGGCTAGGGTTTTAAGACTGTTTCATGGAGGAGGATCCATGGCCAAGAAGATGCCGGATACACCGCTTTTAGACCAATTGGAGGGCGGCCCTTGGCCGAGCTTCGTTACCGGCCTTAAGCGGCTCGCGGAAACCGACGACAAGCAATATGCGGGCATGATGAAAAGTCTGCTCGGCCAGCTCGAGCATTCTTACGAAACCCGTAAGGGATACTGGAAAGGCGGCACGGTCGGCGTCAAAGGCTACGGGGCGGGCATTATCGCCCGGTTCTCGGAAGTCGCTTCGGAGTATGCCGAATCGAAAGAATTCCATACCATCCGGATCATGCCCCCGGCCGGTATGCATTATAGTACCGACCTGTTGCGCAAGATGTGCGACATTTGGGAAGAGTACGGCTCCGGCCTGATCGCTTTCCATGGACAGTCGGGCGACATTATGTTCCAGGGCTGCACCACCGAAAACGTTCAGCCGGCGTTTGACGAATTAAACAAACTCGGTTTCGATCTCGGCGGTGCGGGCGCAGGCGTCCGAACCGGCATGAGCTGTGTCGGCGCTGCTCGCTGCGAGCAATCCTGCTTCGACGAATCCAAGGCCTATCAGATGGTCGTCAATGAATTGATCGACGACATCCACCGTCCGGCCCTTCCTTATAAAATGAAGTTCAAGTTCTCTGGGTGCGCCAATGACTGCGTCAATGCCACCCACCGGTCGGACTTCGCCGTTCTCGGCACCTGGAAAGACGACATGAAAGTCGATCAGCAGGCGTTTAAGGAAGAAGTTCAGCGCCGTGGTCGCAAGGAAGTCATCGATCAGGTCATTAACATGTGCCCGACCCGGGCCCTGAGCCTTAACGACGACGACTCCCTCGATGTCGACAACCAAAGTTGCGTACGCTGCATGCACTGCATCAACGTCATGACCAAGGCTCTGTCGCCGGGCGACGAACGTGGCGTAACCATTCTCTGCGGTGGTAAGCGGACCCTGAAGGTCGGCGACATGATGGGCATCAACATCGTCCCATTCATGCCGATGAACACCGAGGAAGACTACGAGAAACTCCGCGATTTCGCCGCCGAGGTCCTCGACTTCTTCGCCGAAAACGCTCTCGAACACGAGCGGTTGGGTGAATGTATCGACCGGATCGGGCTGCCCGCTTTCCTTGAGGCGCTCGACATTGAAATTTCGCCCAACATGATCTCGCATCCGCGTTCCAACTCCTTCGTCCGCATGGACGACTGGGATGAGGAAGTGGAAAAGTGGAACCAAAAGCAAGCCCCGGCGGCCGAATAGGCCCGGTGGACGCGTAAGATAAGACGTCTGGAGGAAAGAATGTCTGAAGAACACGTAACCATCGAACACGGCGTGCCGGATCCCATGCCCTACATGCACCCGGTTCTCAAAGAGAACTACGGTAATTGGGCTTGGCATGACCGCCCACGCGCCGGTGTTCTGCACCATGTTTCGAAAAGCGGAGCGGAGGTCTGGACCGTTAAAGCGGGCACCCAGCGGCAGATGGACGTTTATACCGTCCGTACGCTCTGCGACATCGGCGATGAACTGGCTGAAGGCCACGTTCGTTTCACGGCACGCTCCAACATCGAGTTCATGGTGTCGAGTGAAGATAAGGTCGCCCCGCTGCTCGAACGCCTGGAAGCCGAAGGTTTCCCCGTCGGCGGTACCGGCAACTCGGTTTCGATGATTTCTCACACCCAAGGCTGGCTGCACTGCGACATTCCGGGCACCGATGCCTCGGGCGTTGTGAAGTCGCTGATGGATGAGCTCTATGACGAGTTCAAAGCCGAAGAGATGCCCAACCGGGTCAAGATCACTACGTCCTGCTGCCAAATCAACTGCGGCGGCCAAGGCGACATCGCGATCAACGTCCAGCATACCAAGCCGCCTAAGATCGCCCACGATCTGGTGTCCAACGTGTGCGAACGCCCGTCTGTGGTTGCCCGTTGTCCCGCTGCGGCTATTCGTCCGGCGCTGGTTGACGGCAAGCCCAGCCTGGAAGTGGACGAAAAGAAATGCATCTGCTGCGGCGCTTGTTATCCGCCGTGTCCGCCGATGCAAATCAACGATCCGGAACACTCCAAAATCGCCATTTGGGTCGGCGGGAAGCACTCCTCGACCCGTTCCAAGCCGAGCTTCCATAAGTTGGTTGCTGCAGGCCTGCCCAACAACGCTCCGCGTTGGCCGGAAGTAGGCGAAACGGTGAAGAATATTCTTCGGGCCTACAAAGAGGACGCACGGGCCTGGGAACGTATGGGCGAATGGATCGACCGCATCGGCTGGCCCCGGTTCTTCGAGCTGACCGGTCTGCCGTTCACCAAGTACCATATCGACGACTGGAAGAACGCCCGTTCGAGCCTCAACACCTCGGCTCAGGTGCGGTTCTAAGAAGTCTAAGAAACGATATAAAACAATACGTTAGAGGACGTCCAAACCAATGAAGTTTTCACTACTGGTTAACGAGGGGCCTTATACCCACCAGGCGGCTGACACGGCGTACCAATTCGCCAAGGCAGCCGTCGCCAAGGGTCACGATGTCCTTCGTATTTTCTTCTATTACGACGGCGTCAACAACGCCAACAAGCTCTGTGAGCCCCAGCGGGATGACCGCAACCTCATGGAACTGTTCGGCGCCTTGGCCAAAGAGAACAACATCGACCTTGTCGTTTGCGTTGCAGCCGGTTTGCGGCGCGGCATTAAGGACGAAATTCTCGCCGACGGCTTCCGGATTTCTGGCCTCGGTCAGTTGATCGAAGCCGGTATCGCGGCCGACCGCCTGATTACTTTTGGCGACTAACGCTTTCGTAAGGAGAAGAAAATGGAAGAAGATCTTTTCGATACCGAAGGCGTAATCAAGAAATTCGCCTTTGTGAACCGCAAGGCCCCTTATGGCACCATCTATGCGCTCGAAGTGCTGGAAACCGTGCTCATTTCGGCGGCTTTCGACCAGGACGTCAGCGTTGTCTTCATGGACGACGGCGTCTACCAGCTTAAGAAAGATGTCGATACCGACGGCATCGGCATGAAGAACTTCTCGAAGACCTATCGGGCCCTCGAAGGCTACGATATCGAGAAGCTCTACGTGGATAAAGAGTCCATGGAAGCCCGTGGCCTCACCGAAGACGACCTGATCACCGACGTTGAAGTCCTGACCGCCGCCGAGATTTCCAAAATTCTCGACGACCAGGACTGCGTGGTCAGCGGATAAGAGCGGAGGAAAGAAAGACATGCTGCATATCGTCAACAAATCTCCGTTCGAGCGGAACGCCCTGGAAGCCTGCCTCGGTCATGCCGAAAAAGGCTCCTCTGTCCTGCTGATTGAGGACGGCGTCTACGCCGCTCAGGCCGGTACGGCGAAATCCGACATGGTGACCGGCAAAGCCGGCGACCTGGAGTTTTACGTCCTTAAAGAAGACCTGGCCGCCCGCGGCATTGCCGAAGATCGGCTGTCCAACGGCATCAAGGTGGTCGATTACGGCGGGTTCGTCGACTTGACCATCGAAAAGGGACCGACAAACTCCTGGATGTAAATTTAGTTGCTTCCGCAAATGGAAGCGGAACCTGACGAACCTTTGGGAAAGTGGAGAACGAGAAATGGCTTTTGAAGTGAATGGCACGACCATCGAAACCGATGAAGAAGGCTACCTGACCGACCTCAGCCAGTGGTCCGAAGACGTGGCGCTGGCTCTGGCCGAGTCCGAAGAAGTCGAGATGACCGACGAACATTGGGAAGTGGTCAACTTCCTGCGTGAATACTACGAAGAATATCAGATCGCTCCGGCCATCCGCGTGCTGGTCAAGGCCGTGAAGAAAAAACTCGGCGCCGACAAGGGCAGCAACAAGTACCTGTACGAGTTGTTCCCCTACGGTCCGGCTAAGCAAGCCTGTAAGATTGCTGGTCTGCCTAAGCCGACCGGTTGCGTCTAAGCTGCACATTCCCATGAGCGGGGGAGCGCGTCTCCCCTGCCCAATGGGCCCTTCTTTCGAGGAACTGGAACGAAAATGTCGCTCCTTACGACTCTATATGCGCTCGGATTCTATCTAGCGACGGCCATTTTGGTCCTCGGGTTGATCGCCAAGATCACCCAATACTCCAAGACGCCTGCGCCTTTGAAAATCCCCCTGACCCCCGCTCCACTTACCAAAAGTGGTGTGGCCTACAGGCTGGCGCGTGAGGTCTTGCTCTTCGAAAGTCTGTTCAAATCCAACAAATGGATTTGGATTTTCAGCGCCATGTTCCATGCGGGTATGGCCCTTGCCCTGCTACGGCACCTGCGGTATTTCACCGAGCCTGTCTGGGACTGGGTAGTGCTGGTACAGCCGTTCGGCATTTATGCGGGCATGGTTATGGTGGTCGGCCTTCTGGGCCTCTGGGCGCGACGCTTCCTGGTTGATCGCGTCCGCTACATCAGCGGCCTTTCCGATCACCTGATGCTGCTGATCCTGGTGATGATCGGGGTAAGCGGCCTAATGATGAAATTTGTCGCTCACACCGACATCGTGGCCGTTAAGGCCTTCATGCTGGGCTTGATGTACTTCGACTGGCAACCCCTGCCAACCGATACGCCGCTGCTGGTCCATCTGGGGCTGGTCATGCTGCTGATGGTGCTTTTCCCGTTCAGCAAACTGCTTCATGCGCCGGGCATTTTCTTCAGCCCGACCCGCAACCAAACCGACACACCTCGCGAACAGCGCCACGTCGCCCCCTGGGCCGAACCGATGGACGCCCGCAGAGATGCCCAAATGGGCCAGGCGGAGGGATAGGACAGATGGCCAAGACAGAATACGATATCCCGCCGTTCCGGGAATTCGCCGAAACACCGGCGATCAAAGAAGACAGCATGGCTCACTTGAGCCCTTTCATCGCCAAGCCCAATCATCAGGAAGACCTGGGGTTCCCAGGTGAACTGGTGGATGACTGGGAACGCAAGGCTGTTGACAAGCTGGGTGAGCTGCTAAAGAAATACCGCTCCCTACAGGTTTATCTGGATGCCTGCGTCAAGTGCGGCGCCTGCACCGATAAGTGCCACTACTATATCGGCACTCAGGATCCCAAGAACATGCCCGTGGCGCGCCAGGATCTGCTGCGCAGCCTCTACCGCAAACACTTTACCCTCGGCGGCAAGCTCGCCCCCGGTCTGGTCGGCGCCAAAGAGATGGACAAGGCCATGCTGGATGAGTGGTACAGCTACTACCACCAGTGTTCCCAGTGTCGCCGCTGTTCGGTTTTCTGCCCTTACGGCATCGATACCGCCGAAATTTCCATGGCCGCCCGCGAGATCATGGATCACATTGGTGTCGGGCAGAAATACTGCAACGAAATTCTCGGTAAGGTTCACAAGATCGGTAATAACCTCGGCCTGCCGGAAGCGGCGCTGAAGGATACCCTCCTGGATCTGGAAGAAGAAGTCGAAGAAGATACCGGCTTCGCGGTCAAGTATCCGGTCGATGTGCATGGCGCAGACGTCCTGCTGGTTACGCCCAGCGCCGACTTCTTCGCCGAACCGCATATCGACGGCCTGATCGGCTACGGAAAGGTATTCCACCAAGCCGGCATCAGTTGGACGACCAGTTCCTACGCCTCCGAAGCAGCCAACTTCGCCATGTTCATCGGGTCCTACGACCAGATGCACTTGGTTGCCAACCGCATCCGTAAGGCCGCCCTCGATTTAGGCGTCAAACGGATCGTCTTTGGCGAATGCGGCCATGCTTGGCGTGTTGCTTACAGCTTCCTCAACACCCTGGCCGGTCCCTGGGACTTCCTCGATCCGAAATATCCGGTGCCGCAGCATATCTGCGAGTTCACTAGCGATATGATCGACCGCGATGCGATTAAGCTCGATAAAGAAGCCAACGACCACATGACGATTACCATGCACGACTCCTGCAACGTTGCGCGGGCGTCACGTATGGGAGACACCCCGGGCGGCCAGTTTGAATTGCCGCGCAAAATCATCCGGGCGACGACCAACAACTTCGTTGAAATGCACCCCGACACCACACATGAAAAGACTTTCTGCTGTGGCGGTGGCGGCGGCCTTCTGACCGACGATTTGATGGAACTTCGCACCAAAGGGGCCCTGCCCCGCATGGAGGCGTTGAAAGACGTGGTCGATAACCACGGCGTGACCAACATGGTCGCCATCTGCGCCATCTGTAAAAGCCAATTTTCGAAAACCTTGCCGCAGTACGGTTTCGGCATGGACATGATCATCAGCCTGCATCAACTGGTTAGCGACGCGATCCAGTTGGGCACGAAGGAATAATAGAGACGGGATAGAAATGATGACGGAAACAGCCCTGACCTTTCGCCGTTACGAAGAAGGAGACAAAGACTGGGACGATCTCCAGGATAAAGTCATTGTCGCCGACTCCTCCTACAAGTGCCCGACCTACGTGCACCGGACTCCGCCCTGTCAAGGGGGCTGTCCATCGGGTCACGACATTCGCGGCTGGCTGGCGATTGCCCGCGGCCAGGTAAAACCCGAAGGTGACACGCCCTGGCAGGAACTGGCGTTCCGTCGGATGACCGAGGCCAACCCCTTCCCCGCCGTTATGGGCCGGGTTTGCCCCGCTCCTTGCGAAGACGGCTGTAACCGCAACGAAGTGGACGATCACGTCGGCATCAACGCGGTTGAGCACTACGTGGGCGACTGGGCCATTGAAAACGGCCTCAGCTTCCCGAAACCGGAAAAGGAAACCGGTAAAAAAGTCGCCGTCATCGGCGGCGGGCCGGGCGGGCTTTCCGCGGCCTATCATCTGCGCCGGGCCGGTCATTCGGTTACGGTTTTCGACGATCACGAGCAGTTGGGCGGCATGATGCGCTACGGCATCCCCGGTTTCCGGACCCCGCGCCACGTGCTGGACGCTGAAATCAAGCGCATTGTCGATATGGGCATCGAAGTTAAACTCAATACCCGGGTTGGCAAAAATGTTTCCATGGACGACATGGAAAGCACCTACGATGCGATTTTCTGGGCCCTGGGCGCCAAAAGCGGCAAGCCCCTGCCCATTCCCGGCGCCGAAGCGCCCAACATGATCACCGGCGTCGATTTCCTCGACGCCTTTAACCAGGGTCGTCTGCAACATGTGACCGGCAAAGTCATCGTTATCGGCGGCGGCGACACCTCGGTTGACGTGGCTACCGTGGCGCGGCGCCTGGGGCATATCACCCATTCGCACACCAAGGATCACCATGTTGAAGATGTCGTTCTCGGCAACGTGGCCCACGACGTGGCTTCGGCCGTCAACCGTCAAGGCTGCGACGTGACCCTTACCTCGCTGTTCCCCATGGGCCAGATGTTTGCTTCCGACCGTGAAGTGGAAGATGCGCTGCATGAAGGCGTAGCCATCCAGGGCGGCGTCATGCCAACCAAGGTCCGTCTCGACGACAACGGTCGGGCCATCGGCCTCGAGATGTGCCAATGCACCATGAACGGCATGAAACCGGAACCGGTCGAAGGCTCCGAGTACTTCCTCGAAGCGGAACTGATCGTCGCGGCCATCGGCCAATCGGTTGATTTCAGCGGATTGGAGAAACTCGACGGAGGCAACGGCTTCATTAAGGCCGACAAACACTTCAAGGTCGCCGATCTGGACAAACATTTTGCTGGCGGCGACGTGCTTCGTCCGCACCTGCTGACCACAGCCATCGGCCACGGCCGGATTGCTTCCTTGGCCATCGAGCAGTATATGGAAAACCCCGAGCTGCCCCGGCGCCCCAAGGTTGACGTTCACCACTTCAGACTGCTCAACGAACTGCGCGAAGCAGGCAAGGAGCCGGAAGCCTATCACCACGAACAGAGCTGGGGCACGGATTCGTCCAAATTCGCGGTCCACAACTACGAAGACCGTGGCCCTAACGAAATTGTTCCCCACGATGAACTGTTTAAGGGGCACTTCAAATATCATGGCCGCAACAATCGCGTAGAAGGCAAGGTTGACGCCGACAAGGTGATCGGCAACTTCGACGAACGCCTTCAGGGCTTCACCGAAGAGCAGGCCATCGACGAGGGCAAGCGCTGCATGAGCTGCGGCATGTGCTTCGAGTGTGACAGCTGTGTGGTCTTCTGTCCGCAGGACGCGGTCTATCGCGTCAAAAAAGACGAGCGTTCCTGGGGTCGTTATGTGGATACCGACTACACCAAATGCGTCGGCTGCCACATCTGCCGCGATGTCTGCCCCACCGGCTACATTCAAATGGGTCTCGGGGAGTAAGGAACCATGGCGCGCTTCGGGTTTATCCTGATCCTCACCGGATTTTTGATGACGGCTTTGGGCTCCCTGCCCGCAGTCGCCGACGGCGTGCCTGTTCCCACCCTGGCTAAACCTTTGGGCGAACAGTGCGTCGAACCAAAGGATTTCATGCGCCGCAACCACATGGACCTGCTGAAACACCAGCGGGACGAAACCATGCGGGAAGGCATCCGGGGCAAAAAATATTCCTGGAAAGGCTGCGTTGAGTGTCATGCGGCGACGCATCCGAAAATCGCCGAAGGCAAGATTCGCACGCTCTATCCATTCTGCGCTCAGTGCCATCACTACGCGGCTGTCAAGATTGATTGTGTGTCCTGCCATTCGCCGGTCGCCCAAGGCAATGAACCGATGAAATTTTCGACAATGGAAGAAGAGGAAGCCCAGAAACTGCTCTCTATGATGAAGGGGCACCTGGGCGAGGAGGCTTCGCAATGAGTGACGAAACCCTCCACAACGATGCACGCCGCCGTTTCCTGGGAGGTCTCGCCGCCATGTCGGGCCTCGCCCTTGCGCCGGGTGTAACGTTGATCTCCCCGGCCCGCGCCGAAGGAGCCAGTTCGGACGTTCGCTGGGGCATGCTTATTGATATCAACAAGTGTCAAAGCGACTGCGACAACTGCATTGGCGCTTGCGCTGCCGAGAACGGCCTAAAAAGCCATGGTCGACCGACTACGGACCCTCAGTGGATCCGCAAGGTCTCGGTCAAAGACCCCAGCAGCGGCAACGAAAAATCTCTACCGGTCATGTGCCAGCACTGCGCCAATCCGCCCTGCGCCGATGTTTGCCCGACGGGCGCATCGTTCAAACGGGCCGACGGCGTCGTGTTGGTTGATCGTCACATCTGCATCGGCTGTCGCTATTGCATGATGGCCTGCCCCTACAAGGCGCGGAGCTTCGTTCACGAAGATATTAAAGGTCAAAAGCCTCATATGCCGCGCGGCAAGGGTACGGTGGAATCCTGCACCCTCTGCGTCCATCGGATTGACGAGGGACGTCTCCCGGCCTGCGTAGAAAGCTGTGAGACCGGCGCCATGGTGTTTGGCGATCTCAACGACCCGAACAGCGGTATTTCCCAGGCTGTGGCGAAATACGGCGCGACTCGAATTAGAGCCGACCTGGGCCTCGATCCCGGCGTCATGTATCAGGGGATTTAAGGTATGAAACCCATGCGGATGCTTGAAATCGAAGGAAATAGCAGCGGCTGGTGGGGTCTCATCGGCCTGTTCGGTTTGCTGATCCTGATCGCCCTCGGCTCGGTGTATTACATGGAGCACAACGGCCACTGGGTAACCGGTATGTCCAACCAAGTCGTTTGGGGCACGCCGCACGTCTTTGCCGTTTTCCTTATCGTCGCCGCCTCGGGCGCGCTCAACGTGGCCTCCATCGCTTCCGTATTCGGCAAGCCAATGTATAAGCCTCTCAGCCCTTTATCGGCCTTACTGGCCCTGGCTTTGTTGGCGGGTGGTTTGGCCGTTTTGGTGCTCGACCTCGGTCGTCCAGACCGGTTGATCGTCGCCATGACACACTACAATTTCAAATCCATCTTCGCCTGGAACATCTACCTCTACACCGGCTTCTTCGCCATTGTCGGGGTTTACCTCTGGTTCCTGCTTGAGCGAAAGATGAACAAGCACTCCAGCAAGGTCGGCATCTTCGCTTTCCTCTGGCGGTTGGCCCTAACGACTGGCACAGGCTCGATTTTTGGCTTCCTGGTCGCCCGGCAGGCATACGATGCGGCCATTATGGCTCCCATGTTTATCGTCATGAGCTTTGCGTACGGCCTAGCCTTTTATCTGCTGGTTCTTATGGCACTCTACAGCTGGACCGGCCGTGACCTTGGCGACTTCGTCATCGACAAGCTGCGCGGTCTCTTGGTGGTTTTCATCGCCGGTGCGCTCTACATGGCGGTGGTTCAGCATCTGACCAACCTCTATGCCACCGAGCACCATGCGGTAGAACGGTTCATTCTGCTCGAGGGCGGCATCTACACCACGGCTTTCTGGATCGGTCAGGTTCTGCTCGGTGCGCTTTTCCCGATTTTCCTGCTGCTCTATCCGGGTACCCGTAATTCCCGTCAAGCTCTCGGCTTGGCCTGCCTACTGGTTATTCTCGGCGGCTTGGCGCAGATGTACGTCACCATCATTGGCGGACAGGCCTTCCCGTTGGTGTTGTTCCCCGGCATGGAGGTAAGCTCCAGCTTCTTCGACGGCCAAGTGGCTTCCTACACCCCAAGCACCCCCGAAGTGGGCCTGGGGATCGGCGGTATTGCTATCACCCTACTGTTGGTGACAGTCGGCGTGAAATTTCTCAAATTCACCCCAGAAACCCTGGGCGACGAAGCCATGGACCCGCATTATAAAGCGGAATAGAAAAACAGTTTAGAATCATGCTGGAAATGCGGCCAGAGAGGGTTAAAATCCCCCTCCGGCCGCATTTTTCATTTTGAGGACAGAAGACAAGATGACCGAAGAACACCCTTTCGCCCAATATGTCCGCATCATCGGCAAAGGCCCGCATTTGTCGCGCCCTTTGACCCGCGAAGAAACTCAAGACGCGGTCCGTATGATCATGCAGGGCGAGGTCGAGCCCATCCAACTAGGCGCTTTTCTCTGCCTGTTGCGGGTCCGGACCGAAGTGCCTGAAGAGGCCGCCGGTTTCATTGATGCAGTGCGAGAGACCCTTGATGTGTCCGAAGAGGTGAAGGTCGATCTCGACTGGCCGAGCTATGCGGGGAAGAAACGTCAGCTTCCCTGGTTTATTCTTTCCGCTCTGCTTTTGGCGGGCAACGGTATCAAGGTTTTCATGCATGGCGCGGAAGGACATACGCCGGGCCGGATATATGCCCGTGACGTGATGAAGCTCTTCAATATTGAAGAGGCGAAAACCTTTGCCGAAGCCGCCAAGCATATGGAGGCCCGCAACTTCGCTTTTATGCCGCTTGAATACCTCTCTCCACGACTCAATGAAATCATGGCCCTGAAATCGGTGCTTGGTCTGCGTTCTCCGGTCAATACCTTCGCCCGGATGCTCAACCCCTTTAAAGCACCTTGCGAAATTCAGGGGATTTTCCATCCCAACTATAAAGACGTCCACCGGGGCGGCGGGAAACTTCTCGGCCAACCGCACATCGCCGTACTCAAGGGTGAAGGCGGCGAGGCCGAACGACGGCCCGCCAAGCCAGCCCAAGTTCAATGGCTCAACGAAGGCAAAATCAGCGAAGAAGAGTGGCCCCCAATGATCGACGAGGCCGACGCCGCCCACGATGAGGAAATGAACCCCGACCATCTGGCCGCTCTCTGGACCGGCACGAGGGACAGCATCTATGGTGAAGCCGCCGTAATTGGCACGGCAGCCGTGGCGCTCAAATTACTGGGTAAGGTTGAAACCATCGACGTCGCCCAGGCTCTAGCGGCGACCATGTGGGCTGAGCGAGACAAAGGCCTTCTCGCCTGATGGCCCACCTTCTGATTTCCGCCGCCCACAAATCGTCGGGCAAAACAACGGTTTCCCTCGGCCTCTGCCGGGCACTAAAGCGTAAAGGGTTGGCGGTTCAGCCCTTCAAAAAAGGGCCGGACTATATCGATCCCATGTGGCTTGAGGCCGCCTCTGGGCGGGCCTGTCGCAACCTCGACTACTACACCATGACCGAGGAAGAGATCGCCACCTGCTTCGCCGTCCATAGCAAAGACGCCGATATTTCGATTATCGAAGGGAATAAAGGGCTCTACGACGGCTTGCACCTAGACGGCTCAAATTCCAATGCCGCCTTGGCCAAGATGCTCGGTGCGCCGGTGGTGCTGGTCATTGACGCCAGAGGCATGACCCGAGGCATCGCCCCCTTGATCCTCGGCTATCAAGCCTTTGAGCCGGACATCAATATCGCCGGCGTTATCCTCAATAAAATCGGCGGACGGCGTCATGAAGCAAAGCTGCGCTCGATCATCGAACATTATACCGATGTGCCTCTGGTCGGCGCGGTGCAGCGCTCACCGGACATGGAAATCCTCGAGCGCCACCTGGGGTTGGTGCCAAGCAACGAAGAAGGCCAGTCGGACACCTTGATTGATAGCATCGCCGACGGGTTGCAAAACCAGGTAGACTTGGACACCCTCATCTCTATCGGGCAAAAAGGCCGGTTTGAAATACCATCCACCATACCTACGGTTTCCAAGCAACCGGGAACACCGCTCAAAGTGGGGATCGCCCGTGATTCGTCTTTTGGGTTCTATTATGCAGGCGATCTGGAGGCCTTGAGCGCTGCCGGAGCGGAGTTGGTGCCCATCGACACGATGCACGACCAAACGCTGCCGGAGCTTGACGGTTTATTCATCGGGGGCGGCTTTCCCGAAACGCATGCCATCGCACTCGAGGGCAATGCCGCTCTGCGTCACGCCATTCACGAGGCGGTTGAAGGCGGCCTCCCCACCTATGCGGAATGCGGCGGCCTCATGTATCTCTGCCGGACCCTCACTTGGGACGGTGTCGCCTGCGAGATGACCGGCGTGATCCCGGCTGACGTAACCCTGCACGAAAGCCCTCAGGGGCGCGGATACGTCCGTCTCAAGGAAACCGGCGAGGCTCCCTGGCCTGGACTCGGCGGAAAAGGGGGGGAAGGCTTCGAATTCCCGGCTCACGAGTTCCATTACTCGCGTTTAGAGAATCTGCCAAGCGATACGGTTTTCGCCTATGAAGTCACACGCGGCACAGGAATCGACGGAAAGCACGACGGCATTGTTTACAAGAACATGCTGGCAAGCTATTCCCATCTCCGGGATGCGGAAAGTCATCATTGGGCCGGACGGTTCATGGCGCTGGTCCGCTCTCACAAAGAACGATCAACCTGAAAAAAAACGCGTGAAAGAGGCCATGGCCGGACGTATTTATCTTATCGGAGCGGGACCGGGCGACCCGGAACTGCTGACCGCCAAAGGCCATCGCATCCTTTCCTCCTGCGATGCGGTTTTTTATGACAAGAGCGTTTCCGCGCCCATTCTTAAACTCGCACCAAAAGCCGCCAAACGCATCTCGCTTGAGGGACTGAACCGTCCGGAAGCCGCCGATTCCGTCACTGAGATGGCTGAACACGCTCAAACCATAGCTATTCTCAAGGCGGGCGATGCTTTTTCCTTTGGCGACCTGAGCGCCGAAGCAATGGCATTGAGCGAGCGAGGTATGACCTTCGATATCATTCCCGGCATAAGCATTCCGGCCGGTCTCGGCGCAGCAGCTGGTCTGCCGCTGACTCATAGGGGCGACGCGCGGGGAGTTCGGTTCCTGCGCCTGGAAAGCGAATTCGGCAATCTCGATTGGGAAGGTATGGCCGACCCGGAATGCTCCCTGGCGGTTTACGGTGAATTGAATCGGCTTGACGAGTTTGCCCAAAATCTCCTCAATGCAGGTCTATCGAAGAATATGCCCGCAGCCTTGTTCGAGGATGATCCCCGCTCACGACGGACAACCCTTTGGATGCTTGCCCAGCGCGGCGCTAGCAAGAGGACCCGTCTGGCGGTTATCGGCAAGGTCGCAAATGTCGCAGAAATTCTGGAAAGCTACATTCCGCTGAAAGACAGCTGATCCATGTCCTCCCCTCTCCCCGACTCCCTCAAGGAAGCATTTGCCCAAACCACGCTGGTTCTGGCCGGGCATGGGTCGAGTCGGCACCCTGGGGGGGCCAAAGCCGTTCTGTCCCATGCCGAGGCCTTAGAGAAAATGGGCCTCTTCAAGAAGGTTTTAAGCGCCTTTTGGAAAGAACCGCCTTTTCTAAAAGATCTGCGGGACCGGATTGGGGATGAAAAGGCCTACATCGTGCCGGTTCTGGCGAGCCAGGGACAGATCACCGAAACGGTCTTTCCCCGCGAATTGGGCCTGACGGATAACAAATCGGATAACTTTGTCCTTTGCGCTCCCGTCGGCATCCATCCGAAAATCTCCCAATCGGTCGCCGAACGCGCCTTGGCATTAAGCCAAACACTTGCCATCAAGCCCTCGGAAACCTCGCTTATTTTAGTCGGCCATGGGAGCGGCAGCGGCCATCCCGGATCGGCACTACAAACCGAAGCGGTGGCCAATCACGCCCTCAAGCACGGTGCGTTCAAAGAGGTTAAAACGGCATTTCTGGAACAAGCTCCACGGATCGAAGACTGGGCGGCGGAAACCACCGGTCGAAACGTCATCGTCATTCCCTTCATGATCTCAGGCGGTCTTCACGCCGCCCAGGATATCCCGGAAATTCTCGGCTTCGACCCGACTTCAACCGACATCCAGGCACTTTCGGAAAACGCCGAAACGGCGGGACCGCTCAAAGCCGAGGGCCGCACCCTCTGGCTCACCCGCCCCGTCGGTTCCGAGCCCTTCATGGTCGATTTGATTATCGATCAGGTGATTTCGGCGTTTAACTAAGCGCCGTCTCCCGGCAGGTCGCGCTCCAACGCTCGGCAAAGCAGCATATAGAGCTTGCCCACGTCGGCCGTGAGGAAGGTGCCGCCAAGCGTACCGCCATGGTCGCTTTCCGCGGCTCGGCGTAAAAGATCATCGAACTGGGCGATAAATCGGTTGGTATAATCGCGGAAGTCGCTGTCCTGCTCGTATTTATGCTTAATGTTGGGCAGCTTGCTGCGGTCTCGGTAGCCGACGATCTTACGCACGAAGACGCCTTTATCGCCTTTGGTATACCGCTTCCAATCATCCTCGGTAATGGCGATTTCCATAATCCGCGTAATATCCACGGCGATGGACTGGAGGCTTTCCTGGATAAGCGTTGCAGTCCGCAAAAAGTCTTCACCTGCGATCCTGTCATGGTGCTCCTTGAGCGCTTCGGTGAGCCGCGCCGCATCGCGCGAGGCCGACGCTAATTCTAGGTTCTGACGTCCAAGAACCTTGGTCAGTTCGCCGCCCTGAACCGAAACCGTATTGGCTGCACGAGACAATTCGTCGGTGGTATGCCGGACCGAGCGGTCCCAGGCCTGGACCTTGCCAATGGCCTTATCGGAAATTCCATCCACTTCACTACTACGTAGCGCCAGAAGGTCGCTCAAGGCGTTAACCCGGTTAATCGCCGCCTCGAAAGTGCTCGACAGATGCTCCATGTGTTGCTTGACCGCATCGCCCGCCGTATCGAGGCGCGAGGCGATCCGTTCGCTCTTCTCACTGGCCTCCTCGGCCTTGGCATCCATAATCTCACCTGTTTGCTTGAACCGGGCCGCCGTGCGTTCGGAAATGGCCATGGCTTCCTGAGCCCGTTCGCCGAGAGCATCACCCACTTCTTCAAGACGAGCAACCGCATGGTTGGAGAGTGTTGAGAGTTCTTCCGACTTGCCCGAAAGACGGCTTGCCACCTCGGCCACCCTGGCCGCCGTATGGTCGGTGCCTTCGGCAAATTCATCCATCCGTTCACGCAGCACCGTTCCGGCATCGTTCAAGTGGCCGATGGTTCGCTGGGAGGCTACTTTGAGTTCGGCCAGATTGGCATTGAGCGCAACAGAAACGGCCTCGGCCTTGGCCGAAGCATATTCGGCCGCAGTCGACATATCCTGGGTCTGACGTTGCAAGCCGTCGGTGGTCAGTGAAATCAGCTTGGCTGCCCGGTCGACCGCCATGGACATTTCCCGCGACCGCTTGTTCAACACGTCGCTGGCCTTAGCGAGTTCCTCGGTCGCCGTATCGCCTGCTGCGGCCATAGCTCCGGTTTCTTCGCGCAGGAGATCGCCAAAGGAGCGCACATGGGCCCGGGCATCCTGAGCCGCCATGGTGATTTCCGCCACCCGTTCGCTCAGCATACCACCGATATTGCGCAGCCGTTCTTCGGTACGGTCCGCCGCCCCATGCATCTCGGAGACCCTCTCGCCGATGGCGTCACCGACATCGCTTAAGCGCGCCGCCGCATGACCGGACGCCACCGCCGCTTCTTGGGAATGACGCAGGATACGGTCGCTCATGTCAGAAAGGTTACCCTGGGCATCATGAGCCACGGCCGCCAGCTCACGCGATCTTTCGCCCAATTCCTGCTGGACCCGCCCAATATCGCCGACGGCCTGATCGGAAGTATGGCCCAGTTCCAAACCACGCTGTTCAAGCGTCAGAGAGGTTTCGGAGAGACTCTTAATGGCGCTCTCGGCAACTTCCAGCAGAGCTTCAGAGCGCGCTGCCAATTGTTCGCCCACCGCCTCAACCTTTTCGCTGGCAACCCCTGATGCCGTATCGATTTCCTGGGACTGGCGACGCATGGCATCACCCACCAGGCCGATCAAAGTCGCGGCCCGCTCGGCGGTGATTTTCATATCAGCCGCATTACGGTTGAGAACATCGGACGCCTGCTCCACATGAGCTACAGCCTCTTCGCTGGCCCCGGTTACCGTACCGGCTTCTTCGCTCAAACGGCGAACGACACCATCGAGACGAATTACGGCGTTTTCAGAAACACTGGAAAGCTGCTCGGAACGCTCTCGCAGCAAAGTACTGATCCCTTCCAAGCGGCCAGCCGATTTCTCCGCCACGTCACCCAGATAAGCGCTTTGACCCTGCATTCCCTTGCTCACATCGTCGATCTTGGCCAGCGCCTGATCGCCGCTACGCATCATACGGGACGTTTCTTCCTGAAGTCTGATGCCCATCTCGGAAAGTTCAGCGGCGGCCCCTTTTCCAGCATCTTCCATGCTTACGACCCGCGCTGAAACCACGTCACCAAGCTCTTCCAGTCGGCCGACGGCCGTATCAGAGGCATCATTCATGCGCCAAAGCTCACCACGCAGATGATCGCTCTTGGTCTGCACATCATCGGTAATTCGGTTCAGAACCGTCAATTTATGCTCCAGCGCTTCGGTAGCGCTGTCAATCTTGGCAACCCCCGTCTCAGCAGCCACCGTCACCGCCTGGGTGCATTTATCGAGAGTTTCTGTCGTTGTCTTGATATCTCCTTGCGCCTGAGCGGAAGTCTCGCTCACCATGTCGGCGCTGCCTTTCAGGGCCGTCGTCGCATCTTCAAGGTGCATCGTCGAGAGGTCGGTCAGACGGCTCAAATCGTCCGACCGACGGTGCAGATCTTCCGCCGCCGTATCGATCAGACTGCTGGATTTTTCTGCAACCTGTTCAAGAGACGACGAACTATCAAGCAGGGCTTCATCAACCAGCGCCACCCGCTCCAAGGTTGCTCTGGCAATCCGTTCAAGGACCGTCGAACTTGCCGCCAGAGCTTTATTGATTTCCGCCGTCTTGTCGGAGGTCTTGTCTGAGGCGGCGTATACGTCATCACGCTGCCTGACGAACATATCGTTAACATTCTGAAGATGCTGGACGGCTTCCTGCGATGCGGCAATCAGGCTTTGGGCTTCGGCACGCAGACTCTCGTTGATCGTCTTGACCCGCTCGGAGACCGTATCCGACGTGGTCGTCAGGTGGCGGCTCTGCTGACCCAGGTCCACTTCGATCTGCGAAGTCTGGGCGGCAACCAACTTGGCGATCTTGGTCAGGTCTTCGGCTTGGCGCTTGAGGGTTTCACCCATTAATTCCGCCTGCACAGCCGCCCGGTCGGTGCGCTGGCTCAACTCTTCACCATGACTGCGCATCAATTCCGCCCCGGATTTCACATGCTCCACAGCGGTTTCCGAGGTTTTTAGCATATTCGACGAGCGCTCTGCGAGCAGCGCATCCACTTTTTCGGCTTTCAGCGCCACCTCGCTGGAAACGCCATCGAGCGCCTCGGTACGGTCGCGAAGATTGTCCGCCGTATCGCGGGCGCGAGCAGCAGCGTCATCGGCTGCCGCCATAAGCTCCTCGCCCCGGACTTTTAGCAACTCGGCAATGCTTTCGGTGCGCGAAGAAGCCTGTTCGGAAACGGTGATCAGATCGTGTGACTGGTGGTGCAGAACATTGCCCGCCTCCCGCGCCCGCGCGATAGCCCGGTCGGAAACTTGGACCAAATCTTCAGCCTGGCGTTTCAAGACCTCGCTGGCCTCACGGCTTTTAATATTCGCCTCTTCGGTAATGCGGGTCAGTTCATCGGAGCGTTGACGGATCATCGCATCGATACTGACCGCCCGCCGGGCGGCGTCCTCGGAAGCATTGGTCAGGTCGCGCGCCTGTTGACGGAGAGCCTCAGTCATTTCATTGACCCGCTCGACCGCACCGGAGGCCGGATAAACCAGTTTTTCCAAATACCACTTGAGCGCTGCGGCTTCCTGCTGCATTTGCCTGCCGCGCTCAAGATAGGAAACAACGAGCCACAACAAAGCCAAAGGCGTCACAATTCCGGCTGCCAATCCGCCGATCTCATGAGGAAAGACCTGGCTAAACGTTTCCCAACCGAAATTCTGCTCAATGTAGGTATAAGACGCAAACAGCCAAAGAGCGCTTAAAATCAGTGCGGCAACCGAAAGCAACCGATACCGCGCCCAAAAAGGCATTTTCCAGCGCTCGGGTGCAATAAGCAGGTCTTCAGGCCTTATGGAGGGCAATTCATTGGCTTGAAAATCACGGGGCGCTGCCTGCCCTTGCCCGCGTTTGGGCATTTCACGCACTGACGCACCGGCAACCTTATCGGCCCCAGCCTCGTCCGGTTTCACCATCTTCAGATCGCGGTCGCTGCCTTGCGAACTCTCGCCCTTCGCCATACCTTCGAAAACCCTTCTGGTTTTGGAAAGCGGCCACTATAGCACCAATTGTCGCCAAAAACAGCCGAACTCCATAGGTCTTCCCTAATTTTTCAGCGACTTATCGGCAGGTCTTTATCCTTTTCTTCGTCTCACCCTTTCTGCTATGTGGAGGCATGGTGGATTTGATAAAATAAGCGCCATGAATTTTTGACACCGGATAGAGTGGAAAAAGGCGTGAAACGGCGGCTTTTCAATATACGGAGAACCGTCTTCGGTTGCTTCGCCATAACCCTGATGGCCGGGAGCCTAACAGCCCGGGCGGCCGAACCGGATCCCTTTGCCCCCAACGCCCCGTCACCGATAGCCCCTGAGACCATAAGTCCCAATGAACTCAAGGTGTTAAGAAGTCCTACTCAGTCACAACCGGCTCCCGCAACAAACCCGACACCTCCGCAAGAAACACCCATCCCGTCAATTGTTGAGCCGACCCAGCTTCCGGCGCCAGAAGCGGTCAAAACCGTCGCTCCATCGACTCCCACGCCAGTGCCTGAAACGCCCGTTGACGACTCTCCGAGCTTTTTCGATTCGCTAAAAAATATCGTCATGCCAGACGAGAACGAGGTCGAGCCAGACAAAAAGGCCGTCAGTCCGCCTGAGCCTTTACCGGAAAAAAACACGAGCGCTCCAGCGGTTGAAAATATCGAAATCCCGGTTGAAGCCCCTGAGGTCGAGACAAAAGCAATCGACCTCCCCCCACCGCAGCCAACGCTAAAAACCGACCAGCCCAAGCCTGATGAGTCCGTTAAGCCCGAGGAGCCGGGCTGGCTGGACAAGCTTAAGCAGATGTTTTCAACGGAGGAAACGCCGTCCAAACGATCATCGACCTCAATGAGGATCCCGGCAAAACAAGAGCCCTCTCCTGTCAAAACAGCAACCATCAAGGAAAGCCAAGAACCTAAACCAGCGCCCCCAAGTGGCCCAGGCTACCTTCAACTCGACAACATGCGGTCAGGCAAGGCGCAGGAGGCCTTGGCGTCTTTTGAGGTTAAAAATACGGCCCCCACACCATCAAAACTGGAGCCATCGGTTCTTGATGTAGAAATTCCCGCAGAACGGTCGACCGAACCAATAGCCGCAGAGATCGACCCCCCAGTTACTTTTGCAGAAGAGATACAGGAGCCGAGAACCGAAACCAAGGCTTCGGCGGCAATGGATAAATCGGCCCCAGAAATTCCACAAACGACGTCAATTGATCCTCTGACAAAACCGACCACACTGGCCGAGAAAATTCAAAGCAGTCCCCGGCCAACACCCTCTATCCCTGAAGGCATTAGGCCCGTCGCCTCTCAGGCCGAAGAAACAGAGGAAAACCGTCTCACCCAGCCGCCAACATCCCTAGAAAACCGTAAAAAAGCTTCGACAGCATTCAAGAGCGCAGAAAAAAAACCACCGCCCGACATCATCGCCACAGACAGGATCAAAGTCGCCAAGGATGAAGAGATCGGGCTATTTGACCGGCTGAAACGTCTATTTGCCACCGATAAAGTCAGTGAGACACCGCAGGCACAACAAGTCGAAGAACCTGACGACCACCGACAAGGCGATCAAATCGCCGCACTCCCACCCACCTCGAAAATCCAGCCGCCGCGGGATATGGTTTTCGACAATCAGGCTTGGGGGATGGGATCCAACTTGAAGCTCGGCGCATCCCTCACCCCCATGGAGCGCCAGGACCTTCCCTGCTTCGACAAAACATTCATTGGTCGGACCCATTGTGTTCACAAGGTCGATTGGCCGGAAAGTCTCAGGGATACCTTTAATAGCGGAACGGTTCTCTATGGCGGAACCAAGGCGATCGTCGGATACGACCAGGGGCGGGCGACCCGCCTTTACGCCCTCTTCGCCGAAGCCGATTTCGACATGGTCGTCTCACATTTCCAACAAATCATGGGAACGCCGCACCATAGAGCACAGCGCAAGCTTCACACCCTTAAAGGCCCTCACCTGGAGAACGAGTTTGTCCTCTGGCATATGAGTCAGAGCTCCAGCGGCGACGGCCCCGTGACAGTTGAAATCCGCCGCTATGACGATATTCGTCAAACCTTCCCCGACACCAAAAACGGGGTGGTTCGCATCTTTTTCGACCAAACTCTACCGCTTTTCAAACGCATCTCTCCGCTTGATTTCATTTCTCTTAGGTAGCTTTTGCTGTTGTTGGTTTATTCGGCAAAAGAAGTTTTACGGAGACGTAAAACCGGTTGAAATTTTACGCAGCATCAAATAGTTTGCCCCCCGAACAAAACAGAACAAGCCGTTTGACGGCAAAACAAAACAATCAACGAACACGGGAAGGGTGAATCATGAGCCGTCGCTTGGAGATTTTACGTCGCGCCGCCGAGGTTTTTGAACGCAAAGGCGTCGCCCGCACCTCCATGGAAGATATAGCCAACGCCGTCGGCATTAAGCGCGAAGGTGTTTATTACTATTTTAAAAGCCGCGGCGACATCCTGCTGGAGGTAATCCTTCCCCAATCCAACTCGCTGTTGCTCAATCTCCAATCAATCCTCCGCTCCAACATATCGGCCAAGGAAAAGCTTCATGAAGCGGTGCGCAGCCACTTGGATGCTTTCAACCCGGCTTATCTGGAGATGAGTGTCGCATTACGCGAAGATCACTTCGTCCGCGATGACGCCAAGCTTCAGGAATTGAAAAAATCTTGGGACGACTATAGTCACGGCTGGGTCGAGTTGATCGCGATGGGTCAGCAAGATGGTGAATTCAATACCAGCCTCAACCCTAAAATGGCGGCTTATGGTCTGCTCGGAATGATGAACTGGGTCTGCCGTTGGTACGATCCTCAAGGCGACGTCTCGATCCCTGAAATCATTGAGCAATACACAACCATGGCGACCACCGGCTTGGCTGGAAAATCCTGAACGGCATATTTCGCCCGTAAAACGGGTTTTTCGACAAAACTATTCCATTCAACGCGATTCTCTGATACTGGATTCATGCTTTGATCTTGCTGATTTGGGCAAGATTTCCCCGTCGGCGCATCGGGCCCGACGGATTTCGAATACCAAATTGAGGTGGCGAAATGGCGACCGGAACCGTGAAGTGGTTCAACAATACCAAGGGGTATGGATTCATCGAACCTGACGAGGGCGGGAAAGACGCTTTTGTCCATATTACCGCCGTTCAGCAGGCGGGGCTTGAAACCCTGAAAGACGGACAAAAAGTCTCCTTCGAACTTGCTGAAGGACGCAATGGCCGGATGGCGGCAGAAGACCTCGCAGTCATAGAGTGAGCCATTAGCGCGCAGCGGGACCGCTGTCCACTGCCGCAAAAAATACTTTAAGGGGGCATCCCACCCTAAAAAACTGTTGCCCATCGCCCCTTGTTTTTCGGGGGCGATAAGGTTTGTTTTATCCATTCCTTTTCAAATAGCTCCCTTGTCAGAACCCGCCAAACCGGGTTCAATACGGCAACGTCTTCACCTGCAACCAGGCATCTCGGTTGCTAATGGCATTTCCCCCGGCAAGCGTCGGAACTGGGAGCGTGAATGAGCTACCTAACTTGGCAAAACAAGTTTAGCGTCGGGATCGAAGGGATCGACCGCGACCATAAAATTCTTTTCGATCTAGTCGGCCAGTTTCACGATGCCTACGCGATGGGAAAAGGCCATAACGCTCTAGAGAGCCTTTTCGAAATTTTGCTCGACTATACGAATAACCATTTCCGGCGCGAAGAATCCCTGATGCGGGAAAACGACTATCCAGGCTTGGAGGGCCACATTAAATCACACCAAGACTTGCGAAACGAAGTTCAGGGTATGCACCAACGTTTTTTAAACGGCGACAAGGGACAGATTTGCCTCGATCTCCTGGGGTTTCTCAATAACTGGCTGACGTTTCACATTCTCGAAACCGATATGGCCTACCGCACCTACTTTGAGCAAAAAGGCATACAGGCCGAAGTCCCCACCTAGCCCCCCCCCTATTGGAGTAGGATTTTAACCATGTCCAAACCGCCACTTTTCATGATTCACGGCATGTGGTGTACGGGTGAAGCCTGGAACAAATACCGGGAGTTTTTCGCTCAACGGGGCTACACGGTTCACACACCGACCCTGCGTCACCACAGCTACGGCAAGAACGAACACCCTATACCTGCGCTCGGAACCACGAGCCTTCTCGACTACGCTGCAGATTTGGAAGCGGAAATCCGCAGTCATGAAACGCAGCCGGTGATTATTGGGCATTCTATGGGGGGCTTGCTGGCGCAGATTCTTGCCGCCCGCGGTCTCGGTCGGGCGGCCATTTTTCTAACTCCCGCCGCACCGGCAGGAATTATCGCGCTGACCCCATCGGTAGTTAAAACATTTCGCCGGGTCCTGACCAGTTGGGCTTTTTGGCGACGACCAACCTTCCCAACCCTCAAAGAGGCGGCCTACGCGGTTTACAATCTGCTGCCCCCGGACGAACACGACGCCGAATACGGTCGTTTGGTTCACGAATCCGGGCGGGCCGCCGCCGAGATCGCTTTCTGGCTTTTCGACGGCTCCAATGCGGCAAAGGTGGATGAAAATACGATCACCTACCCGACACTTACCATCGCCGGAACACAAGACAATATCACCCCGGCTTCCGTGGTCCGCAAAGTCGGCCGCAAGTACGCTACAAACGGCGACTTCCACGAATTTCCCAACCATGCCCATTGGGTTCTCGGCGAACCCGGTTGGGAAGATGTTGCAAACCATTGCCTCAAGTGGATCGAAAACAAAGAGCTCTAACATTTAAAATCAAAAAAAACCGCCCCCAAAAAGGGAGCGGTGAGTTGCAAACAGAGTTCTGAACAAAGCGGCCCAAGGGACGATGGGATGGGAACGGATGGGATAGCCCGCCTTGTCCATGCCCCCAAGCTATCCGTTTGATAGGTGGCGCGAAGTGACGTTCATCACAGGAGGCCAGAATAAACTCTAAAAACAAAAAACGCCCCAGCCTAAGAAAGCTGAAGCGTTGTTTGATTGGTGGGCACTATAGGATTCGAACCTATGACCGTTCGATTAAAAGTCGAATGCTCTACCAACTGAGCTAAGTGCCCTTAAAGAAATATTCCCGGCAATGCCGGGCGAGGCGAAACATAGGGACAGCGCCTCCACTGGTCAACAGGGAAAAACGCCTTTTTTCAGTTTTTTTGCTATTCCCCCGCCGTCCGTTTTTCGGCGAACTTTTCTTCCATCTTCTGTTGCACGAACGGCGAAACGAAATGAGAGACGTCGCCACCCAGCCAGCCGATTTCCTTAACAAAGCGCGAAGCAATCAATTGATGCTTGTCGGAAGCCATCAAAAAGACGGTTTCAATCTCTTTATTGAGCTTTGCGTTCATTCCTGCCATCTGAAATTCGTATTCAAAATCAGATACCGCGCGTAAGCCGCGAACAATCAGCGAAGCCCCTTCTTTCGCAACAAAATCCATCAACAGGTTGTCGAAAGGCTTAACCGTTATTCGGCCACCGATTCGGCTATTTAATTCGGCAGCCTCCTGCTCAACGATAGAAACCCTCTCTTCAACGGAAAACAACGGCCCTTTACCGGGATTTGTCGCGACGGCAACGACCAGCTTGTCAACCACATGAGTGGCCCGCGTGATCACATCCAGGTGCCCATTGGTGGCAGGGTCAAAGGTCCCCGGATAAACGCCAATCCGTTCGGTCATAAGTCAGTCCCTCAATTCGGCCGATACGGCCTGTAGGCTATTCGTTTCCGCTGTCCGTGTCTACGGGCGCTTCCACGGATGTATCGTCATCGGAAGCGGAAACGCCTTCCGCCTCCCCTTCCGCATCTTCTTCATCCAGCTCATCACCACCCATGTCACGGACTCGGGTGACGGAAACAAGCTGTTCGCCTTCAGCCACCTTGAACAGGGTTACGCCCTGGGTTGAACGGCCTGCGATACGAACGTCATCTACCGAAGTACGGATCAACTGACCGCCCTTGGTCACCATGACGGTCTGGTCGCCTTCCTTGACCGGGAATGAGGCGACGACGAGGCCGTTGCGCTCAGAGGTATCGATCGTGGTGATCCCCTGGCCGCCACGGCCGGAAACCCGGTATTCATAGGCCGAGGTGCGTTTACCGAAACCGTTTTCGGTCACCGTGAGAATAAACTCTTCACTCTCCTGCATATCGGCAAACGGCGCTTCCTGAAGCTGAGCCGCGAGCTCTTCGTCCCGGGCTTTGTCTTCGGCCTTACCAGTATAGTCGACAGAGCCAAGCCGCCGTTGCGCCGCCTTGGCCTTGAGATAGCCGTCCCGCTCTTCGACACTGTCTTTCCGGTGTTTCAAACCGGACATATTGATCACATGGTCGCCATCGGCCAACCGGATGCCGCGCACACCCATGGAGGAGCGGGAATTAAAGACCCTGAGATCGGCCACCGGGAAGCGGATGCACTTGCCGCTCTTTGCAGTCAGCATCACGTCGTCATCTTCCTCAAAAACGCGGACACGGACCAAACCGTCCCAGTCTTCGGCATTATCGAATTTCATGGCGATCTTGCCGTTGGCCATCACGTTGGTGAAATCTGACAGGCGGTTGCGACGGACGTTGCCACCGCGGGTCGCAAACACGGCAAACAGGTCGCCCCAGGCCTCTTCGTCCTCGGGCAACGGCATAACCGTGGAGATGGTTTCGCCCTCTTCCAACGGCAACAAGTTGACCATGGCCTTGCCTTTGGACTGAGGATTACCCAGGGGAAGTTTATAAACCTTGAGCTTGTAGGCGATGCCGGTCGATGAGAAGAACAGCACTGGCGTATGGGTGTTGGCGACGAAGACCTGATCAACCACGTCCTCATCCTTGGTGTTCATGCCGGTGCGGCCTTTGCCACCGCGTTTCTGGGCCCGGTAGGTGGCCAACGGTACACGCTTGATGTAGCCGGTGCTGGTCACCGTCACGACCATGTCCTCTTTCTGGATCAAGCTCTCGATATCGTGGGAGAACTCACCTTCCTCAAGCGTGGTGCGACGGTCGGTAGCGAACTGGTCGCGAACCTCGCGCAACTCACCGGTCAACACTTCCAACAACCTCTCGCGAGACCCGAGAATTTTGAGGAATTCCTCAATCTGCGCGCCGACTTCGCGCAGATCGTTACCGATCTTCTCGCGCTCGAGCCCGGTCAGGCGGTGCAAACGCAAATCGAGAATGGCTTTAGCCTGAATTTCGGAAAGCTGATAGGTCCCGTCCACGACGCCGCGTCCCGGCTCGTCGATCAACTCAATCAGCGGCGCCACGTCATGAACCGGCCAAGCTTTGGCCATCAATTGTTCTTTGGCTTCCTGTGGGTTAGGCGACTTGCGGATCAGAGCGATAACCTCGTCCACATTGGCCACGGCGACGGCCAGACCCGCCAACACATGAGCCCGTTCACGCGCTTTACCCAGCTCATATACCGTCCGTCGGGTAATGACCTCTTCGCGGAACTTAACGAACGCCTCGATCATCTGCTTGAGGTTTAACTGCTCCGGCTTGCCGCGGTTGAGCGCCAGCATGTTGATGCCGAAACTTGTTTGAAGCGGGGTGAAACGGAAAAGCTGATTGAGGACCACTTCCGGCTGATGATCGCGCTTGATTTCGACGACGACCCGGACACCGTCGCGATCAGATTCATCGCGCAGGTCGCCAATCCCTTCGATGCGCTTGTCACGGACGCAATCGGCAATGGATTCCACCATCCTCGCCTTGTTCACCTGATAAGGCACTTCGGTAATGATGATCGCCATCCGATCCTTGCGGATTTCCTCGATAGAGGTGCGACCGCGCATCATGATGGAGCCGCGACCAGTGTTGTAGGCCGAGACAATCCCGGTTTTACCCAGAATAATCCCGCCGGTCGGGAAATCCGGCCCCGGCACATAATTCTCGATCAGTTCCTCAATGGTGATGCCGGGATTGTCCACATAGGCCAGACAAGCATCAACGACTTCGCCCAGATTGTGCGGTGGAATATTGGTCGCCATCCCCACGGCAATACCACCCGCGCCATTGACCAGCAGGTTTGGGTAGCGCGCGGGGAGAACCACCGGCTCGGAAACGGACTCATCGTAGTTGGGCTGAAAATCGACCGTTTCTTTTTCGATGTCTTCGATCAGGGCATGGGCCGAGCGAGCCAAACGGGCCTCGGTATAACGCATGGCCGCAGCCTTATCGCCATCCATCGAACCAAAGTTGCCCTGCCCATCCACCAAGGTCAGGCGCATGGAAAATTCTTGAGCCATGCGAACCATGGCATCGTAAATGGCGCTATCGCCATGGGGGTGATATTTACCCATGACGTCACCGACGATGCGGGCCGACTTACGGAATGGCTTACCTGCTTCATATCCGCCTTCCTTCATGGCGAAGAGAATGCGCCGGTGAACGGGTTTCAGGCCGTCCCGCACATCCGGAAGGGCGCGACTGACGATCACGCTCATCGCGTAATCGAGGTATGAACGCTTCATCTCCCCTTCGATGGCGACAGGGGAGATATCTTGATCCTGGGGCGTTTCGGGGGTGGTCAAATGTCGTTTCCCAACTCGTTAAGGGGACGAGAGAACAGTCCCGGTTCAGGTCCCTGTTAGATACGTTTGAAGGGGCCTTGAGCCCCTCCGAATCCATTGCCCTGTTTATAGCAGATCGCCCCCATTCCACCAAACCTCTAGAGGCACTTATCCACACCAAAAAATGACTGCATTTTATCCTTTTTTATCAATGACTTAAAAGCGACCCAAGACGACCCAACCCAGCCATTCGCCCCCCCTGCCGAAAAAACACAAAATGGCGCCGGATTGGGTCACCATATTTCATCGGGATTCGCAAATGTCGTACTTCGGAATTTTAACGTTCACCGCCGGAGATTGGGCACCAGCTTGACCGCCTCCTCAGCAGCCATGCTGGCACCGTCAAAGCGCCCCAGGCCATTGGCTCGGATGGCTTTGGAAAGGATCTCCAAATAGGCCTCTCCCTTTTCCGAATAAGCGCTCAAGCCACCAACCAGATCGAGCCCCCTCAAAACGTCATCCCCTTGAGCCCGAATGGCGGCGCGGCGTACCCGGAAGTCTTGATAGGCTGGATGGGTGTTCAAGTTGAGGAGGTAGGCTTCCACCGACGCCAAAGGACTCTTAAAGGCCGCCACCCGGTAATCGCCCTTACCATCCCGCTGGTCGGCAGGCTCCATACCCTTCCCCCAGGCCCATTGGCCAAAAAGAGCATTGCCCTCACGGGCAAAGCGAGACCGTCCGTAGGCACTCTCAACCGCGGCCTGAATCAGAGCTAACGAAACCGGAACCACATCGACACGCCTGACCAACCGGTCAAGCTGATTGGACTCATCAATGCCCTGCCAGTCTTCAACTTCATATTTTTCGGCTAACCCACGCAGCCATACCAAATCATCTCCATCAATGGGCTGGCCCTTTTCAGCACGGCTCTGTAGTTGGAGGAGGCGCGCTCTGTCGCGGGTTACCTTACCATTAGCCTCCAACACCAAGGGCAGCATGGTACGGAAGAAAACATCCTTTCGCGCATCCGCTCCTTGAATGCCCCGCCATTTGGAGGGAACTTTCTCAAGCAGTAAACGCGGCACAATGGCCTCCCCAGCAACCACCCCATCGAGGGTATAGCCCAGCGAATCGTAATAAGCCGTCAGTTCGGCACCGCTGGCGAAAGAAACTTCGTCGGAAGAAAAAAGCAACGTCTTGACCGAGACCCCCGCGACGAGAGAAACAGCCACGGCAATCCCACCCAAAAACTTTTTATTTTTTAACAAGGCCACGCCGCTTTCCCGGGTCTATTGACAAGGATCAGGACGTCATATGTATCCCATCGACGAGCCCAGTCAAATCGGGAACCGCCGCCCAATCGATATCACCCTGCTGGCGGGGAACCGAAACAATGGGAATATCGGGAAGCAAGCGCGCCAACGTCGCAACGGTTTCCTCGACCGGAACGGGACATTCTTCACTTTCCGAAACCACGATGCCCGCAAGGGGGACGCTTCCACTCTCAAGCGTTTTTACCGCCGTTAAAGCATGTGATAGGCTACCCAGATAGCTTCCGGTCACTAGAAGCGCCGGAATTTCAAGGGCCGAGGTCCAGTCGAGAACTGTCCGGGTTCCGCCCAGCGGCACCATGACCCCGCCGACTCCTTCGATCAGCAACATCCCCGTATTTTGAACAATTGCATCCCGACAAAAAGAAACCAAGTCATCATAAGGGATGGCCCGTCCTTCCCGTTCGGCCGCCATATCCGGCGAAAGAGCCTCCCTGAACCGCCAGGGAGACATCCCCGCAATGGCATGCTCATCAATAGGAACGCCCAAGGCCTCAAGCAGAAGGTGGGTATCGCTCTCACCGGCTGATTCGGCGTCGTAACCGCTGATCACCGGCTTGAGCGCTTTGACAGCCCGCCCCTTTTTTCTCAACTGCCGACACAGAGCTGAGGTCACCAAGGTCTTGCCGATTTCAGTGCCGCTGGAGGTGATAAAAAACGCACTCACGCGACCGCTCCGTTTTGCAGCAAGGGCTGGAACTTCATACCGCCGATCAACTCGGCCAGCTGCAAGACGTCCTCATCCCGGTGTTCGGCAGAGAAGGTCAGGCGTAGCCGCGCCGTTCCTTCCGGTACGGTGGGTGGTCGAATAGCCGTTACCAGATAACCTTCGTTTTCAAGGTCAGCCGAAGCCGCTAGGGCTTCCGCCGCCTCGCCCACGACCACCGGCACGATTGAGCTTTCGGCTTCCGGCAATCCCAATGTGCGGGTAAATAGCTTGGCTTTTTCAAGCGGAGCACTACAACGCTCCCTATCCGCTTCAATAATTTCCAACGAGGCCAAGACTCCAGCCAGCAGAGAGGGGGGAAGACCGGTCGTATAGATGACGCTCCGCGCCCGGTTGAGCAAAAAGTCTGTGACGCTTTTCGAGGCGCAGATATAGCCGCCATAAGCCCCTACGGCTTTCGAAAGCGTCCCCATCTGCAGCGGCACTTCCACATCATACCCCAGGGCCCGCCAATGAGCCGTCGACCCACGCCCCTCGCCCAACACACCGAAACCATGGGCGTCGTCGGTCATCAGCCAACCGTCAAACTCGCGAGCAAGATCGCTCAACAAGGGCAAAGGAGCTAAATCGCCATCCATACTGAAAACCCCTTCGGTGAGGATCAGGCAATGGCGATAGTCACGACGCAGTGCTTCAAGCTTGCTCCGGCAATCTTCCGCATTGTTGTGACGGAACAAAACAATCTCAGCCCGGCTTAGGCGGCTGCCCGCATGCATACAGGCATGGGCGAGTTCATCCATCAAGATCAAGTCGCCAGCCCCCACCAATGCAGGGATAATCCCGAGGTTGGCCAAATAACCGCTACCGAATAGCAAAGCGGCCTCACCCCCCTTCAAGGCGGCCAGTTTTCGCTCGACCAAACCATTGAGCGAATGGTTGCCCGTGACCAGTCGCGAGGCTCCGGCCCCGAACCCGTGTTGATTCAAGCTTTTCTGTGCGGCTTCAATCACTTTGGGGTGGGTGGAAAGGTTGAGATAATCGTTGCAGCAAAAGGAAAGGCGGTCTTTTCCGTCACGCCGGGCGGCGGCTCCGGCCGAGCGATCCGTGTTTTTCAGGCTGCGTTTGAGACTATTTGCTTCCAGGTTGGCGAGTTTCGCCTCGACCATCGCATTGAGCGACCGGTTGATCATTTTCCGTCCTAAATTCGACTTTGCCACTTAACCCTAAATTCAACAACCAAGCTTCAGGGACAAGCAAAATACTACTTCACCTACCGTGTAGACCGGCAATGCAAACCTTCCAGTCGTTTGTTGATTTGCATATTCTGCACAGTTATGGGCATGTTGTAACCAACGGCTCGTAAAGACGCCAGCAAAACCAAGCAAAATCCTTCGCCGAGGAACGTCATGACGATAAACGAATCCGCCGCTACAAAGCATTTGTGGCGACCCTATACGCAAATGCTTACTGCTCCGACTGCCATGAGGGCGCTGGTAACGCAAGGTTGCCGTATCCGTCTTTCAACCGGAAAAGAGCTGATTGACGGCGTTTCTTCCTGGTGGTCGGCCTGCCACGGCTATAACCACCCACACATCATCAACGCCATGGAAAGCCAGCTCACCTCTATGCCCCATGTGATGTTGGGCGGCCTCACCCATACACCGGCCGAAAAACTGGCGACTCGCTTGGCCAAACTGCTGCCCGGAGATCTTGACTATGTATTTCTGGCCGATTCCGGCTCGGTCTCCGTCGAAGTGGCGCTCAAGATGGCCCTGCAATACTGGCTCAACAAAGGGGTTACCGGTCGCCACAAGTTCCTTTGCTTCAACGACGCCTATCACGGCGATACGGTGGGCGCGATGAGTGTCTGCGATCCGGAAGAAAGCATGCATAGCCTGTTCGCCGGTCTGCTGCCCGAACAGATGATCACCCCGATCCCCCAGACTGAAAAACAACGACAGACCTTCGACACCCTTTTGGCGGAAAACAAAGATCGGCTGGCGGGTGTGATTATCGAACCCCTGGTTCAAGGAGCGGGCGGCATGAAGATGCACAGCCTGGAAACCCTCCGGTTCATTCGAGAAACCGCCCAAAAGCACAATGTCCTTTTCATCGCCGATGAAATCATGACCGGGTTTGGCCGCACAGGCCGCATGTTCGCCTGCGAAGAAGCCGAAATCGTTCCCGACATTATTTGTCTCGGCAAAGCGCTCACCGGGGGCGCGATCACCCTGGCCGCAACGGTAGCGACCACCGAAATTTTCAACTCCTTCCTTTCCGAAGACCCGGAAAAAGCCCTCATGCACGGCCCGACTTTTATGGGCAACCCCTTGGCCTGCTCTGCCGCCAACGCCTCGCTCGACCTGTTCGATAGTGAACCGCGCCTGGCCCAAGTCGCTAAAATCGAAAAGCACCTCAAAGACGCGCTTGCCCCCTGCCGCACCATCGATGGAGTTATCGATGTCCGGGTCAAAGGCGCTATCGCCGCCATCCAGTTGGAAAGCCTGAAGGATAATGAACGGCTGAAAGCCCGTTTTCTCGAAGAAGGCGTCTGGCTTCGTCCCTACGGCGACATCATCTACACCGCGCCGCCATTCATCATCTCCAAAGACGACCTCACGGCCCTAACCGACGCCATGGTCAAAGTGGTGACGGAGTGGAAAGACTGGTAGTGACCCCGTCAACGCTCCAGCAGAAGCGAAACCAATCGATCAAGCATGCGTTGAGTTTCTTCCTGATCGATATAATCGCGAGCTAAATCCTGCAAGCGGTCAAGGTTTTTGGGCGTCGCATCATCAAGCGCCGCATTGGCTTTTTGCAATTTCGGCTGGAACCGGAAATATCGTCCGCCTTCCTCAAGCGCCCCCGGCAACAACTCCTTTAACTGGTGATCCACCGCATCGGCCGGGCCGTTGAACAGGATATCGACGAGGGGACGCGCCCATTGAATGCCGCCCCAGTTTTGAGCTTTCTTGAAATCGACGGGAGGAACATACCAGCCCGTACCGAGAGAAACGATAACCAAATCCTCGGCTTCGGGAAAAGTCCGGCGCGCCTCGGTTACCGCACAGAGCGCCGGATTATGGGCCACCACGCCACCGTCGATATAGCCGTGTTCCGCCGCACCGGCCAAATCCTTGAAGTGGACCGGCGGGAAATAAGTGGGGGCCGCCGATGTCGCCATGGCAACGTCTTCAATGCGAAAATCTTCTGACTTATCGGCCCGGGCATGACGACGCTTGAAAAACTTTGCGCCGCCTCCATCAAGGCAATAAGACGTGACAAGCACCTCACGCAAGGCTTCCGAGAGAATGCCGCCGCCAAGATAGTCGCCAATAAGCTTTTCAGCGCCATCCCAAGGATATCGGGACGACCCGACGGCTTTGAGTGCGCGAAAATCCCTGAACAACGAGACGTCGAACACCTCGCCACCACGATCCACATACATCTCGGCCAGGGCTCTTGCATCATGGCGCGGTCGTCCATTCTTGCCCGCTACCGTCAATCCCAGCGCCAGCACCCCACCGGTCGATGTTCCCGCTACCATGTCGAAGCAATCAGCGAGACGCAGGTCAGGGTCGCCCGAAGCTTTCTGTAGGCGACGTTCGATTTCCAGCAACATCATTGCAGGAACCACCCCACGAATTCCTCCGCCGTCGATGGAGAGGATACGCACCTGACTATCCGAAATTAGCTTTTCGTCGTCCCGTAGTGGCCGTTTGGGCCGCCGCACTTCCTCAAAGCGTTTGCGAACCCATTGCCCCCAACCCGAAAGCGTTTTATCGAAGCGGTTTTGCATGGCGTTTTAATTGTTCCGAGGCTTCGTCCCGAAGCACATGCCCCCTAAGCAACCGCGTTCCTGGCGACACCGCCCGTCACCTGCGCCTTACGGGCGGTTACTGCAAGGTCGCAAATTTCCCGCACACAGCCCTGACCTCCTGATTTTTCAGTCACGTAGCTTGCAGCAGTACAGACCGATGCCGCCGCATCGGCAGGCGCCAAGGCCAAGCCCACCAATTCGAAAATTGGCAGATCGTTTAGGTCGTCTCCCATATGAGCGATAGCGTCTGGAGCAATATTCAGCTGCGTGCAGATACCCTGCAATGTCTCCACTTTACTCTTGCAACCAATATGCACGTGATCGATCCCCAAGCGTTTGGCCCGGTGTTCAATGGCTGGGGTAACGCTTGCGCTGATAATGGCGAACTCGATCCCAGCGGCCTGAGCGAGCTTAATGCCCATTCCGTCCTTGACGTTGAAACGTCGAAGCTCAGTGCCATCTTCGGCGTAGTAAAGGCCGCCATCGGTCAGCACACCGTCCACGTCCAAGGAGACGAGTTTGATGCCTTTCAAAGCCTCAGACAATTCGGCGCGGGTCAGTTTCACCATGGGAAATCCTAAAAAAGTCGTCCTTGCGGCAGCAAGCCTACAAGCGTTTTCCCTCGATGAGCAAGGCTTTGAATTTCTCTGCATCCAGAGGTCTGGCAAATAGGAAGCCCTGGATTTCGTCGCACCAGTGCTGTTTGAGGAAGGCCAATTGCCGCTCCGTTTCGACCCCTTCGGCGATGACTTTCAGGTTGAGGCTTTGGCCAAGCGCCAAAATTGCCGCAGCCAACCGGGCGCTTTCCTCGCTGCTCTCGATATCGTTGACGAAACTGCGGTCGATTTTCAGCGCCGAAATAGGCAAATCCTTCAAATAGCTGAGCGAAGAATAGCCGGTGCCAAAATCGTCAATAGCGAACGCGATGCCTTGTTTTCCCAACGTCTCGATAACGGCGATACTTTTGGCCGTATCGGTCATGATCGCACTTTCGGTGATTTCCAGCTCAAGGTGTTTGGGATCAAATCCGCTTTCATCGACAACGGCAAGAATGCTCTCAACCGCCGCATCGCTTTGCAGTTGGCGCGTTGAAAGATTGACCGAAAGCCGCAACGGCGGTAGTCCATCGTCATGCCAGCGTTTGGCCTGGAGACAGGCCTCCTTCAGGACCCATTCACCGAGGGGAACGATCAAGCCGGTCTCCTCGGCAATGGGAATGAAATGATCGGGATTGACCCTTCCGCGCTCAGGGTCGTCCCAACGTACCAAGGCTTCCATGCCGACAATAAACCCGCTGCGCAAATCGACCTTGGGCTGATAGTGAAGGGTGAATTCCTCGTTTTCCAGCGAACGCCGCAATCGGCTTTCAATAACCAAACGGTCCTTGGCCCGTCGGTCCATGCCGCTATCGAAAAGGGCAATACCTTCCTTGCCGTTTCGTTTGGCGTATGCGCTGGCGATTCCTGCCTTACGGAAAAGCTCTTCCCCCTCTTCGCCATGGTCGGGAGACAGAACGGCGCCGATGCTGGCGCCGATGGTCAAGCGCTCTTCATGTCCTGAAAGCTTAATCGGGGACGAAAGCGCCGCACTGATTTTAGCTGCAATGGCGCGACAGGCCTCCGCCCCCTCAACAGCAGGAACAAGAATGGCGAATTCATCACCGCCGGCGCGCGAAACCTCACAATCATCATCGACTGTATTGCGGATTCGCTGGGCCGCCACGATCAACAACTGATCGCCACCCGTGCTGCCCAGGCTCTCATTGAGAAAACGGAAATTGTTGATGTTGACGTTGAGCAACGCCAATCGCTTATCCTTCTCGGCTGATCTTGCCAGCTTATTTTTCAAAGCCTGCATAAAGGTGCGGCGATTTTCCAGGCCCGTCAGCACATCGGTTTTGGTCCGGTGGTGAACCTCTTCCTCCGCCTTTTTTCGCCGGTCGATATCGGCGAGAATACCCACATAGTTGCGAACCCGACCCTGCTCGTCATGGATGGCGATAATCGACATCCAGGCAGCAAAAATCTCACCATTGCGGCGACGGTTCCAAATCTCGCCTTCCCAGCGCCCATCCCGCTGAAGGCGCTGCCAAAGGTTTTTGTAAAAATCGTCGTCATGGCGTTCGGATCGCAGAAGAGAAGGGGTTTTGCCAAATACTTCGCGGCTTTCGTATCCGGTGATTGAGGTGAAGGCGCTATTGACCGAAATGATTTTGTTATCCGAATCGGTCACCATAATACCTTCGGACGTCGCTTCAAAAACGGCGGAGGCCAAAATAAGGTTGTCCTTCACCTGGCTTTGTTTTTTTAGGTTGGCGCCCGACGTTTCCTGAGAAATTCCCATACGGGAAGCTAAAAACGTTAAGATAAGAATTCCCGCAGGCAAGACGTAGGTTGCGAAATTAACATTTCCCTCCAAACCGCCGAGCAAATAGAACGCGCCCCCTGCCAAAACCAAGCCGAGCAGAATGCACAGCAGCGCCAGCCCTTCCGAAACCCCACGTTTCGAAACACTCGCTCCTGCCGCCGAAGACAAAACGTTTTCGTCGAACTGATTCAAGCTTTACTCGTCCCACCGATTAATTTCTTGAGCCCTGCATTTCAGGCGCGACAATAACCCTCGGAAATCATTGCCGCAATGCTCGATCCAGTTAGAACTATTGGGAATATCTTAGGGGCCCTACGCCGCCGTGCCGTCCTGCCTTACTCTTTCCCGGTGGGCGTGCCATTCCATCGTCTTGAGCAGGGTCGCAATGGTAATCGACTTCAAGGTCGCCTTGGCGATTTCGTCAATCTCGAACAACACCCGGCCAAGCGCCTGGCCAATCTCGGTCATATCGCCCTCTTCCCGGCCTTCCTCGGTGGTCCCGACATCTTCAAAGAGCTGGATGAGATCGTAAAGAGTCGTCCGTTTTGCATTGCCGCTGAAACGGTATCCACCGCCCGCGCCACGCACCGATTCGACCAATCCGGCACGGCCCAGATCCCGGAGCACTTTTGCGAGGTGATTGGCGGATATGCCGTACTTCTCGGCGATATCGGTCGCCGAAAGCTGCCGATCACGATTATCGGCCAACTCCAGTACCGCGAAAAGTGCGCATTTCGTCGCCTTTTGAAGTTTCATTGCCTTGCCTACTCCCCTCGCAACATTCAGTAAGCGGGATTCGCCCCTTTCAGTCCAGCGGCATTTCCAACTGGATGAACGGCCCCCCCATCATGCCCTGGCTTCTGAAGAACGCCATATTGAGACTGTCGTCCCGAGCCAACATGGTTCGCACTTGATCGACGCCGCTATCCTTCAGGCGTTGGCAGATGGCCGCAAAAAGCTGGCTCCCGGTTTTTTTCAACCGGGCGTCCGGATCGACCCCGATAGCGAAAATCCACCCACAAGGCGGCGAACCGAATTCCCAAGCACGAACCTCACCAATAATAAAACCGCAAGTCTCTCCGCCATGTTCAGCGATCAAAAAGAAGCGGCCATCGCGCCCCCCGTATCGATTGAACATATCTCTCCAATACACGGCTTTCTCGAGCCCCGTATTTTTAACGTCAATCTCCGTCACTCGGTCCAGATCGGCCTCTACAGCCGACCTGATTTTTATTTGTTCCGTTTCCAACTTCGCCTTTTCTCCCCTGACTTAATTGGGCTTTTTTTTGCCCCCCTGTCACAACAAAGCTAAATCGTCTTGACAGGATGCGGGGGAAACTCCAATATGTAAATAGGTATTTCGGTACCGATTTACAGCTACCCTCAAAAAAACACTCTAGAGGGACTCTCAAAACTAGGGAATTGAATATGGCCTTTGGCCGACAGACCCGCCAAGAAATTACTGTATTAATTCTAAAAGGCACTCGCGATGATTGACTACAGGACGCACCCGGAAAACTACAAACACTGGAAACTATCCGTTGACGGGCGAATCGCTAACCTGACCATGGATGTCGCCGAAGATGGCGGTTTGGTTCCAGGCTATGAGCTGAAACTGAATTCTTATGATCTTGGCGTTGATATCGAACTCTACGATGCCATCCAACGGCTCCGCTTTGAACACCCGGAAGTCGCTTCGGTAATCATCACCAGCGCCAAAGAAAAGGTTTTCTGTTCGGGTGCCAACATCTCCATGCTTGGTCAATCCAGCCATGCCTGGAAGGTGAACTTCTGCAAGTTCACCAATGAAACCCGCAATTCCATCGAAGACGCCACCGACAATTCCGGACAGGCCTACATTTGTGCGGTCAACGGCACGGCTGCAGGCGGCGGCTATGAACTGGCACTCGCCACCGACCACATCATTCTCATCGACGACGGCGCCAGCGCCGTTTCGCTGCCCGAGGTCCCGCTGCTTGCCGTCCTCCCCGGCACCGGCGGCCTGACCCGTGTGGTCGATAAACGCAAGGTTCGTCGCGATCATGCCGACTACTTCTGCACCATCAACGAGGGCGTCCGCGGTAAGCGCGCCACCAGTTGGAATCTGGTCGATCAGGTGGTGCCGCGCTCCAAGTTGATGGAAAAGGCGCAAGAGCAGGCGGAAAACTACGCATCGCTCTCCGACCGTCCAGCCGATGCGAAAGGCATCGAGCTGAAAAAGATCGAACGGACCATCAAGGGCGACGAAATCACTTACGGAACAGTCAGCGCGACAATCGACAGAAAAAATCGTGCGGTCACCATCACTGTGCATGCGCCAACCGAAACGCCGCCAAGCACCGTTGAAGCCATTCATCAACAAGGCGTCGACTTCTGGCCGCTTGCTCTCGCCCGCGATCTTGACGATCTGATTCTGCACTTACGAACCAACGAGCAGGAAATGGGCACCTGGGTGTTCAAGACCAGCGGCGATGCCGATTTGGTCGAGGCCGCAGACACGGCTTTGCTCGACAACCAAGACGACTGGCTGGTTCGCGAGATTACCCTTTATCTAAAACGGACGTTCAAGCGGATCGACGTTACCTCGCGCAGCTTAGTTACTCTGGTCGAGCCGGGCAGCTGCTTCACCGGCACCTTGCTGGAATTGCTCCTGGCCGCCGACCGTTCATTTATGCTGGATGGCACTTTTGAAGGTGACAACCGTCCTCCAGCCACCATTCGGCCGACCGGCATGAACTTCGGGCCATTGCCCATGTGTAACGACCTCACCCGACTGGCGACCCGTTTCCTCGGTGAATCGGAAAAGGTTGAAGATTTGCGTGAAGAAATAGGCAACGACTTGGATGCCGAAGCCGCCGACGAGTTCGGCTTAGTGACCTTCATTCCCGATGATATCGATTGGGAAGATGAAGTGCGGATCGCCATTGAGGAACGCGCCAGCTTCTCACCCGACGCCCTGACCGGCATGGAAGCAAGCCTCCGTTTTGCCGGACCGGAAACCCTGGAAACCAAAATTTTCGGACGTCTGTCGGCCTGGCAGAACTGGATATTCCAGCGTCCCAACGCTGTTGGAGAAGAAGGCGCCTTGAAGCTTTTCGGCACCGGCAACAAAGCCTCCTACAACCAGCAGCGCGTCTAGCGGATTATATTTAAGGAAAGCGAACGTTATGACCATTGATTACAACGAAAAAATCCCCAACAACGTCAACCTGAGCGAAGACCGCCGCCTTCAACGGGCCTTGGAAAAATGGCAGCCCGGCTATCTTGAATGGTGGGATCAGTTGGGGCCGGAAGACACCACCAACTACGACGTCTACCTGCGCACCGCTACCAGCGTCGACCCCAAAGGCTGGGCCCATTTCGACTACGTCAAAATGCCCGACTACCGCTGGGGGATCTTCCTCACACCAACTGATGAAGACCGCAAAATCGCCTTTGGCGACCACAAAGGGGAGAAGGCCTGGCAGGACGTGCCCGGCGAATACCGCGCTGAATTGCGCCGCCTGATCGTTACCCAAGGCGACACCGAACCGGCTTCGGTCGAACAACAGCGCCACTTGGGGCTGACCTGCCCATCGCTTTACGACTTGCGCAACCTTTTCCAGGTCAACGTGGAGGAAGGCCGCCACCTCTGGGCCATGGTCTATCTGCTACATGCTCACTTCGGCCGCGACGGTCGCGAAGAAGCAGACGCCATGCTCGAGCGCCATTCGGGCGATCCGGACAAGCCGCGCATTCTCCAAGCCTTCAACGAAGATACTCCTGATTGGCTTTCGTTCTTCATGTTCACCTTCTTCACCGACCGGGACGGCAAATACCAGCTCGCTTCACTGGCCGAATCGGGCTTTGACCCGTTGGCCCGAAGCTGCCGCTTCATGCTGACAGAAGAAGCTCACCACATGTTCGTCGGCGAATCAGGCGTCGGCCGGGTCATCAAACGGGCCTGCGACATCATGACCGAACACAAAACCGACGACGTGCGGAAGTATGGCGGCATCGATCTGCCGACCCTCCAGAAGTATCTCAACTTCCATTTCTCGGTCTCGGTCGATCTGTTTGGCCAAGAGCTTTCGACCAATGCGGCCAACTTCTACACCATGGGCCTTAAAGGCCGATATCAGGAAGAAAAGATCGACGACAACCACCAGCTAAAAGACGATCCCTATGAAGTCTCAGAACTTAAAGGCGACAGCATCGTCAGTGTCGAAGCTCCGGCGCTCACCGCAATTAACGAACGCCTGCGCGACGACTACATCGCCGACTGCCAGGCCGGCGTCAACCGGTGGAACAAGATCATCCAGAAGGCCGGTATCGACTTCGAACTGAAAATCCCTCACCGGGCCTTCCATCGGGGCATCGGCACCTTCTCGACCGTCAAAGTGTCACCCGACGGTCGAGTATTGACGGAAGCCGAGTGGGACCATCACCACAGCCAATGGCTGCCAACGCCGGAAGACCGGGCCTATGTATCCTCTCTGATGCAAGCGGTCACCGAGCCGGGCAAGTTCGCCAACTGGATCGCCGCCCCCGACCGCGGCATCAATAACCAGTCCGTCGACTTCGAGTACGTGCGCTTTAACTAAGCCCACCAAACGACAATATTTACGGGAGGGGGTGGCGATGCTCCCTCCCGTTTTGCTTTTGAAGGACAGAGAAAATCATGGCGCTCAACCGACAACACCTGATCGACCCCGCCGTCTGCATCCGCTGCAACACCTGCGAAGAGACCTGCCCCCTCGACGCCATTACTCACGACGACACCAACTACGTGGTCGATTACGACAAGTGTAAGGGCTGTATGGACTGCATCGCCCCCTGCCCCACCGGCGCCATCGACAGCTGGCAAACGGTCGCCACCCCCTGGACTCTTGATGACCAATATTCCTGGGACGATCTGCCCGATGAACAGGAGGGGCTTGAAGCCGAAGAAAGCTCCCCCGACGAAGAGGCCGAAGAACTGCGCGACAAGGCTGAAGCCGCCCAGGGCGGCAAAGTACCGCCGCCGTTTTCCGCCGCCCATCCCTATATCAACCTCTACACCAAGGACAGCCCGGTTACCGCCAGGATTGCCGGAAATTTTCGTATTACCGACAGCGGCGCGGGGTCCGACATTCATCATATCGTACTGGACTTTGGCAAGGCCGCCTTCCCGGTGCTCGAGGGCCAATGTATCGGCATCATTCCGCCAGGCAGGGACGAAAAAGGCAATCCCCATCTAATGCGGCTTTATTCGGTCGCCAGCCCCCGCGATGGTGAGCGGCCGGGTCACAACAATCTGGCCCTGACGGTCAAGCGGGTGCTTGAAGAAGACGGCATCAAGGGCTTGGCGTCGAACTATCTCTGCGATCTGACAAAAAACGATACGGTTCAGGTTGTCGGTCCGTTTGGCGACTCCTTCCTCATGCCCAACCACCCTTCGGCAAACATTCTCATGATCTGCACCGGCACGGGGGCGGCTCCCATGCGGGCAATCACCGAACGACGACGGCGCGAGATGCCCAATGCTTCGGGCAAGCTCATGCTGTTCTTCGGAGCACGAACACCCGACGAACTCCCCTATTTCGGGCCGCTCCAAAAACTGCCTAAAGACTTCATCGATACAGAGTTGGTCTATTCCCGCCTTGCCGACAAACCCAAAGAATACGTCCAGGACCGGATGAAAGCCCGAGGAGGCGATCTGGCCGATCTACTGAAAAGTGAGGATACTTTCGTTTATATCTGCGGCCTCAAGGGCATGGAAAATGGCTGCGAAGAGGCTTTCCAAGAGATCTGCGCCAAGCGCGGCCTAAACTGGGACGACGTGCGAAAAAACATGAAGAGACAAGGACGCTATCACGTCGAAACCTATTGAGGCTAAAAGCCCGGTTTTTACATGATAAAAGCGGTTCGCTCCGGGCATAGGAAGTGCTAGTCTTCAGAAAAGAAAATTAAACATCAGACGACCAGAGAACAAAATGCCGCAGCTCACCCCTGAGCAAACGTCGACACGCCAGCTCCGCCGAACCGTTTTGGCGAGTTTGCTGCTTGTTCTCCTGATCGTCTGGGCGGCGGCGGCCCATCTAATCATCAGCAGCCGAACCGAAATGCTGGAGCGCACCAAAGCCGACAGCATCAACCTCAATAAAGCGCTCGCCGCCTATACCGAACTGGCGATTGGAACGCTTAACCGCCGCCTCCTCGACATCGGCCGCCGCTATCCTTCCGATGCGCCTATTCAGCCCTACGACAAAAAAGTCGGGCTTTTCCTCGGGAAAAAAGCAAGGGAATCACGCGGCGCAAGCTCTTTCAACCTGATCCGCAAGGACGGACTTTTAGAGCAAAGCGCAATTTTAAAAAATAGTCGCCTCATCCTCCTTGATCGCCCAATCACGGTCGATGATCGGGACTACTTTAAATTCTTCCGCGATACCTGGCCGCAAAACCGTGGCGCGCTCTACATCGGCACTCCAGTTAGCGGCAAACTCAATGACACGAAAATCATACCGGTTGTGCGAGCCAGACTGAGCAGCGAGGGAGACTTCCCCGGTGTTGTCCTTGCCAGCATCCGCTCAGATAAGCTTCTCGATTTTTACCAAGATTTCCAGTTTAGCAAAGACCAGACAATCGCTTTAGCCCACACCAACGGAATCCTTCTGGCGCAACTGCCCGATACCTCCAAGCGAATTGGCGGCAACATCTCCCAAAACCCCCTATTCGCCAAGCATCTGCCCAAACGACCCGAAGGGTATTTCGAAGCGTCCACCCCTAACGACAACACCACCCGCATAGTCGCCTACAAGAAACTGCGCAACCTTCCTATCGTCGTATCGGTTTCGCGGTTTCAGCACAATGTGCTGGCGCCCTGGCGCAATCAGGCCATGGTAATCGCGGCGATTACCGTCTTGATATCGCTGGTCCTCGGCCTTTTCGCGGCCGCGCTGTTTTCGCAAACCAAATCGGTGGAACACCAAGAGCGCGATCTGCAAAAGAAAGTTGAAGAACGGACCAGAGAATTGTTGCTGGCCAAAGAAGACGCCGAACTCGCAAACCGGACGAAAGACGAATTTCTCGCCAATATGAGCCACGAATTGCGCACGCCATTGAATTCGGTCATTGGGTTTTCAGAGATGATGCTCTTGGAAACCTGGGGCAAACTGGGCGACTCTCATTACAAAGAATACGTTCAAAACATCGGCGAATCAGGCCGCCATCTTCTTGAAGTGATCAACGACATCTTAGACATTTCAAAGATTGAAGCCCATAAGATGGAACTCGATAACGAGCCTATCGACATGGCCGCCAGCGTGACCGATTGTCTGCGCATGATCAGTCCCAGAGCTACCGAAAAATCGATCCTGCTGATTAGCAAACTTCCGCACGACTTACCTCGCCTCAACGGTGACGAAACCCGCTTCAAACAAATCATCGTCAACATCGTCGGCAACGCGATCAAATTCACCTTCGCCCATGGCGCCGTTTCCATCGAAGGCGGCCTGTTGAGCGACGGCAGCGTCTGCATCTCGATAAAAGACGACGGCATCGGCATTCCAAAAAAAGACCTCGCCCGCATCCTTCAACCCTTCGAGCAATCGGCCTCGGCCTTGTCGCGCAACCACGAGGGGTCGGGGTTAGGCCTGCCTCTAGGGTCAGAACTCATTAACCTTTAAGTGATTCAATAGCTTGAAACTCGAAACGGAGGTTTTCAGGCTATGAAACGCAATTTCTGGCTTTCTGACGAACAATTTGCATTGATCGAACCGCACTTAC
>Ga0209475_10000366_pt1 | contig 103919 bp, 68 predicted proteins | sample tdDd471_FD_187128 | JGI IMG/M metagenome (GOLD analysis project Ga0209475, IMG submission 187128) | Marine sediment microbial communities from the Atlantic coast under amendment with organic carbon and nitrate - tdDd47.1 (SPAdes)... | ecosystem: Environmental > Aquatic > Marine > Coastal >... | reverse complement strand
CGCGCCCTGTCGCCCTGGCCCGGGACCACCACCTACCACAAGGATCAGTTGCTGAAGATCACCCAGGCCCGGCCCATGAGCTATCATGTCTCGGGCCAGGAGCCCGGCACGGTGCTGGGCATCCACGCGCGGGGCGTGATCGTGGCCTGCGGCGAGGGCAGCCTCCTGCTCACGGGGCTGCAGGTGCCCGGCAAACGGCCTCTGCCGGTCGACGAATTTCTGCGCGGCTTCTCCATCAAACCCGGGGACGTGTTCCGCTCATGAAAATCGACCCTGTACGGCTGGCGGCCCTCGACCTGTTGATCCGGGTGGACGAGGGTTCGGCCCTGGACTATCTGCTGGACCAGGCCCAGGCCAACCTGGCGAGCGATCGCGACCGGGCCTTCCTGGCCGAACTGGTGCGCGGCACCCTGCAGTGGCGCGCCCGTTATGACCATGTCATCGGACGCCTCAGCAAACGCAAGCCGCCCAAGGACCCCGCCCTGGTGAACATCCTGCGCCTGGGGCTGCACCAGTTGCTCGGCCTGACCCAGGTGCCGCCCTATGCGGCCACCCACGAAGCCGGTCAGCTGTGCCGGGCCCGCTGCGATGAGCATCAGGTGGGTTTCGTCAACGGCCTGCTGCAGCAGGTGAGCCGGGAAATCGTCCGCAAGGGGGATGAGGAAAAGATCGACCGTCTGGAGTCCCTCTTCGACAACCTGGAAGCCTGGTCGGTGGACTACCTGGCGGCGTGGCTCTCCCATCCGGTTTGGCTGGTGGAGCGGTGGATGGACACCTACGGCCCGGTGACCGCGGCCGAAATCTGCGAGTTCAACAACGTCAAGCCCGAAACCCATTTCTACGTGCTGGAATCGGGCGATCCCGGGGCGGCCGTTCAGGCGGCGGCCTTGGTGGGCCTCAAACTGGTGGAAACCGACCAGGAACGCTGTCTCAAGCTCAAGGGACACGCGCCCAGGTCCCGGCTGGCGGACCTGCTGGCCCAGCAACCCGCGCTCATGGTTCAGGGCCGCAGCGTACAGGCGGCGACCCGTTGGCTCATGGAGCCCGCCGCCGAAACGCCGGCCGGGCTTCCGGTGCTGGACCTGTGTGCCGCGCCGGGTGGCAAGACCCTGCGCCTGGCGGCCGGATGGCCCGGTGACGCCCCGATTCTGGCCGTGGACAATTCACCCCGACGGGTCAAGCTCCTGTCCGAGGCGGCGGCCCGCAGCGGCGCCGGACGGGTGCAGGTGGTGCGGGCCGACGGGAAAATGCCCCCCTTTAACCGGGGCGCCTTTTCCGCCGTGCTGCTGGACGGCCCCTGCAGCGGGACCGGGGTGCTGCGCCATCACCCGGACGGCCGCTGGGCCCTGCAGTCGCAAATGATTACCCGGAACAAAAAGAACCTGGGGAAGTTGTCTCGTCACGCCGCGGATTTGGTGGCCCCGGGCGGACTGCTGATGTATGCTACCTGCTCACTCGAACTGCAGGAAAACGAGGACGTGGTGGACTCGCTGCTGCGCCGTCGGGAGGACTTCGAGCCCTGGCCCGATGCGTCCGGGCGTTGGCGCCGCACCTGGCTGCCCCATGAAGCCGGCAGCGATGGATTCTTCGCCGCCCGCCTGCGCAGGAAGGCCTGATTCCGTGAAACTCTGGAAATTCCTGCTGTTGCTGGTGTCTTTGGCGGTGGTCGGGGGTGCGCTCATCCTGACGGTGAATTTCCTCGTCCTGCCGTCCATCATCCATTCCAACCAGGTTGTCTCGACGCCCGACATCCGGGGCATGTCCGTGACCGGGGCCGAAACCCAGTTGAGGCAGTTCCAGCTCGAGGTCGAGGCCATCCGTGAGCGCGCCCATCCCACCATTCCCGAAGGCATGATCCTGGACCAGATCCCCGCGCCCCAGACCGGTATTCGCGGCGGGCGCACCGTGAAGGTCGTCATCAGCAGCGGCCCGGCGGCCGGGGGTGTGCCCCAGTTGGCGGGGTTGACCCTGCGTCAGGCTGAAATCACCCTGCAGCGGGAGAATTTTCGTCTGGGCCGGGTGTTGCGGATCCGGCGCACGGGCGTGAGCCAGCCCGTGGTGGATTTCCAGAGCCCCGACGCCGGCACGGAACTGTACAAGGGCGCCATCGTGGACCTGGTCATCGCCGAACCCGCGGCCATGGACATGCTGCGCATGCCCGATCTGCGGGGGATGCCCCTGTACCAGGCCCGGCAGGTCATCTCCGGAGCCGGCTTCGTGCTCGGGCCGGTGACCTTCGAGCGGTCCCGGGACACGGACCCCAACCTCATCCTCGAACAGACCCCCCGGGCCGGCACGCGCGTCCGCAAAGGAGATCAGCTTGAACTGGTTGCCTCGTCCCGCTGACGGCACCGCCTGGGTGGCGCCGTCCCTGCTGTCCGCCGATTTCGCCAACCTCGGTCCCGATATCGCCGACCTCACCGCCCACGGCGCCGACCTGCTTCACCTGGACGTGATGGACGCCCACTTCGTCCCCAATCTCACCTTCGGGCCCTTTATCTGCGGCGCCATCCGTCGCCTGAGCGACCTGCCCCTGGACGCCCACCTCATGATGACCCGGCCCCACGACTACCTGGAGTCCTTTGCCAAGAGCGGTGTGGACGGCCTGACCATCCACGTGGAGTGCGACGCCCCCATCGCCGAAACCCTGGCCCGCATCGGCGACCTGGGGATGAAGCGGGGGATCAGCCTCAATCCCGGCACACCCATCGACAGCCTCTATCCGTATCTGAATCAGGTGGACCTCATCCTGGTGATGACGGTGCAACCCGGCTTCGGTGGGCAGAGCTTCAATCCGGTGGGCGTGGAGAAGATCGCCGATCTGGCCGCCCGTCGGGCCGCGGGTGAGGGCGACTTCCTGATCAACGTGGACGGCGGCATCAACGACGAGACCGGCCGCCTGTGCCGTCAGGCCGGGGCGGACATCCTGGTGTCGGGGTCGTGGCTGTGCAAGGCGGCCGACCGTTCCGCCGCGGTCAGGGCTCTGCGGGGACCGGGATAAATCCCCCCAATTCTTGCGAAAACCGCCTCAAAATGTTAGATTTCCCTTCCTTCGAAAACCGATTGGCGGGCCTGTGGCCTGCCGTTTCTGTCTCGGGTTTTTGTAAGGCAAATAGATAAAACAGGTTATGCCGACGGGTTGAGTCTCTTCCTCAAGGGGTGAGTCGTGCCCGGCGCGGTATGCCTTTGTGTGTTTTAGGCCCGTTGGAGAGTGCCTTGTTCCAGGAATTGACCAAACGCCTCGACCAGACCATGAAAAAACTGGCGGGTCAGGACCGTTTGACCGAGGACAACATCAAGGAAGCCCTGCGCGAAGTGCGCCTGGCTCTGCTCGAAGCCGACGTCAACTACGGCGTGGCCAAGACCCTGGTGTCCGGCATCCGCGAGAAGGCCCTGGGGAAGGAAGTCCTGGGAAGCCTGAGCCCGGCGCAGACGGTGGTCAAGATCGTCAACGAGGAGTTGACGGCGCTGCTGGGCGGCGAGGCGGCCGAGCTGAACCTGGAGCTGGAGAACGCCAAGAACAAGGGCATCTCCACCCTCATGGTCATGGGCCTGCAGGGCTCGGGTAAGACCACGTTCTGCGGGAAGCTGGCCAACCGGCTCAAGAAGGACGGCCGGTCGCCCATGCTCATCGCGGCGGATATCTACCGCCCGGCGGCCATCGACCAGCTGCACGTCATCGCCGAACAGATCGGCGTGCCCGTGCACAGCGATCGGGAGCGCAAGAACGCCGCCCAGATCGTCAAGCTGGGGATGAAGCGGGCCAAGGACAACAAGTGCGACGTGCTCATCGTCGATACGGCCGGACGGCTGCACATCGACGACACCCTCATGGGCGAGCTCGAAAGCATCGAGAAAATGGTGTCCATGGACGAGAAGCTTCTTGTCCTGGATGCCATGACCGGACAGGAAGCGGTCACCATCGCCACCGAGTTCGCCGACCGGGTGGGCTTCGACGGCGCGGTGCTGACCAAGCTCGACGGCGACGCCCGCGGCGGGGCGGCGCTGAGTGTCAGGGAAGTCACCGGCCGCCCGGTGAAGCTGGTGGGTGTGGGCGAGAAGATGGAGGACCTGGAGGTCTTCCACCCCGACCGCATGGCCAGCCGCATCCTGGGCATGGGCGATGTGCTGACGCTCATCGAGCAGGCCGAGGATCGCATGGATCTGGGGGAGGCCGAGGATCTGGCCAACCGCTTCGCCGACGGACAATTCTCCCTGGAGGATTTCCTGCGGCAGATCCAGCAGATGAAAAAACTGGGTCCCCTGAAGGGGATCCTCAAGATGATGCCGGGCATGAACTCGGACATGCTGGACAAGGCCAAGGTGGACGACGGACAGTTTGCCAAAGTCGAAGCCATCATCCAGAGCATGACGCTGCAGGAGCGGCGGAAGCCGGACATCATCAACGGTTCGCGGCGCAAACGCATTGCGCGCGGAAGCGGGACCACGGTCTCGCAGGTCAACAAGCTGCTGAAGCAGTACCGCGACATGCGGCGGATGATGCGCGACATCAACGCCGCCGGCGGGCTGCAGGAGTTCGGCAAGAACATGCTGGGCGGGCAGTAGTCCGGGTTTTCCGGACAAGCACGCGGCGCGCATGGTGCGCGGCGCGAAACCACTCAACGGAGGTTGATAAGTGGCCACAACAATCAGACTCACCCGTATGGGCCGCAAGAAGCGCCCCTTCTACCGTCTCGTCGTTATGGACAGCCGCAAGCGCCGCGACGGCGCCTACCTGGCGAACCTGGGTTACTACAACCCCTTCTGCGACCCCGCGGAAGTCGAACTTCACGAAGGCGACATCATCGACTGGATGACCAAAGGCGCGACCCTGTCGGAGACCGCCCGGAGCCTGCTGCGGCAGGAGGGCGTGCTCTACCGGTTCTCCCTGATCCAGGACGGCGTCGCCGAAGCGGACCTTGAGGCCAAGATGACCGAGTGGAAGGCCAAGACCGAGGCCAAGCTGGCCGGTCGGGCCGCCGCTCTGGAAGCCAAGGCCGCCGCCAAGGCTCAGGCCGAAGCTGAAGCCGAAGCCGCCGCCAAGGCCGAGGAAGAAGCCGCCGCCAAGGCCAAGGCCGACGAGGAAGCCGCCGCCAAGAAAGCCGCCGAGGCCGCTGCCGCCGCTGAAGCCGCCGAGGCCGAAGCCGCCGCCGCCGCCGAAGCTGCCGAAGAGGCCGCCGAGGAAACAGTCGAAGCCGCCGAGCCTGCCGCCGAAGAGGCGCCGGCCGAGGCCGCTGAAGAGACCGAGGACGTCAAAGAGGACGGCGAGAAGTGAGTGAACCTCGCGAAGATGTCCCCAACGGGGAAGAGCTGACTGAAGGTCACGTGGATGAGACGCCCGCGACCCCCGAAGCGCCCGCCGCCGAGCCGACCGAAGACGCCGCTGCCGAGACCGTCGAGGGTCACAGCGAAGACCTGAACATCGGCCAGGAGCGTGTGCTCGAACTGATCTCGTATATCGTGGTCAACCTGGTGGATCATCCCGACGACGTCACGGTGGATATCGTGGACCGTCAGGGACGTGAGATCTATCAGGTGCGTGTGCACTCGGACGACCTGGGCAAGGTCATCGGCAAGGGCGGGCAGACCGCCCGGGCCCTGCGGGTCCTGCTCATGGCCGTCAGCGCCAACACCGATCAGCGTATCGGTCTGGAAATCGTCGAGTGACATGAACCGCTTTGTTGCCATCGGTGAGGTCGTCAAGGCCGTCGGACTGAAGGGAGAGCTCAAGCTCTACCCTCTGCTCGATTTCTTTGAACCCATCCTGGACAGTGCGTTCCTGGTGTGGGGAGACGGCCGGCCGGCTACCGTGCAGGGGTACCGCCAGGCGGGCAGCTGCATGGCGGTCAAGACCAACGAGGCGTCAGACCGCAACGGCGCCGAAGCCCTGGTGGGCCGCAGTCTGGGTTTCATGAGTGACAGCTACCTGTCCGAAACCTTCCCGCGGCCCGAGGGCGGACTGCCCTTTCGCTGGCTGGGCCGCAACGTGGTCCAGGAAAACGGCACCGCCATCGGTGAGGTCAGTGAAGTCCGTCTTGGTGGCGGACAGCTGATCCTGGTGGTCGACGGGGCCAAGGGCCAGATCCTGGTTCCCGCCGTGGCGCCCATCCTGCAGACCGAGGACGGCCTGGAGGGCGACCTGGTGATCGATCCGCCGGAAGGACTTCTGGATGTCCAGTTCGGCTGAGAGACCCGTCGTCAAGGTGCTGACCCTGTTTCCGGACATGGTGCGCACCGTGTTGGAAACCAGCATCTGCGGACGCGGACAGCGTCAGGGGCAGGTGGACTACCAGGTCGTGGACATCCGCGACTTCTCGGTGGACAAGCACCGCACCGTGGACGACAGCGCCTACGGCGGCGGGGCGGGCATGATCATGATGGCCCAGCCGGTGGTCGAAGCGGTGGAAAGCTGCCGCAACCGGGACGATGCCACGGTGATCCTGACCACGCCCCAGGGTGAGACCTTCGACGAGGCGCTCACGCTGGAACTGCTGGACGATTTGAAGGCCAAGGGTGAGATCATCATCATCTGCGGCCACTACAAGGGTATTGACGAGCGGGCCATAGAGCTGGTGGTCAACCGCGAGGTGTCCATCGGGGATTATGTCCTGACCGGAGGCGAACTGCCGGCGCTGGTGATCACCGACGCGCTGGTGCGCCGCATAGAGGGTGTCCTTCACAACGGCGACTCGGCCGCCAGCGACAGTTTTACGGAACTGCGCGACGGCGGACTGGACTGCCAGTGGTACACCAAGCCCCCCGAGTACCGGGGGCTGGGGATTCCGGAGGTTCTGCTGTCCGGCCATCATGCCAAAATCGAGGCGTGGCGGCGGGCCCAGGCCGAGGAACGGACCCGGCAACGGCGGCCTGATCTGGCAACGGACGAGGCCGACCGGAAGTCGACCTAGGATTACAGCGGTTCGCACCAGAGGGTGGCGGACCAACTTAACGCTCGGCCATGGTTGCAGGAGGACATCCTGCCCCCCGCTGGTGGGCATTTCGGCTCCGGACTTTCCGGGGCTGCAGGAGAGAACAATGAACATCGTGGAACAGATGAGGGCCGAAGGCCTGCGTGACGACCTGCCCGACTTCAAGATCGGCGACACCATCAACGTGGCCGTGCGGATCAAGGAGGGTCAGAAGACCCGGATCCAGAACTTCATCGGCGACGTGATCGCCCGTCAGGGCACCGGCCTGGAAGCCTCCATCACGGTGCGCAAGATCTCCGGCGGCATTGCCGTCGAGCGGATCTTCCCCCTGGAGAGCCCCAACGTGGATTCCATCAGCATCAAGAAGCGCGGCCGTATCCGGCGTGCCAAGCTGTACTACCTGCGTGGCCGCACCGGTCGCAAGGCCAGGATCCGCGAAGCCCGCCGGTAGGCGTGGTGTCCGGTCGGGTCAATCCCCTGGTGGCCTTCGATCGCGAACAGTCCCGTCAGGGTGCCCGCCGTATAGCGGGTGCTGACGAGGCCGGCCGCGGTTGCTGGGCCGGGCCTGTGGTGGCGGCGGCCGTGGTGCTGCCGGACCTGTGGTGCCCCGACGGAATGGACGACAGCAAGAAGCTTTCCGCCGCCCGGCGTGAGGCCCTTTGTGTCGAGATATGTGCAAGCGCCCTGTCATGGGGCGCTTGCGCTGTTTCACCCCGGGAGATCGACGCGGTGAACATCCTGCAGGCCAGCCTGCGGGCCATGGCCCGGTCGGCGGCCAAGCTCTCCCCGGCCCCGGACCTGCTGCTGGTGGACGGACTGCAGGCCCCCGCCGTCGGCATGGCCACCCTGCCCGTGGTCAAGGGGGACGGCACCAGCGCCTGCATCGCGGCGGCCAGCATTCTGGCCAAGGTGTTTCGGGATCGCATCATGACCGCCCTGGACCGCCACTATCCCGGCTACGGCTTTGCCCGCAACAAGGGCTACGGCGCGGCCGCCCACCAGGACGCCCTGGCCAGCCAGGGGCCCTGTCCCATCCATCGCTTCACCTACAAACCCATCGCCGAACTGGATCAGGGCCGGCTGTTCTGAACCGGGGCCCGGTTCTGGCTACGCCTTCCCCTTTCCTCCCGGGAATGGAGGGCGGCGGATGAAGGCATCCTTCCGGCTGGGCGAGTGGGGGGAGGCGGCGGCCTGCGGCTTCCTGCAGATGTGCGGCTATCGTTGCCTGGCCAAGCGATTTCGCCGCGGCGGCGGAGAGATCGATCTGGTCATGGCCCGCGGGAACCGGGTGGTCTTCGTGGAAGTCAAAACCCGGGGGCGGAACAGTCCGGCGGTCCCCGAAGCCTGGGTGGATGGGCGTAAACTGGCCCGTATGCGCCGTCTGGCCAGGATCTGGATTCACGAATGTCCGGAAAACCGGGCTCATGACTACCGCTTCGACGTGGTGGCCGTGGAGTTCGACGGAGAGGGCCGGGGCTACCGGGTGCGTCATCTGCCCGGCGTTTCCTGAAGGATTGCCTCACAGCCCCGGAATTCGTACCATCAGAAGCCTGGATCATGGCGGCCAAGCCTTATAATCCTGTAACAAATAGGCGGACCCCACCGGATCCGGGAACACTGGTCGCGCGGTTACGTAGGGAATGTCACCCATGGTGGACAATCCCGGTCCGGTAAGTCTCCGGGCCGACCCTTTCCCATCGAGGACGGACTCAATGGTCACAGACCGCACAGTTTGCGCCCGACACACGGCTGGAGGACGACCCCATATCCTGCAGGCCCCTCGCGCTGCCGCACTCTGTCGGCGGAGATTCCCGTCGGTCACAAGGTTCGCCCTGATCCTGGTGGCTGTGGCGGGAATCCTGCCGGCGGCCGCTGCCTTCGCCGCGTCCGGCGGTGTGGCCACCCACTTCGACACCTATTTGGATACCGACGGCAACGGGGTGGAAGACACCCTGGATGCCTGGCGCCTGGGCCGCACCACCTGGTCCGACCTGCGCCGCACCGCCCGCACCCCGGCCAGCGACAAGGCCCTGTCCGCCATGGAATCGGCCCGGCCGGCCCCCGAGGCCCTCAAAAACCAACCCGGCGATTGGGCGAACGGCCGTCTGCGCCTGATATGTCTGGGCGCCCGGGCCGGCGACCTGAAATCCGCCCTGCCGGTGGGGGCCCGCGTGGTCCATGATCTGGATGCTTTCGGCGGTGTGTCCGTTCTCTCTTTCGATGAGGCCGGCCTGTCGGCCTTCCTGTCGGCCCCGCGGCCCGGCCGCATTCTTCTGGACCGCGACGGGGTCCCGGCCCTGGTCCACAGCCGGCATCAAATGGGCGCCGAAGCGGCCTACACCGGGCCCTGGCAGTTGGGGGACGACTGGAGCAGTTCCGTGGCCATCCTGGATTCGGGCTGCGATACCGCCCATGACGATCTGGGGGATCTGGCGGGCGACAATCTGGACGGCCCGCCGCCGGCCGTGGGCGACGCCTTCGACTGGTCCGATGCCGCCGACGGCTGGCCGCTGAACCTGGGCTACAAGGTCGTGGGGTGGCAGGACGTCACCGATGACTTCCCCCTGGCCGCCGGGCCCTGGGACTACCACCACCATGGCACGGCTCTGGCCTCGGTGGTGGCCGGCAGCCCGCATATCGATGCGGACTTCCATGGGATCAACCCCGACGGTCGGCTGACCGTGGTGAAGTTCTACGATTTCGACGAGGTGTGGCACGCCTGGGCCGGGGATTTCCTGGCGGCCTGCGCCTGGACCCTGGAACACCGCGAGACCTACCGGGTCCGCACCGTGCTGGCGGCCGTGAACTGGGACACCGACGCCGGGCTGAGTGATGCCATGGCCGCCTTCGTGGATGCGGGCATCGTGCCGGTGAGCGCCATGGGGAACTTCGGCGCCGACGCCGCCGGGCCCGGCTACCCGGCCGTGCTGCAGGATGTGCTGACGGTGGGCGCCGTGAATACCAACGGCTCCGTGTCCGCCTATAGCGGTCTGGGGCTGCCGGGACAGAGCAAGCCCGACATGTTGGCCCCCGGCGGCGGTCTGCTCCGGGCGGGCGGCCGCATCCAGGCGGCGGATATCGATCCCAACGACACCTACAGTGGACGCGAAGGCACCAGTCTGGCGGCCGCCCACACAGCGGGGGCCGTCTACCTCCTGGCCGAAGCCCTCCAGGACAACGGCATGATCCTGCCGGCCGACCGGGAATCGGCCCTGAACCTGACCGCTCTGCTCAAAGCCACGGCCACGCGCGTGGACCTCACCGAGGATCCCGACGGCCGAAAGGAATCCCCCCTGCCGCCTCATGAAGCGCCGGACAACCGGCGTGGCTGGGGCTGTCTGCGCGTGGACGCCGCGGTGCACGCGGTCCTGAATCCCCTGCGTCCCGGAGAAGACCAGACCGCGGCCCTGTCCGCTGATTGGGAACAGCCGGTGGTGGCCCGCCGTTTGGCCATCAGTCCGGATGTCCGCTATCTGGTGGAGGCCATTCCCACCTCGGGGCTGGACGTGGCCCTGGAACTGGTGGACCCCCGCACCCTGGACGACGACCCCTTCGGGACCGGCGTGCTGCGGGCCAACACCAACGGTGTGGGCGTTTCGGAATTTTCCTACCTCGACGCCTGTGAATGCGACTGGATGTTCCTGGTGGTCAAGCGGGTGTCCGGCGCCGGGGAAGTTACCCTGAAAGTGCGCGAGGCCGATACCTTTCCCCAGCAGGGGCGGGTGGCCCAGATATCCGGGCGCATGACCGGCGGCACCAACACCGGGGCCCTGGCCAACAGCGCCGGTCCGGTGGTGGTGATTCCCAGCCGGGTGGAAGTGGATCCCCAGGCGCGGGCCGTGAGCGTGCTGGACCGCTGGGGACTGCCCCAACCGGGTTGGCCGGTCTTCGTCTTTCCCCACCAATCGAGTCTCGGCGGTTTGACCCAGCCGGTGGTGTGGGACCTGGACGGCCTGGCGGGCGATGAAATCGTGACCTCTTCGGATTTCGGAAACATGTATTTTTTCAACGGTCTGGGCGACTACGTTGAAGTTGAGCTGGAGCGCAACATGCCCCTGACCACCCCGGTGGGGTGGGAGGGCCCGGGAGACGAACGCCGGGTTCTGGCCGTGGACGGCCGGGGCAAGGCCCGGTCCTGGTCCTGGGGCCCGGTCCAGGCATTCGAAACCCTTCTGGGGGTGGAGGACCCCTTGGCGCCGGCCGTGGGACAATTCGAGGTCAGCCCCGCCGAAGAGGCGGTCATCGTCTTTGCCGACGGCACCGTGTTCACCCTGGATTTCGACGGCACCGTCCGCACCGGCTGGCCGGTCCAACTGGCCGCCGCGGTCACCCAGCCGCCGGTTCTGTGCGATCTGGACGGCAACGGCCTGCATGAGATCATCGTCATGGTCCTGGACCAGGGCACGGGCGTTCTGACGGCCCGGGTCCTGAACGGGGACGGGTCCGCCGGCCCCGGGGACGGCACCGTGATCGCGGCGGTGGGCGGGGGCGCCTGGCTTGAGATTTCCGCGCCCACGGTGGCCGGCCGCTACGGCACCGGCGACCTGCGGGTGTCCATCATGGGATTGACGGACAACGGCCTGTCCGGGGACGCGGCCCGCTGGTCCTTCGGGCTGGGCTCTCTGCTGGCCACGGGAACCCCGCGGACCGAAACCTGGTCGGGCCTGAGTCTCCGCGCCACCACCACCCAGGGCGTCCTTCTGCTGGATAAAGCCATTCTGGCGCCTCCGGTGACCTGGGACTATATCGGCGGCACTGGCACCGACGAAGCGGGACTGGTCGGCGTTCAGTGGCATGAGATCCTGTACGGTCTGACGTCCGTGCCCGGCTCCGCCGTGGGCCTCCTGCAGACCGCCGCGGGGGCGAGCCCCCTGGCCGGCCGCGAACCGGTCAGCACCGGCGGCAGCGCCGCGGTCATGCCCACCTCCCTGGGCATTTTGCTGGTGCCCCTGTCCGACGGGGTTCACTACCGCGTGCAGGCCGTGGACGATCTGGTCAACCTGGTGCCCGTGCGGGACGGCAGTGGCTTTGCCGTGCCCTGGACCGCGGCCCGGGCCGACCAGCGCAATTCGGGCGCCTATCCTTTGGGGGGCCTGGTTGCGGACGCCCCCGAGACCCGGGTGGCTGCCACGGGGCTGCAGGTTTATCCCAATCCCGGCCGCGGGCGATTCAATTTCCGTCTGACCGGGGAGCCCACCGTGGCCCACGATCTGGCCATCTACGACCTGCGGGGGCGCCTGGTGCGGCGGATGACCGTGGGCGCCGGGGAAAAGTCGATCGGCTGGGACGGACGGGACACGCAGGGGCGCCAAGCCGCGGCCGGAACCTATTTGGTGACGGTCGGCCGGGGCGCCGAGCGTTTCACCACCCGGCTGATGCTGACCCGCTGAGCCGGATCACCGCTGTCGAGAATTCAACTTTCCGGCGGTGGCGCGGCCGTGGTAGATTGACCCCATGGGAACACAGAAACCGTCCAACCAGAACTACTGGAAACATTTGCGTGATGCCGCGGCGGCCCTGCAAACGGGGGATTTCGTCCAGGCCGAGCGGAGCTATGAATGGGCCGTCGGGCTGCGGGCCGAATCGCCTGGACGGGTGTTCCTCACCGAGAAACTGAGGGACGGTTTGAGCCGGGCCCTGCGTCGGAAGCCCCCCGTGACGGGGCCGGCGCCGGGTCACTGGGAAAAGCAGGAAAGAGCCTTCCGCAACGCTTTCCTCACCGACGGCGAAGCCGTGGTGCGTCACGCCGTTAAGCTGGCCGAACTGCGGCCCGAGGATGACGCCGAAACCAACCAGCCCATCCTGGAGACGGCCCTGTTCCTGGTGGGCCGCAGCAAGCTCTTCACCGAGGAACCGGCCTCGGCGGTGCCCCTGCTCAAGGGCCTGTTCCGCACCTCCCTGCGCACCGGCCGTCCCTTCGCCGTGGATTTCATCCGACACGACATTCCCCTCACCGAAGAGGACCGGCTGTGGCTGGCGGGGCGGGGCATCGACCTGCTGGACGAGTTTATCGGGCAGGAAACCCTGGCCCCGGGGTCCCTGCAGGCCGAGGAATGGTCCAACGTGTTCCTGCAGTTGGTGCACACGCGCTACTTCGGATCGTCCGGCCGCCTGCAGGAGGAGCGGGCCTGGCTGGAGGCCGCCCTGGCCGACCGCCTGCTCCAGCGGCCGCCGGACAGCGTGCGCCTGTTTCGCGCCTACCTGGCCGACTATCCCACCCCGGGCCCCCGCGCCGACGAAGCCCGTGTGCGCCTGGTGGAATTGCTGGGGAATACCGACGGCCTGCACTTCCGGGTGCCTCATTATCGCGAGGCCCTGGGCGCCCTCCAGTCCGCGGGACTGGCTGCGGGCAGCCCTCTGGCCGAGCGCTTTGAACGCGCCCTGGCCGTCATCGACTACCGGCGGCCCGACACGCGCGAGGCCGGACAGGCGGCCCCGGTCTGGGCGTCCCTGGCTCTGGAGTCCGGCGGGGAGGTTGCGGTGACCCTGTGGTGGGACGGCGAACCCAGGGACATGGCGTTCTGGCAGGCGGGGGAGGATCCCGTCCCGGTGAACCGCTTCCTGGCGCCGGCCTGCGGACGGGTAATTTCCCTGAATCCCGAAATTCCGGACCTGGTGGCGGACCAGTGGGAGGATGTCCCGGCCCCCTTTACCGTGGATCACTTTGCCGCCGCCCTGCTGGAAACCCACCTGCCGGCCGAGGGGCTGGGTGCGGAGACCCGGGTGCGCCTGGCACTGGGAGAAACGGCGGCTTGGCGATCGGTCTGGAATGCCCAGCTGGGACACCCCTGTCTGGCGCCGCCTCAGAGCTCCGACCGGGTGCCCGATTGGCTGCAGTCCCGGGGCGCGGCCGGCGTGCAGGCCGGCTTGGTCTGGCTGGCCATCCGCAGCCGTGTCCGCACGGCCGATCCCACCCTGCGGGCGGGGATCGGGGAACTGGCCCGGCGTGGAGACGGCGCCGCCGGCGTCCTCTACGAATTCCTGACCCTGGGCAGCAGCGAAGCCCAGTCCCTGGACGCGGCCTTCGAACCCTGGATGCTGCCCCTGTTGTGGACCCGCCCGGACCCCTTCGGCTGGGCCGCCGGCGGGCGCGCCCCGTCCACCGGCCCGGGCACCGAGGGCCGTCTGGATCTCGGGCACAATGACCTGGCCATCGTGACCACCGGAACGCCCGCGGCCATGCTGTCGGCCTGGGGTGACAGCACCCGCAAGTGGCGGGTGGTCCTGGATCGGATGGACCGGCTGGAGGATCTGTCTCCGGTGGCCCTGGGTGCGGTGGGACCGGTCACCCTGATTCCGCCGGCGGGCCAGGTGCACAGCCTGTCCGCGGCCCTGGACCTGCTGGAGGATCTCCTGGCCGAGTCGGCGGACGGCGAGGATCCGGTCAACGGCCTGATGGCCGTTTTCCACTGGAGTCGTCTGGTGGAGACCCACAATGGTGACCTGCTCGACTTCCGTCAAACGCGGCCCCGACCCACCGGGACCGTTCCCCTGCATGACGCCTACGCCGCGCGGGTGGTCCAACTGGACAAGGATCATCCCCGCCTGGATGACGAGGGCCGGCACGACACCTGGGGTGCCCAGTACAGCCAGCGGGTCCGCAAAGCGGGCTTCGTGGCCGGCTTGGCCCAGGAACTCCAGGTGGCGGCCGACCGTCTGGACAGCGTGTGGGGCGTTTTCGAGGGGAGCGACGCCTCCTGGGTATTCCTGGACAGCGCCGCCATCCACTGGCAACTGCTGGGCAGCGGGGATCTGTCCCTGTCCGATCTGCACGCGTGTCTGTTCAGCAGGGGGCATCGCCACCTGTCGCTGCTGACCGGTGCGGTCTGGCTGCGGGAGGACCTGGAGGACCTGCTGGGCACCTGGCTGGGTGTTTACGGCCGGCCCTACTGTTTGAGCATGACCGATGCGCGGACGCCGCTTCTGCGCCTGGCCGACCACGGGGCGGTGCCCGATGCCCGGGTTTCGGCGGCCGCCGCTCTCGCCGCCCAGGTGGCCCGCATCCGCGATTCGTTCGCCGTTGCCCAGGGCGGCGCCGTCCGGGTGCCTGGCCAGGGCCGGGCCGGGGAGTTCTGGCATCAGGTGGCCTCCGGGGAACTTCCGTTCGCCGATAGCACCTGGTCCTTCGTGGCCGGAGCGCCCTGTCGCCCCCTGTATCCGGACCGAACGCCGCCGGCGCGGAATCTGCTGGTGGTCCCGGTCCTGGAAAGCCTCGAGGGCGGCAACCCACCCATCGCGCAGAGTGACACCCGCCAGGAATGGCGGCAGGCGGATCAGGACCGGCGTGCCTATATCGCGTGGCGTCGAAAGCTGTGCGCCCTGGAAATGGCCAGTCTGCTGGCCGGGCCCTGGGGGATTGTGGAAATCCTGGACACGCGCTGGTGGCGTCTGCTGGCTTCGGGTTCGGGCCATTTGTCCGATGCCGATGCGGCGGATAAGGGACGGCCGGCGGCCGCCCGGCTGGCCCCGCCCGAGAGCCTGACCTTCGATCTGCCGGGCTTCGGGCCCGGTAGCAAGGCCTCCCAACTGGAACGAACCCTGCCCGTCATTCAACAGTGGCTGCAGGCGCGCACCGGTCCGGCCGCCGAACCGCCGCCGTGCGATCCCCGCCCCGGGGTGGATAAGGGGGCGACCCTGCTGGTGGGGTCGGTGGAAATCCTGTGGCCGTCCCTGCGGGATCAGCTCAGCCAATCCTGGGAACAGGGCGGCACCGACAAGTGGCTGTTGCTGGTCAGCGAAACCGCCCCGCCGGGCGCGGCCGACCTGGTGGCCGGGAACTGGTCCGGCGGCGGGTCCGTCTGGCCCCTGGATGAGTCGTCCTCAGTGCCGGCCCCCCTGGTGTGGGCCAGGCCGTCCGACTTCCTGGACAATCGTTTCCACCTGTTTCTGACCCACTGGCGGCCGGCGCTCATCCTGGCCCAAGGGGTGGACGGGTGGTTGCCGGCGGCCGGTCGATCAGGGCAGGTCGGGGCCCTGGCCCTGCGGACCATGCTGGACTGTGGCGCCCAGAGTCTCATCCTGCAGGCGGAAGAGCTGGCGCCCCTTTGGCAGGACTACCTGACCTCGGTGAGCGGTGGACGGCTGCAACTGTGCGGCGAGGTGACCCTGTCACCGGACCCGCAGGTCCTCGGAGATCCCCCGGTTCCTCCGTGCCTCGACTGTGGACGCCCCCTGCGTCCGCATGTGGTGTCCCAACGTCTGCGTCGCTTTCTTTCCCGTCTGCAACCGGATCAGTTCCTGCCCCTGGATTCCGCAGACCAACCCCTGGGCGGCGTCACCGAGCGCCAATTGGTACCCCTGGCCCGGGTGGCCCACTTGTCAGGGGTGACGGAGGCGGACCTGCAGGAGAGTGTCCGGGTGTTGCGATGGGCGGCCCGCCTGGCCGGCGACACCCTGTCCGATGCGGAGGCGGGCGACCCGGCGGGGGATCGGTCCGGGGGGGGGCACGCCCTCATGGTGCCGCATCGATTTGCGGAGATCGAAAACGCCCTGGCCCGCCTGGATGCCAACCTGGCGGTTCTGTTTCCTCTCTGGCTGGAGTCCCAGGCACGTGGGCTGACCGTCTGGGTGGACCTGGATTTCCCGCCCCTGCTGCTGGATGACGGGGACCTGGCCTTGTTGGACCGGTTGCTCGCCTCGGTGGCGGCCAGTGCGTCCGGTCGCGGTCGCCTGATCTACGCCTGTCCGCGGGGCAGCCTCAATACTTCCCGGCGCCTGGTGGGCTGCTCCGGCAACGCCGGGGAGACCCTGGCCTGGCTTCGGGACAGCCTGCAGGTTTTTCAGCGGCGGGTGGCCGACGTCATGGCCAAAGCCGTGGAAACAGGCGATGGCTTCCGGGTCGATACCGGGCTGTCGGACATCCGACCCGAGGAACGGGATTTCCTGGCCCTGGGCGCCGACCTGGGCCTGTGGCGCTGGGACGGTCCGGCCTGTCCGGGGGCCCTGCATCTGGTGGACCTGATGACTCTGGCCGACAGTCCCACGGCCAAGGACGGGCGCGCGGGCTGGAACCTGGTGGAAGCGGTGACGGGGCGAACCATGACCGAAGACCCGGCGGGGATTTCGGACGCCGACCCCGCCACGGGCAGCGGCCGGGTGGCCGCGGGCCGGGCCCTGGATAAGCTGCGGGGCATCATTCCCGGCACCGATCCCGACCGTGACCTGGACCATGTTTCCCAACGTCTGACGGCGCTGCTGGATCCGGCGGGCGACCCGGGTCTGTTGGTTATCAAGGGGCTCGCTGGAACCGGTCGCCACGATATCCTGTGCCGGGCGCTCCAGTCCAGACTCGCCCAGGACGGGGATGCCGGCCAGGTCACCTTCTACTGCCCGGACAGCGGGGTGGCGGCCAGGCTGTCGGTGACTGCGGCCCGCTGTGGGTTGCGGCAGGCCCTGGACATCCGGATTCCCCGGGACACCCAGGCTCTGGGCGTGCCGCGCCGCGACCCCGGGCTTCCGGCCGACCCCGGATCCACCGTGGTGGTGATCTGCGAAGCCCAGCGTTTCGAACCGGAGGTGCGGTATCGCGTGGCCGAACTGGGCCGGGGCTGTCGCCTGCTGATGACCATCGATCCCGCCGCCGCCACCGAACCCTGGGAGCATCTGTTCCTGACCACGCCGCGGACGGGGGACATTGTCGAATTGGAAAACCAGCGGAGTCTGGCCCGGACCCCGTGGGCCCACCTGCGGGAACTGGTGCCCGAAAGCCTGCGGGGGCGAGGTACGGCCCTGCGTCGCCAGAAAGGTACCGTAACCGTGGACTACGCGGTGAACCTGGACCAGTGTCTGTCCCGCATCATCCAGGACGTGGATCAGGGCGCGTTGCCGCCGCGTCTGGTGTTGAGCGGACCGCTGCAGACCGATCTGGAATTCCTGGCCGCCTCCCTGCGCGAGCGCGGTTGGCTGGCGCTTCCGGCGTCAAGTCTGGACCGCCTGCTGCTGCCGGGGCCGCGGGAGATGATGGCCTACTGCACCGACCTGCTGGCCTTTACCGGCCTGTTGCCGGGACTGCGGCGCGGGCCGGAGGATGAGACGCCGGAGGACCCCATCGGAGCCTCGGACGGGTCGGAACCGGCCCCCATCGATTTCCAGCCTCTGCTGCCCGGACTCCTGGGGCCTGAAGCGGGGCGGGCGTATGCCGACTGGCTGGCGGGCCTGGACCTGCCCGCGGCCGAAGTGACCCTGGGCCAACTGCTGGCCGGGGCCGCGGTCACACCCTGGGCCCGCTCCGTCCTGGCCCTGCCGAACGCCGCGCCGAGGGTGGCTGAAATGCTGGCCGTCTGGGGGGCGGAAAAACTGTCGGACCTGCCGCACCTGTCCACCTGGGAGGCCTGGTGGCAGGTGATCCAGGAAAGCCTGGGCCGGGAGGCGACCGGTCGACAACGTCCCCTGGTGACCTATCAGCTGGCCACCGAACCGGGGGGGAGGCCCTGTCCCGGTGGGGTCTATCTCTGCCTGGGGACGGAACCGCCGGCCGTCCACTACAACGTCCTGACCCGGACCACCGACCATGCCTTGATCCTCTACAAGGATCAATCTCCCCTGGCGGGATTGTCCGGATCCCGAGGGGCGTGACGGCCCCGGCCAATGCTTCTTGTACCCTGGGTAGCCGGGGACTATTTTGGCGGTTGGAGCCCAACGCCATAGGCGTGTCCGGGCCTGAGGGAGCCGTGGGGGCCGAGCCAGTACCGTTACCCGGGAGTTCTAGCCAATGGATATGCCCTTCGAGCCGTATCGCATCAAAGTCGTCGAAAAGATTCAGCGTGTCAGCCGCGAGGACCGGGTGCGCTATCTGAAGGATGCCGGATACAACGTTTTCAAGGTGCCCAGCGAGGCCATTTACGTGGACCTGCTCACCGACAGCGGCACCAGTGCCATGAGCGATATGCAGTGGGCGGCCATGATGACGGGGGACGAGGCCTACGCCTACAGCAAGTCATACGCCGACTTCGAAACCACCATCCGCGACATCTTCGGCTACAAGCACGTGATCCCCACCCACCAGGGTCGGGCGGCCGAGGGCATCCTGTTCGCCGTGGGCTGTGACAAGGATTCGGTCGTTCCCAACAACATCCACTTCGACACCACGCGGGCCAACGTGGAACACGTGGGCGCCATCGCCCTGGACTGCGTGGCCGACGCCGGACTCGACCCCATGCTCGAGGCCCCCTTCAAGGGCGACATGTCGCTGGAGAAACTGGCGGCGGCCTTCGAGAAGTACGGCGCTGCGCGCATCCCCTTCGTGATGATCACCATCACCAACAACAGTGGCGGCGGACAGCCCGTGAGCATGGCCAACGTTAAGGCCGTGTCCGAGTTCTGCCGGCAGGTGGGCAAGCCTCTGATCTTCGACGCCTGCCGCTTCGCCGAAAACGCCTGGTTCATCCAGCAGCGTGAAGCGGGCTACGCCGACAAGACCATCAAGGAAATCTGCCGCGAAATGTTCGCCCTGGGTGCAGGCTGCACCATGAGCGCCAAGAAGGATGCGCTGGTGAACATCGGCGGCTTCCTCTGCCTTAACGACGACGACCTGGCCGTGAACGCCACCAACCTGGGCATCCTGCGCGAGGGCTTTCCCACCTACGGGGGGCTGGCGGGTCGGGATCTGGCCGCCATCGCCCAGGGCCTGCGTGAGGTTCTGGACCCGGACTACCTGGCCTACCGCATCGGGCAGGTGGCCCGTCTGGGCGCGCGCCTGGATGAGCTGGGCGTCCCGTATCTGCGGCCGGCCGGCGGGCACGCCATCTATCTGGATGCGGCCAAGTGCCTGCCTCATATTCCCCAGAACCAGTTCCCGGGCCAGGTGTTCACCGCGGCCTTGTACCTGGAGGGCGGCGTGCGGGCCGTGGAGATCGGCAGCCTCATGTTCGAGCATCTGGACCCCGACACGGGGGAGATGGTGCACCCGGCCATGGAACTGGTGCGGCTGGCCATCCCGCGCCGGGTCTATACCCATACCCAGTTGGACTATGTGGCGGAAGTCTGCGCCGAGGTCATGGCCATGGGCGAGCGTCTGGGCGGTCTGGAGATCACCTGGCAGCCGCCGGCTCTGCGTCATTTTACGGCCCGGTTGCAGCCCGTGGGCGGCGGCCACATGATCCGGGAGGCCTGAGCGGTCATGGTCCGCAGCGAAGACGTCCTGATCTCCATCCCCGACGGACCGGCGGGCCTGGCCCCGTTGCTGGCCCGGCTGGTGGAAACGGTGGTCCTGGACCTGGACCTCGCCGGGGACCTGAGCGCGGTGGCTGTGGTGGCCGACGATTTTCCCGAACCGGGCGGTGCCTGGTTCAGCTTCGCGCCGGGGACGGCGGGCGACCCGCGGCCGGCCCTGCAGCTCTTCTGCCATCCCGAGCGTTTCTGTCGGCCCAGCCCGCGCACCCGGACCATCCTGCCCGAGCGGGAAATCTGGGAACAGGCCTGGTCCCCGACCTCTGCGCCGGGGTTCGACGTGGATGAGTTCTCCTCACACCGTTCCGGCCAGTTCCTGTACCACAACCTTCTGACGGCGCAGGACCTGGTGCGCGGTGATCTGCCCCGGGACGGCATCGGGTCCGACCGGATCGAGGCCTTTTCGGCCGTCTGGGCCGTTACCGTGGATGGGCGCCTGGAGCGGGCGGGCCACGGGGGATACGACCTGGCGGAGCGTCGTGGACGATTCAGCCGCTTGTTTTCCACGGCCGGCGTGCTCCTGCCGGACCACTGGCAGATCTTCCAGTCCCTCTGGGACGGGGGGCTGGCCGGGTGGCGCGAAGTGTTGGCGGTCACAGACAGGCTGCCCAGGATCAGACCGCAGAACGGCGTCTGAAGAGACCCGTCCCGCCGGTGTACGGATTGGATTTGCTTTTTTCCGCCGGATGCCCCAAATTCATGGGATTGAAGGCAATGGTTGACGTCAGTCCTGACCGGGAATACCCTCTGTGTCGGGTTTTCCCGCTTTGTGGATTCACGCCCCGCGTCCCACCTTCGGGGCATTTGAGACTACCTTTAGGGAGGTTGGTTCATGTTCGGTGTTTCTTCCCAGCGTCGATGGGTTTTCGCCTTGTTGCTGAGCGTCATGCTCGTGAGCTTCATCGGTTTGGCCGGTTGCGGCAACAAGGAAGAGGTGGACCCCTACGTTTACGACTCCCTGCGCAGAATTACCCGGGGGGATACCCTCAGCACCGGTTTCCTTTTCGAGATCGATGCTCCCGAACTGGAATACGTCAAAGGTGATGTGGCCATCATCCGTAACGGCAATCTCCTGGAGTTCCTCGTGGGTGAGGACCTGGAGCACAACTACGCCAACCTGTCCGGTACCCTGCTGGGTGTGAGGAAGACCTTCACGCCGCAGCCCACCCACCTGGTCATCCAGCGCGTCAAGCGCAACGGCGTGGTGGAAGCCGACAGCATCCCATCCCCCAAGGGCTATTTGCTGCCGCGCCTGTTGCGGGCCGGTGCCATCTCCCAGGATCTGCCCGGCGCCCCCCTGCCGAAGATCGGCTGGAAGGCCGCCGACATGAAGGAAGCCGTGGCGACCTATCTGCCCGAGAACGAGGGCGACGCCATGAAGACCATCAAGAGCGCCTTTGCCAACTTCGTCTACGTGCCCCGCATCGGCCTGGCTGATTCCGTGGCCGCGAATCCCGGTCCCGAGGACTACGCCTGGTACGCCATCGGCGATGAGTGTTCCCTGGAGATCGTCGAGCTGACCAAGGGCGGCGAGTTCATGCTGGAACTGCTGCTGGCCAAGGACCTGCCCCTGATCGGCGCCTTCACGGTGACCGAACTGGAAGACGAGTACAAGGTGCGCAAGATCGAGCACGAGGGCCTGGGCCACGTGGCCGGCAAGATGCGCGTGAACTGGTTCCAGTACGCCAATACCTACGTGGAGTCCTGGGTCGAGGAATAGACCTCACCGGTCCACACGAAAAAGCGGCGTCCCTGTTGGGCCGCCGCTTTTTTTGTGTCCGGCGTGCGGGGTCAGACCAGGAACCGCATGAGCCGCTCGTCCCGCAGGACGGCACTGGCGGAGACCTTGGTCTTCTTGGCCAGGCTGGTGGTCTTGAACTTGTTGGCCACGATCCCAACCATGAGGCCGTGCTTGCCCTGGAAGAGCAGTTCGGTGGCCTGGTGGCCCAGGCGCGAGGCCAGGATGCGGTCGTAGCCCGAAGGGGACCCGCCCCGCTGCACGTGGCCCAGCACCACCATGCGTACGCCCCGCTGCAGGCGCTCCTTGATCTCGAAGGTCACGTAGGAGGCCTTGCCCGCGCCTTCGGCCACGATGATCAGGGCGTGGTTCTTGCCCCGGTCGTACCCGGCGGAGATGCGGCGGGCCACGTCGTCCAGGTTGTACGGCACCTCCGGCAGCAGGACTTCCTCCGCTCCGGTGGCGATGGCGGTCTGGGCGGCCAGCAGACCGTACTCCCGACCCATGACCTCGATGACGAAGATGCGCCCGTGGCTGGTGGCGGTGTCGCGCACCTTGTCCACCGCGTCGATGGCGATGTTCAGGGCGGTGTCGAACCCGATGCTCATGTCGGTGCCGGGGATGTCGTTGTCGATGGTGGCGGGAACCCCGACCACGGGGATGCCGAATTCCTTCTCCAGTTTGGCGCCGCCCCGGAAACTGCCGTCACCGCCGATGATGACCATGCCGTCGAGCTTCAGTTTCTTGAGGGTGCGGCCGACGGGCTTGGCGCCCTGCTCGGTGGCGAATTCCGGGTAACGGAAGGTCCGCAGGATGGTGCCTCCCTTGTGCAGGATGCCGCTCACCGCCCGGGGGCCCATGACCTCGAATTCGCCTTCGGCCAGCCCGCGCCAGCCCTTCTTGATGCCGACCACTTCCGCCCCGTGTTGCCAGGCAGTGCGGACCACTGCGCGCAGGGCGGGGTTCATGCCGGCCGCGTCGCCGCCACCGGTCAAAACGCCGATTCGTTTCATCTATTGCCTCCTTGGTCGCCGGAGGTGTCCCGGCGTTTTTTCTCATGCTGTCGCTGGTGCCATTTTTTGATTCCGGCCATGCGGTCGGCCAGGTCCTTTTCGAAGCCCCAGTTGCCGGGGGCGTAGTAGATCTGTCCGGCCAGGGCTTCGGGCAGGCAGTCGAAGTCCGCGATGCCGTTTGCGGTATCCGGTGCGTAGACGTAGCCCTTGCCGTAGTCGAGTTCCTTCATCAGGCGGGTGGGGGCGTTGCGGATGTGCAGAGGGACCGGCGGGTTGTGTCCGCGGGCCACCTCCTTGGACGTCTTCTTCCAGGCGGCATACAAGGCGGTACTCTTCGGCGCCAGAGCCAGATAGACTACGGCCTGGGTCAGCGCCAGGGCCCCTTCCGGCAGCCCTATGAAGTGCACCGCATCCCGGGCGGCCAGGGCCTGGGGCAAAGCCTGGGGATCGGCCAGGCCCACATCCTCGCTGGCGAACCGCACCAGCCGGCGGGCGATGTAGAGGGGGTCCTCACCGCCTTCGAGCATGCGGGTCAGCCAGTAAACCGCGCCTTGCACATCGCTGTTGCGCAGGCTCTTGTGCAGGGCCGATATGATGTTGAAGTGTTCCTCGCCGGCCTTGTCGTAGCGGGCGGCCCGGTTCTGCAGGATGTCCGCCACGTCATCGGCGGTCAGCCCATCGGGGGCGGCCGCTTCATCGGCGTCCATGGCCTCCCGGGTGGCGACCACCGTTTCCAGCAGGCCGAGGGCCACGCGGGCATCGCCCTCGCTCATGTTGGCCAGCAGTTCCAGGGCCGCATCCTGCAGGGTGACGTCACTGTCCGCCAGCCCCCGCGGATCGATCAGGGCCCGCTCCAGGAGATCCTGTACATGGGCGGGGCTCAGGGGTTTGAGCACGAAGAGTCGGGTGCGGGAAATGAGGGCGCTGTTCACCTCGAAACTGGGGTTCTCGGTGGTGGCCCCGATGAGGGTCACGTCGCCCTTTTCAACCCAGGGCAGCAGGGCGTCCTGCTGGGCTTTGTTGAAGCGATGGATCTCGTCGAGAAAGAGAATGGTGCGCCGGCCGGTGGCGGCCTTCAGGCGGGCCGCTTCGCCCATCACGATTTTCAGTTCCTTGGTGCCCACGGCCACCGCGCTGTATTCCAGGAAGCGGGCCTTGGTCTGCACGGCCACCAGACGGGCCAGGGTGGTCTTCCCACAGCCGGGCGGTCCCCACAGAAGCAGGGACGGCAGGGTGTCGCTCTCCAACAGAAGACGCAAGGGACCCTTGGGGCCCAGCAGGTCCGCCTGTCCGGCCACCTCGGCCAGACTGGCCGGGCGCATGCGGTCGGCGAGGGGCACTTGTCCGGGTTCGGCCGGGACGGCGGGCGGGCGGTCTTCCGCGTCGCCGGTGGGATTGAAGAGGTCAGCATTCATAGGGGCCATTCTAACCGGAAGATTCCCGGTGGCAAGCAGGAAGGCGGGAGGCCGGCCAAGTGGGGCTGTTGAAAGTGGTTTGTTGACGCGGGCGCCCGCCGGGCGCTAACTTTGTTTGCTACCCCGGATCCAGGGAGGGCCCGGGGCAAAAAAGGAGACACACCATGGCACGCGCCATCTTGATCGTTTTGGACGGCCTGGGAGTTGGGGGCGCTCCCGACGCCGAAGCCTACGGGGACGCCGGCAGTGACACCTTGGCCAACATGGCCCGGCAGGTGGGGGGCCTGAACGTGCCCAACCTGGCGTCGCTGGGTCTGGGCAACCTCCACACCATCGACGGCGTCGCCCCTGCGGCGCACCCCCGCGCAGGCTACGGCCGGCTGCAGGAGATCAGCGCCGGCAAGGATTCCACCACCGGCCACTGGGAGCTCATGGGCCTCGAGATTCCCGTGCCCTTTCCCACTTATCCCGATGGGTTTCCCGACGACGTGCTGGCCGAGTTCACGCGCCTGACGGGGTACGGGGTGCTGGGCAACAAGGCCGCCAGCGGAACCGCCATCATCGCCGAACTGGGGGATGAGCACCTGGCCACCGGCAAGCTCATTGTCTACACCTCGGCCGACAGTGTTTTCCAGATCGCGGCCCATGACCAGGTGTGCGACCTGGACGAACTGTACCGTGTGTGCGAGATCGCCCGGGAAATGCTGCAGGAGCCCCACCAGGTCAGCCGGGTGATCGCCCGGCCTTTCACCGGGCCGGCGGGCGCCTACGAGCGCACTCCGTACCGTCACGACTATTCGGTTCCGCCGCCGGACGGCCTGCTGCTTCCCAAGCTGCAGGCCCACCAGGTGAAGGTCATGTCCATCGGCAAGATCTACGACCTGTACGCGGGACAGGGTATCGACGAGAGCTTCAAGTCGCGCAACAACGCCGAGGGCATGGCGGAGCTGGAACGCCTGTACGGGACCGACACCCAGGATCCCGCCCTCATCCTGCTCAACCTCGTGGATTTCGATATGCTGTGGGGGCATCGCAACGACCCCGAGGGCATGCGCAAGGGCCTGGAGGTCTTTGATGTCTGGCTGGGCGGTTTTCTGGACACGCTTCAGGCCGGCGATCTTCTGCTCATGACCGCGGACCACGGCAACGATCCCACCACGCCCAGCACCGATCACTCGCGGGAGCACGTGCCCCTGTTGGCCTACATGCCCGGGGCGCCCGCCGGACAGGACCTGGGACTGCGCCTGGGCTTCATGGACCTGGCCGCCACCCTGGCCGAGTTCTTCACCTTGCCGCCCCTGCCCAAGGGTCGCAGCTTCCTCTCCCTGGTCAACGGAAAGGCGAACACGTGACACCCACCCACGCCGATCTCGTGGCGGCCGCCTGCCAGGTGCGCCACAACAGTTACTCCCCCTATTCCGGGTTCCGGGTCGGGGCAGCCCTACTGGGTGCCAGCGGCACCATCTACCTGGGCACCAATGTGGAAAATGCCAGCTTCGGCCTGTCCAACTGCGCCGAGCGCACGGCCATTTTCCGAGCGGTGACCGATGGGGAAAAGCGTTTCACGGCCATCGCCGTCTGCAGTGACGGGGCTGCGCCCACGCCTCCCTGTGGCGCCTGCCGACAGGTCCTGCTGGAGTTCGGGCCCGAAATGGTTGTCATCATGGCCGGCAGCCAGGGCAACGAGGGCCCCTTGAAAACATTCACCGTGTCAGACCTCGTCCCCGAGGCCTTTATCACGTTCCGCGAAGACACCGAGGAGGGGCGCCCATGAATATCCTGGAGCTGCTGGAGAAGAAGAAGACGGGGCAGGCCCTGTCCGAAACCGAAATCCGGTTCATCGTGGACGGCTTCACCGCCGACGAGGTGCCCGCCTATCAGATGAGTGCTTTCCTCATGGCCGTCTGGTTCAGGGGCATGACCTCCGAGGAGACTGCCGCCCTCACCGGTGCCATGCTTGAGTCCGGCGACCAGCTGGACACCTCGGATCTGGGCGGCCCCAGCGCCGACAAGCATTCCACCGGTGGTGTGGGGGACAAAGTGAGCCTGCTGCTGGCCCCCCTGGCGGCGGCCTGCGGCCTGAAGGTGCCCATGCTCTCGGGCCGGGGCCTGGGCCACACCGGCGGCACCCTGGACAAGCTGGAGGCCATTCCGGGCTACAACATCCACCTGGACAACACGGCGTTCCTGGATCTGACCGCCAAGGTGGGCTGTGCGATCATCGGGCAGAGCGGCTCCATCGCCCCGGCGGACGGCCGTATCTACGCCCTGCGCGACGTATCGGCCACGGTGGACTGTGTCCCCCTGATCACCGCCTCCATCATGTCCAAGAAACTGGCGGCGGGTCCTCAGACCATCATCATCGACCTGAAAACCGGATCCGGTGCCTTCATGCGCGACCTGGACCAGGCCCGTGCCCTGGCCACGGCCCTGGTGGAAACCGGGCGTCGCTACGGACGCCGCATGTCGGTGGTCTTCTCGGACATGGACCAGCCGCTGGGCGTGGCGGTGGGTCACGCCAACGAGATGGTGGAGTCCCTGGCGGCCCTGCGTCCCGACGGCCGTGCTAAGGCCCCGCTGGACCTGGTGGGGCTCACGGAAGACCTGGTGGCGGAGATGGTTCGGGTGTCCGGCCTGGAGCCCGACCGCGCCGCGGCCCTGGACCGGGTGCGCCGGGTGTGGGACTCGGGGCAGGGCCTGGACAAGGCCCTGGAGTGGGTGGCGGCCCAGGACGGGCAGTTGGATCCCGGCCGGGACGACTTCGGTCTGCGGATCGCCCCGCTGGCTGCCGAATTGACCGCCGAGACCGACGGCTGGCTGGCCCGGGTGGACGCCCGGCAGATCGGCATGGCCCTGGCGGCCATGGGCGGCGCCCGACGCAAGGTGGACGACCCGTTGGACCTGAGCTGCGGCATCGATTTCCTGCCCATGGTGGGAGACCGGGTGAGCAAGGGGGATGTGCTGGCGCGCGTGCAGTGCGACCGGAAGGACGAGGCCGAGGAGGCCGCCCGGCGTATCGGCGCGGCCCTGGAGGTCTCCGCCACCGCGGTGCCGGCCAACGATCTGATCCTGGGACGGGTGGAGTAACCCGTCCCGCGGGTCAGAACTCCGAGTCGTCGTTGTCCAGGGTCTGGAAATCCTTGTCCACACCCTGGAAATCGTGTAGCTGCCCGCCGTGCAGGTCACAGATGTTCTGGGGGAAGAAGTCCTGCAGGAAGATCTCGGTGGTGACCGAATCGCAACCGCTGGTGGCCAGCATCCCCGACGCCAGACACACCGTCTGTTCAATGATGCCCGGCGGGCGGATGAAGGGTTCTTCGCCCTTCTGATCGGTGATCTTGCCCATGAAGTCCGCCCAGATGGGCAGGGCCATGCGGGACCCCGTGGCGCCGCTGCCCATGGGCAGGGCCTGATCGAAGCCCACCCACACACCCCCACAGAAGCTCGGCGTGAATCCGCAGAACCAGGCATTGGTGCTCTCGTTGGTGGTGCCGGTCTTGCCCGCACCGGTCTTGGTGAATCCCCGCCAGCGGGCGCCCTGGCCTGTGCCTTCCTGCAGGGTGGTCTGCAGAAGGTTGGTCATCATGTAGGACTCGGCCGGGTCCAGGGCTTCCCGCTGCAGAATGCGCGCCTCGTAGAGAATCTCCCCGTCGGCCCCTTCCACCCGTGTGATCAGATGCTGTCCGGTGTACACCCCGTGGTTGGCGAAGGTGCTGTAGGCTGCGACGACTTCACGCAGGGTCACTTCACCGGCGCCCAGGAAGAGGGCGGGCACCCGGGGCAAGGGTGTGGTGAAGCCCAGCTTCTCGATGTTCTCCAGGACCGGGGCCAGCTTGAAGTCCAGGTAGAGTTTGGCGGTGGGGGTGTTCACGGATCGACTGAGGGCGTAGCGCAGCGTCATGGGGCCCTGGAAACGGCCGCTGAAGTTCTTGGGTCGCCAGAGGCTGGTGCCGGTGTCCAGTACGAAGGGCGTGTCCATGAGAATGGAACTGGCCATGTAGCCCTGTTGCAGGGCCGTCAGGTACACGATGGGTTTGAAGATGGAGCCGGGCTGCCGGGTGCTCTGGGTGGCCAGGTTCCACTTGTAGTCGTCGAAGGACCGGCCGCCCACCATGCCCAGGATCGCGCCGGTGCGCACGTCCTGCAGGAGGCCCGCGCCCTGGAGGTATTCCAGCTTCTCAGGGGTTTCATCGATGGCTGCCAGGGAGTCGTACATGGCGCGGGTCATGGGGTACTCGCGATCGGTTTCCTCCTTGGTCAGGTGCTTTTCCAGGGCCTCTTCCATCCAGACCTGATACTGGGGGACCAGGGTGGTATACACCCGCAGGCCTTCCTTGTAGAGCATGGTGGCCCCGAAGTCCTTCTCCAGTTCCTTCCGCACTTCCTCCACGAAATAGGCGGCAAACCCGGCACTCACATCCGGTCGGTGCCCGCCCCGTTCCGGGTGGACTTCGGCCGCGCCGATGGTCTCGGCCTCGGGACGGGTCAGGTAGCCGGCCCCGATCATGGTTTCCAGCACGATGGACCGCCGGCGATAGGCCGCGTCGAGGTGTTTCAGAGGGGAGAAGGTTTCCGGTCGCTGGATCATACCGGCAATCATCGTGGCTTCGGCGTCCGCCAGGTCCCACACGTTCTTGTTGAAGAAGGTATGGCTGGCGGCCTGGACGCCATAGGCCCCCTTGCCCAGATAGATCTGGTTCAGATACATGGCCAGGATCTCGTCCTTGGTGTAGATCTGCTCAATCTGCACCGCCAGCATCATTTCCTTCAACTTGCGGGTGACCAGCTTCTCCGGGGTCAGGAAAAGGTTGCGGGCCAACTGCTGGGTCAGCGTGCTGGCCCCGGGGCTGCTGCTGCTGGTCAGATTGATCCAGATCACGCCCACCAGGCGCCGCAGATCGATGCCGTAGTGACTGTAGAAGCGTTTGTCCTCCACCGCGATGACGGCGTGCTGCAGGCTCAACGGGATGCGGCTCAGGGGCACCAGGGTGCGGTTCTCGGTGTAGAGTTCCCGCAGGGTGTCGCCGTTGGCGGCGAAGATGACGGTCTTGACGGCCGGGTCGATGGCCTGCAGGGAGGCGGGGGAGGGCAGGTCCCGGGACAGGGACCGCATGCCGAAGAAGAACCCGGCCATGCCGGCCAGGAAGAGGACCAGGACCGTCCACAGGATGCCGCGGACCACGGGGCGGGGGATTTCCATCTGAAACAAGCGGCGCATGCTGCCTCCGTGCAGGGTGATTGACCGGGAACAGACCCAACAGTAGAACCACCCGGCGGGGATTTCCAACCAAAAGAACCGGCACTGTATATATAAAAGCCGTCCAAGGGTTCCCGCCGGGGAGGGTTGCAGGCCCTGGGCCAATGGAGGTCGGTACAGGCCGGCCTTGTAATGCAGTGATTTCCAGGGGGTTTCCGCTAAGGCAGGGACGGCGGGGGCCGAAATGTGTCCCGGTCAACACACCCGTATCGTGTCCGGGGGGACACCCGAAAGGATCCCTGGAGAGGAAATCCCCCTGCCCAAGGGGATGAGCTGCGGGAAATCCTGACGCCAAGTGGTTTTCGTCCCATGGTGGACGGATTGAAAGAGGGTCTAAGCCCTTGATATCAGAGGTTTGGCAGGGATTTGAGGCCGCCTCGAAATTAAATGCGAAAAAACGGTTTTTCTTTTTGACAGGGGCCCGGTCTGAGTATAGATTGCCCCCTCGTCACCGCGGGAAGGCCCACAGGGCCAGCCCCGGAGACCGTTGCCCGACTGAAGAACGAAAGTGTTTTCACGGACAACGGCTTGAGTGAGAAAAAAGTCAAAAAAGTATTTGACACCTTTTCCTCTCTTGAGTATCTTGCTTGCCCCTGACGAAGGGGACCAGCGGCAACGACTGTCTGGTTCAGATCTTTGACAACAGAATAGCGTGCGATGGCCCGATTAAAAGCAATTCCGATGTGAATTGGATCGGCGTTGGAAATCACTTCGGTGAGGACCGGCGAAGGTGCCAATTCGCTTTGCGAAAAAAACAGGAGATTTCCTGTTGTTGATATTTAACAACGGAGAGTTTGATCCTGGCTCAGAACGAACACTGGCGGCATGGATTAGGCATGCAAGTCGAACGAGAAAGCTCTCTTCGGAGAGTGAGTACAGTGGCGAACGGGTGAGTAACGGGTGGAAAACCTGCCCTTCAATGGGGGATAACAGTTCTAACGAGCTGCTAATACCGCATACGACCTTCGGTCCGCATGGTCTGAAGATGAAAGGTGGCCTCTCTTTGAAGCTGCCGTTGAAGGATGGTTCCGCCTCCCATTAGCTAGTTGGTGGGGTAATGGCCTACCAAGGCGACGATGGGTAGCCGGCCTGAGAGGGTGTCCGGCCACACTGGGACTGAGATACGGCCCAGACTCCTACGGGAGGCAGCAGTCGAGAAGCTTCGGCAATGGGCGAAAGCCTGACCGAGCGATGCCGCGTGAGCGAAGAAGGTCCTTTGGATTGTAAAGCTCTGTCAGATTGGGAAGAAAACCTTGGGGTTAATACCCTCAAGGCTTGACGGTACCATCAGAGGAAGCACCGGCTAACTCCGTGCCAGCAGCCGCGGTAATACGGAGGGTGCAAGCGTTGTTCGGATTCACTGGGTATAAAGGGTGCGCAGGCGGTTTGATAAGTCAGAGGTGAAATATGTCGGCTCAACCGGCAAACGGCCCCTGAAACTGTCAAACTTGAGTCCGAGAGAGGTAGGTGGAATTCCAGGTGTAGCGGTGAAATGCGTAAATATCTGGAGGAACACCAGTGGCGAAGGCGGCCTACTGGCTCGGAACTGACGCTCAGGCACGAAAGCTAGGGGAGCGAACGGGATTAGATACCCCGGTAGTCCTAGCCGTAAACGATGGATACTAGGTGTTGGAGGATTCTACCCCTTCAGTGCCGCAGCTAACGCATTAAGTATCCCACCTGGGGAGTACGATCGCAAGGTTGAAACTCAAAGGAATTGACGGGGGCCCGCACAAGCGGTGGAGCATGTGGTTTAATTCGATGCAACGCGAAGAACCTTACCTAGGCTTGACATGCAGGGGACAGATGTAGAAATACATCCTTCTTCGGACCCCTGTACAGGTGCTGCATGGCTGTCGTCAGCTCGTGTCGTGAAATGTTAGGTTAAGTCCTGCAACGAGCGCAACCCCTGTCTTCAGTTGCCATCAGGTAATGCTGGGAACTCTGGAGAGACCGCCGGTGACAAACCGGAGGAAGGTGGGGACGACGTCAAGTCATCATGGCCCTTACGCCTAGGGCTACACACGTGCTACAATGGTCGGTACAAAGGGCTGCAATACAGCGATGTGGAGCGAATCCCAAAAAACCGGCCTCAGTTCGGATTGTAGTCTGCAACTCGACTACATGAAGTTGGAATCGCTAGTAATCGCGTATCAGAACGACGCGGTGAATACGTTCCCGGGCCTTGTACACACCGCCCGTCAAGTCAACCGAGTTGGTTGCACCCCAAGTCGCTGAGCTAACCCCTTCGGGGGAGGCAAGTGCCCAAGGTGTGATTGGCGAGGGGGACTAAGTCGTAACAAGGTAGCCGTATCGGAAGGTGCGGCTGGATCACCTCCTTTCTAAGGAGAAACCTAGTTGGCTCTTGGCCGACAATGGTTACGGTAGAACGGACTTGCTTGGACCTCGCACGCTATTCTCTTGCCAAAGGCTGAACCTCGGTTCAGTCGTTGGTTTGTTGGGCCTATAGCTCAGTTGGTTAGAGCGCACGCCTGATAAGCGTGAGGTCGGAAGTTCAAATCTTCCTAGGCCCACCAACATCAGTCGTGAGCGGGGATATAGCTCAGTTGGGAGAGCGCCGGCTTTGCAAGCCGGAGGTCGTCGGTTCGAACCCGTCTATCTCCACCAACTATATGGCACGACAGCCTGGTTTACCCCAGGTAGACTTGTTCTTTGACAACCGAATATGGAGAGTAGCACATTGAGATACACTCAATACTGTCTTTGGTTAAGTAATTAAGGGCGTATGGTGGATGCCTTGGAATCGTCGAGCGATGAAGGACGTGGTAAGCTGCGTTAAGCTTCGGGGAGTTGCAAACAAGCGTTGATCCGGAGATTTCCGAATGGGGAAACCCACTGCAGGTAAACTTGCAGTATCCTGGCTTGAATAAAATAGAGCCAGTGAGGCTAACGGGGTGAATTGAAACATCTTAGTAACCCCAGGAAAAGAAAATAACAATGATTTCCTAAGTAGCGGCGAGCGAACGGGAAACAGCCTAAACCTGCTACGTGTTAAAGTTTACAGACGTTGCGTAGTTGGTGTTGCGGGACCTGTCAGGAAGCACTGTAATGCTTCCAGGAAGTTACAAAGTTAGGTTATAGTCGAGCGGTCTGGAAAGTCCGGCCATAGAGGGTGAAAGCCCCGTAGACGAAATGACCTAGCCTTCCGACGGGTATCCCAAGTACCGCGGGACACGAGAAATCTTGCGGGAATCCAGCAGGACCATCTGCTAAGGCTAAATATCCGACGATTACCGATAGTGAACCAGTACCGTGAGGGAAAGGTGAAAAGTACCCCTGAAGGGGAGTGAAATAGTACCTGAAACCATGCGCTTACAAGCAGTTGGAGGTTGACTTCGGTCGACTGACAGCGTGCCTTTTGCATAATGAGCCGGTGAGTTATCGTATGCAGCAAGGTTAAGTGTCGTAGGCACGGAGCCGTAGCGAAAGCGAGTCTGAATAGGGCGAATGAGTTGCATGCGGTAGACCCGAAGCTGAGTGATCTAGCCATGGCCAGGAGGAAGCGTCAGTAACATGACGTGGAAGTCCGAACCAGGGTCGGTTGAAAACGGCTTGGATGAGCTGTGGCTAGGGGTGAAAGGCCAATCAAACTCAGTGATAGCTGGTTCTCCCCGAAATAGTTTTAGGACTAGCCTCGTGTAATTATTTGACGGAGGTAGAGCACTGAATGGGTTAGGGGCCCCACAAGGTTTACCGACCCCAATCAAACTCCGAATGCCGTTTAAATTTAACACGGGAGTCAGGCTATGGGTGATAAGATCCATGGCCGAGAGGGAAATAGCCCAGACCAACAGCTAAGGTCCCTAAATCTGTGCTAAGTGGTGAAAGGATGTCGAATTACTCAGACAGCTAGGAGGTTGGCTTAGAAGCAGCCACCCTTTAAAGAAAGCGTAACAGCTCACTAGTTAAGTGATACGGCGCCGAAAATAATCGGGACTCAAGCACAGTACCGAAGCTTTGGATTCGCGTCCTTGTGACGCGTCTGGTAGGGGAGCATTCCGTAGGTGGTCGAAGCCAGATCGTGAGATATGGTGGACACATCGGAAGGGCTTATGCCGGCATGAGTAGCGATAATGCAGGTGAGAAACCTGCACACCGAAAACCTAAGGTTTCCTGAGGAAGGCTAATCCGCTCAGGGTAAGTCGGCCCCTAAGGCGAGGCCGAAAGGCGTAGTCGATGGGAATACGGTCAAAATTCCGTAACTTGGTTTGTTTCGTTTGTACGATGGGGTGACGCAGAAGTGAAAGCAGAGCCAGCTGATGGATGCTGGTCCAAGCATGTAGGGGTGAGACCCAGGCAAATCCGGGTCTCTTATACTCCGAGGTGTTATGGAGGAACGACCCTTCGGGGGAGCCAATTCTGCCTAATCAGACTGCCAAGAAATAACCTCTAAGGAGAGACAGACCAAACCGTACCGCAAACCAACACAGGTAGGTGAGGAGAGTATCCTAAGGTGCTCGAGAGAACCCTGGTGAAGGAACTCGGCAAAATGGCTCCGTAACTTCGGGAGAAGGAGCGCCACTAGTAGGTGAAGCGATTCGCTCGTGAAGCCGAAAATGGCCGCAGTGAAAAGGCGTTGGCGACTGTTTACTAAAAACACAGGTCTCTGCGAAATCGCAAGATGACGTATAGGGACTGACACCTGCCCGGTGCCGATCTGTTAAGAGGAGGGGTTAGACTTCGGTCGAAGCTCTGAATCGAAGCCTCGGTAAACGGCGGCCGTAACTATAACGGTCCTAAGGTAGCGAAATTCCTTGTCGGGTAAGTTCCGACCTGCACGAATGGTGTAACGATCGACGCACTGTCTCCACCAGGGACTCGGCGAAATTGAATTGGCGGTGAAAATGCCGCCTACCCGCAACTAGACGGAAAGACCCCGTGCACCTTTACTGCAGCTTCACATTGGGTCTAGGTATTATTTGTGTAGGATAGCTGGGAGGCTGTGAATCGGGCACGCTAGTGTTCGTGGAGCCAAACTTGAAATACCAGCCTGGTAATATTTGGATTCTAACCCCGTTCCGTTATCCGGGCGGGGGACAGTGTGTGGTGGGTAGTTTGACTGGGGCGGTCGCCTCCTAAAAAGTAACGGAGGCGCGCAAAGGTTACCTCAGCGTGTTTGGCAATCACGCGTCGAGTGCAATGGCATAAGGTAGCTTGACTGCGAGACCTACAAGTCGAGCAGGAACGAAAGTTGGTCATAGTGATCCGGCGGTCCCGTATGGAAGGGCCGTTGCTCAACGGATAAAAGGTACGCCGGGGATAACAGGCTTATCTCCCCCAAGAGTCCACATCGACGGGGAGGTTTGGCACCTCGATGTCGGCTCATCACATCCTGGGGCTGGAGAAGGTCCCAAGGGTTTGGCTGTTCGCCAATTAAAGTGGTACGCGAGCTGGGTTTAGAACGTCGTGAGACAGTTCGGTCCCTATCTGTTGTGGGCGTTGGAGATTTGAAGGAACCTGTTCCTAGTACGAGAGGACCGGAATGGACGTACCTCTAGTGTACCAGTTGTCTCGCCAGAGGCATTGCTGGGTAGCTACGTACGGCAGGGATAAACGCTGAAAGCATATAAGCGTGAAGCCCCTCCTGAGATAAGATCTCCCGGGAATTTATTCCCCTGAAGGCTCGAGGAAGACTACCTCGTTGATAGGCCACAGGTGTAAGCACAGTGATGTGCTCAGCCGAGTGGTACTAATAAGCCGTGCGGCTTAATCATCTTCTTTTCTCTTTCGAGGGAAAAGTTGCAGCACAGTAAAGTGCATCTCAAACTACTCTCCATATTCAGTTGTCAAAAAGACACAAGTCTTTTCGGCGGCGATAGCGTCCGGGTCCCACCTGTTCCCATACCGAACACAGAAGTGAAACCGGATTGCGCCGATGGTACTGCAGGGTCGCCCTTGTGGGAGAGTAGGTCACCGCCGGATTATCCAAAGGCCTCGGGAGTATTCCCGAGGCCTTTCTTTTTTTCCATGAAGCCTCCCTCGGCCGGGTTGAATCAACCTGGCGCAGGGAGGCTTTTTTTTTGGGTGAACCCTTGTCAGGACCTATCTTGGGGCGAGGATCAGCCGGGTACGGGGACCCGGCTGTTCACGCAACCCGGTAACTCACAAGAGGTAAAACATGAAGCGGATCGACGCCTATCTGGACAGCATCCTGACCCAGGCCGGCTCTTTGGACGAAACGCCCGGCACCCTTCGCCTCAATGAATACGAAGTTTACGGTTTGCTGGATCTGCTGGGGATCGACCGGTGTCCAGCCGCTTTCCTGCCGGTGGGGGCAGACGTGTCCCGGCGCGAGGACTGGGCCCGGGAAGTCCTGGACTTTGCCGCGGCCCAGGGGCGCTTCCTCTTGAAAATCACAGGTCGGGATATCCTCCACAAAACCGAAATCGGCGGGGTCCGTATTCTCAAGTTGGCCGATCTGGCCGGGGCGGACGATTTGCTGGCCCGGGTGGATGACATGATTCGGTCCATTCAGGCCGAGGGGTTGGATGGCGTGGTTGAAGGTGTGGTGGCGGGGGCCTTCGTGCCCCACGCGGCCAATACGCCCGGGCAGGAACTTCTGCTGAGTCTGCGACAGGACCCGGCCTTCGGCCCCTGCGTGGTTCTGGGGATCGGCGGCACCCTGACCGAGTGGTACGGTCGCGCCGCCAGCAGTACCCTGATCTTTCCAGCTGAGGGACTGACGGCCGAAACCGTCAGGACGGCCGTCGAGGGGCATCCCCTGGTATCCATTCTGTGTGTGCCGTCCCGGCTGTACCGGGAGGCGCCCATGTCCCTGGATCAACTGACCGACGCGGTGATGGCTCTGGCGGAGGTCGGGACCCATTGCGGCCCCGACGGACCGTCGGCCTTGACCCTCGAGGAAATTGAAATCAACCCGGCCGTGGCCTCCGAAGGCCGGTTGGTGGCGCTGGATGGCGTGGGCCTGGTTTCCGCCCGCAAATGGGCCCGGGTTCAGCGGCCGCTGGGCAAAGTGAACAATCTTCTGGCGCCCCGCAGTGCCGTGGTGCTGGGGGTCAGTGCCAAAGGGGCCAATCCCGGTCGCATTATTCTGAACAACCTTTTGGAGTCCGCCGGGATCGCGCGGGACCGTCTGTACGTGGTTCACGCTCGCGAAACGGAAATTGGGGGGGTGTCGTGCTTCAAGTCCATTGCCGACCTTCCCGAGAAATGTGATCTGGCCGTGATTTCCGTGCCGGCCCAGGGCGCCCTGGAAACCATCGGTGAGCTGGTGAGCCAGGACATGGCCGAGTCCATGATTTTGATTCCCGGCGGCTTTGCGGAAGCGGGAGAGGCGGGTCTGGCCTCGGACATCGAATCGGTTCTCACCCAGGGGCACAGCGCCAAAGGCGGCGGTCCGGTCATGGTGGGGGGGAATTGCCTGGGTATCGTCAGCCGTGACAACTACAACACCTTCTTCCTGCCGGACTACAAGCTGCCGTTCAATCCGGGGCTGGGCCGGAATCTGGCCATCGTAAGTCAGTCCGGGGCCTACCTGGTGACCTTCGCCAGCAACTACGACGGGGTGATCCATCCCCGCGCCAGCATCAGCTTCGGCAACCAGATGGACCTGACGGTTTCGGACTTCCTGGAGCATTTCGCCGAGGTTCCGGACGTGGACGTGGTGGCCTGCTACGTGGAGGGCTTCCGCGAAGGGGATGGCGCCCGGTTCCTGACCCAGGCGCGGCGTCTGAAGGCCCAGGGAAAACAGGTGATCGCCTTCAAGGCCGGGAAAACCGCCCTGGGGGCCCAGGCCGCCGCCAGCCACACCGCCTCTTTGGCCGGGGACTACGCCGTGGCCCGCTCCTGTCTGGAGGCCGCCGGCGTCACGGTGGCGGAGTCCCTGGACGAGTTCGAGGATCTTCTGAAAACCTTCACCCTGCTGGCGGATCGCCGCCACCAGGGCAACCGGGTGGGGATAATCAGCAACGCCGGTTTCGAATGCAGCACGGTCATGGACCAGTTGGACGGCCTGGACCTGGCCGAGTTCGACGATGCGGCGCAGGCGGAACTGGACGCGGTCCTGCCGGGGTTCGCCCACCGGACCAATCCCATCGACTGCACCCCCATGACCGGGACCGAGGCTTTTGCCGCCAGCTGCCGGGCCATTCTCGGTTCCAAGGGTGTGGATCTGGCCATTTTGTCATCGGTGCCCGTGACCCCGGCTCTTGACAATCTGCCCGCGTCGGTTGACGGTGCCCACAGGGAAGACCTGACCGGCGACACCTCCCAGGTGTCCCTCATGATCCGGGAAATCAAGGGTTCCACTAAACCCGCGGTGGTTGTGGTCGATTCCGGTACATTATACGACCCCATGTGCCGCCTGATCGAGGCGGCGGGGATTCCTGTTTTTCGCAAAATCGACCGGGCGGCCCGGTCGCTGGCGGCTTATTGCCGTGCCCAGGGAGAATAACGCATGAAGAAGTTCTGGATTGTCTTTGCCATCGTCGCCGTGCTGGCCGGCACCGGGTTCGGGTTCCTGTGGTACTCGGTCTCCCAACTGGACAAGGGCATCACCGTCGATGGCGGGGTGCTGGTCTGGGAAGTGGGCGGGGGCTATCCCGAAGAAATGGACAGTTCGTTTTTCGGACAGTTGCGCAGCAGCGGTGACCTGACCATCTCGCAGGTGCTCTTTTCCCTGCATCGGGCGGCCAAGGATGACCGGATCACCGCCTTGGTGATGGATTTGCGGGGCCTGAGCGCGGACTGGGCCAAGGTGGAGGAAACCCGCCGGGCTATCGAGGACTTCAAGGCCGCCGGCAAGCCCGTCTATGCCTATTTCGACGGGGCGAGCACCCGGGAATACGCCCTGGCGGTTCTGGCCGACAAGGTGGTCATGTCTCCCGAGGCCAACCTCATGATCCTGGGCGTGACCGCCGAACTGGATTTCATGAAGGAGACCCTGGGCAAGCTGGGGATGGAGGCCGACTTCATCCACGTGGGGAAATACAAGTCGGCCCCCGAACGCATGACCCGGGACAAGGCTTCCGACGCGAACCGGGAAATGATCAAGGCCATCGTGGATGACCGGTATGAGGCCATCGTGGCCATGCTGGCTACCGGCCGGGGCGTTTCGCCCTCGGACGTGGGCGGTTGGATGGACCGGGGAATGTTCGATGCGGCCTCCGCCATGGCGGAAGGCCTGATCGACACCACCGGCTACTTCGACAGCCTGATGGACGCGGAATTCGGCGACGAGAGCCAGACCTACCTGGCCGACTACGCCTACGCCGCCAGGCCCAGCGGCAAGACCACCCACACCGTGGGGCTGATCTACGCCACGGGTGTGATCATGCCCGGCCCCAGTCGGTTCGACAACTTCCAGGGGAAAATCGCCGGCAGCACCACCGTCTGTGATGAGCTGAAATCCGTGGGCGAGGACGACGGCGTCGACGCGGTGATTCTGCGCATCGACAGCCCCGGCGGCAGCGCCATGGCCAGCGACCTGATCTGGAATCAGATCCGCCTGGTGCAGGAGAAGAAGCCCGTCATCGTGAGCATGAGCGGCATGGCGGCCAGCGGCGGGTACTATATCGCCTGCCTGGCCGACTCCATTTTCGCGGATCCGTCCACCCTGACCGGGTCCATCGGCGTGTATGCCGGAAAGATGAACCGGACCGAGATGTACCGAAAGATCGGGGTGAACCGGGAGTTCATCACCCGGGGCGAGAGCGCGCTGCTGTTCCACGACGAGGGCGGTTTCAGTCCGGCTCAACGCACCCTTTTCCAGGGACATCTGGACAGTTTCTACGAGCGTTTCCTGGCCAAGGTGGCCGACGGCCGCAACCTGACTCGGGACCAGGTGCATGCGGTGGCCCAGGGGCGTGTCTGGACCGGCAGCCAGGGCCTGGAAGCCGGCCTGGTGGACGAATTGGGCGGCTTGCGCCGGGCCCTGGATTCGGCCAAGTGGATGCTGGGGCTGGATCCGTCCCAGAAGGTGGGCGTGGCCACCTTCGGCGAGGACCTCACCGCCCTGGAGCGCATGTTGTTGAATTCCTTACGGGACGGCGGGCTCTTCGGCCAGATTTTGACGGCCCTTCCCACCGGTGGCGTGGCCTGGTCCCCGTCCAGCGGTCCGGCCGGCGTGGCGCTGCCCTTGCTGATGGACACCCTGCGCCAGGACGGCACCCTGGCCGCGGTGGCCCTGATGGACGGTCGCCCGGTGGCCATGGCCCCCTATTGGCTCCACCTGGATTGACCGGACCGGTCACCGGACAAATCAAGATTCCCGGCAAGGCCGCGCACCAACAGCGCGGCCTTGCGTTCGTCCTGGGAGGGGGTGCCCACCAGGGGCGGGCCGCGCTCCCACAGCACATGATTGCGATCCGGCGAATGGCCCCACAGGAGGAGGACGTGCGCCAGTTCGTGCACGAATCCCCGCACCACGTAGACACTGTCCCGCACCCCCTGATAATTGTTGCCCACCGTGAGCTTCATGCGCAGGGGGGCGCCGTCGGTGTCCACCCGGGTCAGCTGCAGGGTCAGGGGCGGGTGCAGGGTTCGCTCCGGCAGGAAAACCAACCGCACCCCCTGCGCCGGGGAATCCGCCTCCCGGAACCACGTGACGCGGCCCGACCCGTTCCAGATCTCCATGGCCGTGCGGAGACAGGCGGAGAGATTCACCTCCCCGCTGACGGCCTGGCCCGGATCCACGGCCACCGGGCCCGCCGGCCAACCCCGCCGCACCGCGGGTGGCAGGGCTCCGGTCAGGTGCCGGGTGAAGGCCAGCAGGGTGGGGAAGTTCGGCGAGTCCACCGACAGGCGGGGCAGGGGCACCGGGCCGAACCCGGTTTGCCCCGGTGGAAAGGTCCAGATCCGGCGGTGCCAGTGCCCCGAGCGAGGCAGAAAGGTGAGCGGCCGGTCCGGGTTTGGGGACGGACACAGGACCCAGCAGGCCTGCCCGTCGGGTTCGGATTCCAGGCGGGCGGTGCCCCGGCCCCGGCCCGGTTGCCAGGTGCCCCAGAGGGTCGGCGGGAGTTGAAAGTCTACTTCAGTCAGGAGGTCCATTGGCATGGCGCACAAGAGGATAAGGGAGTCTGCCTGAGTGCCGGTTGGGCCGGGGTGGCCATGGCGGGGGGCCTGAAGGTCGGAGCCCGGCTCCTGGCACCCGGCCAGGCCCAGCAGAAGAATCAGGGGCAGCCGACAGCGAACGGACGGGAATTGCAGCACGGGCACGGAACCAGACCGGGAGCCGGGGAAACATCCGGGTTACCGGTGCAGGATTCGGACCCGGGCCGTTTGCCCGCCTGAGGCTTATTGTGTAGGATTCCGCTTGGGTCGGGGCCTCCCCGGTCGAAGACTAAAGCAGACAGTTGGCCCCGAATTGTTCCCGGACGGGAACACTCGGGACGTCGGGACGTTGGAAGCGGGGCAACAAAGACTTGCCGGTATCGGCACCTTGAACTAGCCTGATCGCGCTTTCAGCCTTCCAACCGAGGAGATACGGATTTAATGGATCCATTCATGGATGACGCTCAGGCCGCGGGACCGGGATTCGACCCCATGGCCATGCTGCGCCTTTTCTGGCGCCGCAAGTGGCTCTTCATCATTCCCTTTATTCTCTGCTTCAGCATGGCGGCCGTGGCCATCAAGATCATGACGCCCATCTACTACTCGGCCGGACAGGTTCAGATGATCCTGCACAACGCCGAAACGGACCTGATCAACAACCCGGCCCGGCGTTACGGCGGCAGCCGGCGCAATATCGACCGGATGGCCCTGGAGGAGATGGATCTCCTTCTGACCTCCCCTGAATTCCTGGAAATCGTGGTACGCGAGCTGGAACTGTATCGGGCCCTGGTGGCTGAACCGGACCCCGAGACCGGCCCCATGACCGAGGAGCAGGCCGTCCACCGGGCCATGTCTCGACTCAAATCCATGCTGCGCATCGAGGTCAACGGCTCCAACCTGTTCCTCATCGGCGCCACCAATACCGATCCCCAGCAGGCGTATGACCTGACGGTCTTTATTCTGGACCGCTTCCTGGCAGAGTATCGCACCAGCCGTCTGGCGGCCCGGACCACCACCCGGGATTTCCTGCAAAGGCAGTTGGACAGCTACCAGACCGAATTGGTCAAGGCTGAGAACGCGCTGACCTCCTTCCAGTCCAACATGGCCTCGGCCACGCTGGCCGACAGCGAGATCAACGCCCGCAACCTGTCCGTGGCCCAGGACAATCTGGAGCAGCTGCGGGGCCTGTACAACGGCGAGGACGAGGCCGAAATCAACCGGCTGCAGGTGGCGACGGTGCGGATCACGCCCCGGCTGCCGGATGTTCAGCCGTACCGGTCCAATCCGTCCATCCTGTCCATTGTCCGGGAAATGCAGGATCTGGGCCTCCAAAAACAGATGCTGGCCACGGGGGACCGGGGCCTCGACGACCTGGATGCCCGTCTGGGCCAGCTGCGCCTGCGACTCAACAATCGGATCGAGGAGCGTGTGGCGGCCGATTACCCCGCCCTGGGCTACATGGACCGCAATCAGCTGAGCCAGTACATCTACTTCAGCATTTTCCGACAGGGACGACGCTGGGTGATCGACGAACTGGACCGTCAGATCCAGGCTTTCCGCGATTTTACGGCCCGGCAGCCCGGGCAGTCCTCCCGTCTGTCCGAACTCCAGGACGACGTGGACAGCGCCCGCAGCCTCGTCACGACCATGGAGCGGGAGATTGCCGAGCAGAACCTGAACCTGGAAGCGAGCCTGAATGAGATCGGGTTCCAGATCAAGGTGCGCCAGCGGCCGCGTTTCCCCACCGTTCCCATTGAGCCCAACAAGACCAAGCTGCTGCTCATGGGATTCCTGCTGTCCCTGGGACTGGGCACCGGGCTGGTGGTCCTGGCCATCCTTTTGGACCGGTCCTTCACCCGGGTGGAGGATATCGAACGCACGCTGGGACTGACCGTCATCGGCACCCTGCCGGTGATTCCGAACGACATCTTCGAACACCAGCGCAAGCTGCGGATCCTGCGCTGGGTCACCATTGTTCTGGGCATCATCGCCGTGGGTGCGGTGGGGTTCCTGGTGGTGTATCCGCGATTGAGCTGAGCCTGCGGGCGGAAGGAACTAACGAGTCATGGCGACAGATAAACAGGCCGGACAGCATCCCGGCGGCGGACTCTTCGATATCGAATCGGCCATGGCCATCGAGCTGCGCCGGATCATGATCCGGGTGGGGCGCAGCCTGGACCTGGACCGCAAACGGGCCCTCATGGTCACCAGCGCCGAGCGGGGCGAAGGCAAGAGTCTGTTCTCCCTGCATTTCAGCCTGGTGCTGGCCTATCATCTGCCCTGTCGGATCCTGCTGGTGGATGCGGACGTGCGGCGCCCCGTGCAGCACACCGCGTTCCAGACCCCGCTGAGCCCCGGGTACGCCAACCTCCTGGCGGGTCACTGCGAGGTGGCCGGGACGGTGCGCACCACCCCGGTGAAGAACCTGTTTTTCCTGCCCGCCGGCGACACCGATGCGCACCCCAGTCGTCTGTTCGGCGGCCGCAAGGTCCGCAACCTGGTGGAGAAACTGCACCAGGACTACGATATCGTTCTGCTGGATTCCCCGCCCGTGGTGCCGGTGAGCGATCCCCTGCACTACCTGGACGCGGTCGACGGCGTGCTGTACATGGTCATGGCCGGCCAGACTCCCAAGGAACTGTCCAAGCGCGGGGTGGAGATTCTGCGCAGTGCCGGGGCCAACATCCTGGGCGCGGTGGCCAACAACCTGGGCGAAGTTCTGCCCTACTACTATGACCAGAAATATTACGGGTATGAGAAGTCCCGCTAGCCATCTGGCTACATGGAATAAAAAAACGGGCCGCGCCATGAAGGTGCGGCCCGCTTTTCGTGGAATGGACGGTCGATCTACTCGGCCTTGGTCTGCATGTTGCCGATCCAGCCCTTGGCCAGAACCAGCATGACACAGGACACCATGGCAATGAGTCCGAAGATCAGCCACATGGTCTGCGGATCCTTTTCACCCTCGGCCGGCACGTACTTGGCGATCATGTGACCGCTGTACAGGGGTACCAGCATCTTGGTGAGGAACCAGGGCAGCTGGGCAATCCCCATGTACTCGCCTGTGCGGCCCTTGGGCGCGATTTCGGCCGCGTACTGCAGGAACCGGGGCTGCCACAGGGCTTCACCGATGGTCATGAAGATGAGGTAGCTGCCCAGGGTCCAGATGTTCGTGCCCAACGCCAGGAAAAAGGCGGGGGCGGCCATGATGAAGGTACCGGAAATCATCAGGCTGTAGACCTTGTTGCGCTGAGTCAGGGCCGTGATGATGGGCACGAAAAGGAAGATCAGGATGGGGTTGAAGTTGGACGCCAACTCGAACTTCTCGCCGATGAATCCTTCGTAGGCCCGGTTGATGTACTGGGGCAGAATCAGCCAGTTGTAGGTAAACAGGGTCTGCACCGGAATCAGGGCGAAGATGAAGAAGGAGAACTTCAGGTCCCGCAGGGGATGGTTCCGGAAGTAATCGAGCACCTTGGTCATGAAGTCCTTGTTCTTGACCGGAGCCGGGGCCTCCACTTTCTCGACGACCGCTTCCTGGACCTCTGTCCCTCCGGCGGCGGCTTTTTCCTCGGCGCGGGCCTTGTCGGCCGCATCTTCGGCTTCCTTCTCGACCCGCGAATTGAGGATGAAGAAGGTGGTCAGCAGGGCGACGGCCGTCAGGGCGGTATAGAACCAGAACGTGCCCGTGATGCCCAGACCGAGCCCGGGGTTGTCATCCCGGATCAGCCAGGACCAGGACGGGAGGTACCCGCCCAGATTCATCAGGGCGTAGAGCATGGCGAAGCCCATGGCGGCGTTCTTGGGAGAGGTGAACTTCCGCACACCGGCGTAGGCCGCCGGCTGATACATGCCGTAGCCCAGCACGACCAACCCGATGCCCGCCATGGTGGTGATGTGCAGGGGGGACCACATGCCGCCGGGCTCCATGCCCAGGACCGTGGGCGCCGCACTGATCAGCACCCGGCCGGCCAGCAGGAAGACGAAGGCCAGCAGCAGGGTGTTTCGAATCCCCATCTTGTCGGCCACCGTCCCCAGGAAAAACATGGAGATGGTGATGCCGGCGGTCAGGACCATGACCATGTGGTGGGCTTCCACGTCGGGATGCTCCAGGCCCATGAAGACGAAGTCCGAGAAATGCATAGCCAGGTAGCCGAGCATTCCGAAGTAGACCAGGCCCTCCAGGAAGTACGCCAGATTGATGCCCCACAGAGCACGGGGCGCGTGGGCCAGATCTATGAAGGGTTGAGTGATCTCTTTTAGCCAGCTCTGCTTGGGGTCCGGAGCGGATGCTTGCGCCATTTCCAAATACCTTTCGGTCGGTTTTCAGACTCTAATCCAAAGCGTCTTCCAGCTGAGTGCGGATACGCGTACGGGTTGTTGCGGCGAGGACTTCGCAGGCGGCGAGCGCCTGGCGGGCCCGGCCCAGAGTGTCGTCCAGGAAGCCGGGTTCATCACTCTGGTCCAGATCCTTCAAACCTTCAAGATTAATCAGGACGTTGTAGTAAGCGCCCTCGGCGCCGGCCATGGCCGCCAGCACCGCCACACCGGCGTCGCTGAGGCTGGCGGCGTTACCGATCCGGCCGATCTCATCGGCCAGTTCCAGCAGGCCGGGGACCTTTTCCAGGACGGCCAGGGGAACGCGGGTAGCCCCCCGGGTGGCCTCGGCCACGGCCCGGTCGCGGGCGGCCTTCTGCGCCGGAGTCCCCTTGGGCAGGCCGAAGCAGTCCATGACGGCGTTGAAGGCGTCGGTGTCGTCGTCGATGGCGGCCAGGAAGAAGTCCTTCAGGTCCTGGCCCAGCTCGGCGATCTCCTTCACCCGGTCCTGCACGTCGGGGTACTTCTTCTTGCCGACGGTCAGGTTGCCCACCATGGCCGTCAGGCCGGCGGCCTGGGCGGCGCAGAGGGCGGCCACGGACCCGCCGCCGGGGGCGGGGGAATCGCTGCTGAGCTCATCCACGAATTCACGGTTCGTCATGCTCACCAACCGGCCGTCGACCATGCCCGCCTGGTACTCTATGATCTTGTCCCGCGGGTCGAAGGGGCCCAGTTCGCGCAGACCCATGCTCTGGATGGCGGTCTCGATGATCATGGCCTTGGGGATGCCCGCCGATTGGCCGGCCTTGCGCAGATAGTGCTTGCCGGCGGCCAGGAGGTCGCCCTCGGGGATCAGGCCCACCAGTTCGCTGCCGGTGACCCGGGCGCCGCGGTCCAGGGCGCTGGCGCTGCAGGCGTCGAACGCCTGGTGCGGCTTGGTCACGGCGGTGTTCACCAGGTTGATGGACACCTGGGCGCGGTCGTACTCCTCGATGATCCAGCCCACCGCCTTGCAGGCGTCGAGCTTGTAGGGCCCGGGCTCCAGGATGGGTCTGTTGGCCTCGTCACGCAGCAGGACCCCGTCGGCGTCACGCTTGGCGCGGCCGGCTTCCTTGATGTCCAGGGCGATCTGGGAGGCGATGCTCTTGTTGCGCGTGTTGAGATTCACGTTGTAGGCCACCAGGAACCCGCGGGCGGACACGTTGGTGGCGCCGGTGCGCTGGCTGCGCGCATTCCAGGCGTTGGGACCGAAGTCGGGCTTCCATTCCTCGGTGCCCAGTTTGTCGCCGAGGGCTTCGTACTCGCCCTTGCGGACATGGGCCAGATTGCGGCGCTCGGGGCTGGAGGCGGCTTCCTCGTACAGGTAGACCGGGATGTCCAGTTCGCGCCCGATACGATCACCGACTTCCCTGGCCACCGCGACGCATTCCTCCATGGTCACGCCCTTCACGGGCACGAAGGGACACACGTCGGTGGCGCCATGGCGGGGGTGAGCGCCGGTCTGTTTGCTCATGTCGATCAGTTCGCCCGCGCGCTTGACCACGCGGAAGGCGGCCTCGGCCACGCCGGCCGGATCGCCGATGAAGGTGATCACGGTGCGGTTGGTGTCGGCGCCGGGATCCACGTCCAGCAGGTGCACGCCGTCCACATCCTGGATGACGGAGGTGACCGCGTCGATGACGGCCTGATCGCGACCTTCACTGATATTGGGAACGCATTCGATCAGCTTCTTCATGGCCTGACCTCGTGTGGGCTGTGCCCAAAGAAAAGGACATGCCGCCGGGGGCATGGGGTGGGGGTGGCTTCCGCCTAACAATAGACCCCTGACCGCCGGAATTCCAGCTTCCAGCCGCCCCGAAGGGCGGAATTTGTCCGGGCTGCGGCCCCGTCGCCTGATTCTCATGCAACCTATCGGGGCGTGATGCGTCTTGTCGGGTGTGGGCGGCAGAGGCGCTGCCCCCCCATGACAATTTTTTCCCTGGGCCTGGAGTGCGGACCATGAGTTTTTTGAAGAAGCCCCTCGTTATAATCGGCACCCTGCTGCTGTTGGTCGTGGCTACCGGCGCCGTGCTGTTTCAGCAGGGTATGCTCCCCTTCGCAGACAGTCTGTCGGGTGAGGCCCTGGCCGATGCCGGCGTGGATTCCACGGCGGCGGAAATTGAAGACAATTCCGAGGACGAGGGCCCTGAGGTCATGCCTATTCCCGTAGAGCTGGCCCGGGTCTCGGCCCGGGGCATTTCCGCCTATTACCGGGCGGCCTCGGTGGTGGAAGCCGACCGTCTGGTGGACCTGACCTGCCGCACCACCGGCCGCATCCGCACCATCAAGGTGGAGGAGGGTGACTGGGTGGAGGCGGAACAGGTCCTGGCCGAACTGGAAAACGACCGGGAGGAGATCCAGCTGCGCAAGGCCGAGCTGACCCTGGCCGACAAGACCCGTCTTTTGGAGCGCAACAAGGAAATGCTGGCCGAGGAATTGATCAGCCGCCAGGAGTACGACGATGTGGAATCGGGCTGGCGTCTGGCCGAAGCCGAACGCGACCTGGCCGCCATCGCCCTGGAGGAAACCCGGATCAAGGCGCCCTTTGCCGGCCAGGTGACCGACCGCATGGTGGTGCTGGGGCAGCAGGTGCCCATCGCCGCCCCCTGTTTCACCCTGGGTGATTTCAGCCCCCTGCGCGTTCGCGTGCAGCTGCCCGAGAACGTGGCCCGCAAGGTCGAGGCCGGGCAGCGTGTCCTGGTGTCGCCGGAAGCCGGTGCCAACGAACTGGAAGCCGTCGTCGAACGCGTGTCGCCGGTGGTCGATCCCAACACCAGCACCGTGCGCCTGACCCTGCTGCTGGACGGCACCGATACGCCGGCGATGGTCGGCGGTTTCGTCAAGGTGCGCATCACGACCGATGCCCACCACGACGCCCTGTCCATCCCCAAGCTGGCCCTGGTGGAGGAAGGCGCCCTGCGCAGCGTGTTCGTGGCTGAGGCCGACACCGTGCGGAAGGCGGAGATCCTCACCGGACTGTATGACGAGGCCCACGTGGAAATCCTGGAAGGCCTCTATGAAGGGGATTTCGTGGTGACCATGGGGCAGGGGGGCCTGCGCAACGGGTCGCTGATCAAGGCTCTCAACGCCGCCGAGGTGGGTTACGCCCCGGTGGAAAGCAAGTTGGACCCGGCCAAGGAGCCCGAGACCGTGACCGCCCTGGCGGAGCGTGACTGATGAAAGTCATCCGTTTTGCCGTGAGCCATCCCGTCACTGTCTGGATGGTCACCCTGGCGGCCGTGGTGTTCGGCCTGACGGCCCTGGGCCGGCTGGACATGCGCCTGTTGCCGGAAATCCGCTATCCGAGCCTCACCGTCCAGACCGATTTCCCCGGCACCGCGCCGGTGGATGTGGAGAACCTGGTCACGCGTCCCCTGGAGGAGTCGGTGGGCGTGGTGCCCGGGCTGCGCAAGGTGCACTCCATCAGCCAGGCCGGTCTGTCCCAGATCACCCTGGAATTCGACTGGGGCACCCCCATGGACTACGCGTCCCTGGACGTGCGCGAGAAACTGGACATGGTGCGCCTGCCCGACGAGGCCGGCATTCCCCTGCTGTTGAAATACGATCCCAGCCAGGATCCCGTGATTCGCATCGGTCTGAGCGGTGACGCGCCCCTGGTGAGCCTGCGCAACGTGGCCGACGAGATCCTCAAGAAGGACATCGAGGCCCTCAAAGGCGTCGCCGCGGCCACCGTGTCCGGCGGGCTGGAAGAGGAAATCCGGGTGGAGGTCGACGAGTCCCGTCTGTCCAACCTGGGTGTGTCCATCGGTCAGGTGAACGCCGCCCTGGCGGCCGAGAACATCAACGCCTCCGGGGGCCGTTTGCGCGATCGCAACGCCGAATATATCGTGCGCACCTTGAGCCGCTTCGAGGACCTGGATGACATCCGCGATGTCACCGTGGCCATGGTCGAGGGTGTGCCCGTGAAGCTGGGCGATGTGGCCGACATCCGCCGCACGCACCAGGAACGCACCACCGTCACCCACATTGACGGCGTGGAAAGCGTGGAGATCGCCGTCTTCAAGGAAGGCGACGCCAACATCGTGGAGATGGCCCAGCGCGTGGTTGGCCACCTGGAAAAACTGAAGGAATGTCTGCCCGAGAAGATGCAGGTGGAGATTCTGTTCGACCAGTCCCTGTTCATTTCCCAGGCCGTGACCGAAGTGCGCAACAACGCCCTGCTGGGCGGCACCCTGGCCGTCCTGGTCCTTTTCATCTTCCTGAGGGATTTCCGCTCCACCCTGATCATCGGTCTGGCCATCCCCATCTCCATTATCGCCACCTTCATTCTCATGCTCACACGGGGCGTGTCCCTGAACGTCATGTCCCTGGGCGGTCTGGCCCTTGGAGTGGGGATGCTGGTGGACAACTCCATTGTCGTGCTTGAGAGCATTCACCGCCGACGGGAAGCCGCCGGTGGCGGGACCGACCCGGCCGAAGTCACCGCCCAGGGTGCGGCCGAGGTGTCCGGCGCCGTGACGGCCTCCACGCTGACGACCCTGGCCGTCTTCGTCCCCATCGTGTTCGTGGTCACCGGCGTGGCCGGACAGATTTTCCGGGACCAGGCCCTGACCGTGACCTTCTCCCTGGCCGTGTCCCTGCTGGTGGCGATAACCTTCACGCCCATGGCTTCGGCCTTCGGGCTTCGCCGCGGGTATTCGGGCGATCCCGACGGGACACCCGTTAAAACTTCCGGCGGTCGTTTGGACTTCCTGACCGACCGCGCGGGACAGGGCCGCTGGTTTTCCCGCTGGCCGCGCCTGGGCGGACTCTGGCTGGTGCTGGGTGTGCCGGTGGCTCTGGTCTGGCTGGGCGCACGCTTCCTGAGCCTGCTGCGGGTGGTCATCAAGGCCCTGCTGTGGCCGTTGACCTGGCTGTTCGAAAAGACATTCCCGATTCTGCAGACCACGTATGACCACACCCTGCGTCTGGCCCTGGGCAACCGCCTGCTGGTGGTCTTTTTGGTGACGATGATCGGGGCGGGGGCCTTCCTGCTGTGGCCGAAGCTGGGCACCGAGTTGGTGCCGCCCCTGGCCCGCGGTGAATTCACCCTGGCCCTGGAACTCCCCGAAGGAACGCCCCTGAGTCGCACCGACAAGGTGGTGGCCGCCCTGGAAAAGGAATTGAGCCAGGTGGAGGGGGTGGCCCTGCTGGCCGGTGAAATCGGTATTTCCCGGGATGGTCAGACCAGCGCCCAGCGGCGCAAGGAAAACCGGGCCGAGGTGCATGTGCGTCTGACCGAGGCCAACGCCCTGGCCGAAAGCAGCGCCCTGGTGGAGATCCGCAAGGTGGTGGCCAGGTATCCCGACCTCTCCATGAAAGTGCGCCGCCAGTCGTTGCTGGCCTTCGGCGCGCCCCTGGAAGTGGACGTCTACGGCTACAACCTGACCGACCTGCAGAGGGTGGCCGACGACATGGCCCAGCGCATGGAGGGCGTCGACGGTCTGCGGGACATCAAACTGAGTATGATGCCCGGGGCGCCAGAGGTGCAGGTCAGCTTCGACCGCGACAAGCTGAACCGTTTCGGCCTGAGCCTGGCCGAGGTTTCCGAGACCGTGCGCGGGAAGGTCCGCGGCACCGTGGCCAGCCGCTTCCGCGACCGGGAACAGCACGTGGACATCCGCGTCATGAATACCGGCGCCCAGCGCAACACCCTGACCGCGGTTCAGGACCTGATTGTGACCGAGCGGGACGGCGTGCCCATCACCCTGGGGACCGTGGCCACCATGGCGGTTGTCACGGGGCCGTCGGAGATCCACCGCCTCGGCAGCAAGCGCGTGGCCATCGTTTCGGCCAATATTGCCGGACGTGACCTGGGCTCGGTGAGCGAGGAACTGCAGGGCATCATCTACGGACTCACTCTGCCCGCGGGCGTGACCGTGGAACTGGGCGGCCAGAACGAGGAAATGGCGAGCAGCTTCCGCAGCCTGCGCCTGGCCATCCTGCTGGCCGTGTTCCTGGTGTACCTGGTCATGGCCTCCCAGTTCGAGAGTTTCATCTATCCCCTGATCATAATGGTCACCGTGCCGCTGGCCATGTCGGGCGCCGTATACGGCCTGTACCTGGCCGGTTTGAGCATCAGTGTGATTGCGGTGATCGGGGCCATCATGCTGGCCGGCATCGTGGTGAACAATGGTATCGTGTTGGTGGACCGCATCAATCAGCTTCGGCGCGTGGGACATGACCTGTCCGACGCAATCTTCCAGGCCGGACGCGAACGGCTGCGGCCCATCCTCATGACCACCAGCACCACGGTGCTCGGCCTGCTGCCCATGGCCCTGGGCCTGGGCGAGGGCGCCGAACTGCGGGCGCCCCTGGCCGTCACCGTGATCAGCGGCCTGCTTCTGGCCACCGTGCTGACCCTGGTGGTCGTGCCCGTGATCTACAGCCTGTTGACCGGAGTCGGCGCCGGGACCGTGCAGCGCCCCGCCGTGGCTCCGGCCGGGCCCCTGGCCGGCCGCCGCGCCGGAGAGGTTGCCTGACATGGGGATGACCTTTTTCTTCCTGCGCCGCCCGGTGACTTTGGCCATGGCCCTGGTGTCCGTGATCCTGCTGGGCGCCATTTCCACGGCCAAGATCCCCCTGGGCTTTCTGCCCCAGGTGGAATTTCCCTTCATCGCGGTCTTCATACCGTACCAGGGTGGCATCCCTGCGGAAAACGAGCGGGAAATCGTTCGTCCCGTTGAGGAGGTCCTTGCCACCCTGGGCGGTGTGCGGGAGATTTTCAGTTACGCCGACGCCACCGACATCCAGGTGGGGGTGACCTTCGATTGGGGTCGCGACGTCAACCTGCTGCGCATGGAAGTGAAGGAAAAGATCGACCAGATCCGGGGCGACCTGCCGGACGACATCCCGCAGATCTACCTGCTGACCTTCAACACCAACGACATTCCCATCCTGCAGGGACGCATCTCGGCCAAGGGGCGCGACCTCTCCGAGAGCTGGGATCTGCTGGACCAGAAGATCATCGCGCCGCTGCAGCGCATTCCGGGGGTGGGGCGCGTCAACATCGACGGAGTGCTGCCCACCCAGGCTTCGGTGTACCTGCGCTTCGACAAGATCATGGAATACGGGGTGGACGTGAGCCACCTCTTCGAGGAGCTGGAAGCGGCCAACGTGGAATTGACGGTGGGGCGGGTGACCGACCAGGGCCTGCGCTATGACGTGCGCACCGTGAGCGGCATCAAGGGCGTGGAGGACCTGCGCAACCTGCCCATCGACAGCCGCGGGCTGCGCCTCCAGGACGTGGCCGAGGTGATCTACGGGGCACCGGCCCTGAGCTACGGCCGGATCCTGAACGACGAACCCGCCATCGCTTTCTGGATCCAGAAGGCGTCGGGCTACAACACCGTGGAAGTGTGCCGGGCGGTGGAGGCTGAACTGGACCGGATCAACCACGACCCGGCCCTGGCCGGCATCAACAGCTTTTCCTTCTTCAACCAGGCCGACCAGATCACCGACTCCCTGCGCAGTCTTATGCAGGGCGGACTCTTCGGCTCGGTGCTGGCCATCGGCATCCTCTATATCTTCCTGCGGCGGCTGAGCATGACCCTGGTCGTGTCGTTGGCCATTCCCATCTCCATCCTGGCCACCTGCGTGTTCCTCTTTCTCACCGGGCGCACCCTGAACGTCCTGACCATGATGGGGCTGATGCTGGGGGTGGGGATGCTGGTGGACAACGCCGTGGTGGTGCTGGAGTCCATCCATCGCCGGCAGCACGCCGGGGCCAGTCCGGTGGCGGCCGCGGCCCGGGGCACCCGCGAAGTGGGGCGGGCCATCGTGGCGTCCACCCTGACCACGGTCATCGTGTTCGCGCCCATCGTGGTGAGCAAGTCCGACGAACTGGCGGTCTGGCTGGGCGAGGTGGGTATCACCATCAGTGTCACCCTGATCTTCTCGCTCATCGTGAGCCTGACGGTCATCCCGGCCCTGTCCATCCGCATGACGCGGCGGGAGATGAACGGATCCGCGCCGCCGCGCACCGAGGACGCCCGCTGGCTGCTCTGGCTGCGCCGCCATTACCTGAGGGTCCTGAACTGGACGGCCCTGAAGCATCCGCTGCTCACCGCTCTGGTCATCGTGCCATTGGTGCTGGCCCTGACGGTCGGGGCCATGAAGGTAACCAACTTCAAGCCGGACAACGCCGGCGACCAGGGGCTGCGCCGGGAGAGCCTGTACATCGGCTTCGACTACTCGGGGTCGGTGGACAAATACACCTCCAAGGACTACGCCCAGACGGTAAGCGACTACCTGGAGGCGCGGCGCGAGGACCTGGATCTGAAGGATATCTACGCCTGGTACGGGGCCGACGGGGCCGCCGTCACCATCTTTTTCAATGAGGGCGTGGTGTCGGACGAATTCTTCAAGGAGGTGCGCGAGGACCTGCGGGAGAACCTGCCGGTCCAGGCGGGCCTGGAGTACCGCTTCGGCGGGGATGACGGACAGGATTCCGGGACCAAGAGCTTCAGCGTGACCATCGGCGGCGAGGAGACCGAGTTCCTGGCCGAGTTCGCCGACGAGGCCAAGCGGCGCCTGGCCATGATCGACGGCGTGGCCGACCTGCACAGCGACAGCGACGGCGGCAAGGCCGAGATCCAGATCAAGGTGGACCCGGATCGCTCCGGCCGCTTCGGCATCAGTCCGGGGACGGTGTCGCAGATCATGGGACTGACCTACCGCGGCGTCATGCTGCCCCGTCTGCATACGGGGGAGAAGGAAATCGACCTCGTGGTTTCGCTGCTGCCGGAAGACCGGGAGTCCATCGAAAACCTGAGCCTGCTCACCGTGGGCGAGGTGGACGGCCAGGCCGTACACCTGGATCAGGTGGCGGACTTCGAATTCGCCCGCAGCCCCGAGCGTATCTTTCGCCGGGACCAGCGCACCGGCGTGACCGTCACCGGCACCTGGGACGGCGAGACCTTGGACGAGGCGCTGAAACAGATCCGACCGGTCATGGACAGCCTGGATCTGCCCCTGGGCTACAGCTGGAACTTCGGCAGCGACATCATTCGCGCCCAGCAGCAGCAGAGCGAAATGGGCACCAACATGCTCCTGGCCCTGGCCTGCGTGTTCTTCGTCATGGCCAGTCTCTTCGAATCGCTCACGTATCCCATGGTGGTCATGGGCACGGTGCCCTTCGCCTCCCTGGGTGTGTTCTGGCTCATGATGGCCACCGGCACGCCCTTCAACATCATGGCCATGATCGGCATGGTGATCCTCATCGGCATCGTGGTGAACAACGGCATCGTACTGGTGGATCACATCACGGGCCTGCGCCGCACGGGCCATTCCCTGGACGAAGCCATCATGCTGGGCTGCGGGGACCGCCTGCGGCCCATCCTCATGACCGCCGGCACCACCATCCTCGGACTGTTGCCCCTGGCCGTGTTCCACGGGGCCCATGTGGGCGATGCGGAGTACTACCCGATGGCCCGGGCCATCAGCGGCGGATTGGCCTCCAGCACCCTGTTGACCCTGCTGGTGATGCCGACCTACTATCGCCTGACCACCCTGTGGGTGGCGGGATTCAGCGCTGGCTGGCGGTCCTGGAAGGTGCCCATCGGGATTTGGCCCAGATCACTCTCTAATACAGATCATCCCTAGAATCTGCGATTGCGGATGCCTCCCAGTAGGCATATATTCGGCTTACAAGGGGGGAGATGCAGGGATTTCCAACACACCCCCTTGTCCCTCGCCCAGCTGACCGGCTTACCGGTCCTTTGTCAGAATTTTTGTAAGGTGGATTGGGAAATGTATACGCCAAATTCCAATGATCGCTTGGCGATCTTCATCGACGGGGAAAACATCCACTACAGTGCCAAGCACCTGAACATGCGCTTGGATTATCTGAAGCTCTGTCGGGAATTAGCCGGCCCGCGGCGTCTGGTCCGCTCCTATTTCTATACGGCGGTCAGCAACCAGTCCGAAGGCAAGATCGACTTCATCAACTTCCTTAAACTCAACGGTTTCAAGGTTGTCATCAAGGAGATTAAGTCCTTCAACGAGATGGAGGGCAACGGTCGCAGCGTGCGCAGCAGCCTGGATATGGAAATGGCCATCGACGTGCTCGAACTGGCCCCTTCCCTGGATACGGTCATCCTGTGCACCGGCGATGGGGACTTCCGGCCTCTGGTGGACGCCCTGGGCCGCAAGGGGATCCACGTGGAGATCTGTGCCCTGCGCGAAATGACCAGCACGGACCTGATCGCCGCCGCCGATGTGTACACCGATCTGGCCTCCCTGAAGGACCAGATTGCCCTGGCCGCTCCCCCGCCGCGGGAGATCAAGAACGAAATGCCCGTGGGGAACAGCGACGGCATCGACAGCAATTTCAAGGCCCAGGACACCAGTTTCGATTTCTAGACCCGCTGTCTGCCCTGAAAACGACCCCGCCGCGACGTCCGTTGCTGCGGGGTTTCTTTATCTGCCCGGTTCGAGGGCTTCCAGGTGGCCACGGTAGAGGGTCTGGCAGGTGCGCGTGACTGGACCCGGTCGGCCGTCGCCCACGGGGCGGTCGTTCACCGTGATCACCGGCACCACTTCCCGCACGGCGTTGACCAGGAAGATTTCCGCTGTCCGCTGAAGGTCGGTGGGGTCCAGGTGCTGGGTCCGGGCCTTCAGGCCGGCCGCCGGGGCCAGGGCCAGGATGAGCTGGCGGGTGCGGCCGGCCAGCAGGGGCTCGCTGTCCGGCGGGGTGAGCAGGACCCCGTCACTGACCAGGAACACGTTGCTGTAAATCCCTTCCAGGAGTTGTTGCTTTTCCCCCAGGATCAGGGCTTCCGGGCAGCCCGCATCGGCGGCGGCCCGGGTGGCCCGTGGCGGGGTGAGTCCGGCGAAGGTTTTCAGGTGGGGTGTGACCCGGCGACGGCAGTCGGCCGCCAGGGTGATGACCCCGATGCCCATCCTTTGCCAAAGGGACAGCTCGGTCGGCAGACGGCCGGGTTCCACGGCCAGGACCGGTCGGGCCAGGCCTCGGGTGAGGGCGATGCGCAAGCGATGGTCGCTGCGGTCCAGTCCGTTTCTATCGACCAGGTCGCCGATGATCTGCTGCAGGTCGGCCACAGGCGGCGGCGCGCCGAGGTCCGCCTGCGCGGCATGGTCGGCCAGGCGGGCGTGATGGGCGGCCAGGTCCGGTGCCCGGCCCTGGTACAGGCGCAGGGTGGTAAAGACCCCGTCCGCCGTCTCGGTGGCGGTTGCGGCCTGCGGCTGGTACCGGCCATCCCGATAGACGATCAAGGCACACTCCCTGGTGGAAAGAGGAAACCGGACGGGGAGAGCTTCCCACATCCGGTTCACGGGATCAAGATGCCCCTGTCGGTCAGACGGCCGCCGCCTCGTTCAACACGGTCCGGGCCTGGATCAGGCGGCCCAGTTCCTGGCGCACCTGGGGATTGTCGGTATCCCAGGCCAGCAGGCTCTCAGCGGTGCGGCTGGCCTTGTCGATGGCCTCGCGGCACCCGGAGCTCAGGATCTCGAACTGCTTGCGGCGCACTTCCAGGTTGCTGTAGCTGCGCAGGTAGTCGTCGCAGATGGCCACGGCCTGGGCGGTGGCGCCCCGGGCGAGTTCCACGTCACAGAGATTGACCAGGGCGCCGGCATAGTCGGGCTTGATCTTGAGGGCGGCCTTGAAGTGGGTCGCCGCATCGTCCAGGTGTCCCTGCATGTAGTCGGTCACACCCAGGTTGTTGAGGGTGTCCACGTCGTTGGGGCAGGATTCCATGACGGCTCTGAAATCGGCGCGGGCGCCGTCGAACTTTTCCAGGCGGCTGCGAACCACGCCCCGGTTGTAGAGCACGTTGGGGTTGTCCGGCAGCAGGGAGATGACCTTGTCGAAGCAGGCTTCGGCCTTGGCCAGGTCACCCAGGCTGGAGTAGAGGGCCCCCAGGTTGTTGTGGCCCTCCGGACGGTCCGGGAATGCGTTCACCACCTCCTGGAAGATGTCCAGCGCCTCGGTCAGGTTCCCCTCCTGGAGGGCAGTCGAACCGGTCTGAACGAGTTCGGCCAGGGCGTCGGGTCGGATGCCAACGTCGTGAGTGAAAGTCCTGTTTTCTTTTGTGGTGGCCATGTGGGTCTCCTTGGCGGTGCGCCCTGGGTATGGGGATCCAGCACCTGGGGGGGGCGCTGGGTTGGGTGGTCACATTTTGTCAAAATCAAGCAACCGCCGTGCCCAAAATAAGTTGCGAAACTTCGAATCCAGGACAAAACTGCTTTAGTATAACTTGTTCTCATTAAGGGAGTTAATGAATCACTCCTTTCGTCTGCTTTCCCGGTTTGCCGCCGGGTGGCCGCGCGCCCATGCTCGGAAATCGGCCATGGGGGCCATGTTTCAACCCACTCAGAACGGTTGTTGACAGGTTTAGCCCACCTGCTATTTTGTCAACAATGCTAAACAAGTCCCCACGGGTCGGCGCGGTCCGGATCGTGTGGGAAACTTACGTGGTGATCCAACGCGGGTGCGCCCGCAGGGAGTCTTCATGTTCGAATCCTTCGTCCCGGTGATCATGGTGCTGGCCGTGGCCATGGTGTTCTCCGCCGCCTTTTTGGGGATCAGTTTCTGGCTGGGGCCCAGTCGGCCGTCCCCTTTGAAGAACTCTGTATATGAGTGCGGGATTCCCGCCCGCGGCAGCACGCAGATCCGTTTCTTCGTGCGCTTCTTCCTGGTGGCGCTGTTTTTCCTGCTCTTCGACCTTGAGGCTGTTTTCCTCTATCCGTGGGTCCTTCTCTACCAGGGGATGCTGGATGCCGGACACGGTCTTTTCGCCCTGGCCGAGATGGGGGCCTTCGTCCTCGTGCTCCTGGTGGGCTTTACCTACATCTGGAAGAAAGGGGGGCTCGAATGGCAGTAGATCTCGAAAGCCCCAGTAATTTCATGACCACCCGCCTGCGGCAGGCCGTGAACTGGGGACGCAAGTACAGTCTCTGGCCCCTGCCCTTCGGCGTGGCCTGTTGCGCCATCGAATTCATGAGCACCGTGTCGTCCTACAACGACATCAGCCGGTTCGGAGCCGAACTGGTACGCTTCTCGCCCCGGCAGAGCGACCTTATGATCATCGCCGGCACCATCAGCTATAAGCAGGCTCCCATCCTCAAGACCATCTACGAACAGATGGCCGAGCCCAAATGGGTCATCGCCATGGGCGCCTGCGCCAGCAGCGGCGGCTTCTACAACAACTACAGCACCCTGCAGGGCGCCGACCACGTGATCCCCGTGGACGTGTATGTGGCGGGCTGCCCGCCCACTCCCGAGAACCTCCTTTTCGCCCTGACCCAGATTCAGGAAAAAGTTGAGACCGAAGGCCTGGTGCCCGCCGCGGTGCGGCACGCGGCCCGGAACGAAGCCGGGTAACGGGACCGGGCAACCATTCATCAGCCGCGTGCCCCGGGTGGGTGCGGGCAGGGACGGGAAAGCATGAGCCAGACCCTCGTCGACGGATTGAAAGAGGCCTTCGGAGCCGACATCCTGCACACCGCCAGCCGGCACGGCGACGAGTCCGTGACCGTGGCTGCGGACAAGCTGCCCGCGGTGCTGACCCACCTGCGGGACAAGGCCGGGTGTGAGCAGCTGTCGGACATCGCGGGGGTGGACTACCCCGAGCGCGACGACCGGTTCGAGGTCAACTACCTCATGCGCAGCTGGCGCGACAACAGCCGGGTCATCGTGAAGGTGAACGTGGCCGAGGACGCGGCGGTGCCGTCGGTGTCCGACATCTACCACAGCGCCGACTGGCACGAACGCGAGGTCTACGACCTGTTCGGGATTCCGTTCAGCGGCCATCCGGACCTGCGCCGCATCCTGACCCATCACCAGTTCGAGGGTCACGCCCTGCGGAAAGACTATCCCATCGAGCAGGGCCAGGAGTGCAGCTTCCCCGAGAAGCTGTTCCAGGACGAGGACATCCAGGCGGCGGCCCAGCGCGCCAACTCCCTGCAGACCGAACTGGGCGGCGTGGTGGACGAGGTCTACCCCAGCGATCTGCTCACGGTGAACCTCGGGCCCAGCCATCCCGCCATGCACGGCGCCCTGCGGGCCGAGATTCTGGTGGACGGCGAAACCATCCTGGACGCCAAGACCGAGATCGGCTACATCCACCGCTGTTTCGAGAAGGAGGCCGAGGATCACACCTGGGCCGCGGTCATGCCCTACACCGACCGCCTGAACTACTGTTCGGCCATGCTCAACAACGCCATTTACGCCTCGGCGGTGGAAAAGCTCATCGGCGTGGAGGCCACCCCCCGGTGTCAGGCCGTGCGCGTGATTACCGGCGAACTGGGCCGCATCATCGACCACCTGGTGTGCGTGTGCGCCAACCTGGTGGATATCGGCGCCCTGACCAACTACTGGTACCTGTACAACGTGCGCGAAAGCATCTACGAGTCGTTGGAAAAGCTCTGCGGGTCCCGGCTGACCACCAACTACGCGCGCATCGGCGGCATGAGCCACGACCTGTATGACGGCTTCGAGACCGAAATCCGCCTGAAGCTGGACGAACTGCTCAAGGCCCACGGCGAGGTCATGCAGCTGATCGCCCGCAACGGCATCTTCCTGGACCGCACCGTGGACGTGGGTGTGATCAGCCAGGCCGACGCCCTCAGCTTCGGTTACACCGGCCCGTGCCTGCGCGCCACCGGTCTGGCCTACGACCTGCGCAAGAGCGCCCCCTATTGGGGCTATGAGCGCTACGATTTCGAGATTCCCGTGGGAACCCAGGGCGACACCCACGACCGCATCATGGTGCGCATGGCCGAGCTCATCCAGAGTCGCAGCATCATCCTGCAGGCCCTGGACAACCTGCCCGGCGGCCCCATCAACATCGACGATCCCGCCGTGGTCCTGCCTCCCAAGGCCGACGTGTACGGGAGCATCGAAGGGGTCATGAACCATTTCAAGCTGATCTACGAAGGGGTGCAGGTGCCCGCGGGCGAGGCCTATGGATACGGAGAAGGCGCCAACGGCGAACTGGGCTTCTTCTGCATCAGCGACGGATCCGGGCTCCCCTACCGCATGAAGGTGCGGCCGCCCTGTTTCCCGATCTTCTCGTCGTATACCCATGTCGTCCGCGGGGGCATGATCCCGGACGCCATCGCCACCCTCGGCAGCCTGAATATCATTGCCGGTGAACTGGATCGCTGACCGGCCGTCGGTCACAGGGGCCAAGGCCCGAAAGGTTTAGCTAGATGAACAGACCCGTGGAAAACCAGGCCGCCTTCGCGCTCTCTCCGGAGACCACGGCCAGGATCGACCGCATCGTGGAACGATATCCCACCAAGGCGAGCGCGCTGATGCCCTGCATCTGGGCCATCACCGACGAGTTGAACCACGTGCCCCCCGGCGGCGTGGATTTCCTGGTGGCCAAGCTGGAGGTGACCAAGGCGCGCGTGTACGAGGTGCTCTCTTTCTACACCATGTACCGCACCGAGCCCCAGGCCGAGCACGTGCTGCAGGTCTGCCACAACATCTCCTGCCACATCATGGGCGCCCGCAACGTGATCGCCCAGATGGAAAAGCGTCTGGGCATCCGCATGGGTGAAACCACGCCCGACGGCAAATTCGGTCTCGAAGGGGCCGAGTGCCTGGGCGCCTGCGGCCATGGTCCCGTGGTCCAGCTGGGCAAGCATCTCTACGAGTACCTGGACACCGCCAAGGTGGACGATCTGCTGGAAAATCTCCGCAAGGGCACCGTGCCGCGGGCGGACACCGACCGGGAACTGGAGGCATAAGGTGAGCGGGAAAGATCTTCGCATTTTGTCCGAACGCTTTGGCCGCAACGACGGGCACAAGCTCGCGGTCTACGAGCAGGAGGGCGGCTACAAGGCCCTGCGCATGGTCCTGGGGGGCATGAAGCCCGCCGAGGTGCGCGAGGTGGTCAAGGACTCGGGCCTGCGCGGCCGCGGGGGCGCGGGGTTCCCCACCGGCGTCAAGTGGGGGTTCGTCCCGGCCGACGCGGACGACGTCTATTTTATGGTCAATGCCGATGAAAGCGAGCCCGGGACCTTCAAGGACCGCTATCTGCTGGACTACGATCCGCACCAGACCATCGAGGGCACCATCATCAGTTGTTTCGCGGTGAACGCCAAACTGGCCTTCATCTATATCCGCGGCGAATTCGGCTGGCTGATAGACAGGGTGGAAAAGGCCGTGGAGGAGGCCTACGCGGCCGGATTCCTGGGCAAGAATATCCTGGGCAGCGGCTACGACCTGGACATGATCGTGCACAAGGGTGCCGGCGCCTACATCTGCGGTGAGGAAACCGGCCTGATCAACTCCGTGGAGGGCCTCAAGGGCCAGCCCCGCATCAAGCCGCCGTTCCCCGCGGTGAGCGGCTTTTTGGACAAGCCCACCATCGTGAACAACGTGGAGTCCGTGGCGGCCGTGCCCTGGATCATGAACAACGGGTCGGCGGCCTACGCGGCCATCGGCACCGAGAAGTCCTGCGGCACCAAACTGTGGTCGGTAAGCGGCCCGGTGAAAAAGCCCGGCGTGTTCGAAGTGCCCCTGGGCATTCCCTTCCGCGAGTTCTTCAACGACTACCTGGGCGGCATGGTCGACGGTGAGGAACTGAAGGCTGTCATCGTGGGCGGCAGCTCCGTGCCCGTTCTGCCGGCCGCCGAGATCATGAACTGCAACCTGGACTACGAATCGCTGGCCAGCGCCGGCACCATGCTCGGGTCCGGGGGCATGATCCTGATCTCCGACCGCAGCGACATGGTCGAACTGATCCAGGTACTCATGCACTTCTACTTCGACGAGTCCTGCGGCCAGTGCACGCCGTGCCGCGAAGGCACCGGCTGGCTGCACAAGATCGTCAAGCGTCTGCGCTCGGGCGCGGGCACCCCGGACGACCTTGAGCTTCTGGAGCATGTCTGCAACGGCATGGCCGGACTGACCATCTGTCCGCTGGCCGATGCCGCGGTCATGCCCATGATGAGCTTCTTGGAAAAATTCCGGCCCGAGTTCGAGGCCCTCATTCAGGAAACCGCGCCGGCGGCGCCCACGGCCCGCTGGCCGCGGGGCGAGCAGGAGTAACAGGAATGGCCAAACTGACCATTGACGGCAAGGAACTGGAATTCCCCGACGGCACCAGCCTGTTCGACGCGTGCCGTGAGGCACGCGGCGAGGCCCTGCCGCATTTCTGCTACCACCCCGACCTGTCCATTGCCGGCGTGTGCCGGCTGTGTCAGGTGGAGGTGGAGGGGATGCCCAAGCTGACCATCGCCTGCAACACCACGGTGCGCGACGGCATGGTGGTGCACACCCGCAGCGAGAAGGTGGAAAAGGCCGGGCGCCAGATCCTGGAGATGCACCTGATCAACCACCCGGTTGACTGCCCCATCTGCGACCAGGCCGGCGAGTGCGGTCTGCAGGACCAGTACATGGAGTTCGGGCTCTACGACGCCAAGGTGGAGATGACCGACAAGTGCCACAAGGCCAAGGCGGAGGTCATCGGACCCCAGGTCATCCTGGACAAGGAGCGCTGCGTGCTCTGCAGCCGCTGTGTCCGCTTCTGCAACGAAATCACCGGGACCGGTGAACTGGGCATCTTCAACCGGGGCGACCGGGCCGAGATCGGCACTCCGCCTGGCGTGGAACTGGACAACGCCTACAGCATGAACACCATCGACATCTGTCCGGTGGGCGCGCTGACCAGCCGCGACTTCCGTTTCCAGAAGCGGGTGTGGATGCTCAAGATGACCCATGCGGTGTGCCCCGGTTGCGCTACCGGCTGCAATGTGCGTGTGGACCACGAGGCCGGTCGCATCTATCGCCTGAAGCCCCGCTACAATCCCGACGTCAACGGTCGCTGGATGTGCGACCGCGGGCGGATGACCTACAAGGCCGTGCACGACGAGCGGCGTCTGATTCAGCCCCAGAGCAAGGGCGACGGCGATGTGCCCTGGTCCGAGGTGACCGCCGAACTGGGGACTTTGATGGGCAAGGTGGGCCTCATCGTGGGGAGCCCGCACCAGACTCTGGAGGAGATGTTCCTTCTTAAGAAGCTGGCCGCAAAGCTGGGCTGCACTTCGGTTTACGGTGGCCTGGCCGGCGCCGACACCCGGGAGGGCGACGACCTCCTGCTGGATGCGGACCGCACGCCCAACCGGCGGGGTCTGGCCCTGACCGGCCTGAATGAAATCGACGCAGCGGCCCTGGCCGCCGCCATTGCCGGCACCGAGGGCACCATCCTCGTGCACGGCGGCAACCCTGCCGCAGACAGCGCCGTGTCCGAGGCCCTGGCGGCCCACGGCCAGGTGGTTTATCTGGGCCAGGTGGCCAACGAGACCGCGGCCGTCGCCGAGGTGCTGCTGCCGGTGGCCACGTGGGCCGAGAAGGCGGGCATTTTCGTCAACCGGCAGGGCCGTCTGCAGGGCTTCGCCCAGGCCATCGGCCGGGCGGGTGCCGTGCGCGAAGATTGGCGGGTGCTGTCCGAACTGCTGGCCGGCGCCGGCGACGAGGCGGCCCCCGGCAGCCTGAAGGCCGTGCGCGAATTGATGGGGTCCGAACTGTCCCCCGGGATCGACCTGAACAAACTTCCTGCCAGGGGTTTTGTCCCCGGAGGTGAAAACTGATGGACCTCGTTCTGGAGACACTGGCCAAGATCGGCTTCATGTTCGCCCTGATCATGGGCATGGTCGTGGTCCTGATCTGGATGGAGCGCAAGGGCGCCGCCTTCATCCAGGATCGTACCGGGCCCAACCGGGCCGCCATCGGCGGGGTGCGGCTGGCCGGCTTGGTGCATCCCATTGCCGATGTGTTCAAGCTCCTGTTCAAGGAGGACGTTGAACCCGAGAACCGCCACAAGGCCCTGTACAACCTGGCGCCCTGGCTGGTGATGACCGTCGCCTTGAGCACCTATGCGGTGATTCCCTTCGGCGATTACATCATGGTGGGCGGCAAGAAGATCGGTCTGTTGGCGGCGGACCTGGAGGTGGGCCTGCTGTTCGTCCTGGCCGTGGCCAGCCTTGGCACCTATGGCGTGGTCATGGCGGGCTGGGCCTCGAACAACAAGTTCACCTTCCTGGGCGGCATCCGCGCCACGGCCCAGATGATCAGTTACGAAATCAACATGGGTCTGGCCCTCATGGGCCTGGTGCTCGTGTTCTCCAGCCTGCGGATCACCGACATCGCCGCCGGCCAGGGCGACCTCATCTTCGGGTTCCTGCCCAAGTGGGGCGTCATCGTGCAGCCCATCGGCTTCCTGCTGTTCCTGACGTCGGTGTACGCCGAGACCAACCGCAACCCCTTCGACCTGCCCGAGGGCGAATCCGAAATCGTGGCGGGATACCATCTCGAATACAGTTCCATGAAGTTTGCCCTGTTCTTCATGGCCGAATACGCCCACATGGTCATCGGCGCCGCGCTGATCGCCACCTTCTACTTCGGCGGGTACCAGGTGCCCTGGCTGCCCCGTCCGGCGCTGGAAGCCCATGCGGGCCTTCTGCTGACGATCAAGCTGGTGGGCGTCCTGGTGTTCAGTCTGCTCATCGCCCTTCTGTTCGCGCGCCGGGTGGTTCGCGAAAAGGGCAAGTTCGGCGACGCGCGCGACCGGGAACCCGGTCTGGGTGTGGGCTTCTGGGGGCTGTTGGCCGTGGCCGCAGCCGTCGGCCTGGTCATGAAACCCTGGGGCATCGGCCCGGAGGGCGCCTCCCTTTTCGCCAGCCTGATCCAGGTGGGCATGTTCGTGGCGAAGGTCGTTTTCTTCGCCTGGCTCTTCATCTGGGTCCGCTGGACGCTGCCGCGTTTCCGTTACGACCAGTTGATGCGCATCGGTTGGAAAGTCATGCTGCCCATCGGCCTGGCCAATCTTGTGGTCACGGCCCTGGTGATGGCCATTGTTTGAGCTCGGCTCGCATAGAGGAGAATCATGAGATTCGAAGGACTGCCCCTGGGGGCAACGGACAAGAAACGATCCTTCCGCGACAAGATCTACTTCTGGGAGATCCTGCGCGGACTGGGCGTGACCGTCCGGCATCTGGTGCACAACATCCTGCATACGGATGATATGCCGACCATGCAGTATCCGGAGGAGAAACGGGTCTACGGGCCGCGTTTCCGGGGACGGCACCGCCTCATGCAGAGAGAGGACGGCTCGCCCCGCTGTGTGGCCTGCCAGATGTGCTCAACGGTGTGTCCGGCCGACTGCATCACCATCGAGGGCGCGGAGCATCCGGACCCGGCCATCGAGAAGTTTCCCGAATCCTTCGATATCGACCTGCTGCGCTGCGTGTTCTGCGGGTTGTGCGAGGAGGCCTGTCCCTGCGACGCCATCCGCATGGACACCGGTATCTACGAAATCGCCGCGGACAGTCGCGAAAAATTTGTTGTGGACAAGGACTTCCTGCTGAATGACAACAGCCGGGGAACCCGCTGACCGAGAGAGGGAAGACGTCGTCATGGAAGGTTTTCTGTTCTGGTTTTTGGGCATCCTCATGTTCCTCGGGGGCGTGATGATGGTGTCTCAGCGCAGCGCCGTGATATCGGCGGTGTGGCTGGTGTTCACCTTTATCTGCGCCGCGGGGATCTTTGCCCTGCTGAACGCGCCGTTCCTGGCCGTGATGCAGATCCTGGTCTACGCCGGTGCCATCATGGTGCTGTTCCTGTTCGTGATCATGATGCTGCAGGGCCCCGTTCTGGACGGGGACCGCAAGCTGCTGAAAAAGAGTTATTGGCCCGGGATCGCCATTGCACCGGTGGCCGTGGTGGTCATGATCGTGCGCTGGGTCTCGGCCGAGGGGTTGCGCCCGCTGGGTGACGCGCCGGCCGCCGGCTTCGGGTCAGCCCACCACGTGGCCACCCTGCTGCTGGGGCGCTACCTGCTGGCCTTCGAACTGATCTCCATCGTGCTGCTGGTGGCCATCATCGGCGCCCTGGTGATCGGCAAGGGTGAAAGGAAGCTGCCGTGGAAATAACGCTGACCCATTATCTCGTGCTGGCGGCCGCGCTCTTCCTCACCGGAATGACCGGATTCATCATCCGCCGCAACGCCATCGTGATGCTCATGTGCGTGGAGCTCATGCTCTGCTCCGTGAACATCGTTTTTGCCGCCTTCAGCCGCGTCCACGGCGACGCGGGCGGCCACGTATTCGTACTCATGAATTTCGCCGTCGCCGCCGCCGAGGCGGCCATCGGCCTGGCCCTCCTGGTGGAAATCTTCCGCCGTCGCCGGACCGTGAACGTCGATGACCTCAAAGCCCTGATGGAGTAACGCGGTGGAAAGTCACACGACTGAAGTTCTTCTGAGGTGGATCGTGCTGGCGCCCCTGATCGGGGCGGCCGTGAACGGTCTGTTGAACCGGAGGATCCCCCGCCAGGCGGCCGGGCTGCTGGCCTGCACCACGGTGGGGATCTCCTTCGTCCTGTCGGTGGTGGTGTTCCTGCGGCTGACCGGGATGCCGGCCGAGGAACGCTTCCTGTCCGACATCCTGACCACCTGGATGGGCTTCGGGCGCTTCCAGGTCGATCTCGGCTTCGCCATGGATCCCCTGAGCGCCATCATGGCCCTCATCGTCACGGGCGTGGGCTTCCTGATCCACATCTACAGCCTGGGCTACATGGCCCACGACGACGGCTTTCAGCGCTTTTTCACCTACCTGAACCTGTTTATCTTCGCCATGATGACGCTAGTCCTGGGGGAGAACCTGCTCATGCTCTTCGTGGGCTGGGAAGGTGTGGGGCTGTGCTCCTACCTGCTGATCAGCTTCTGGTTCAACGAGGAAGCCAACGCCGCCGCCGGCAAGAAGGCCTTCATCGTGAACCGGGTGGGTGACTTCGGCTTCCTGCTGGGCATCTTCCTGATCGGCGTGAACCTGATGCCCCACCTGGGCGCGGGCGAGGGCGTCTTCAGCTTCAAGGTCCTGCAGCACCATGCGGGCGTATTGGCGCCGGCGGCCACCGCCATCTGTCTGCTGCTGTTCGTGGGGGCCACGGGCAAGTCGGCCCAGATCCCCCTGTATATCTGGCTGCCCGACGCCATGGCCGGTCCCACGCCGGTCAGTGCCCTGATTCACGCCGCCACCATGGTTACCGCCGGCGTCTACATGATCGCCCGCATGAACTTCCTGTTTGTCCTGTCGCCCACGGCCATGCAGGTGGTCGCGGTGGTGGGGGCGGCCACGGCCATCTTCGCCTCGACCATCGCCCTGACACAGAACGACATCAAGAAGGTGCTGGCCTACTCCACCGTGAGCCAGCTGGGTTACATGGTGCTGGCCTGCGGCGTGGGCGCCTTTGCCATGGGCATCTTCCACGTCATGACCCACGCCTTCTTCAAGGCCCTGCTCTTCCTGGGCTCCGGCTCCGTGATCCACGCCATGAGCCATGAGCAGGACATGCGTCTGATGGGCGGCCTGCGCAAGAAGCTGCCCGTCACCTACGCCACCTTCCTCGTCGGTACCCTGGCCATCGCCGGCGTGTTCCCGCTGGCGGGATTCTTCTCCAAGGACGAGATCCTCTGGAAGACCTGGGCCAGCGGCAACACCGTGCTGTGGGTGGTCGGATTCATCGCGGCGGGCATGACGGCCTTCTACATGATGCGGCTGGTCGTGCTCACCTTCTACGGCGAGAACCGGGCCCCTGAAGAGGTCAAGAGCCACATTCACGAATCGCCCGCCACCATGACCGCCCCGCTGGTGGTCCTGGCGGTGCTGTCCATTGTGGGCGGCTGGGTGAGCATTCCCCATTTCATGGGCGGCGGCGCCCACTTCGAGCAGTGGCTGGAGCCCGTCTTCGCGCAGCCTGAAGTGGTGCATCACGCGGCCGACACCGCCCACGGTGCCGCGGCTCACGCGGCGGACACCCACGGGGCCGAGGCGTCCCACGGCAGCCACGACACGACCATGGAGTGGATCCTGGCCACCGCGTCCTTCCTCTGGGGCCTGCTGGGCCTGGCGGTGGGCTGGGTCGTCTACATGCGGAAAGCCGTCATCGCCGACACCCTGCGTAAGAGCGGGGGCGGGTTCATGTACCGCGTGCTGCACAACAAGTACTACGTGGATGAACTCTACGAGGCGGTCTTTATCCGTCCCGGTTTCCGGCTGAGCCGCGACGTCCTCTGGAAGACGATCGACGCGGGACTCATCGACAACTTCCTGGTCATGCGCTCGGCGCTGGTGACCCTGCTGGCCGGATCCGTGCTGCGGATCTTCCAGAACGGTATGGTTCGTTTCTACGCCTGGTCCATTTCGATCGGGCTCGCGGTCTTCGTCATCTACCTCAGTTTCTCGGGCTAGGAGGGCGCTGGTTTGTCGCTCATTACCGACCACATTCTGACTTGGGTCACCATGGTGCCGCTCATCGGGGCGCTCGCCCTGTGGACGGTCATCCGCAAGGATAGCCACGCCCGGGTGTTCGCCCTGGCCGTGACCCTGGTCGATTTCGTTCTCTCGCTCCACCTGTGGGTCCACTACCATGCCGCCAGCGGCGACGACCAGTTCGTCGAGAAGGTGGCCTGGCTGTGGAACGGGAAGATCAGCTACCACCTGGGCATGGACGGCATCAGTCTGGTCCTGGCCATGCTGACCACCTTCCTCGGCCCGGTGGTCATCCTGTCCACCTGGTCCGCGGTGAAGGACCGGGTCCCCAGCTTCCTGGGCTTCATCCTGCTGCTGCAGACGGCCATGCTGGGCACCTTCTTCGCCCGCGACATGCTGCTGTTCTACGTGTTCTGGGAAGCCATGCTCATCCCCATGTACTTCATCATCGGCGTCTGGGGCGGACAACGCCGCATCTACGCCGCGGTGAAGTTCTTCATCTTCACCATGGTGGGCTCGGTATTCATGCTGGTGGGCATCCTGTATGTCTACTTCCAGGCCGGCACCATGGGGCTCGACGGCTTCCTGGGCGTGCCCCTGAGCCGTCCCGAACAGTTGTGGCTCTTTGCGGCCTTCTTCCTGGCCTTCGCCATCAAGGTGCCGGTCTTTCCGCTTCATACCTGGCTTCCCGACGCCCACGTGGAGGCGCCCACCGCAGGCTCGGTTATTCTGGCCGGCGTGTTGCTGAAGATGGGAACCTACGGCATGCTGCGTTTCGCCATGCCCCTGTTTCCGGAGGGCGTGGCCGCCTTCGCCCCGTACATCAGCACCCTGGCGGTGATCGGCATCATCTACGGCGCCCTGGTGGCCATGGTGCAGCCGGACGTCAAGAAACTGGTGGCCTACTCCTCGGTGAGCCACCTGGGCTTCGTGGTGCTGGGCCTGTTCTCGCTCACGCCCCTGGGTGTGGCCGGCGGTCTGTTCCAGATGCTGGCCCACGGTCTGAGCACCGGCGCCCTGTTCCTCCTGGTGGGTGTGCTCTACGAACGACGGCATACCCGGGAGATCAGCGAGTTCGGCGGCCTGGCTCACCAGATGCCCGTGTACGCCACCTTCTTCATGATTGCCACCCTGGCCAGCATCGGGTTGCCGGGCCTGGCCGGGTTCGTGGGCGAATTCATGATCCTCTTCGGAACCTTCGGCAGCGAAACCCTGGGCCACGCGCGGCTTTTCGCCGTCCTGGCGGCCACCGGCGTGGTGTTGGGCGCCATCTACATGCTTTGGATGTACCAGCGCGTCTTCCTGGGCAAGCTGTCCAACGACAAGAACAAGAACCTGACGGACATGAACCTGCGCGAGATCCTCGTGCTGCTGCCCCTGGTGGTGTTCATGTTCTGGCTGGGTGTGCGGCCGGGCCTGGTCTTGGACCGCGTGGAAGCCAGCATCGAACGCGTGCTGAAGCCCTTGACCAGCCAGGTGGAGCCTTCCGCCGCACCCACCCCTCACCACGCCCGGCTGGATGACAGCCAGGACGGCCCGGTCCTTGTGACCCGGGACATGGAGCGTCAGTAATGAACGAATTCGTGATGCCGGTGTTCGGCTCCAATTCCGAGGCCCTGTTGCCGTACCTGATCATCGCCGCCGGCGGACTGCTGGTCATGGTGGTGGATTCGTTCGTGCGGACCCTCAAGAAGGACCATCTGTCTTACCTGACCATCTTCATCCTCTTCGGAGCGGTGGCGGTGCAGGTGACCAGTCCGCCCGTCCACGGCGACCTGCTGGGCGGCATGATGATCGCCGGCGATTTCACCCGCTTTTTCAACTACCTGTTCGCGGGCATCGGGGTCATGACGGTGATCTTCGCGACGGGGATTTACGATCGGGAAGGCAACTACCGCCCGGAATTCTATCCGCTCATCCTTTTCGCAATTTTGGGCATGATGGTGCTGGCGGCGGCCAACGACCTGGTCACCCTCTTCCTGGGCCTGGAGACCATGAGCCTGGCCACCTACATCCTGGTGGGTGGGGTGCGGGGCAACATCCGCAGCTCGGAGGCCGGTTTCAAGTACCTGGTCCTGGGCGGGTTCACTTCAGCGTTCCTGCTCATGGGTATGGCCCTGGTCTACGGTTTCGCAGGCGGGACCGGCTTCGCGGATATCGCGGCGGCCATGAAGGGGCCCAGCCCGGACACCCTACTGATCACTCTGGGCAGCGCCCTGATGCTCATCGGTTTCGGCTTCAAGGTGGCTCTGGTGCCCTTCCACATGTGGACCCCGGATGTGTACGAAGGCGCGCCGGCCTACATCACCGGGTTCATGGCCACCGCCATCAAGGCCGCGGGCTTTGCCATCCTGGTGCGCTTCGCCATTCTCATGCAGCCCCAGCTGGCCTTCGCCTGGTACAACGTGCTGGCGGTGCTCGCGGTGGCCACCATGACCATCGGCAACCTGGTGGCCCTGACCCAGGACAACATCAAGCGCATGCTGGCCTGGTCCAGCATCGCGCATGCCGGCTACCTCATGCTGGGCGTTGTTACGCTGATCTCCCCGGCCGTGGGCGGCGCCGACATGATGATGCGCTCCGGCGAAATCGGCGGGGCGGCCGGTGCTGCGCTGCTGTTCTATCTCATCGGGTATAGCCTGATGAACCTGGCGGCCTTCGGTATCGTGGGCGTGCTGGGGGGTAAAACCGGCGAAGAGGGCGAGAACATCGAACGCTATGCCGGCCTGAGCCGCACCCGGCCCCTGTCGGCGGCCATCATGGCGGTGGCCCTGCTTTCGTTGGCCGGCATCCCGCCCATGGTGGGCTTCATGGCCAAGTTCTACCTGTTCCAGATCGTGGTGCAGGCGGGGCTCGTCCCCCTGGCCATTTTCGGCGTCATCAACTCCCTCATTTCCGTGTACTATTACCTGCGGGTCATCGTGGTCATGTACATGAAGGAGCCCGGCGAGGACAGCTATCGGGGAACCGAGTGGGTCTCCGTGGTCTCGGCCGGCGTGCTGACCCTGCTGGTGATCTATCTGGGCGTCATGCCCAACGTGTTTCACCGTGCCGCGGAAATCATTTTCCGCAACATCACCTTCTGAGCCGGGGGCGCTGCGCTTTTGGATGGGCCTCTCGGCGGTTGCCGAGGGGCCATTTTTTTAACCTGAGGACCTGGACATGAGTATCCGCACTGTCAATCCCGCCACCGGCCAGGCGTTGGCCGTTTATGAGCAGATGTCCGGGGAGTCGGCCCACGCCGTCCTGGCCACGTCCCAGACGGCTTATCTGACCTGGCGGGAGACCGCCGTGGCCGACCGCTGTGCCCTGGTGGGGAAGCTGGCCGGCGTCCTCAGGGACAACGCCGAGCGCTATGCGTCGCTCATGAGTCGGGAGATGGGCAAACCCATCACCGAAGCCCGGGGTGAAGTGGAGAAATGCGCCTGGCTGTGCGAATTCTACGCCGAACACGCCGCCGGCTGGCTGGCGGATGAACCGGTGGACGTGGACGGGCTGAAACATCGGGTGGTGTATGAGCCTCTGGGGGTGGTCCTGTCCATCATGCCCTGGAACTATCCTTTCTGGCAGGCCCTACGCTTCGGGGTGCCCACGGTGGCGGCCGGCAATACGAGCCTTCTGAAGCATGCCAGCAACGTGACCGGGTGCGCGCTGGCCATCGCCGAGGCCTTTTCCCTGGCCGGCTTTCCCGACGGGGTGTTCCAGACCGTGGTGGTGGGACACGACACCGTGGCTGACTTGATCGCCCAACCGGAAATCCAGGGCGTTTCCCTCACCGGGTCCACGGACGTGGGCCGGCGGATCGCCGCGGTGGCTGGCCGGCATCTCAAGAAAGTGGTGCTGGAACTGGGCGGAAGTGACCCCTTCATCGTGCTGGAGGATGCCGATGTCGAATTCGCCGCCCGGGGCGCGGTGACCGGACGCATGCTGTGCACGGGCCAAAGCTGCATTGCGGCCAAGCGGTTCATCGTGGTGAAGGATGTGGCCGAGGCCTTCACCGGGGCCTTCGTCAAGGGTATGGCGGCGTTGACGGTGGGGGACCCGATGGACCCGTCCACACAGGTGGGCTCGATGGTCAACGCGCAGGAGTTGGCAACCTTGCAGGCCCAGTTGGCCGATGCGGTGGCCAAGGGCGGCCGGGTGCTCACCGGGGGCGATCCCCTGCCGGGCCCGGGGTGCTTTTTCCCGCCCACCGTGGTGACCGATACCACGGCGGATATGCGCATCGTGTGTGAAGAGGTGTTCGGCCCCTTGGCACCGATCATCGTGGTCCAGGACGAAGACGAGGCGATCGCCGTGGCCAACGCGTCCGAATTCGGTTTGGGCGGCAGCGTCTGGACGGGCGATCCGAACCGGGGTGAGCGCGTGGCCCGTCGGTTGGAGGTGGGCACGGCCTTCGTCAATTCCATCGTCAAGAGCGACCCCCGGATGCCCTTTGGAGGGGTGAAAACCAGCGGGTTGGGGCGAGAGTTGTCACGTTTTGGATTGAGGGAATTCACTAATATTAAAGGACTTAACGTTTACGGAGTAGGTTAAGAGGATAAAGGCTACCTTTTAAGTCTGAAAATCGCGTAAGCTGGCACCTGAAGGTCATTTTCAACCCGAAAGGTTGCCATGCTTCAATTTCGCCATGTCCGTTTTCGAAGACACGCCATCTTCCTGCTGGCATTTTTTGCGACCGCAATCCCCGCGTTCGCCGGCACAATCTGTGGCCAACTCACCGACGCCCAGTCCAGCAGCCCCGTGGCCAACGCCGCCGTGGTGCTGCGCGACAGCACCGGGGCCTACACCGGCCTGCTGACGGCCTCGGACGCGCAGGGGGATTTCTGTCTGGAGGGCGTGTCCCCGGGGACCTACACCCTGGAAATCCGGGTGGACGACTATCTGGTCGCCTTCCGCAACGGGGTGGTGGTGGCCGACGACGTCAGCGCGGTCCCCGTGTCCCTGCAGATGCCGCCCTTTTCCCTGGCGCCTCCCTGGCCCAATCCCGCGTCCGGCAGCGTGAACCTGCGCCTGCAGATGCTCCGCGCCGCCCCGGTGGACATGACGATCCATGACAGCCGCGGCCGCCTGGTTCACCGCTGGCGCGCGGAAGACGCCGCCGTCGGGTCGCAGGTCTATCTCTGGGACGGTCGCGACCGCAGTGGCCGCCAGGTTCCCGCCGGTATGTATCTCATTCGTGTCCGGACCGAACAATACACGGTCACGCGTCCCTTGCTCATGGTCCGATAGGCCCGAAAGGTTTTCCCATGTACTTTCTGCATAGATCAAAGTCCCGTCAGACCACCTTGCGGATGGCCGCGGGTTTCGTGTTCATGACCCTGCTGGCCCTCTGGGGCTGCAAGGACGCCTCCGGCCCGGCCGATCCCCTGGGGAATCTGGTCGTTGCCGACGGGGCCGCCCTGCAGGGCGTCGTCAGTGATGTGCAGGGGCGGCCGGCCGCCGATGCCGTGCTGTCCCTGGAACGGATTGTCGACGGCCAGCCGCTGAGCGTGGCGGCCGTGTTGGCCAGCCGGGGCGGTCCGTCGCTCCTGGCGAAGGATCTGGGGGCGATCTACACCGCCACCAGTGACGCCGGCGGCGTTTTCGGTTTTTCCGGCCTGGAGGCCGGCCGTTACCTGTTGAGCACGAATCTCAATCATCACCAGGGCGACAACACCCAGCTTGAGATCTCGCCGGCCATGGCCGCCGCGGCGGAGACCAGCTTCGTGGACATCCAACTGGTGCCCACCGGCAGTTTCGAGGGCTTGGCCCTGCTGGAGACCGGCGTAGACCATACCGGGTCCTTCGTCTACGTGCCGGGCACTTCCCACATCGCGGCCACGGACGCCTCCGGCGCCTACAATCTGACGGATGTGCCCGTCGGCACCCACACCGTTCGTGGCACCCACTGGGGCTACCTGGATGATGAGACCACCGGCCAGCTCACGACGGCCGGGGAGGCCGTGGCCTTGGCGGATCTGTTTCTGGCCCGCACCAACAACATGCCGCCGGTGATCAGCGCCGTGTCGGCCCTGCCTGATTTTTCCGGTCTGCCGACGGCCCTGGATTTCACGGCCAATGATCCCGACGGCAGCCTCGTGCTGTACGAGTGGGATTTCGAGGATGACGGTGTTTTCGACTGGTCCAGCGCCGTGAGCGGCAGTGTTTCGTACGCCTACCCGGTTGACGGGGACTATCGGGCCAAATGCCGCGTGACCGACGACGACGGGGCGGTGGCCCTCGCCGTGGTGAATTTCACGGTGGAGCAGGCGCCGATTCTGAACGGACTGTTCGTTTCGCCCGGCGGCAGCGACAACAGTACCGGTGGTATCAACGCGCCCTTCCAGACCATCGGCCATGCGCTGACCCAGGCCCAGGTCCAGGGTGTGGACTCGGTCTTTGTGGCGATCGGCATTTATGCGGAAACGGTCGTGTTGCAGGACGGGGTCAGCCTCCTCGGCGGCTACACCGCGCAATGGGGCTATGCGCCCGGGCAGGAAAGTACTTTGCAGGGGGGCACCCCGACCGTGATTGCCGATGGTATCGTGTCTCCCACCACCGTGGCCGGTTTTCACATCATCGGGGCCAACGCCTCGGGCGTGGGGGCTTCGGCGGTGGCCGTCCGGGTGACCAACAGTTCCGACAACCTCCAGTTCACCACCTGTACGGTGGTGGCCGGAAATGGGACCGCAGGCCAGAGTGGAACCAACGGCGCCAACGGTGCCGGGGGCAACAGTGGTCTTTCGGGTCAATCGGGTCTGTGTGACAACCTGGCCATTCGCTTGGGCGGCAACGGCGGCAGCGGCGGCTATCCGGGCGGAGCCGGTGGTCGGGGCGGCCAGGAGAATCAGAACGGCTTCACCGGAAGCAACGGTGTCGGTCCCGCCTTCGGCCTGGGCCGGCCCGGGGGAAGCTGGGGCGATCCGGGAGGGGCCGGTGCTTTGGGCTTTTCCGGGGGACCCGGTAACGGAGGCGTGGGCGGAACCTCCGCTCCGCAGCTGGGTACGGTGACCGGGAGTGCCTACATTCCGCCGGTTTCCAACAACGGCACCAGCGGGAGTCACGGCAGCGGCGGCGGCGGTGGCGGCGGTGGCGGGGGCCAGGACGGCCTCTTCGTTGACCCCGGTACCGGTAACGGCGGTGGCGGCGGCGGTGGCGGCGGCTATGGCGGGACTTTGGGGACCGGCGGTCGGGGCGGCGGCGCCTCCTTCTGTTTCCTGCTGATCAATTCCTCCGTGGTCATCTCTGACTGCACCCTGACCACCGGCAACGGCGGGAATGGCGGGGCCGGCGGCTTCGGGGGCACCGGCGGGTCCGGTGGGCCCGGCGGCAACGGTGCCACGGCCTGTCTGAGCGAAGTCGGCCGCGGCGGCAACGGCGGCAGCGGCGGTGCGGGCGGTGGCGCCGGCGGTGGCGGCGGCGGGGTCGGTGGACCCAGCTTCTGTATCTTCCGGTCCGGTGGAAGTCCGTCGGTCGGGACCACCGTCTTTAATACCGGCACAGGCGGCAATGGTGGCCCCGGGGGTATCGGCGGCGGCGCGGGCGGCACAGGCCAGTCCGGCAACCAGGGAGCGGTGGGCACCACCAACTTCTAGGCCGACCCCATAGCCAAGGACGAAGCGGCCCGGCAAATTTGCCGGGCCGCTGTATTCCCACGACTGTCAGCGACAAAAAAAGGCCCACCTTGGGGCGGGCCCTGTACCATCCTTGCAGCCAGGTCAGATCTGCTCCACCGAAGTCACTTCCGGCAGCCGGGCCTTCAGGCGGGACTCGATGCCCTGCTTCAGGGTCATCATGCTCATGGGGCAGTTCCCACAGGCGCCGACCATGCGAACGTGCACCACGCCCTCGTTGAAGTCGATGAATTCCACATCGCCGCCGTCGGCCTGCAGGGCGGGCCGGATCTCGTCCAGCACGGCCTCGATTTTCTCTTTCATGGTCAACCTCATGGATCTGGGAAAAGGAATCGTTTACCTGCCTACAAACTAAGAGTCCTACCGGGGGTGTCAACCCCGTGTTATTGCGGTTGAGGGCGCGCCGACGGTGCTCTATGATGGGCCCGCGAGAATCCGGCCCGTCTGCGGCCCCACATCCCCGTCAGCGACAAGGACCCGCCCATGACCCGCGCCCTGCCAGAGGATCTGCAAATTGTCCGTGAGATGTCCCTGTCCGCCGGAACCCTGCTGCTGGAGAGCATGGGGAAGGTGGGCCGGGTGCGGCAGAAAACCGGCACCGAACTGCTGACCGACCTGGACAAGCGGGTGGAAGACCACCTGATCGAGACCCTGTCCCGGGTCTTTCCGGGGGACAAGGTGGTGGCCGAGGAGTCCGGCATCACCGAGGGGACGGGTGGCCGGACCTGGTACATCGACCCGCTGGACGGGACCACCAACTACGCACACGGGCATCCCTTTTTCAGTGTGTCCATCGCCTGTGCCGACGATGAGGGTCTGCTCCTGGGCGCGGTGTTCGCTCCCTACCTGGACGAACTCTATCTCGCCCGCCGGGGGAACGGCGCCAGCCTGGAACGTCCGCGTCATGCCACCGGACGGGATCTGACGGCCCCGGCCGTGGTGGGCGTTGAGCAGGCCCTGCTGGCCACCGGATTTCCCTACCAGCGCGACGAGAAGGTGGATCGCAACACCACCCACGTGGCCAACTTCCTCAAGGCGGGCTGCCACGGCGTGCGGCGCGGCGGCAGCGCGGCCATCGACCTGGCCCATGTGGCCGCCGGCACGGTGGACGGATATTGGGAAATGAGTCTGCGGCCCTGGGACTCGGCCGCCGGCACCCTTATCGCCCGGGAGGCCGGGGCCCTGGTGACCGACTTCGCGGGCGTCGCCGATCGGCTCCACTACGAAACGGTACTGGCCGCGGCGCCGGGGCTGCACACCGAGATGGTGGCCATGCTGGCCCGTCCCTTCGTCCGGCCCGGAGGTGAGGCATGAGAACCCGGGACCTGATGATCCTGGTGACCACCTTTCCGGACCGGGGCACGGCCGAAACCGCGGCGCGCAACCTGGTGGACGCCGGGTTGGCCGTCTGTGGTCAGGTGGGGCCTGAGATGACCTCCATCTACCGCTGGGAGGAGGCCCTGAAAACCGACACCGAAGTCCGCCTCACCCTCAAGGTGCTCACCGAACGCTACGCGTTGTGCGAAGGCGAGCTGAAGATGACCCATCCCTACGACGTGCCCCAGATCATCGGCTGGCCCGCGTCCCACGCGGAGGCGGCCTACCTGGCCTGGGCGAAAGGCCGCACCCCATGAGGAACGCCTATCTGACGGGCGGCGCGGTGGCCTTGCTGGGCTTGGCTTTCGCCTCCTCGGGGCTGGGCCAGGAAGCCTCCGGCGCGACCGAATCCTCCGTGGGGTGGCTGTCGGTGCTGCCGCCCCTGCTGGCCATCGGGCTGGCCCTGGTCACCCGACAGGTCATCCCGTCCCTGGTGCTGGGCATCTGGGTGGGCGCCACGCTCATCGCGGGCAATCCCTTCACGGCCTTCCTGCGTCTGGGGGACCGCTATCTGGTGGGCGCCCTGGCCGACAGTTCCCACGCCGCCATCATCCTCTTTTCCACCATCCTGGGCGGGATGGTGGGCGTCATGAGCCGCAGCGGCGCCACCGAAGGCATCGTGCGCTGGCTGAGCAAGCGCATCACAGGTCGCCGGGGCGGCATGACCAGCACCGCCGTCATGGGCACCCTCATCTTTTTCGACGACTACGCCAACACCCTGCTGGTGGGCTCCACCATGCGCCCCCTGACTGACAAGCTGCGCATATCCCGGGAGAAGCTGGCCTGGCTCGTGGACAGCACGGCCGCGCCGGTGGCCACCATCGCCGTGATTTCCACCTGGGTGGGCTTCGAAGTGGGTCTCATTCAGGACGCCATGGCCAAACTGGGCGGCGACAGCAGCGCCTACACCTTTTTTCTGCGCAGCATTCCCTACAGTTACTATCCGCTGCTGACCCTGTTCTTCGTCTACCTGATGTCCGTGACGGGCCGGGATTTCGGCCCCATGCTCAAGGCGGAACAGCGCGCCCTGGAGACCGGCCAGGTCCTGCGCCCGGGGGCCAGACCCGCCAGTGAAGCGCCCGTGTCCCAGCTCGATGACGTGGAGGATTTCGGCCCGCACACCGAACGGCCGGCCAACCCGCTGCTGGCCGGGGTTCCCATCCTGGCGGTGATCCTGACCACGGCTCTGGGCCTGTACTTCGGCGGCCGACAGACCTGCCTCGCCGAGGGGATCCAGTCGCCCAGCCTGCAGCAGGTCCTCAACAAGGCCGACAGTTTCGCCGTCCTGACCTGGGCCGCCCTGATCGGCGCCCTGCTGGCCATCATTCTGAGCGTGGGCAGCCGCCGTCTGAGCCTGCGGAACGCCCTGGACGGCTACGTGGACGGCAGCAAGAGCATGGTCATCGCCGTCACCATCCTCATTCTGGCCTGGTCCCTCAGCTCCGTTTGCGAGGGGCTGGACACCGCGGGCTATCTGGTGGATGTCAGCCGACAAATCCTGTCCGCCCGGCTGTTGCCGTTCGTTGTCTTCGTGCTGGCCGCGGCGGTGAGTTTCGCCACGGGCACCAGCTGGGGCACCATGGCCATTCTCATGCCGCTGGTCTACCCCATGGGGCTGGAGCTGCCCGCGGTGGCCGGGCTGTCCCCCGCGGTGGCCATGCACATCCACCTGGGCGCCATCAGCGCGGTCCTGGCCGGGGCCGTGTTCGGCGACCACTGCTCACCCATCAGCGACACCACCATCATGAGTTCGCTGGCCACCGGGTCCGATCACGTGGACCATGTCAAAACCCAGCTTCCCTACGCGATGACGGTGGGAGGGGTGGCCGTGGCCACCGGCTATCTGCCCGTGGGCTTCGGGGTCTCGCCGTGGATCAGCCTGGGGCTGGGGCTGGTGGTGATCACCGGGCTGGTGCTGCGGGTGGGACGTCGGGCTGGAGAATAGAATCTGGCCCGCCGCCGGGCCGCGCTGTAGTTTTATGGGACGTGACACGCCCCACCACAGGGAGAGAAGACGATGCGCCTGAGACTGCTGCTGTTGCTGCCCCTGCTCCTGTTGCTGGCTTCCTGCGGGAGCGACAAGATCATTTTCCTGTATCCCGACGAGCAGCTGGATTTCACCCTCCAGGGCTTTCGCACGCCCGCCCTGTATCTCGATACGGTGACGGATATGCGTCCCCCGTCCCAGCGGGACGGTCGGGGCCACTTCTTCGGCATCGACTATCCCAAGGATGAAGCCTGGGACCGTCCGGCCACCCAGGTCTACGCCGAGGCCCTGGCCCAGGACGTGGAGCAGACCCACCTGGTGGAACTGGTGCCGCTGATGGGCCAGGCGGATTATATCCTGTCGGTGGATCTGCTGAGCCTGGGCTGCCGGTTTGAGCGCTCGCCCGCCAGCGTGTTGATGGCCGGGTCCATCGGCGTGGCCGGCGGCATGGTTTTCGGGGAGGATTCCTCGGACAAGGCCAAACTGGCGGTGACCCTGGGGCTGATCAGTATTCTGGCCATTCCCATGCCGTCCCACAACTACGCCGAAGCCGAAGTGCGCCTCACGTTGAAGGCCCGCGACGGGAGCACGATCTGGCAGCGCACCTGCCTCGGCCAGTATGACGACAAGGTGTGGGCGGGGGTGACGGCCCGGCAGGATCAGCAGATGGTGGACGATCACCTCACGGTGGCCGTGAAACGGGCCAACGCCTGCCTGCTGGGACAGCTGCGCCAGACCCTGCTGGAGTTGGGCAACGTCAGCGAGTAACCGGCCGGATCAGCCGCCGGATTTGCGGACGGTCCAGCCGCGGGCCGACAGTTCCGCCACCAGCACGTCCCGGTGGTCTCCCTGGATCTCGATGACCCCGTCCTTCAGGGTGCCGCCCGAGCCGCACCGCTGTTTGAGGGTGCGCGCCAGATCCTTCAGATCGTCCCCCGCCAACGGAACCCCGCTGATCAGCGTCACGCCCTTGCCCTTGCGCCCCTTGGTCTGACGGGAGACGCGCACCACACCGTCGGTGGACGGCGCGGCGCGCTTTTCAGCCGGTGTGGACACGTCGTCTTCGCTGGACCAAACCCGGCGCCGATCTGAATTCCTGGCCATGTCAATCCTTCTCAGTTACAGCAGGCTTGCGGCCAGACTGGCCAGTTCGCTGCGCTCGCTCTTGGCCAGGGTGATGTGCCCGTGGATGGGCTGGTCCTTGAAACGTTCCACCACGTAGGTCAGGCCGTTGGAGGAGGCGTCCAGGTAGGGGTTGTCGATCTGGTAGGCGTCGCCGGTGAGAATCACCTTGGCATCCTCGCCGGCGCGGCTGACCACGGTCTTCACCTCGTGGGGCGTGAGGTTCTGGGCCTCGTCGATGATGATGAACAGCTTGGGCAGACTGCGGCCGCGTATGTAGGTGACCGCTTCCACCTCGACCACGCCGGTGTCGTACAGGTACTGCACCTTGTCGAAGCTCTGCTCCAGCTTGGGGTCCACCAGGAACTGGAGATTGTCCGAGACGGGTTGCATCCAACTGCTCAGCTTCTCGTCCTTGCTGCCGGGGAGATATCCGATGTCCCGGCCCAGCGGCATGATGGGACGCGACACCATGATGCGCCGATACTTCTTCTCCTCGGCCACCTGCTGCAGGCCCACGGCCAACGCCAACAGGGTCTTGCCGGTGCCGGCCTGGCCCAGCATGGTCACCAGACGGATGTCCTCGCGCAGCAGGAGTTCCAGGGCGAACGCCTGCTGCAGGTTGCGGGCCGACAGGCCCCAGGGGTGGCTGTCGGCGTGCTTCAGGGGTTCGATAAAGCCCGACTCGGCCCGGAAAATGCCGCGGGCCGTTTGCTTGGGATTGCCCGCGGCCTTGAGCAGAACGCACTGGTTGGGCATCATCTCCTGGTCCGGGGTGATGGGGGTTCCCTGGTAGAAGTCGTTGATGCCGGAATCGGGGACGTCCTGTTCGCTCCAGCCGGTGTACAACTCGTCGAAGTTGACGCGGCGGTTGAGGAAATCCTCGGCCTTGATACCCAGGGCGTCGGCCTTGACCCGGGCATTGATGTCCTTGGTGACGAACACCACCTCGCCGCCGGCTTTCTCCAGGGCGCAGGCCGCGGCCAGGATGCGGTTGTCGGCCACGGATTTGTCCATGCCCTTGGGCAGGTGGTCGGTGAAGCTCTTGACCAGCACATACAGCTTCCCGCCGCCGGGCAGGGCCACGCCCTTGCTCAGGGGGGTGCCGTCGCGCAGGGTGTCGATGGTGCGGATAACCCGCCGGGCATTGCGGGCCTTCTCGTCGTTCCCGCGTTTGAAATTGTCCAGTTCCTCCAGCACGTCCACCGTCAGGACAAGGTTGTTGTCCTCGAAGGCGGAGAGGCTTTCAGCGTCGTGCAGGAGAACGTTCGTGTCGAGGAGGAAGCTGCGGCCCTGGGGGACAGGGATGCTGTCGGAGTCGTCGATCCAGTGACCCGTCTTGATGTCCATATTGGCCTCCAACGTTAGGAGTTGGGTGTGGGGATCCGTCCACGGGATGAGTGTAGCATTCGGATTGGGACCTTGTCCCGCAAAAGGTGTTGGCTTTACATTGGGTCAGCCACCCACCCGAACCGACTGGAAATATACGCATGCGCAAATGGATTTGCCGCCTGATACCCCTGATGTCCCTGCTGGCCGCGGCCGCGGTGGCCGCCGAGACGCCGGAGCATTGGCCCCTGGACCTGCCGGGCCGATACCTCACCAGCAACTTCATGGAGTACCGCCCGGGGCGCTTTCACGCCGGGTTGGATTTCAAGACGCAAAGCCGGCAGGGCTTTCCCGTGCGGGCGGTGGAGGACGGGGTGATCAGCCGGGTGCGGTCCTCGCCCGGCGCCTACGGCCGGGCCGTTTACCTGCAGGGGAACTCGGGTCGCACCTACGTCTATGCCCACCTCATGCGGTTCAATGACGACCTGCGGCACCGGGTCCGGAACAAACAGTCGGAACTGGGACGGTACCGGGTCCAGTTGACCTGGGGGGAGGGCGGACTCCCGGTGAAGGCGGGCGATGTGCTCGGCCTCAGCGGCCAGAGCGGCACCAACGGGCCCCATCTGCATTTCGAGGTCCGAGATGCCGAGCAGCGTCCCCTGAACCCAGTGGTGCAGGGGTTTGCGCCGGCCGATACCTTCGCGCCGGTGATTCATACCATCCGGGCCTGGCCCACCACCGCCGCCGCCGCCATCCAGGGCGCCGCGGTGGAGCACGTGATCGCCGTGGACGGGGCCGCCGCCCTGCCGCCCCTGCACGTCAGCGGGCCGGTGGCCTTCAGCGCCCGCATCGTGGACCAGGCCGATATCCGGGGACACCGCCTGGAGCCCTGGCGCATTGAGGTCATGGTGGACGGCACGCCGGTCTATACCTGCGTCAACGACCGCTTTTCCTTTTCCGAGAATTCCCTGCAACGCCTGGAATGGGCCACCGGCCCCTGGCCCGGGTCCGGTTTGCGGGAGCACTGGTTGCACCGACGGGACGGTGCGGACCTGCACGGGCGGGCCGGGTCCCAGTGGTATGACGGGCCCTCCGGTGAGGGTTTGGCCCCCGGGACGCACCGGGTGCAGATCATCGCCGAGGACCGGGCCGGCGGCCGAGCCGAGACCGCTTTCGACCTGGTGGTGGGGTCGGACGAATCCGGCCCCTGGACCCCCGAATCCCGCGGATTACGTGGAGACGGCACCCTGGTGGTCACTCCCTTTTTCCAGACCGGGGTGGCGGCTGGGACGGCCCACCTGCGCCGGCTTTCCCCCGAGGCCGGGGATCCGGTGCTGGTGGAAACCTGGCTGGTGACCCGGACCGCCGACGCGGCAGAGGAACTGGCGGCCGCCCGGGCCCAGGGCCTGATCCCTGAAGGCCCGGCAGCGCTCTTCGCGGCGGCCGACTGGGCGGTGGACGGCCCCGTTCCCGTGACCTGGCCGGGGACCGTGACGGACCTGGCTGACAATCCCGCCGCCGGCGTTTACCGGTTCGACGACCGGGGCGGTTGGACCTGGGTCAGCCCGCCGGATCAATCCGGCGGGATGACCGGTTTCGCTTTGGCCAAACCGGGGCTTCACGCGGTGCTGAGGGATGATACGCCACCGATCCTTCAGGACAGCACCGCTCCGGTGGTGGTGGACCTGGGGCCCGGCGGAAACGTGGCCGGGGTGACCCTGCCCCGCTGGGCGGTTTTTCCGCTGGCGGTATCGGACACCGGCAGCGGCGTGGCCGCCGCCACACTCAGGGTCGAATTGAATGGGGGGCGGCTGATCGTCGAACCGGACCTGATCCGGGACCGGGTGCTGGTGGAACTGCCGGACAGCCTGGCGCCGGGCCGACACAGCCTCACGGTGGAGGCGACCGATGAAGCGGGAAACACCGCCGCCAGGACCTATCAGCTGTTCTGTTCCGGAAAGGCGCCTTGAGCGGGTTTTTTCATTTTCCGACCAACCTGCCGGGACGGGAGCGGGCAGGTTCTGCGGGCGGGTTTCCCCGGTTCTGGGGCCCGGTTGGGGCCATTGGCCACCCGCCGGTTGTGGGCCGGTCGCCAACCTGTTACTCTGTCGCCACGATGTCCCTGATCACCTTCTGACCGATGGCGACTGCATCCATGCCTGCAACGCTTCCCGACAACTTCGTGCACCTGCACAACCACTCCGACTACTCCCTGCTGGACGGCGCCATGAAGGCCAGCGCCATGGCCAAGCGGGCGGCGGATCTGGGGCAGCCGGCGCTGGCGTTGACCGACCACGGTAACATGTTCGGGGCGGTGGAGTTCTATCTGGCGTGCCGGAAGCAGAAGATCAAGCCCATCATCGGCAGCGAGGTCTACATCACCGGCGACCGGTTCAACCGCACCGCCGACAAGGTGAACAACCGCAGCTACCACATGGTGCTGCTGGCGCGCAACGCCACCGGATACCGCAATCTGGCCAAGCTTTCGTCCATGGGGTACCTGGAAGGCTTCTACTACCGGCCGCGCATCGACCGCGACCTGCTGGCCCAGCACTCGGAGGGCCTCATCGGCCTGTCGGCCTGCATGAGCGGCGAACCGAATTTCCATCTGCGCACCGGCAACGTGAAGGCCGCGGCCGAGGCCGCCGGCGCCTACCGGGACATCCTGGGCGCGGAGAACTACTTCCTGGAAATCCAGAACCACGGCATCCCCGAGGAAGCCGTCATCCGCCAGCACATGCCCACCGTGGCCCAGCAGGTGGGCGTGGAGATCGTGGCCACCAACGACTGCCACTTCCTGGACCGGTCGCACCACGAATCCCACGACATCCTGATGGCCCTGCAGACGGGCACCACGATCAACGATCCCAAGCGGTGGCGCAGCAATACGCCCGAGGTGTACTTCAAGTCCACCCAGGAAATGCTGGACCTGTTCCGCGACTGGCCCGAGGCCGTGGAGAACACCCTGCGCATCGCCGACCGGGTGGACTTCGAGATGGAGCTGGACCAGCTGCTGCTGCCCGAATTCCCGCTGCCCGACGGATTCGAAGGTCCCGACCAGTACGTGGAGCATCTGGCCCGGGTGGGGTTGGTCGAACGGTACGGCGAGATCAACGACGAACTGGAAGAGCGCCTCACCTACGAACTGGGCATCATCAAGCAGACGGGCTACGCGGGGTACTTCCTCATCGTGTGGGACTTCATCGACGCCGCCCGCCAAAGGAATATCCCCGTGGGGCCGGGCCGCGGTTCGGCGGCCGGCAGCCTTGTCTGCTACTGCATGGGCATCACCGACATCGATCCCATCCGCCACCAGCTCCTGTTCGAGCGCTTCCTGAACCCCGAGCGCATCTCCATGCCGGATATCGATGTGGATTTCTGCTACGAGAAGCGCGGCGAGATCATCGAGTACGTGGCCCAGAAATACGGCCGGGAAAACGTGTCCCAGATCATCACCTTCGGCACCATGGCGGCCAAGGCCGTGCTCAAGGACGTGGCCCGGGTGCTGGAGTTCCCCTTCGCCGACAGCAACCGCATCAGCGCGCTCGTGCCCGAGGAAGTGGGCATGACGCTGAAAAAGGCCCTGGAGGAGGCGCCCGGCCTGAAGGACGTGCACAAGGAGAGCGACGACCACGCCAAGCTCATGCGCAACTCGATGGTCCTGGAGGGCATGAACCGCAACACGGGCATCCACGCCGCCGGCGTGCTGATCACCCCGTCGCCCCTCATCGAACACGCCCCGCTCTACAAGAACAACAAGGGCGACCTCACCGTTCAGTTCGACATGAACATGAGCGAGCGCCTGGGCCTCCTGAAGATGGACTTCCTGGGGCTGCGCACCCTCACGGTGATCGACAAGGCCCTGGACCTCATCGCCGAGACCACCGGCACCCGCCTTCAGGCAAACGAGATCCCCACCGAGGATCCGGCCACCTACAAGCTGCTCCAGGAGGGCCGCACCGTCGGCATCTTCCAGCTGGAGAGCAGCGGCATGCAGGAACTGGTGCGCAAGCTGGCACCCACCTGCTACGACGACATCACGGCCATCTGCGCCCTCTACCGGCCCGGCCCGCTGGGGGCGGACATGGACAAGGTGTACGTGGAACGGAAGCACGGCCGTCAGCAGGTGGAGTACAAGCATCCCTGCGTGGAGCCCATCCTGAAGGACACCTACGGGGTGATCCTCTACCAGGAACAGGTCATGCAGATCGCCTCGGTCATGGGCGGTTTCACCCTGGGGCAGGCGGACACGCTGCGCAAGGCCATGGGGAAGAAGAAACTGGACATGATGGAGGAGCTGAAGGTCAAGTTCCTCGAGGGGGCCGCGGCCAAAGGCTACGACGTGCGGGTGGCCGACGAGATCTACACCGACATGGCCTTCTTCGCCCAGTACGGCTTCAACAAGAGCCACTCGGCGGCCTACGCGCTGCTGTCCATCCAGACCGCCTGGCTCAAGGCGCATCATCCGGCGGAATTCATGGCCGCGACCATGACCACGGAGATGAAGAAGTCCGACCGCATCACCCAGCTCATCGACGAGGTGAAGGCCCTGGGCATTGCCATCCGCCCGCCCAACATCAACCTGCCCCGCAGCGAGTTCGGCGTCGCCGACGGCCAGATCATTTTCGGCATGGGGGCGGTCAAGGGCGTGGGAGCGGCGGCCATCGACGTGATCCGCGACGCCTGGCTTGAGCGCGGCACCGATTTCACGGACCTCTTCGACCTGTGCGAAACAGTGGACCTGCAGAAGGTGAACCGGAAGGTCATGGAGGGCCTGGTCAACGCCGGGGCCATGGATTGCCTGCCCGGGCATCGTGGCCAACTGTTGGCCAACGTGGAGCGGGCGCTCAGCTTCGGGCAGAAGGCCGCCCGGGACCGGGCCGGAGGACAGGCGAGCCTCTTTGGCGGCGGGGCCTCGGCCGAAGTCCTCAAGCCCACCCTGTTGGACTGCGAGCCCTTCGATCCCCTGGAAAGACTGAGCCGGGAGCGGGCCGCCGTGGGGTTCTTCCTGTCGGGCCACCCCTTTCATGAATACCGCGAACTCATCGCCGGCCTGAAGACCGACACCACCACCCTGGCCCACCGCCGCGGTGAAGGCACCTGGGTGAACCTGGTGGGCGTGATCACCAGCCACACCAAACACCGCGACCGCCACAAGCGGGTGTATGCCCGCGCCAACTTCGAGGACACGACCGGCGTCATCGGCCTGGTGGTCTACTCGCAGCAGTACGAAAAAGCCCAGGACCTGGTGGAAAGCGATTCCATCCTGGTCATGGGCGGGCGCGTGCAGGTGCGCAGCGACGGGCACCGGGAAGTGGTCGTGGACCGCATCACCCGCATCGATGAGGTGCTGGGCTGCTGGGTGAAGGACATTTTCCTGGAAATGAACCTGGAAGCCGCCGGGCAGAAGGGGGTGGCCGAGTTGGGCCGGCTCTTCGAGACCTACGGCCAGCCCTGCGAACTGCGGCCGCTGGGATTGCAGGAAGAGGCGCCGGAACCCGATCCCGACGAGATGGTGGACCCGGAGCTGTTGGAGGACCCGGTTTTGGCCAGGCCGTTGCCCCTGGTGATCGAGGTGGAGCGGGGCGGGACCAAGTGGCTCCTGCAGAGTGGTGGCCGAAATCTGGCCCTGACCCTGGACAGTTTAAGGGAATTGCGGGACGTCCCGGGGGCCACGGGCCTTCGTCTGCGGTCCGTGCTGCCGGGCGCGCCGCCGGCCAAAAAGCGGTTCATGGGGAACGGTTGAGACAGGTTTTCAGTAATATTTTTGCTTTGTTTCCTCTTGAGTATGCTCGCCCAATACTGTAGTATCTTGTTATCACTTAATGTGATAACTGAATTGAAGCAGATTTCTCCAAGCTTGAGTCCATGATTTACCAATTTTGACAATCACACCATTTTGAGGTCATCACCATGACGAAACCATGGCCGACGCTGCTAATGCTTGGTTGCATGGTATTGTTGGTTGCTTCGTGCGGGGACAACCCGTCAGCCCCCTCTCCGGACAATGGATTGGACCAGGCCAACCCGGTTACCGGAGGCGATCCATTCGCCTTGAGGGCATCAAATTCCGGCGAGGCCATAGCCTTGGGCTGGGTCCAAGTTAATCAGTCCGGCCTCACAGGCTATAGCCTCAAGAGAGAATCCGCAGGTAGCGTGGGATATGTTGAGATAGGAGTTGTGTCCGCTGGATCAAATTCTTTTCTGGATAACCAGGTTCAACGGGGAAGGGTCTATTCCTACAAAATTGCCGCCAAGTTTTCGAACGGACGTGAGACCGATGTCTCCTGGCAGGCACCGGTTCGGGTGAACTCCCTCGGCGAATTCCACTTGGGCAATGGGGATGGCTATTGCAACGCTGGCGACACGGAATTGTCGGTCTCTGCTGTTGGGTGCGATTCCGTCTGGGTATGGAATGGGGGTAACTGGGACGAGGGTCGCTGGCTTGTTAAGTCACAGGACGCGACTGTTTTCAGTTGGGAACTGGAACCCGGGGAAGGTCTTCGTACCGTAAGCGGGCGTCTTCATTACAAATCGGGTGCCAGGCAGGTGGTCTCCGCTACGGTCTTGGTTGATTTGACACCTCCTGATCCCTCGGGATTGATTCCCACTCCGTTCCACCAGGAAACTGATGCATTGGTCCCCCTTGTGATGTCATGGACGGGTGCCACCGATGGTGAGTCCGGAATTCGATCCTATCGGATTCTGTTGGACACAATTGACCCACCCAGCATGGAAGTCTATGCGGGGCCGGATTCGTTTTTTCAGTGTGACCATCTGGCCGCCACAATTCCGCATTTTTGGCAAGTTCTTGTTTCGGACAGGGCCGGCAACGAGTCAGCTGGAGAGATCTGGACCTTCACCCCCCAGGCAGACAACTTCCTCTTTTTTGAAGCCGGTTCCTTCCTGATGGGCAGTCCTCCTGGTGAACCGGGTCATTCGGACCTGGAGGCTCAACACCTTGTAACTCTTTCCCGAAACATCCTGGTCGCGCCAACTGAGGTGACTGAAGAATTGTGGGATTCTGTTATGGGAACCGGGGAATCCCAATCTCAACTCCCAAAAGTCATGGTCAGTTGGAATGAAGCTATACAATTCTGCAACCAACTTTCCACCCAGCGGGGATTAAGGCCCGTCTACACCTACTACGGTTCAGGTCGGGCCTCCTGGAACACTTATGGTGATGGGTACCGGCTTCCCTCGGAAGCGGAGTGGGAGTTTGCTTGTCGGGCCGGTACTGAGACAGCCTTTTCCAGCGGTGGGATCACGGATCTATTCTGTGCGGATAATCTCCTGGATACGATCGGCTTTTACTGCGGCAACGCCAACGGACAACGGGGCACCGTTGCAAGCTTCCTGCCCAATCCCAGGGGCCTGTACGATGTGCATGGGAACGCATGGGAGTGGTGTTTTGACGTCTTTGTTGAAGACTTGGAAGCGGCCCGGGCCGGGCGTCCGAAGTTGGTGGTGACGGCAGAAGCCTACCGCACCATTCGCGGGGGTAGTTGGGCGAGCAATGCCCAGCATTGCCGATCAGCTTCCAGGGTCAGCTATCATCCAGCTTATCGCAATCCATACATTGGACTTCGGCTAGTCCGGAATGCACCTCCGGCCAAGGAGTCACCCACCCAAAGCGCCGCTTCCAGAGATTCTGGGGGCAACAGGCATGGAGGCTAAGATGGCCCTGGTTATTTTCAAGACCTTCTTCCAAAGGAAGACCGTCCTCAAACTGGGATGTGTTTTGTGGATACTGGTCATGGCCTCGGGTTCCGCTTGGGCCGGATCAACTGAAAGCCAAGTTGATTTGGTGAAAAAGGTTGGCGCCGCTTTGGAAAAGGATTTGGCGCCGGAAATGGCCGGCGTAATGGTTGACGGCTTTTTCAACCTGAGCAGCGCCGACGTGGATCTTGAAATGCTCCGCGAAGACCTGGAACTGGAGCTTATCGGAAAAGACCGGTTCACTGTTGTGAATGCCAAATCCATGGCCGACCTCGGTGGGCAGGACCCGGTGAGTGCCGGGAGTGAACCGCGGACCGATGCCCTCGCTTGGTTGGCCGCGTGCCGGGCGGGCGGGGTGGACGCGATAATCCTGGGAGATCTGGTTGAAACATCTCTCGAATACCCGGAATTGAAGGGGGTGGATTACTTCACCACCGTATTATTTCGAGCGATTAGCACCCTGGATGCCCGAGTGATTTGGCAAAGGAAGATTACTGGGGTGAATTCCCGTTATGTGACCCAAGCTCTTGGGGGCATTCCAAACCTGAAGTCGATTGGACTTGGGGAGGCTCTTGGACGGAATGCGGCAGGTTTTATCGAGGGTTCGAGCCGACTACAAGCAACTGGAATAGAAAAATATGCCCTGGCTGGATTGGAGAACCGCAGCGGGCAACCTCTGAATATGTTAGTCCTGCAACTTTACATGGAGGCTGGCCTGGCAAAATCGACGCATTTTGAATTTGTGGATGTTCACTATCTGTCGGGGGTTGCCCAACGGTTGAATGGAGATGTCAGTGGTGTTCCTCATAGTCCCCCCCCGGAAACTTGGGCTCGGCGCCTTGGGGTGGATGGCCTGATCCAGGGCACCATCAGGTCCGTCACTCCTGATTCCCTTGAGTGCGTCTTGAGGGTCAGCCAGGTGGGGACAGGCACGGATATCGATGCGGGAAAATTGACTGCCGTCGTGGAATATCCCGCCTGGCATCTGCCAACCCTGTTGGCCAAGGCCGGGCCCTGTCGATTCACTTCCAATCCAGCCGGGGCCATCGTGATCGTTGCCGGGGACACACTCGGGATTTCGCCCTGTGAAGCCAAAGTTTTGCGGAGTGGGTTCCTGGCCGAATTCCACATGGAAGACTATGACACCCATTCCGTGGTCGTTGACAACCCTTGGGGTGAGGGGCAATCAGTCCACGCGGAACTCGCACTTTCTTTCTCCGCCGTCAGCATCAGAACCCAACCGTCTGAGTCCGAATTGAAGTTGAATGGTGAGATCCAGGGGGTGTCCCCGCTGCATGACCTGAGGTTGCCCCACGGTGACTATCGGGTAGCAGTCAGTCGTCGGCTTTTTGAAAATTCGGAAGTCGTGGTTACCATCAATGAACCTGTCCAGGACTTCATGATTGAAATGGCTCCCAGAAGCCGCAGGAAGTCCATACTCTATTCCCTGTTGCTACCGGGGACCGGCCAGCGTTACAAGGGACAGGAGGTCAAGGGGTGGGCGTTTACGGCCGGGGTTGTATGTGCCGCTACTTACGCCCTTGTGAATGAGAGCGCGCGGAAGAGCGCGGTGGAGGATTTCGACACGGCCAAGGCCGCCTATATGTCGGCCATCACCCAGGAAGAGATTGACTACTACTTTTCTCAAATGGAATCCAATTGGGACGAAGCCGATGAAAAGGAAAAGCGACGCAACACAGGGTGGGTTGTTTGTGGGGGGATTTGGGCCCTGAACGTTATCGACGCCGCGCTGGGGTGGAATATCTCCGAGGCCGGTGTGGTGTTGGGTCCAACACCAGCGGGCACCGGGGGGTCCGGTGTGGCTGTCTCAATATGGAGGTAGGTGATCGGATGAGGTCCAGTCTCCATATAACTGCTGTAATTCTAATCCTGATTTCAGCGTCGGTTTTGGTTGTTTCGTGTGGCGAGTCGCCCTCGGAACCAGTTCGGGTGAATGACCTCGACCCAGAAAACCCTTTCAATGGCGGTGATCCCTTTAATTTGACCGTTTCCGTTGGACCGCATGGGGTTGATCTTAAATGGTCGAGGGTGACCGGGGGGCGGGTCTCCGGGTACAGGGTGAAACGCAGGGTCGGGACCCTGGGTTCTTTTCATGATCTGGCTTCAACTCCCGACTCGACCACCGTATTCGTGGACCGGGACATTGTCCACGGCAACACATATTCCTACATGGTCTCGGTGCTTGATCCACTCGGTCAGGAGTCTTCCACTTCCCACCTTGAAGCTGTCACAATTCATACGCCCGGAACCTTTCTGATCAACGGTGGGGACTCTTTCTCCAACAGCCGGGAAGTCAATCTGTTCCTCAGCGCGGCGGATTATGATTCTGCCTGGGTCTGGAATGATGATGATATGGATGGGGGGCGCTGGCTGTTCAATCCTCAGCCAGTCGACTTGAGCCCATGGACACTGGCAGGCCCCGAGGGCCGGATTGTCGTTTGGGCGAGAGTTCACTATGCGACTGGGCAAACAGCTCTGGTTTCCGACTCAATCGTTCTGGATCTTACACCACCGGATATGCTCGGAGTTTGGCCGTCCCCGCCCAAGGGCGCTGAACGGGTTTCGCTCCCGGTCCCTCTTTCCTGGAGCCCTGCGGTCGACAACATGTCGGGGATTGCTGAGTATCGGGCCGTGCTTTTTTCATCAAGTGGCCAGGCAGATTCACTTCAAACTGGCGCGGATCCCCATTGCCCTCCTCAATACCTTCCGTCCTTTAGCACGTTCACTTGGAACGTGGTGGCCGTGGACAGTGCCGGAAACGAAGCCAATAGCGGTGAATGGGTGTTCTCCACCGCCCTGGTGGGGCTTGTCAAGGTGGAAGCCGGGACGTTTATGATGGGGTCGCCGGCGAATGAATTGGGTCGAAAGAATGACGAGGTTCTTCACGAGGTCATCCTGACCAAGGATTTCTTGATCTCACCCATTGAAGTCACCTCGGGGCTATTCGACATGGTCATGGGACACGGAGGTTCCCTTTCCCGCAAGCCCAAGGTGGATGTTACCTGGGAAGATGCGCTTGAATTCTGTAATGCACTGTCGGTCATGCAGGGGCTGACACCGGTGTATGATTCCTTGCCGCCAAAGACATTCACCTGGTCCCCGGATGCCAATGGATTTCGACTTCCCACTGAGGCGGAATGGGAGCTTGCCTGCCGGGCTGGCACCCAATCCGCTTTTTCCAACGGGGGGATTTCCGCCCTCTATTGTGATGATCCCACATTGGATGAAATCGGACGCTATTGCGGCAATTCACAGGATCGCAGTTGGGACGTGGGGAGTCTGGCCCCCAGCGCACTGGGTATCCACGATATGCACGGGAATGTGTGGGAGTGGTGTTGGGACAACTATTCACATTATGTGGCTGGCCCGGTGGAGGACCCCTTGGAAGGCGGTTATGAAAAGTTTTGGCCCTACAGTGTGGTTGTTCGCGGTGGTAGCTTCACCCGTGGCGCAAAGATCTGTCGGTCGGCAAATCGAAATCATTATTATTGGAGAGAAGGTCATCCCACCATCGGCTTCCGGGTGGCTAGGAATGCGCCATGACACAATGGAATAGCTTTATAGAGGATGTGAGGGAGTTGTTGACCGGGACTTCCCTGGCTGTGTTTCTAGTCGGGCTCATTCTTGTGGGAGGCTGCGGTGAGAACCCGTCTGAACCCGGGCGAGAGAATCCGTATGATGCCCAGCACCCCGAGACCAGTGGGGATCCTTTCGGCCTTACCGCCACGGTGGAGGACAGTGCTGTTACCCTGCATTGGAAATCCTCCCCGAACCCCGAAGTTTGCAGGTATTTTATTTTCCGTGGTTCACGTGGGAGCGGGGGCCTGGTGTCCTTGGCTTCGGTCGACAGTGCGGCCATTTCCTACCGGGATGAGTCGGTTCGCCCCGGCCGAACTTATACCTACAAGATTCAAGCTCAGAATATTGAAGGAAACCAGACGGATGTGTCCGCCCAGTTGGCCGTGACGGTCCATACATCAGGGTTATTCACCATCAATGGGGGGGAGGCCACCACGCCAAGCCGGGCTGTCGTAATCAGTGTTGTTGCGGATGACTGCGATTCACTCTGGATTTGGAATGAGCAGGAGGAAGAGGACGGCCAGTGGTTCAGGAAATGTGGTGGGGAGGCCTTAGTCGATTGGCAGTTAGCCGCAGGCCCGGGGAGGCGGTTGGTGAATGCGCGCCTGCATTTCCGTTCCGGGCAACACATGACGGTCATGGACACTATCGGACAGGCAGCCTTCACCGGTGGATTGGATCTGGCCGCCGGTTCACAATTCACAGCGCTTGCGGAAGTAACCCTAAGGCTTTGGGAGCCGACTGCGGTTTTAATGAAAATTGCGGAATCTCCAGAGCTTTTTGCCACCACGCCTTGGGAAATATTTGACCCGTCAGAAAGGACTTGGGAATTCACCAAGGGTGATGGAATGAAGTCTCTTTTTGTCCAATTCCGGAATGATTTTGAATCCGAGTCGCCTGTCTACTCCGATGAGGTTTTTCTGGACCAGACGCCTCCACTAGCCAATCTGGAACCGCCATTCCCTGATAACGGGGATAAGTTTCTCCGTAATCCAGTTGACCTTTCCTGGGCCGAGGGCAGTGATGAAGGGTCGGGAATTCGGCGGTATCGGGTGCTGGTCGACTCGGCAAATCCACCCTTGGCGGAGGTCTACCGCGGGGAGGCCAGGCAGTTCCAGGCGGGCGTTTCTGTTCCTCACCTTTGGTATTATTGGCAGGTCGTGGTCGAGGATCGGGCTGGGAATCTGGCGGCGGGCCCGGTCTGGAAATTCATGGCCATGCCAATCGACCAATTGGTACGGATTCCGGCGGGGACCTTTACCATGGGGAGCCCGGATGATGAATACGGTCACATGAGGAGCGAGACTCAGCACCAAGTGACATTCCCGGGGGATTATTATATCTCCCCCCACGAGGTGACTACGTCCAGTTGGTACCAGTTGATGGGGACTCATCCCGGTTATGGTGATTGGCCTGCCGAGAGAATCAGTTGGTTGGGGGCGGTGGAGTATTGTAACCGATTGTCCGTCCAACAGGGCTTGCGGCCGGTCTATGATCTAAGCAACCCCGGGGTTGCTATTTGGGACACCACCGCCAATGGGTACCGTTTGCCGACCGAGGCGGAATGGGAGTACGCCTGCAGGGCGGGGACCACCACGGCCTTCGCTAGTGGACCCATGCTTAACCCAGGTGACAGCTGCAATGAGCCCGCTCTTGATCCGATCGGATTCTATTGTGGAAATGCCTATCACCAAACATGGGAGGTGGGAACCCTGGACCCCAACGCCTGGGGGCTTTTTGACATGCACGGCAATATTCTTGAATGGTGCTGGGACGAATATGAGGTTCTCCTTGGTACGGCCCCAGTGAACGACCCCGTAACAGGCGGGTATGAGGCTGAACTGGAAAGTTCGCGTGTCCTGCGTGGCGGTGCGGTCTCAAACAGCTCAGATCAATGTCGATCCGCCAAACGGTATGCAGCGGGGACGTCTTTTGATAATCCACGTATTGGTTTTCGGGTCGCACGATCAGTTCGGTGAGCAACCGGCAGGGATCTCCCGGGTGGCGAAAGGGGGTGGACATTTCTCCCGAACCCGGTCATATTACCTCTCAGAATCACACGGTCTCCCATTAATGGAGACCGTTTCCCTTTGGCCCACTGAGGGCATGACCAAAGGTGACGCATGGACTGGAAAAAGAAAACCCTGTGGCTCGACTTCGAACTGCCCCTGGTCGAGCTGGAAGAACAGATACAGACCCTCCAGGACTCGGCCTCCGTGCGCGGCATGGACGTGTCCGACGAGGTGGCCCGCCTGCAGGTGAAGTCGGAAAAGCTGGGGAAGGACATCTTCTCCAAGCTGGAGCCCTGGCAGCGGGTGCAACTGGCGCGGCATCCCCGTCGGCCCACCACCAACGACTACATCCACTACCTGTTCAGCGATTTCACGGAGCTCCACGGCGACCGCATGTACCGGGACGACGAGGCCATCGTCGCCGGGATGGCCACCCTGGGCGACCGCAAGATCATGGTCCTGGGGCACCAGAAGGGCCGTGACACCAAAAGCAACATTCGGCGCAACTTCGGCATGGCCCACCCCGAGGGCTACCGCAAGGCCCTGCGGCTCATGGAAATGGCGGCGCGGTTCGAGCGGCCCATCGTGACCTTCATCGATACGCCGGGCGCCTACCCCGGTCTGGGTGCCGAGGAGCGGGGGCAGGCCGAGGCCATCGCCCGCAACCTGCGGGAAATGTCGGATCTGCCGGTGCCCATCGTGGTGGTCGTCACCGGCGAAGGCGGCAGCGGCGGCGCTCTGGCCCTGGGCGTGGGGGACCGGGTCTTCATGCTGCAGAACAGCATCTACTCCGTGATCAGCCCCGAAGGCTGCGCGGCCATCCTCTGGCGGGACGGCGCCAAGAGCAAGGAAGCCGCCAAGGCCATGAAACTCACCAGCGAGGACGCCAAGCGGCTGGGCGTCATCGACGGCATCATCAACGAGCCCGTGGGCGGGGCCCACCGGGACCACAAGGCGGTGGCCCTGAAGGTCAAGGCCGTCATTCAGGATACCCTTTCGGAACTGGAGCAGATCAACCCGCAGGATCTGCTGGATCAGCGCCTGCAGAAGTTCCTGGACATGGGGATCTTCGTGGACGCCGCCGAGAGCTGAGCCGGGGGGTTGACGCGCGCCGCCATTTGGCGTACTATCCATATGCCAACCTTTGCGAGACATCGGAGTTATCTTCTTCGGCCGGACTGGGTCTACCGGGTCCGGTTTTCGTGTGCATTTTATCCAAGTGCCGTGTTTGCAACTCTTCCCTGACGTATTATGATGCGGTAAAGCCGACGGCTGCGGTCGGTTCCGCGTTCACCCGCGGGGCCGGTCCCAAACCCCGCCGTTGGACCTGACAACACCCGGGACTCTGTGAGGAGAGATGATGCTCGACCCCAAGCTGCTTGAAATCCTGGCCTGCCCCAAGTGCCAGACCGCCGTGGAACCGGATGAGGCCCATGCCTGGCTCGTGTGCCGGACCTGCGCCGTGCGTTACCGGGTCGAGGACAATATTCCCATCATGCTGCCGGATGAGGCCGAGCCCCTGGCGGGCACCGCCCCGGCCCCGGAAAACGGCGACTGACCCATGTGCCTATTCACCCATTTCGCTGCGGGGGCATTGGCCGGAGGGGCCACGGGAAACGTGTGGGCCGGCGCGGTGGCGGGGATCGCCAGCCACGCTGTCCTGGACGCCATTCCGCATTACGATCACCCCGATTGGCGGCTGGAACTGCTGGGCGGCGTGCTCAGCCTGGGCCTGCTGTTGCTCATGCCCTTCGCCACCTGGCCGGCGGTGATCGGCGGCCTGTTGGGCATGGCCCCGGACCTGGAAAACCTGTTTCAAAAGTTGGGTAAAATGAAACGCAGCCAATTCATCTTTCCGACGCATACGGGCCTGATTCCCCACGGCCGCAACCTGGGTCCGCGCTCCCTGGTGTGGCAGGTGCTCATTTTCCTCGGGTGCTTCGGGGCGCTGGCCCTGGTCACGCCCGGGCAGGCCGTGGCCGCCCCGGACGATGCGGCCCACATGGGCCGACCCCAGATCCAAGTGATCGGCACCGGCCCCAACGTGACCCATCTGCGGGTGGATTTTCCGGTCCTGACGGCCCCGAATGATTGGTCGACCGTCCGCCTGGAAGACATCAACTGGTCCGTGACCCCGGAAGTGGACGAATACTTCCAGACGGCCGATGGTCGAATCGATCCGCGCCTGTCGCCGCCCACGGTGACGGTGTCCCTGGCCGTGCCCACCCTTCAGTCGGTAACCGCCACGGTGGGATCGGTGGAATGGTGGCGCGCCCCGGAAACCGCGGTGGACGCCAAGGACCTGGCCGTATTCGCCAAGCCGTCCGCGTTCCGCCAGGTGCCCCTGACCGGCGCACGGATTCCCCAGGCGGTCAGCGGAGGCGTTCTGCGCTCCCTGACCCTCACGGTGACACACCCGGTATCCGCCCGATTCGCGGATCAGCTGCGGCAGGCCAAAACCCTGGACACCCTGGGGGACACGCCTCTGTTCGGCGGCCTCGCGATTCCGTCGGTGCTGAATCCCGATCTGATGCGGGACCTGGCCCTGGGCGGCCGGGAAGTCCTGGGACAGAGGGCCCAGGCCGCGGCGGCCCGCAAGGGACAATTCAACCATTTCGATCTGACCGACAACTGGGCCCGCCTGGAAATCACCCAGGAGGGGCTGTACAGGTTGACGGGGCAGGAACTCAGCGGCATGGGCGTGGCCGCCACCGGCGTGGATCCCCTCAAGCTGAGGGTCTTCAAGGGCGGCGGTCTGGCTTTGGACGTCAACCCCGAATTGCCGGAAACCGATCAGCCGGAACGGGTGGGCCTGACCGAGATTCCCATCCAGGTGCTGGGCGACGGCGACGGCGAGTGGAACCTGGACGATGAAATCCGCTTCTACGGCTTCGGCAGCAGCGTCTGGCTGGACCGGTTGGAGCCGGCGGCCGGGCGCATGGAACACTACGACCATCCCTACTCGCCCACGGGCGTGTACTGGTTGACCTGGGAGGCGGTGGCCGATCCGTCGCCCATCCCCGGCAGCCCGCGGCGCGTTGCGCTGGTCAACGAGGGACCCGGCGGCGGAGCCGTGCAGCAGACGGCCCAGGTGCGCCTCCACGTGGAGGACCAGCAACTGGACACCCCCGGCATGGTGGCCGACAACTGGGCCTGGTCCAACACCGTCAACAGCACGCGCAGCGGCACCTTCGGGGCCCCCGGCGCGGTGGCCGACTCGCTGGCCACCTGGGTTATCGACTTCCGCGGCAACACGGTCTACGGCACCGGCTCCGGTTACGTGTTCGTGGCCGACGGCTACCTCAACGACGACACCGCCGACCTGAGGACCACCTCCTTCGTGCGGTCGGACCAGGATGACAGCCTGCGCTGTCGTCTGGTGGGTCTGACGGACACCTTGGGACCCGGTGAAAACAAGTTCACCCTGCGCAACAGCGGCGCCTCGCCCAAGATCTCCCTGATCCTGGACAGCTTCGACGTGGCCTACTGGTCCCACCTGGACCTGGCCGCCCATCCCGGTCAGCTGATCTTCTGTCTCTGGCAGGAACAGGCGGCCGGTGCCGGCCGCCATGACGATCTGCGCCTGGCGGCGGCCCCCACGGCCGCGCCCCTGCTGTGGGACGTCACCGATCCCGCGGCCAGCCGCGTTCTGCAGGGCAGCGCCGCCTCCGGTCCCGTGACCTACGGTCTGGCGCACCAGCCCGCCACCGACCGCAAGTTCATCGCCTGTGACGCCGGCGACCTGCTGTCGGTCCACGCCGGTGCGGTGGCCCATCCCCGCGACCTGCGCAGCCAGGAAAGGGACCTGCACTACCTGGTAGTGTATCCGGCCGGTTTCCTGCGGGCGGCCGAGTCCCTGGAAGATTTCCGCAACACCCGGATTCCCGGCATCGCCTCGCCGCGGGCCAAGGCCGTCCTGGTGGACGACATCTACGACAACTACAGCGGCGGCCAGAAGGATCCCCGGGCCATCCGCAATTACCTGCGCGATGTGTACCTGTCCGGCGGGAATCTGATCTACGCCTGCCTGCTGGGCAACGCCAGCCGGGACTACCGCAACTACAAGGACCTGGTGGCCTACGAGGATCTGTACGACCTCATGCCCATGGATCTGCGGACCTATTACCCGCGGACGCCGGGCGCGTCGGTGGGGCTGTCCGCCTATGCCACCGATGACGGTCTGGTGTCCTTCGACTGGCCCGGTCCCGGCGAACTGGATATTCCGGACGTGGCGGTGGGTCGTCTGCCGGCCATGACCATTGCCGAAATCAGCGCCATGGTGCAGCGCACCATCGATTACGCGGGCGCCCCGGAACCGGGCCTCTGGCGCAATCATGCGCTGCTGGCGGCCGACGACTGCAACCGCCCGGAAAACTATCCCTATCCGACCACCGGCTTCGAGACTTTCCACACACGGGAAGCCGAAGCCCTTTCCGGCAGATTCTTTCCCCGCAGCGTGGATGTGGGCAAGATCTACGGCGTGGACTACGACTTTCCGCCCGGGTCCCAGGTCAAGCCGCAGATGCGGGCCGATATCAATGCCCGGCTGAACGCGGGCACCACCCTCTACTACTATGTGGGACACGGGGCGGAGGACAACCTGGCCGACGAGCAGGTGTTCCAGAGCCGGGACATCGCCAACCTGAACAACGGCATGAAGCGCCCGGTCTTCGTGGCCTTCAGTTGCGACGTGGGCGTGTACGACAGCCCCATCCGGCGTTCCATGGCCGAGCAGTTCATCAGCTTTGACAACGGCGGGGCCATCGCCAGCATCTGCGCCAGTCAGGTCAGTTTCAGCGGGTCCAACGACCGTTTGTCGGAGGCCTTCTTCGAGGCCCTGTTCCCGGAGCGCCAGGTGTCCGAAGCGGCCACCCTGGGCATGTCCCTGCTCCTGGGCAAGGGCGCGATGATCTTTTCCGACATCGCCAATTCCCAGCGCTACAATCTGCTGGGGGATCCCGCCCTGCGGCTGCCGCACCCGGTGGGCGGTCTGGGCTTTGCGCCGGGGTCCGTGGACACCCTGCGGGCCGGTGCCCGGCAACAGGTCATTGTGAACGACGGCGGGGCGAAGCGGATGCTTGCGGCCGGCGACCCCTACAGCCTGCGCGTGGAGGAGTCCGCCTTTTACCAGCCCTTCCCCCTGTACAACAAGATTTATGACTACGAGAATCAGCGCTACACCTACGTCCGGGCCAGCGACGGCATGTTTCTCAAACCCGGCAACGCCCTCTTCCTGGGCTCCGGCACCATGGCCGGCAGCGAACTCCGGGTGCCGTTCATCGTGCCCACCCAGCTGCGGTACGGGGACGAAGCCCGGGTCCGCCTGATCCTGGAGACGCCCGACGGGGACGCCGCGGCGGAAATGCCCTTGCCGGCGGTCCGGTCGGCCACCGGTCCGGTGGACGACGTGCACGGACCGGCCATCGCCCTGGCCTTCGCGGACAACAAATACCGGGTGCGGCCCGGGGATTCCCTGAACGCCACCCTGGACGACACCAGCAGCATCGCCATCCTGGGCACCAGCCCGGGCAACAGCATCCTGCTGGAATTCGATGACACCGGGTTCATGACAAATGTTACGGGAACCTTCCGGTATGAAGCGGATTCCTACCAGCGCGGCACTCTGGAATTCCCGCTGCCGGCTGATCTGGAACCCGGCAAGCACAAGGCGGCCCTGCACGCCAGCGACGCCTTGGGCAACGTGGGCAGCGATACGCTCTCCTTCCAGCTGGTGCCCGCCGGTGTGGTGGGGCTGGCCGACGTGACGGTTTTCCCTAATCCCACCAGCGGCCCGTGCCGATTGATATTCGAACTGAGCGACCCCATGACGGTGCGTTGGGAGATCTATACCCTGGCCGGCCGTCGGCTCAAGACGGTGGAACGGCTATTTGAATCCGGCGGGCCGGGCATCCTGGAATGGGACGGCCTGGACGCCGAGGGAGACGAGATCGCCAACGGCACCTACCTTTACGTGCTGCGTGGCACCTATGGTCTGGATGAAGTGAGGGATTTAACAAAGACGGGGAAACTCGTCATCATGCGTTAGAAAAGCGGCGGTCCACGAGGGACCGCCGGGATAACGGAACCGGAGGTATACGGTAATGAAACGGAATTTGATCGCGGTCGGCCTGAGCGTCCTACTTCTGATGGGTCTGGGCGGTAGCGCCCTGGCGGCTTCCGGCGCCGGCGCCATCAACCTGACTTTCCCCATCGGCGCCCGCTACAACGCCCTCGGCGAGGCCGGCACGGCCCTGTCCCAGGACGTGACCAGCGTGTGGTGGAATCCGGGTGGTCTGGGCTTTCTGCCCCAGCGCACCAAGCCCCATGACATGCATATCATGCAGTCCAGCCTGGCCAAGGGTCTGGCCGACGACATCGCCCTGTACTGGGGTGGCTACGCCACGCCGCTGGGCAAGAACGGCGCCCTGGGCTTCGCCCTGAACTACCTGGACATGGGCGAGCAGGAGGGCACCGACGAGAACGGTGATCCCACCGGCACCTTCCGGTCCTACATGATGGCCTTTACCACCACCTATGGTGTGCGTCTGAATCGCACCCTCGGCGTGGGCATCGGCGTGAAGTACTTCCGGGACAAGCTGGCCCCCGACGGCTCCACCCAGGACGGCGCCGGCGGCAGTGGCGACAGCTTCGGCGTGGATCTGGGAATGTTGTGGAAGGTTCCGGCCATCCGCTCGAACATCGGTCTGGCCGTGGCCAACCTGGGTCCGGACATCAAGCACGTGGATGCCGACCAGAGTGATCCCATGCCCCGCAAGGCCACCCTGGGTATCGCGTTCAGCATGTACCACAGCGAGTACATGGGCCTGCTCCTGGTGGGTGACTACCTGGTGCCCCTGTACAAGTGGAACGACAACGACTACGGCTTCGGTCTGGACTTCGACCAGAAGGAGTACGGCGTGGGCGTGGAGTGGAACTACATGCGCTCCCTGTTCGTGCGCTTCGGGTACAAGAGTGCCGACTACGGCGACATCAACGACACCACCTACGGCTTCGGCGTGGACATGGAGCAGTGGGTCAACCAGGCCATCACCTTCGACTACGCGTCGGTGCCCCAGGCCGAGGGCCTGTCGCGGGTGGACCGTTTGTCGCTGGGTTATCGTTTCTAGTCGCAACCACCGCCCCTGAGTGAGGAGTGACGGCTTTGCAGCCTGTCTATACCAAATCCGACCGCCGGCGGCGGTATTGCCTTCCGGTTCTGTTGCTGCTGGCGGGGAGCGTCCTGTGGGCGCTCCTGCCGGCATCCGTCGGGCCTGCGTCCGCTGACGATGCCCCCGGCGCCTACAGGAATCTGCCCATCTACGCCAAGGACTGGACCCGGGTGCGCAACCTGCCCGACGGACCGCAACGGGTGGCCCGCGAGCAGTCCCGGCAGGCCGAATACCAGCGGCGTTGGCATGCCATCCATCAGCTGGTGGGCGGTCAGCACCTCTCAAAAAAGAGCCAGGATATCCTGGCCAAACGTGGTCTCGGACCGGCGCTTCTGTCCGGTGAGGCGGCCGACGGCGCCGGCAAGGCCTGGAGCGGCGTGGACACCCTGAGTGTGCTGGTCATCCGCATCGGGTTCGAAGACAACCGTGAACCGGACCTGACCACCATCGATCCGGGCGGGGATTTCCTCCTCGTGCCTCCGGCGGAGGCGGACTCCCTGTTCATCGATCCGCCGCCGCGCAACCGCAGCTTCTACGAGTCGCACCTGGCCGGCCTGTCGGAGTACTACAGGTTCCAGTCGGGCGGCCGCCTGCATATCGACGGCCACGTCCTGCCCACGGGCCAGGATGACAGCTACAAGCTCAGCGACGTGGCGGACTACGGCCCCGGTCGCGACGCCTTCTGGTCCCTGGAAAGCCTTGAGCGCCTGGTGCGCGACATCATGGTCGAGGCCGACGAGGGAACCACCGCCGACGGCGAGTTCAGCCTGGCCGATTACGACGACGACAACCCCTTCACCTACATTATTTTCGTACATGCCGGCAGCGACTGGCAGAGCGACATCTACGGGGATTCCCCCAACGATATCCCCACCTTTTTCGTGACCCTGGGCGAGCCCCAGGCCCTGCCGGCGTCCGGGGGCAGCCTGACCGAGTGTTCCATCATTCCGGAGACCACCAATCAGGACGATTCGCCCGGCAGCATCGCGGCGGCTTTCTACCACGAGTTCGGGCACGCCCTGGGTCTGGTGGATGTCTACAACACCGAAACCGGTCTGCCGTCAGTGGGCGTGTGGGATCTGATGGATTCCGGCACCAACCTGCCGGTGACCCTGGGCTACGTCACCGCCGAGAACGACACCATCGTCTCTGTGGCCACCGGCGTATTGCCGCCGTCCCTGTCCGCCTGGAACAAGTGGTTCCTCGGCTGGATCGACGTTGAACAGTTAAGCGGCTCGGCGGAGGATCTCACCCTGCCGGCCATCCAGGTGCCTCGCACCCCCGAGGACTATCAACTGTGGGATCGGACCACCGGCAATTTCCTGCCCATTGGCAAGCATCCTCAGGCCTACCAGGCCGGTTTGTCCGCCCGGGAGTATTTCCTGCTGGAGAATCGGTACGTCCCGCCCGAGCCGTCGGCCACAAGCACCTTCACGCCTTTCGACGGTCTTTTCTTCAAGCGGGACAAGGCCACCGGGGTCATCATGTACCTTGGTGGAGTCTCGCTGGGCGACTCGATTAACAGCGGCATTTACGACTATTTCATGCCCGCCGGCGGACTGCTCACCTGGCACGTGAACATGGACCGTATCGAGGCCAACCTCAACGACAACACCATCAACGCCTACGGTGACGGCTTGCGCCTGGTGGAAGCCGACGGCATCCAGGACATCGGCGTGCTCGACGCCTACGTGCTGGGCTGGTACGGCTCCTGGCGTGATCCCTTCACCGACGAGTACGGCCAGCAGGACCTCTTTGCCGACGACTATCCCGGCACCCGCTGTTTCGACCGCTCCTGGACCGGGCTGTCCCTGACCAACGTGCGGCGCGACCAGCCC